>JADHED010001164.1_pt1 | contig 24260 bp, 24 predicted proteins | sample 8952041 | NCBI WGS metagenome assembly JADHED01 (sample SAMN16124423, study PRJNA663239) | bioreactor sludge metagenome | isolation source: sludge (control) | place: India:Bengaluru | collected 2018-09-08
GGGAAATCAGGGGAAATCAGGGGAAATCAGGGGAAATCAGGGGAAATCAGGGGAAATCAGGGTCAGATTCCAAATATCACAATGCGGGAAAGCCAGCGGGATCAACCGTCAGGCAAAGTTCCAAATTCCATGGCCTCCAAAGCCACTTCATTTTTGATAGCTGCCCGTGGCCATTCCACGATGGGAAAGCGGCATTTGGATGCTCCAAATCGCACCCTGAGAGCCTTCCGAGCCCGCTCCAGGCCAACCCGGAGGCTCGCTGGCCGTTTGGACCCCCGCAACCGCCTCAGCACCTTCACCCGCGCCGGCGCCGCCAGCGCCTACACCTGGGACGCCAACGGCAACCGCCTGACCAGCCTCGAAACCACCCGCGCCGACACCGACCTCGATGGCGCCTTCGACGCCGAAGACTTCAGCGCCGGCATCGCGCAGAGCCTGATGATCGGCGAGGCCTGTGACCAATGCCGGCCCCGCCCTTCACGCCCGGGTCTTGGTTGCCGTGCCGGTCTTGCGGGCGGCGGCTGGCTTGGCGGCAGCCTTGCGTGCGGGCCTGACCCCGGCTTTCGGGGCCGGTGCCTTCGTGGCGGCGGCCTTGCCCACAGGCGCCTTGGGCGCAGCGGCCTTTCGGGCCGGTGATTTGCCGGCCGCGGGCTGTCTGACCGGTGCTTTCGCTTTGGCGATGGTCTTGGCCGGTGCCTTGCGGGCGGCGGGCGGCGCTTTCGGGCCGGCCGGCTTGACCGTGGACTTCAACATCTTGCGGAACTCGCGGTTGAACGCGTCGGTGATGACCTCGGGGTCGGGCACCAGGTGCGCGTCGCCGATCACGGTCAACCCGGCCAGACCTTTGTAGCTGAAGATGCTGACCGCCATACCCAGTTCCTTGCCGGGGTGCGGTGCCCAGGCCAGCATGCGCTCGATCGGCACGCCGGCCAGGTACAGCTCTTCGCGCGGGCCGGTGACGTTGGTCATCACCAGGCTGGCCTTGCGGCCGAACAGGTTGTTGGAGAAGTCCTCCAGCGCCTTGGGCATGCGGCCCATCAGGTCGAGCAGGGCGCGTGTGGCCAGCGGTTCGGGCGAGTGCTTGAGCGCGTCCATGCGGGCCTTGGTCAGCGCGATGCGGTGGTCGGCGCGCGCCTTGGTCACGGCGAGATCAAGCAGCACCAGGCCGAACTCGTTGCCGAGCTGGCCCATGCGCTCGGGCGGGCGCAGGTCCACCGGCACCATGGCGCGCAGCGTGGTGTGGTCGACGTCGACGCCGCGGCCCTTCAGGTAGGTGCGCAGCGCGCCGGTCATCGCGGCCACCAGCACATCATTGACCTTGGCGCCGTGGCGCAGGCCGATCGCCTTGATGTCGGCGATGGGGAAGGGCACCGACCAGGCCACGCGTTTGGCTGGCGCGAACTTGCCCTTGAGCGGCGAAGGCGGGTCGTCCTTGCGCAGCAGCTCGCCGACCAGCATGCCGGCGCCGCCGACCAGCGCCACCGCGTCCCGCGCCGCACCGGCGACCGCGTTGAACGCCGGCGCCAGCAGGCCCTTTTCGGCGTGCGCGATGCTCTTGCCGCGTGCCTTCGGGCCTTGCAGGGGCGGCGCACCGGGGGCCGGATCGTACAGGCGCTGGAGCAGGATCATCATCGCCGTGCCGTCGGCGATGCAGTGGTGGCAGCGCATGATGAGCGCGCTGCCGCCCTCGACGTCATCGACGACCCAGGTCTGCCACAGCGGCAGCGAGTGGTCCAGCGGGGCACTGGCGATGTCGTTGACCAGTTCCATCAGCGCCGCCTGGGTGTGGGGCGCGGGCAGGGCGATGTGGTGCAGGTGCTGGTTGATGTCGAAATCGGGCATGTCCTGCCAGTGCGGCGTGGGCAGCGGAAAGCCGGTCTCGACCACGCGCTGGCGGAAGCGCTCGAAGGTGACCAGGCGCTCGCTGTAGACCTGGCGCACGCGTTCGAAGTCCAGCGGCTTGCGCGTCAGCGTCACGCCCATGATGACGGCCAGGTTGGCGGGCCCGTCGTTGTGGAACCAGGAGGCGTCGGCGGCCGACATGGGGTAGGTTTTCATGGTGTGTCTCGCTCCGTGTCCCGCCGTGCCCTTCGCTCCGGCAGGGCGGGTGCTGCCGGGCCGATGTGTCACTGACGATGCTAGTGCGCGGGCCGGCGCGCGCATTGATGGCCATCAAGGTCCCGGTGGTGACCGGGGGCGGGCGGCGCGATCGACTACAGTGCCGGCTGATCCGCCCCAGCAGCGCTTGTCGCACCGTTGCACCGCCCGCTCCGCCATGAACGCCACTGAAATCCTTTCGATCACCGCTGACGACGGCCACCGTTTCGAGGCCGGCTTGTTCCGCTCGGCCGAAGCGGGCGCACCGGTGCTGGTGTTCCTGCCCGCGCTGGGCACGCCCGCGCGCGTGTACCGCGGGTTTGCCGCCGCGATGGCCGCCGAGGGCGTGCAGGTCTGCGTGCCCGACTGGCGTGGCATGGGCAGCAGCTCGGTGCGCGCCTCGCGCCGGCACGACCACGGCTACCGCGAGCTGGTGGAGGTCGACGTGCCGGCACTGCTCACCCGGCTGGAGACCCTGTTGCCCGGCGCGGCCCTGTGGGTCGGGGGGCACAGTCTGGGCGGGCAGCTCAGCACCTTGGTGGCCGCGCGCGAACCCCAGCGGGTGCACGGTCTGCTGCCGGTGGCCAGCGGCAGCGTTTACCTGGGCTGTTATGCGCCCCGCCTTCGCCACGGCATCCGCATGCTGGGGCTGCTGTCGGGCGTCACCGGGGCGGTGCTGGGGCATTTTCCGGGGCAGCGCATCGGCTTCGGCGGACGCGAGGCGCGCGGCGTGATGAAGGACTGGCTGCACGTGGCCCACACCGGGCGCTACGAACCGGCGGGCTCGCGCTTCGACTTTGAGGCCGCGCTGGGCCGCCTGGCGCTGCCGGTGCTGGCGCTCAACTTCAAGGCCGACAGCTGGGCGCCCGAGGCCGCCGCCCGCTACCTGCTGGACAAGCTGCCGGGCTGTGCCCGCGAGCAATGGACCTGGGGCGACGCCGACACCGGCGGCCAGCATCTGGATCATTTTTCCTGGACCAAGAAACCGCAGCTGCTCGCGCCCCGGTTGGCTGCCTGGCTGCGGGCCCATTGAAGCCGGACCGAATTTCAACGACGAGGAGAAACCTGCCATGAAGACCCGCATCACCGAGCTGTTCGGCATCCAGCACCCCATCATCCAGGGGGGCATGCATTTTGTCGGCCTGGCCGAACTGGCCGCCGCCGTGTCCAACGCGGGCGGTCTGGGCCTCATCACCGGCCTGACCCAGCGCACGCCTGAGTTGCTGGCCAACGAGATCCGTCGCTGCCGCGAGATGACGGACAAGCCCTTCGGCGTGAACCTCACCTTCCTGCCCACCGTCAGCTCGCCGGACTACCCCGGGTACATCAAGGCGATCATCGATGGCGGCGTGAAGGCGGTCGAGACCGCCGGCAACAACCCGCAGAAATGGATGCCGATGCTGCACGAGGCCGGCATCAAGGTCATCCACAAGTGCACCTCGGTTCGCCACGCGCTCAAGGCCGAGGCCATCGGCTGCGACGCGGTCAGCGTGGACGGCTTCGAATGCGGCGGTCACCCCGGCGAGGACGATGTGCCGAACTTCATCCTGTTGCCACGCGCGGCCGAGGAGCTGAAGATTCCGTTCGTCGCCTCCGGCGGCATGGCCGATGGCCGCTCGCTGGTGGCGGCGCTGGCGCTGGGCGCCGAAGGCATGAACATGGGCACGCGCTTCATCGCGACGAAGGAAGCGCCGGTGCACGAGAAGGTCAAGCAGGCCATCGTGGCGGCCAGCGAGCTCGACACGCGGCTGGTGATGCGCCCGCTGCGCAATACCGAGCGCGTGCTGCGCAACGCCGCCGTGGACCGCCTGCTGGAAAAAGAAAAGTCGCTCGGCGCGGCCATCAAGTTCGAGGACATCATCGAAGAGGTCGCCGGCGTCTACCCGCGCATCATGCAGCAGGGCGACATGGAGGCGGGCGCCTGGTCGTGCGGCATGGTGGCGGGGCTGATCCACGACGTGCCCACGGTGAAGGAACTGGTCGATCGCATCATGGCGGAGGCCGAGGGCATCATCCGCCAGCGTCTGGCCGGGCTGGTGGCGGCCTGAGCGGCTGTTTTCGGGGTGTTTTGTGCCCATACCCATCGTGGAATGGCCACGGGCAGCTATGGTTTCAGGAGTCATCCGGTGCGCCCCTGAACCGCGTATGGCGGCGCTATGAAGCCCGCGGGCGCCGACCACGCCGGTGTCGAATCGGCCTACGCCTGGGCGCGGCTGATGGCGTCGCTGGCGCTGATGACCATCGGTGGCGTCGGCATGTACGGCGCGTCGGTGGCGCTGCCGGCCGTGCAGGCCGAGTTCGGGGCTGCGCGGGCTGATGCGTCGTTTCCGTACACCATCACGCTGGTGGGCTTCGGCATTGGCGGCGTGTTGATGGGGCGGCTCGCCGACCGTCTGGGCGTGATGGTGGTGGCGCTGGTCGGCGCGCTGGCGCTCGGCGCCGGCCTGGCCGCCGCGGGCGCCTCGGGCAGCCTGTGGCAGTTCAGCCTGGCCCACGGCCTGCTGATCGGCTTGCTGGGTGTTTCGGCCACGTTTGCGCCGCTGGTGGCCGACACCTCGCTGTGGTTCACCCGGCGCCGCGGCATCGCGGTGGCGATCTGCATGAGCGGCAACTACCTGGCCGGCGCGGTGTGGCCGCCGGTGATGCAGCACTTCATCGACGCGGTGGGCTGGCGCCAGACCTATTTCGGCCTGGGCCTGTTCTGCGTGCTCACCATGCTGCCGCTGGCGCTGGTGTTGCGCCGGCGCGCGCCCGTTGGCGTCGCCCAGGCGGCCGCCGGCGGGCCGGTGCCGAAATCGGCGCGTTTCCTGGGCCGCTCGGACCCGAACCGGCCCCTGGGCCTGTCCCCGCTGGGCCTGCAGATGCTGCTGTGCGTGGCGGGCGTCAGCTGTTGCGTGGCGATGTCGATGCCGCAGGTGCACATCGTGGCCTATTGCACCGACCTCGGCTTCGGCGCCGCCCGCGGCGCGCAGATGCTGTCGCTCATGATGGCCGCGGGCATCGCGAGCCGGCTGCTGTCGGGCTGGGTGTCCGACCACATCGGCGGGCTGCGCACGCTGATGCTGGGATCGGTGCTGCAGGGCGTCGCGTTGCTGCTGTTCCTGCCTTTCGATGGCTTGGTGCCGCTGTACGTGGTGTCGGGCTTGTTCGGCCTGTTCCAGGGCGGCATCGTGCCGAGTTATGCGCTGATCGTGCGCGAGTACTTCACGCCGGCGCAGGCCGGCGCACGCGTGGGCACGGTGCTGATGGCCACGCTGCTGGGCATGGCGCTGGGCGGCTGGCTGTCGGGCGCGGTGTTCGACTGGACGGGCACCTACCGCGCCGCGTTCGTCAACGGCATTGCGTGGAACCTGGTCAACGTGGCCATCGTCGGATTCCTGTTGTACCGGGTCGCCCAGAGCCGCACGTCCACGGCGCCGTGACGCAGGTCTGGCGCGCTGGGGCGGACTCGCAATATCTCCCGGCTTCCCGTGCAAGGCGCGCTGGCAAGGGCCAAGGGTTGATCCCGTGGCCCTGGAGTGGATCGGGTGGAACAATCCACACATGGATGTTTTTCGGATCGGCTCTGGCGCGGGGTATTCGGGTGACCGGATTGATCCGGCGCGCGAGCTCGCGGAACGCGGGCATCTGAATGCGCTCGTCTTCGAATGTCTGGCCGAGCGCACGATCGCGCTGGCGCAGTTGCGGCGCAGCCAGAATCCCGATGCGGGCTTCGACCCGTTGCTGGAGGAGCGCATGCGGGCCGTGCTGCCCGCGTGCGTGGCCCAGGGAACAACAGTGATCACCAACATGGGCGCGGCCAACCCGGAGGCCGCGGGAGAGGTTGTGCTCCGGGTCGGCCAGTCGCTGGGCCTGCGCCGGTTGCGGGTCGCGGTGGTGACCGGTGACGATGTGCTGCCGTGGATGCAGGCCAACGACGTTGTGCTGATGGATTCGGAACAGACCGTGCGTTGCCTCGATGGCCGCCTGGTCTCGGCCAATGCCTACCTGGGTGCCGATGCGCTGCTGCCGGCCTTGCGCGCGCAAGCAGACGTCGTGGTGACCGGTCGGGTGGCGGACCCGGCGCTGTTCCTGGCACCGCTGATGCACCACTTCGGCTGGGCGGCGGACGACTGGCCGCGCCTGGGGCAGGGCATCGTGGCCGGACACCTGCTGGAGTGTGCCGCACAGGTCAGCGGCGGCTACATCGCCGATCCCGGCTACGTGGACGTGCCTGGGCTGGACGAGGTGGGTTTTCCGTTGGCGGAGGTGCGGGCCGACGGCAGCTTTGTGATCACCAAGCTCGACGGCACCGGAGGCCGCGTGGACCGGCTGACCTGCACGGCGCAGCTGCTGTACGAACTGGAGGACCCGGCGCGTTACCTGCAACCGGACGTGGTGGCGGACTTCTCGCGTGTGACCCTGCGTGAGGTCGGGCCGGACCGTGTGGCGGTGGCCGGCGGCGACGGTGCCCCCCGGCCGGCGCAGCTCAAGGTGTCGCTGGGCTACCGCGACGGTTTCATCGGCGAGGGGCAGGTTTCCTACGCTGGCCCGGGTGCGCGCAAGCGGGGTGAACTGGCGCTGTCCGTTCTGGAGCGGCGCCTTCGGAACGCCGGACTTGCCGGCTTCGAGCACCGCGCCGAGCTGATCGGCGTGAACGCGATGCACGGGCCGTTTCGCGGCGCCGACCGCGAACCCTATGAAGTGCGCGTGCGGCTGGCCGTTCGCACGGACACCCGTGCCCAGGCCGAACGGGTCGGGCAGGAGGTGGAGGCGCTGTACCTCAACGGCCCGGCGGGTGGCGGCGGCGTGACGATGTCGGTGCGCGAGGTGATCGCCGTGGCGTCGGCGCTGATGCCGCGCGAGGCGGTGCGGCCGCATTGCCGGATTCTGGAGCTGTGACATGAAGGTTCGCGACATCGCACTGGCCCGTTCGGGCGACAAAGGCAACCGGGCCACGCTGAGCGTGATCGCGTACGACCTGGCGGACTTCGAGCGGCTGGAGCGGGCGCTGACGGTGGAGCGGGTCCAGGCCCATTACCAAGGCGTGGTGCACGGCACGATCCAGCGCTACCCGCTGCCCCATTTCGGCGCGGTACATTTCGTCATGAACGAGGCGCTGGCTGGTGGCGTGACACGTTCATTGGCCCTCGATGCGCATGGCAAGACCCTGAGCGGTGCCATCCTCGACTTGCCGCTGGAGCCAGGGTGCGGATGAACAGGCCCTACACTTGGACTCGACTATTCACATTTCCCGAAGGAGACATCCCATGCGTTCCCTGTCCCGCCGCCTCGCCCTGATTGCCGGGGCGCTGCTGTGCTCGTCCGCGGCCCTGGCACAGCCCTTCCCAAACAAGCCCATCAAGGCCGTCGTGCCGTTTGCCGCCGGCAGCGCCACCGACCAGATCGGGCGTGCGTTTGCGGCGAAGATGTCCGAGACGCTGGGTCAGCCGATCGTCATTGAAAACAAGCCGGGCGTGAACGGCATGCTCGGTGCCGAAGCCGTGGCCAAGGCGGCACCCGACGGTTACACGATTCTCATCGGCACCAACAGCACCAATGCCGCGCTGAAGTACCTGATGAAGAAGCTGCCCTACGACCAGGAAACGGCCTTCGTTCCGGTGGGCTTTCTGGGTTCGGTGCCGCTGATGATCGCGGTCAATCCCGAGGTTCCGGCCAAGACACTGAAGGAATTTGTCGATCTGGCCAAGGCCAAACCCGGACAGGTGTCCTTCGCCTATGCCAGCACGTCGCAGCAGGTTTCGTCGGAGGTGCTGGCCAGCATGACGGGGATCACCATGAACCCCATCCCCTACAAGAGCGGGCCGGCCGCCATGACCGACCTGATCGGCGGTCAGGTCAACATGTTCGCGGCAGACTTCGGCGTGACCGTGTCGCAGCACAAGGCGGGCAAGATCCGCGGCTTGGCCGTGACATCGACCAAACGGTCGCCGGTGGTGCCCGAACTGCCGACGGTCAACGAGGCGCTGGGCCTGAAGGATTACGAACTGATCGCGTATTTCGCGGTCTTTGCGCCGGCGGGCACACCGGCGGACGTGGTCAACAAACTGAACCAGGCGATCAACGCGGCGGCGCAGAGCAAGGACATCCAGGAGAAGTTCGCCGCCATGGGCTTCGCCATCGACCCCGGCACCCCCGAAGCCTTGGCCCAGCGCAACAAGGCCGAAACGGCCAAATGGGCCAAAGCGATTCGGGACGCGAAGATCGAGCAGCAATGAGTTCCGTTTCTTGGCGCCCGGATGATTTTCTTGTACTTTGGCGTCCATGGCCATGGCCATGGGCATAAATACCAAGTGTCCCTACGCTTGACCGCGAGAACAAACGGTTGGCCAAAGTGTCCAAACTGTCAGCAATTAACATTGTCTTTCGCGGGCTCTGCGCATAGTCCATGCCGGGCGGCGCAGCCCAAAGGCAGGAAAGCCCGACAGGCTCCTAGTTTTCTCGCTTTGCGCGGCTGGCGATTCCACTTGTCAGCAGCGCCGATAGTAGAACCACCGCGCCGGCGTAACTCAGGTACGCCATGTGTCCCCGGATAATCAACCATCCTCCGCCGGCAGCGCCCAGCGCTTGCCCGGCATACATGGCCGATGTGTTCATGGCGATGGAAGCCGTCGCGAGCGCTGGTGCGATTTCCAGCAGGCGCGCCTGCTGGGCGGAATTCGACGCAAAGCATCCCAGCGCCCAGGGAATCATGACCAATGCCGCCAACAGCGGGGTTTGGCCCATCGGCCAGGCCGCCATGCTCAGAACCATGCAGGCGATGGCCATGCCGACCGACCGGGCTGCACCAAGCCGATCAATATGCCGGGACACCCAGACATTGCCGACAAATCCGAACACACCGAACCAGGCAAGCAACGCGCTCAGTTCCAGTGGTGACACGCCGAGGCGGGTCTTGAAGTACGGCGCAAAATAGGAAAACACCACGAACTGCCCCGCCGAGTACAGCGCAGTGACCAAAACACACAACATCAGCGCCGGAGACTGGAAAGCCTGACTCCACGCGGAACGAGAGAGGGGGTCGGGTTTGATCCCGTCGGGCATGGCGCGCCAGACCCACAAGGCACTTGCCGCCGCGCACAGCGCGACCAGCAGGAACGCCGAGCGCCATCCGAACAGCCCGCCCGTCAACGCCGCCAGGGGCATGCCCAGCACCGATGCGACCGACCAGCCGAGAAAAACAAACGTGACCGCGCGCCCGCGCTGGGCCGCAGGCACCAGCAGCCCGATGCATGCCGCTGCCTGCGGGGTGAAGATCGCGGGTGCGACCAGTGCGAGTACCCGCATGACCAGCAGGGATCCGAATTCGGGCATCAGGGCCGACAGCAGGTGAAACACGGCGTACCAGAGCATGCAGCCGCTCAGAAGACGGCGCCGGTCCCACCCGGCCACCAGCGTCGCGAACATCGGGGCGCCCAGGCACATCAGCAGCGCACCCGCAGAGATCAGTTGCCCCGCCGTCGCTGTCGAAACCTGAAGGGACTCGCTGATCTGGTTCAGGGTGCCCGGCACCGCCATCACGCCCGTGCCGATCACCAGGTTGCCGAACAGCAGCGGCCACAGAACTGGCGGCAGGCGGGCCGGGTGCATGTCAGCGTCGGACCTGCAAGGCGCCGGGATTGACGATGTTGGTGGGTGTTCCCTTGAGGAAGTTCACGACGTTGTCGAACGCTGCTCCGAAATACAGTTCGTAGTTGTCCTGCTCGACATAGCCAATGTGCGGTGTGCAGATGCAGTTCTCCAGCCGCAGGAGCGCGTGGCCCTGGAGGATCGGCTCGGTTTCGAACACGTCGACGGCCGCCATGCCGGGACGTCCGCGATTGAGCGCGCTGATCAGCACGTCGGGCTGCAAGAGTTCCGCCCGGGACGTGTTGACGAACAGCGCGGTCGGTTTCATCCGGGACAGGTCGTCGAGGCCCACGATGCCGTGGGTGGACTCATGAAGGCGCAGGTGCATTGACAAGACGTCGACCTCCTCGAAAAACGCCTCGCGGTTCCTTGCAGCGGTGAATCCGTCCTGGGCCGCCTTCTGGCGAGACGCCTCGCTGCCCCAGATCAAGACGTGCATGCCAAAGGCTCGTCCGTACCCGGCCACGATCTGTCCGATCTTCCCGTAACCCCAAATCCCGAGAACCTTGCCGCGGAGCACGGAGCCCAGAGAGAAATTCGAAGGCATGGATGCGGCCTTCAGTCCGGATTGCTGCCAGGCACCGTGCTTCAGATTGCCGACATACTGGGGCAGTCGGCGCATGGCGGCCATGATCAGGGCCCAGGTCAGTTCGGCGGGCGCGACCGGCGAGCCGGTTCCCTCCGCAATGGCGATGCCCCGCTCGGTGCAGGCAGCGACATCAATGTGGTGGCCGACCCGACCGGTCTGGGCAATCAGTTTCAGCCGGGGCAGTTTTTCGACCAGTTGGCGGGTGATGGCGGTTCGCTCGCGAATCAGCACGATGACGTCGGCGTCCTTGAGCCGGACGGCCAATTGCCCGATGCCCTTGACGGTGTTGGTGTAGACCTTCGCGGGAAATGCGTCCAGCCGGGATGCGCATTGAAGCTTGCGCACGGCGTCCTGGTAGTCGTCAAGAATCACAATGTTCATGGCGACATTGTGCCCTCGCACGCCATACCCACTTGAGCGCGATGCCGCCCGTCGAGGCTGGCGGGTGTTGCCGCCGCCGCGCGGCCGTGGCCACGTCAATCGCCGATGAAAGGCAAGTCGGTGCGGCCTATCGGGCGGTGCCGCGTCGGGTGCTTTCAAGGGTGGCCAGACGGTCCAGCTCGGCGCAGACGTCGGACATCCGGCCGGAGATCACCATGCGTCCCGAATGGCCGGCCGGAATGCCGGCTTCGATGGTGCGAACCACGCGCAGGGCCGGTGGGCGGCGCGCGGTGCCGCTGGGCCGCGCCAGCGTGTCGGCGGTCGCACCGGCGTCGTTGGCGGCAACGGTCCGTCGCAAAGTGCGGCCGGCGCTTTTTCCGGGCGCTGCCGTTGCGGGCCGGTCAGCAAGACCGTGTCTTTGTGTCTGCGCCGGCGCGAACCGGCTGGCCGCGGCCTGCAAAGGAGCAAACCAACTGGAGAGGGCAAAAAGGGCGATTCCCATGTGAAACCTTTCAAGGATTGGAGGTTGAACACAGGCAGGATTGGTGAAAGAAGCACGTCCGAAGGGTTGTGACACCGCCGGGGGTGTCAAACGCCCGCCACCTTCAGGCGTGCCGGATAAAAACCCGTGCGGGGGCCTACATCAGCATCGTGTTGCGGATCAGACCGACCGCCAGGCCTTCGATCTCGAAAGGTTCGCCGGGCTCGACGACGATGGTGGCGAAATCCGGGTTTTCGGCGTGCAGTTCGATCAAGTGCTTGTTGCGGCGGAATCGCTTGACCGTGACCTCGTCGCCAAGGCGGGCGACCACGATCTGACCGTTCTTGGCTTCCTTGGTGGCCTGCACGGCCAGCAGATCACCGTCCATGATGCCGGCGTCACGCATCGACATGCCGCGCACCTTGAGCAGGTAGTCGGGCTGGCGCTGGAACAGGCTGCTTTCCACGTAATAGGTCTGGTCCACGTGTTCCTGCGCCAGAATCGGGGATCCGGCCGCCACCCGCCCGACCAGTGGCAGTGCCAACTGGGCCAGGCTGGGCAAGGGCAGGGAGAACTGCTTCATGCGCGATTCGTTGATGGACTGAAGTGCATCTTTTCGGAGGCGGATGCCGCGCGAGGTGCCGCTGACCAGTTCGATCACTCCCTTGCGCGCGAGGGCCTGCAGGTGCTCCTCGGCCGCGTTGGCCGACTTGAAACCCAGTTCGGCCGCAATCTCGGCCCGCGTGGGCGGCGCGCCGGTGCGTGCGATCGCGCTCTGGATCAGGTCCAGAATCTGCTGCTGGCGGGCGGTAAGCTTGGCGGGGAACGCTGACGGGTCGATCATGGCAACTCCTTGGAGCGGGTCTGGCGATCAAAAACTGTCTGGATAGACAGTAACTGTATTTTTAACCAGTTTTCGAAAGATTGCAAGCCATGGTGGATATCGGCGAAGCGAAAGTGGTGGTTCTGGGTACCGGCGGCACGATTGCGGGCACCGCATCAACTGCAGGTGACAACGTCGGGTACACGGCAGCGCAGGTGACGGTTCGGGATCTGCTCGCAGCGATTCCTGGCCTGCCGCGCGCCTTGGGCGGACGGCAACTGGTGACCGAACAGGTCGCGCAGGTCGACAGCAAGGACATGAGCGTGGCCATCTGGCGCGATCTGGCGGCCCGCTGCCTGCACTGGCTGCAAGACAGCAGCGTGCAAGGCATCGTCATCACACATGGAACCGATACGCTGGAAGAGACCGCCTGGTTCCTGCAGACCCTGCTGAATCCGCGCAAGCCCGTCGTGCTGACCTGCGCCATGCGCCCATCCACCGCGCTTGCTCCCGATGGACCGCAGAACCTGCTGGATGCGGTGGCAGCGGCCCTCGATCCGGCGGCACGGGGGGTGCTGGCGGTGTGTGCCGGCGTGGTACACGGCGCCGAGGCGGTGCGCAAGGTCGACCCGTACCGCCTCGACGCCTTCGATTCCGGCGATGCAGGGCCTCTGGGTTTCGTGGAGGAGGGCCGCGTGCGATGGGTCAACCTGTTGCCTGAAATGCCGAAAGCAAGTGTCACGCGGACATCCGATGCGGTCCGTTCGATACTGGATCGGTCGGACTGGCCCTGGGTGGAACTGATCAGCAGCCATGCGGGCGCCAGCGGTGCGATGGTCGATCTGCTCGTTCAGGGGGGCGTGCAGGGGCTGGTCGTGATCGGCACCGGCAATGGCACCGTCCACCATGAGCTTGAAGGCGCGCTCCTGCGCGCCGCTGAGCAGGGCATTGCGGTGGTGCGCGCCACGCGTTGCCCCCAAGGATGCATCCTGCCGACATCCAAGGATCGTTTGCCCCACTCGAACGGACTGAGCCCGGTCAAGGCTCGGGTCTCCATGATGCTGGACTTGCTTGGCGCGCAGCGCGCACACTGAGCCGGGGCATCAAGACAAAACGCCCTGCGGCGCAGGGCGTTCTCGGAGGGACCGGGGCGGCGATCAGCTCGACAAGGCTGTCAGGGCGCGCGCGGTGATGTCCTCGACGCTGCCGGTGCCGCTGATGGCGCGGTATTTCGGGGCGGCCGTTGGCTCGGTCTTGGCCCAGTTGCTGTAGTAGTCGACCAGCGGGCGGGTCTGGGCGCTGTAGACGTCGAGGCGCTTCTTCACCGTCTCTTCCTGGTCGTCCGGACGCTGCACCAGGGGTTCGCCGGTGACGTCGTCCTTTCCTTCCACCTTGGGCGGGTTGAACTTGACATGGTAGGTGCGGCCACTGGCCGGATGCGAGCGGCGGCCGCTCATGCGCTCGATGATGGCTTCGAAGGGTACGTCGATCTCCAGCACGTAGTCCAGCTTCACGCCGGCGGCCTTCATGGCATCGGCCTGCGGAATGGTGCGCGGGAAGCCGTCGAACAGGAAGCCGTTGGCGCAGTCGGGCTGGGCGATGCGTTCCTTCACAAGGTTGATGATCAGGTCATCGCTGACCAGGCCGCCGGACTCCATGACCGCCTTGGCCTGCAGCCCCAGCGGTGTGCCGGCCTTGACCGCCGCGCGCAGCATGTCACCCGTGGAGATTTGGGGAATACCGTATTTCTGGCAGATGAAATTGGCCTGGGTTCCTTTGCCCGCGCCCGGCGCGCCCAGCAGAATCAGTCTCATGGAAATCCTCGAATGGTTTGGAATGCGTTGGCAGGGTGGGTTGGCTTGTCGGCCACGGCGCCTTTTTCGTTCGTGCGGAGAATAGCACGCGCCGGTTTCCGTCAGGCTTACGCGCGAAGCGCGAGCGTTCAGCGGCCGTAAAGGCGGCGCACCCGCTCAAGGTCTTCGGGCGTGTCGACGCCCGGCCCGGGTGCGTCACGGGTCACGTGCACCGCGATCCGGTGGCCATGCCAGAGGGCGCGCAGCTGCTCCAGCGCCTCGCTGGTTTCGATCGGTGCCGGCTCCAGCGCCGGAAACTGCCGAAGGAATCCGGCGCGATAGGCGTAGATACCGATGTGGCGCAGCGGCGCGGGATTCGGGAGCGTGGTGATGCCCCCGGCGAAGCCGTCGCGCCACCACGGAATCGGCGCCCGGCTGAAGTACAAGGCCAGTTGCCGGGCATCCAGCACCACCTTGACCACGTTGGGGTTGGTGAAATCGGCGACGTTGTCGATCGGGTGCGCGGCCGTGCCCATCGCGGCGTCAGGCCGTTGAACCAGCAGCTGCGCCACGGCATCGATCAGCGTCGGTTCGATCAAGGGCTCGTCGCCCTGCACGTTGACCACGATCGCGTCGTCGGCCAGCCCCAGACGGGTGCAGGCCTCGGCCAGCCGGTCGCTGCCGGAGGGATGGTCGGCGCGCGTCAGTACCGCTTCGACACCATGGGCGCAGCAGGCCTTGACGATCGATACGCTGTCGGCCGCAACCACGCAGCGCGCAGCGCGGCTCAACTGCGCCCTTTGGGCCACGCGCACCACCATGGGCGCGCCGCCAAGGTCGGCCAGCGGTTTGTTTGGCAGCCGGGTGGACGCCAGCCGCGCCGGGATCAGCACGGTGAAGGGCGGCGTTTCGGCGCGGACGCCGGTATCGGTCGGTGGCGCCATCGAAACCGATGACCCGTTCAGCCCACCAGCGCCGTGCGCGGCGGCAGCGCGGCGAGTTCCTCGTCGCTCAGGGTGCGCGCCTCGTTTTCGAGCATCACCGGAATGCCGTCGCGCACCGGGTAGGCCAGGCGTGCGCTGCGCGAGATCAGTTCCTGCCGCTCGCGGTCGAAGTCCAGCGGGCCCTTGGTGACGGGGCAGACCAGCAGCTCAAGAAGTTTGGTGTCCATGGCGCGATGATAGCGTCGCATCCAGCCGCCGATCGAGGGCTTCGAAGAACGCGGGCTCGGGCGTCAGCTCCAGGGGAACGGCCCACACCTCAGGGTGCTTTGGCCAGAGCTTGAGGGCGTCTTTTTCGGTGCAAATCACCTCGATCCCATCGTCGGATGGCCACGACCAGCTACTGAAATCATAGTGATCTGGCAGTGCCTGGGTGGCGACCGGCGCCACGCCACAGGCTTGCAGCATCTGAAAAAAGGCATGCGGCCGCGCGATGCCGGCCAGCGCCAGGATCCGACGACCCCGGAGCGCCTGCAGCGGCACGCGAGTCCCGTCGCCGCGCAACGCGTGGTCGGCCAGGGCGCGGCGGGCGGTGAACCCGGGCACGGCGGGGGCGGCGCCGGCGGGCTCGAAGGTGTTGAGCACCAGATCCACCGCGCGTGGCCAGGGTTCGCGCAAGGGCCCGGCTGGCAGCAGAAAGCCGTTGCCTGCGCCGCGCTCGTCGAACACACAGATCTCCAGGTCCCGGCGCAGGGCCAGGTGCTGCAGCCCGTCGTCGCAGACGATCACATCGGTCTCGGGGTAGGCCGCCTGCAGCGCCCGCGCCGCCTCCAGGCGCCGGGCCGCCACAAACACCGGCACGCCCGTGGCCCGGCGCACCAGCAGGGGCTCGTCGCCGCTCAGGTGCGGCGGGCTGTCGGGGGCGACTTCGCGGCAATCCCGGCTCGCCCGTCCGTAGCCCCGCGACACCACGCCCGGCCGGTGCCCGCGCGATTGAAGGTGCCGGACCACCGCGATCACCGTCGGCGTCTTGCCCGCCCCGCCCGCCACGACGTTGCCGACCACGATCACCGGAATGCCCGGGTGTTCCGACCGCAGCAGGCCCAGGGCGTAGGCCGACCGGCGCATCGCCACGATTAGCCGCATCAGCAGGGACACCGGCCACAATAGCCTGGCCAGAAACCCCCGATGCAACCAGGCCTGCTGCAGCCTCTCGACCATCGAGGACGGGTTGGAAGGCACCTGAGGACGACTGGCCGGAGGCAGGCCCGGGTGCCTAGCGGGCGCCCGCGTTCACCGACGACTGGGTTGCGAACGTGATCTGCGACAGGCCGGTGCGGCGCGCGGCCTCCATCACCGTGATCACGCTCTGGTGCGCGGCGGCCGCATCGGCGCTGATGATCACCACGCTCTCGGGCCCGGCAGTGGCGGCACCGCGCAGGGCCAGCGCCACGGCGTCGACGTTGCGGCCCTCGACGGGGACCTTGTTGACCATGAAGCGGCCGTCGCTGCTGACCGCCACGATCACTTCCTTGGGGTAGTCGCGTTGCGCCTGGGCGTCGGCCACGGGCAGGCGCAACTGCATCTCGGTGAACTTGCTGTAGGTGGTGGTGAGCATCAGGAAGATCAGCACCACCAGCAGCACGTCGATGAACGGGATCAGGTTGATCTCCGGCTCTTCCTTGGTCCGCGGGCGGAAGTTCATGGCGGGCCTAGCGGTTGCGCAGGGTTTCGAGGTGGCGCACGAAGCGCTCGGACGCCAGCTCCATCGTCAGCAGGTAGCCATCGACGCGGGCCCGGAAGTAGCGCCAGAAGATCAGCGAGGGAATCGCCACGATCAGCCCGAACGCGGTGTTGTAGAGCGCCACCGAGATGCCGTGTGCCAGCTGCACCGGGTTGGCGCCGCCCATGTGGGCGCCTGCCGATGGCGCCTGCGAGCCGAAGATCTCGATCATGCCGATCACCGTGCCCAGCAAGCCGAGCAGCGGCGCGGCCGAGGCGATGGTGGCCAGCGCCGTGAGGTAACGCTCCAGCCGGTGCGCCACGGTGCGCCCCGAGGCTTCCATGATCGCGCGCAGGTCGCCTTCGCTGCAGCGCGGGTTGGCGATCAGCGCCCGGAAACCGCTGGCCAGCACCTCGCCCAGCGCCGAGTTCTGCTCCAGCTGGGTCACCACGTCGGCCGAGGGCACGCTGTTGCGCGACACCGCCAGCGCTTCGTCCAGCAGCTTGGGTGGAGCGATGCGCGCGGTCTTCAGGCTCACGAAGCGTTCGATGACGAGCGCCAGGGCCAGGACGGAGCAGGCGATGAGCGGCCAGATGGGCCAGCCAGCGGCTTGTATGATCGAAAGCAAGAGCGTGTCTCCGCGAGGGGTGAGGCTGATCGCCGGAAGCTCCGGATTATGGCCCAGCCCAGCCCCGGCAGGCTGCTCTGGGCAAGGGCCCGTCACCGCGGTCGTCGCCGTGCCGATCGGTCCACAGATTCTGTGGATAACTTTGTGAAGAACCGTTCGGGCTGCGCCGTTTTCGCCGCGCCAGACAGGTGGCGTCACGCAATGGTCACATTTTGGGCAGACAAAAATCGTTTTAAATCAATGACTTGCTACGAGGTTGCTGCATTTCCCAAGGGGTCGCCCGCATTGCACGTGCTGGCCTGCCATTGTGGAGTACTCGCATCGGGCGGTCTGCGGTTTCGGGAGCGGGAAACCCATGTCTGGCGCTGATTTCGCAGCCGCGGCACCCCGTGTCTGGGCGGTCGGCGCGCTGTGCCGTGCGGTGGCCGACGCCCTGGACGCGCGCTTCAACCCGGTGGCGGTGCGCGGCGAGATCACCGGCTTCTCGCGCGCGGCCAGCGGCCACTGCTATTTCTCGATCAAGGACGAGGGCGGTCAGATCCGCTGTGCCATGTTCCGCCGCGCCGCCAGCGGGCTCGACTTCATGCCGCGCGATGGCGACCAGGTCGAAGTGCGGGGCCGCCTCGGCGTGTACGAGGCGCGGGGTGATCTGCAACTGGTCGTCGAGAGCCTGCAACGTGCCGGGCAGGGCGCGCTGTTCGAGCAGTTCCTGAGGCTGAAGGCCCGGCTGGAGGCCGAAGGGCTGTTCGATGCGGCCCGCAAACGGCCCTTGCCTTTGATGCCGCGCGCGATCGGTCTGGTCACCTCGCCCGGCGCGGCAGCCCTGCACGACGTGGTGACCGCGCTGCAACGGCGCGTGCCCCACATTCCGGTGCTGTTGGCGCCAGCGGCGGTGCAAGGGGCCGGCGCACCGGCCGAGCTCGCGCAGGCGCTGGGCGCGCTGTACCGCCTGGCTGACGGCCCCGACGCGGTGGACGTGATCCTGCTCGTGCGCGGCGGCGGTTCGATCGAAGACCTCTGGGCCTTCAACGACGAGCAGCTCGCGCGCACGCTGGCCGCCAGCCCCGTGCCGGTGGTCTGCGGCGTGGGGCACGAGACCGACTTCACCATCGCCGACTTCGTGGCCGACCTGCGCGCGCCCACGCCCACCGCGGCGGCCGAGCTCGTGGCGCAGCCGCGCGAGGTCTGGCTCGGCGCGCTCGCGCTGGTGCAGGACCGCCTGGCCGGCGCCTGCCAGCGGGCCCTGGACACCCGCAGCCAGCGCCTGGACTTCACCGCCGGCCGACTGGGCCGGCCCTCGGCGCGCCTGGCCCGCCAGCAGCTTGAGCTGAGCCGCCATGCGCAGGCGCTGCGACACGGCGTGCTGTCCAAACTGGAGCGTTCGCATGCCGAATGGGACCGCAACCTGGACCGCCTGTCACAGGCCGGGCAGCGGCGCCTGCAGCGCGAACGCGAGCGCCTGGACCGTGCTGCCCTGGCGCTGCAGGCGCTGGATCCCCACGCGGTGCTGCAGCGTGGCTACGCCTGGCTGACGGACGCGCAGGGCCGGGCCGTGACCCGGGCGCACGCGCTGCATGCCGGCCAGGCGGTTCAGGCCACCCTTGTTGACGGCACGGTTGATCTGACCGTGGCGCGGCAGCCCGCGCCGTAAGTTCCTACAATCGCGCCCTGATTCGTTTTTCGGCCCCTTTCAACCCCTGAGGACACCATGGAACACACCCTGCCCGCACTGCCCTACGCGATCGACGCCCTGGCGCCGCACTATTCCCGCGAAACGCTGGAGTTCCACCACGGCAAGCACCACAACGCCTACGTGGTGAACCTGAACAACCTGCAAAAAGGCACGGAATTCGAGAACAAGACGCTCGAAGAGATCATCAAGACCTCCAGCGGCGGCATCTACAACAACGCGGCCCAGATCTGGAACCACACCTTCTTCTGGAACGGCATGAAGCCCGCCGGTGGCGGCGAACCCGGCGGCGCGCTGGCCGCGGCCATCAACGCCAAATGGGGCAGCTATGCCGCGTTCAAGGAAGCCTTCGTCAAGTCGGCCGTGGGCAATTTCGGCTCCGGCTGGACCTGGCTGGTCAAGAAGCCCGACGGCAGCGTGGACATCGTCAACACCGGCGCCGCCGGCACCCCGCTGACCACCGCCGACAAGGCCTTGCTGACGGTGGACGTCTGGGAGCACGCCTACTACATCGACTACCGCAACCTGCGCCAGAAGTTTGTCGAGACCTTCTTCGACAAGCTGGTGAACTGGGGCTTTGCGGAAGCCAACTTCGCCTGAGACAGCGCTTAGCGCATGAAAAAAGCCGGCCCGAGCCGGCTTTTTTCATGGTTTTTTGTGCCGAATCGGCACCTTGCCAGCGCCGAATGGCCACGGGCAACTATCGAAACAGTAGCGATTCGGCGTGCCCGAAGCGCGCTATCGGCCCTCGAACGGCGCGCCCGCCAGCCGGGAGCCGGCCTTCAGGTTCTTCTTGCCGAACCAGCCCTGGTTCATTTCAAGCACAAAGCGCACCGGTTTGGACGAGCAGTGCGAGTCCTCGGTCTGGGGCTTCATGTCGGCCAGGTTGACGATGGTGCCGTCGTCGGCGATGAAGGCGGCGGTCAGCGGCAACAACGTGTTCTTCATCCAGAAACACTGGGTCGCGGGTTGTTCGAACACGAACAGCATGCCCTCGTGCTGGGGCATCTCGCGCCGGTGCATCAGGCCGATCTGCCGCTGGGCCGGGGTTTGGGCCACTTGTGCATCAATTTGGTGCATCCCGGCCGAGAGCTTGACGCGGGGCAGGTTGACCTGCGGCGATTCCTGTGCGGGGGCAGTCTGGACAAAGGCCAGACCCAGCGCAAGGGCGCCGAGCATCCGGACCAGGGTCGGGGGCCGCATCAAAGACGGAAGGGACATGGCGAAGGCTCCGAAGAAAGGGTGTCGCGGCGGGGCCGGAAATGAAAAATGCCCGCCAGAGCGGGCATTTTGAAGCAACTCGGCGTGCGAATTACTTGCTGGCGGAAGCGGCAGCCTTCGGAGCCTTGGCCTTCTTCTCTTTCTTGGCTTTCTTTTCCTTCTTGGCGGGCTTGGCGTCAGCCTTGGCATCGGCGGCCGGGGCAGCCTTGGCAGCCGGAGCAGCGGCGGCGGCCGGGGCGGGGGCCGCAGCAGCAGCCGGAGCAGCGGCTTGGGCGAACGCGCCAGCGGCGAACAGACCGGCGATCAGGGCAGCGAGAACTTTGTTCATGACAATCTTCCTTCAACAGTTTGGATGAGGTTTTTTTTCCTCCCGGTGCCGGAAGGACCTCTCCGTAACGGGGGCATTGCGGCGGCGGTTGACAGGCTTTTAAAAAAAACCTGCCGCTAGAATCAATTTTTGGGCTCCGCCGGCCAGTCTCCGGCCGGCGCCACCGTTCCATCCGAAGCGTTTCTCACCATGTACCAGCACATCCAGGTTCCCGCCGCGGGCCAGAAGATCACCGTCAACGCCGACTTCTCGCTCAACGTCCCCGATGAGCCCATCATCCCCTACATCGAAGGCGACGGCACCGGCCTGGACATCACCCCGGTGATGATCAAGGTGGTGGACGCCGCAGTGGCCAAGGCCTATGGCGGCAAACGCCGCATCCACTGGATGGAGGTCTATGCCGGCGAAAAATCCACCCAGGTCTACGGCCCCGACGTCTGGCTGCCCGACGAAACCCTGGCCGCGCTGCGCGACTACGTGGTGTCGATCAAGGGCCCGCTGACCACGCCCGTGGGCGGCGGCATCCGCTCCCTCAACGTGGCGCTGCGCCAGGAGCTCGACCTGTACGTCTGCTTGCGGCCGGTGCGGTATTTCGAGGGCGTGCCCTCGCCGCTGAAAGAGCCCGAAAAGACCGACATGGTCATCTTCCGCGAGAACTCCGAAGACATCTACGCCGGCATCGAGTACGAAGCCGAGTCCGACAAGGCGAAAAAGCTCATTCGCTTCCTGACCGAGGAGATGGGCGTGACCAAGATCCGCTTCCCGGCCACCTCGGGCATCGGCGTCAAGCCGGTCTCGCGCGAGGGCACCGAACGCCTGGTGCGCAAGGCGATCCAGTACGCCATCGACCACGGCAAGCCCAGCGTGACCATCGTGCACAAGGGCAACATCATGAAATACACCGAAGGCGCCTTCCGCGACTGGGCCTACGCGCTGGCGCAAAAGGAATTCGGTGCCGAGCCGATCGACGGCGGCCCGTGGTGCCGCCTGCGCAACCCACGCACGGGCAAGCCGATCGTCATCAAGGACTCGATCGCCGACGCCTTCCTGCAGCAGATCCTGCTGCGGCCCGCCGAATACAGCGTGATCGCCACGCTCAACCTCAACGGCGACTACATCTCCGACGCGCTGGCCGCGCAGGTGGGCGGCATCGGCATCGCGCCGGGAGCCAACCTGTCGGACTCGGTGGCCTGCTTCGAGGCCACGCACGGCACGGCGCCCAAGTACGCGGGCAAGGACTACGTCAATCCAGGCTCCGAAATCCTCTCGGCCGAGATGATGCTGCGCCACATGGGCTGGCGCGAAGCCGCCGATCTGATCATCAGCGCGATGGAAAAGGCGATTGCAAGCAAGCGCGTCACCTACGATTTCGCCCGCCTCATGGACAGCGCCACCCAGGTCAGCTGCTCGGGCTTCGGCGAGGTGATGATCGAGCACATGTAAGGTGCTGGCAGCCGGGCCGCCGCACCCCTCTGGGTGGCGCCGGCCCCTGGCTTTCGAGGCCCGGTGTTCCGGGCCTTGTGCGTTTCGGGCCCCGAAACCAGCTTGGGCGCCGGCGCGGCCAGCGCCGTCAAGCCCCCGGGCCGCGGTCGGTGCGCGCGGCTCTATAGAATGGTTTTCATGGCGACGAAAAAACCAGTTCTTCCAACCGCGCCGACCACGCCTGTGCGCGAGGCGGACGGTGGCGGCTCGGTCGTGATGGAGCGGCGCACCCAGCGGGTCAAGCCGCCCAAGATGTACCAGGTGGTGATGCTCAACGACGACTTCACCCCGATGGAATTCGTGGTGCTCGTGATCCAGGAATACTTCGGCAAGGACCGCGAAACCGCCACCCAGATCATGCTCAAGATCCACCTCGACGGCAAAGGCGTCTGCGGCGTTTATTCAAGGGACGTGGCCGCCACCAAGGTCGACCAGGTGCTCGAAGCGGCCAAACAGCACGGCCACCCGCTGCAATGCGTCAGCGAGCCGGTTGAATAAACGGAATCAATCCCGATCTTCAGGGTCATAACTTTTTTTCAGCAAGGCACAAAGGAAATCCCATGATTGCCCAGGAATTGGAAGTCAGCTTGCACATGGCCTTCGTGGAGGCCCGGCAGCAGCGCCACGAGTTCATCACCGTGGAGCACCTGCTGCTCGCCTTGCTCGACAACCCCAGCGCCGCCGAGGTGCTGCGGGCCTGCTCGGCCAACATCGACGACCTGCGGAAGTCGCTCACCACCTTCATCAAGGACAACACGCCCCAGGTGGCCGGCACCGATGACGTGGACACCCAGCCCACGCTGGGTTTCCAGCGCGTCATCCAGCGCGCCATCATGCACGTGCAGTCCACCGGCAACGGCAAGAAGGAAGTCACCGGCGCCAACGTGCTGGTGGCCATCTTCGGCGAGAAGGACTCGCACGCCGTCTACTACCTGCACCAGCAGGGCGTGACGCGCCTGGACGTGGTCAACTTCATCGCCCACGGCATCAAGAAGAGCGATCCGCCCGAGGCGCCCAAGGGTGCCGAGTCCGCGCCGTCCGGCGAGGGCGAGGAGGGCGGCGGCGAGAAAAACGAGAAAGCCTCGCCGCTGGAGCAGTTCACCCAGAACCTCAACCAGATGGCCAAGGACGGCAAGATCGACCCGCTGATCGGCCGCGACTACGAGGTCGAGCGCGTGATCCAGATCCTGTGCCGCCGCCGCAAGAACAACCCGCTGCTGGTGGGCGAGGCCGGCGTGGGCAAGACCGCGATCGCCGAAGGCCTGGCCTGGCGCATCACCCAGAAGGACGTGCCCGAGATCCTGGCCGAGTCCAACGTCTATTCGCTCGACATGGGCGCGCTGCTGGCCGGCACCAAGTACCGCGGCGACTTCGAGCAGCGCCTGAAGGGCGTGCTCAAGAGCCTGAAGGACAAGCCCAACGCCATCCTGTTCATCGACGAGATCCACACGCTGATCGGCGCGGGCGCCGCCTCGGGCGGTACGCTGGACGCCAGCAACCTGCTCAAGCCCGCGCTCAGTTCGGGCACGCTCAAGTGCATCGGTGCCACCACCTTCACCGAGTACCGCGGCATCTTCGAGAAAGACGCCGCGCTGTCGCGCCGCTTCCAGAAGGTCGACGTGGTCGAGCCCACGGTGAACGAGACCATCGAAATCCTCAAGGGCCTGAAGTCGCGCTTCGAGGAGCACCACAGCGTCAAGTACGCCAGCGCCGCGCTGCAGGCCGCCGCCGAGCTCAGCGCCAAGTACATCAACGACCGCCACCTGCCCGACAAGGCCATCGACGTGATCGACGAGGCCGGCGCGGCGCAGCGCATCCTGGTGGCGTCCAAGCGCAAGAAGACCATCGGCAAGGCCGAGATCGAAGAAATCGTCGCCAAGATCGCGCGCATCCCGCCGGCCAACGTTTCCAACGACGACCGCAGCAAGCTGCAGACGCTGGAGCGCGACCTCAAGAGCGTGGTCTTCGGCCAGGACAAGGCCCTGGAGGTGCTGGCCAGTGCCGTGAAGATGGCGCGCTCGGGCCTGGGCCGCGCCGACAAGCCCATCGGCTCCTTCCTGTTCAGCGGCCCCACCGGCGTGGGCAAGACCGAAGCCGCCAAGCAGCTGGCCTACATCATGGGCATTGAGCTGATCCGCTTCGACATGTCCGAGTACATGGAGCGCCATGCCGTGAGCCGCCTGATCGGTGCACCGCCCGGCTACGTGGGCTTTGACCAGGGCGGCCTGCTCACCGAGGCCATCAGCAAGAAGCCGCACGCCGTGCTGCTGCTCGACGAAATCGAGAAGGCGCACCCGGACATCTTCAACGTGCTGCTGCAGGTGATGGACCACGGCACGCTGACCGACAACAACGGGCGCAAGGCCGACTTCCGCAACATCATCATCATCATGACGACCAACGCGGGCGCCGAGACCATGAACAAGGCCACCATCGGCTTCACCAACCCGCGCC
>JADHED010001166.1_pt1 | contig 24244 bp, 19 predicted proteins | sample 8952041 | NCBI WGS metagenome assembly JADHED01 (sample SAMN16124423, study PRJNA663239) | bioreactor sludge metagenome | isolation source: sludge (control) | place: India:Bengaluru | collected 2018-09-08
CCCGCCTCGCCCCGGGGTCCTCGCCCCGGGGCGCTTCGCGTCCGGACCCGCTACCCGAGCATCGACCGGCATCCCGCCCGTCCGCCCTTGACCGAAAATCGCGGCGCAAATATCCTATTAATCCAGTAGGAATACTTTGAAAGTTTCCCAGCGCGGTCTCTACGCCCTGAAAGCGCTCCTCCACCTGGCGGAACGGTGGGACGGCGGGACCGTGTCGACGCGCGAGATCGCCGAGCGCGAGGAGATCCCGGAGAAGTTCCTCGAGTCGATCCTCGTCCTCCTGAAGAACGCCCGCATCGTTGCGAGCCGGCGGGGACGGGAAGGGGGCTATCGCCTCCGTCGTCCTCCGACCGAGATCGTCGTCGGCGACGTCGTTCGGCTCGTCGACGGCCCGCTCGCGCCGTTCGGCGACGCCGTCGAGCTCGCCCGGCTCGTCGACTCCGAGCCCCGGCACGCCGGCCTCTTCGAGCTCTTCCTCGACCTGAGGAACGCCGCCTCCGCGATCCTCGACCACACGACTCTCGCCGACCTCCTCGAGCGCGACCGGAGGATCCACGTCGCGCGCGCCGAGGGGGCCCCCGGCGCGAAGGTGAAGCAGTGAACAGTTCCTCCCGCCGCCTCCTCCGTCCCGTCTTCTCCATCGCGGCGTCCCTCGCGGCGCTCCTTCCGATCCACGCCGCCGGCCGCGCCGCGCCGCCCGAGCCGGTCGAGATCCTGAACGTCTCCTACGACCCGACGCGCGAGCTCTACCGGGAGCTGAACGCCGCGTTCGCGAAAGACCACCTCGCGAGGACGGGCCGCGCCGTCGCCGTGAAGATGTCGCACGGCGGCTCGGGGAAGCAGGCCCGCTCGGTGATCGACGGCCTCCGGGCCGACGTCGTCACGCTCGCCCTCGCGTACGACGTCGACGCGCTCGCCGACCGGGGCCTCGTGAAGCCCGGGTGGCAGGCGCGCCTCCCGCACAACTCGTCCCCCTACACGTCGACGATCGTCTTCCTCGTGAGGTCCGGCAACCCGAAGGGGATCCGGGACTGGCCCGACCTCGCGCGCCCCGGCGTCTCCGTCATCTGCCCGAACCCGAAGACCTCGGGCGCCGCGCGGTGGGGCTACCTCGCGGCCTGGGGCTCGGCGCTTTCGGCCGGGAAGGGCGAGGCCGGGGCGAAGGATCTCGTCGGCCGCCTCTTCCGGAACGTCGCCGTCCTCGACACCGGCGCCCGCGGCTCGACGACGACCTTCGTTCAGCGCGGGCTCGGCGACGTCCTCGTGGCGTGGGAGAACGAGGCGCACCTCGCCCTCGCCGAGACCGGGGCCGGCCGCGTCGAGATCGTCGTCCCGAGGACGTCGATCCTCGCCGAGCCCCCGGTGGCCGTCGTCGACGCCGTCGTCGACCGGAAGGGGACGCGCGCCGTCGCGGAGGCCTACCTCCGTTTCCTCTACACGCCCGAAGCGCAGGCGATCGCCGCCCGGCACCACTACAGGCCGCGCCTCCCCGAGGCCGCCGTGAGGGCCGGGCGGGCCTTTCCCTCCGTCGCGACGTTCACGATCGACGAGCTCTTCGGCGGCTGGCGCGCCGCGCAGAAGAGGCACTTCGACGACGGCGGCGTCTTCGACTCGCTGTTCACCACGAAGTGAGCCGACGGCGCGTCTCCCCGTCCCTCCTCCCGGGCTTCGGCCCGGCGCTCGGGGTGACGCTCCTCTTCCTCTCGCTCGTCGTCCTCGCGCCGCTCGCCGCGCTCCTGGCGACGACCCTTCGCGGCACCCCGCGCGAGTTCCTCGCGGCCGTCTCGACGCCGCGCGTCGTCGCGGCGGTGAGGCTCTCGTTCCTCGTCTCGCTCGGGGCGGCGGCGGTCTCCGCGCTCCTCGGCCTCCTCCTCGGCTGGGTCCTCGTCCGCTACCGCTTCCCGGGACGGCGCCTCCTCGATGCCCTCGTCGACCTCCCGTTCGCGCTCCCGACCGCCGTCGCCGGGATCACGCTCACGACGCTCTACGCCCCGACCGGCTGGCTCGGCCGGCCCCTCGCCGCGCTCGGCGTCCCGGTCGCGTTCACCCCGCTCGGCATCGGCGTCGCGCTCGTCTTCCTCGGCCTCCCATTCACCGTGAGGACGCTCCAGCCGGTCCTCGCGAGCCTCGACCCGGAGGTCGCGGAGGCCGCGGCGAGCCTCGGCGCGACGCGGCTCGAGACGTTCCGCCGCGTCCTCCTCCCGGAGCTCCTCCCCGCGCTCCTCACCGGGACGACGCTCGCGTTCGCGCGGGGCCTCGGCGAGTACGGCTCGGTCGTCTTCATCTCCGGCAACATGCCGATGAGGACCGAGATCGCGCCGCTCCTCGTCATGACGAAGCTCGAGCAGTACGACGTGGCCGGGGCGACCGCGCTCGCGACGCTCCTCCTCGTCGCCTCCTTCCTCCTCCTCCTCGTCCTGAACCGCCTCGAAGCGTGGGCGGCGAGGGCCGTCCGGTGAGCGCTTCCCGGAGCCGCGAGCCGCGCGCCGTGCGGCTCCTCCTGATCGGCCTCGCCCTCGCCGCATTCGTCCTCTTCCTCCTCGTCCCGCTCGTGGCCGTCTTCGTCGAGGCCTTCCGGGACGGCGCGCGGGCGTGGCTCGCCGCCGTCACCGAGCCCGACGCCCGGCACGCGCTGAAGCTGACGCTCCTCGTCGCGGCGATCGCCGTCCCCGTGAACGCGTTCTTCGGCCTCGCCGCCGGCTGGGCGCTCGGGAAGTTCCGCTTCCCGGGGCGCAGCCTCGTCCTGACGCTCGTCGACCTGCCGTTCGCGGTCTCCCCCGTCGTCGCCGGCCTCGTCTTCGTCCTCCTCTTCGGGCGCACCGGCTTCTTCGGGCCGTGGCTCGCCGGCCGCGGCGTCGAGGTCGTCTTCGCCCTCCCGGGCATCGTCCTGGCGACCGTCTTCGTGACGTTCCCGTTCGTCGCCCGCGAGGTCGTCCCGCTCATGCAGTCGCAGGGGACCGACGAGGAAGAGGCGGCCCGGGTCCTCGGCGCCGGCTTCTTCACGACGTTCTTCCGAGTGACGCTCCCGAACGTGAAGTGGGCGCTCCTCTACGGCATCGTCCTCTGCACCGCCCGCGCCGTCGGCGAGTTCGGAGCGGTCTCCGTCGTCTCGGGGCACGTCCGCGGGGAGACGAACACGCTCCCCCTCCACGTCGAGGCGCTCTACAACGAGTACGCCTTCCAGGGGGCGTTCGCGGCCGCCTCGCTCCTGACCTTCGTCGCCCTCGCCACGATGGTCGCGAAGGCAATCGTCTCGCGCCGCGCGAGGGAGGAGGCCCCTTGAGCATCGAGGTCCGGTCCGTCTCGAAGTCGTTCGGGAGCTTCCTCGCGCTCGACGAGGTCTCCCTCCGCGTCGGCGACGGCGAGCTCGTCGCCCTCCTCGGCCCCTCGGGAGGCGGAAAGACGAGCCTTCTCCGGATCATCGCCGGCCTGGAGGAGCCCGACCGCGGGTCCGTCCATTTCCACGGCGAGGACGCCACGCGCCGCGACGCCCGCGAGCGGCGCGTCGGCTTCGTCTTCCAGCACTACGCGCTTTTCCGGCGGATGAGCGTCTTCGAGAACGTGGCGTTCGGCCTCCGCGTCAAGCCGCGCGACGAGCGGCCGCCCGAGGCGGAGATCCGCCGCCGCGTCGGGGAGCTCCTGAGGCTCGTCCAGCTCGACTGGCTCGGCGACCGCCTCCCCTCCGAGCTCTCCGGCGGGCAGCGGCAGCGCGTCGCGCTCGCTCGCGCTCTCGCCGTGGAACCGAAGGTCCTCCTCCTCGACGAGCCGTTCGGGTCGCTCGACGCGCGGGTCCGCCAGGAGCTGCGGCGCTGGCTCCGGCGGCTCCACGACGAGATCCGGCTCACGAGCCTCTTCGTCACGCACGACCAGGAGGAGGCGCTCGAGGTCGCCGACCGCGTCGTCCTCCTCGACCGGGGGCGCGTCGTCCAGGACGGCACCCCCGCCGACCTGTTCGAGCGTCCCGCGGGTCCCTTCGTCCTCGACTTCCTCGGCTCGGTGAACATCTTCCACGGCCGGGTCGAGAACGGCCGGGCCCACCTCGGCCCGCTCTCCGTCGCCTACCAGGGCGCCCCCCACGACGGCGCGCTCCCGGCGTCCGGCTACGCGCGGTCCTGGGAGATCGACCTCTCGCGGGACCTGGGCGGGGCGGACGGCTTCCCGGCTGCAGTCCGTCACGTCGCGGCAACCGGAGCCGTCGTCCGGCTCGAGCTCTGCACGGACGACGGGACGACGCTCAAGGTCGAGATTTCGAGGGAGCGCTTCTCGGAGATCGCGCCCTCCCCGGGAGACCGCCTCCGTGTCGTACCCCGAAACGTGAGGGTTTTCCTCGGCGGGCCGGGGCGAGGATAATCGCCCCGTGCCGGGAGAGACCGCACCGCTCGAGAACGTGGTCTGGGCGGCGACGCGATTCGCGCCGTCGCAGGATGGGGCGCGTCCGGCCGGGCTCGAGCCGCGCTACTGGGACTGGGAGGACCTCTACTCCCGCCTCGGACCGGGCCTGGTCGTGCTCGGCGCGCGCCGGTTCGGGCTGAGCCGGGACGACGCGGAGGAGGCGCTCCAGATGGCGGCGACGGCCATCGTCCTGGCCGCGCCGTCCGTCCGGTCGCCCGAGGCCTACCTCACGTCGGTCTTTCTCCGCGAATGCCTCGGAATCCTTCGACGGCGGAGCCAGCTGGCCCGGACCGAGGTCGCCCCGCCGGTCGGATTCGACGCGGCGGACGACTCCTGCGAGCGGATCGAGGTCGCCTGCCGGTTCCGACAGGCGTTCTCGCTCCTCTCCCCTGTCTGCCGCTCGATGATGCGGAGCTGCCTGCTCGACGGGAGGAGACGCGCCGACGCCGATTCCTCGTCCGCCGCCCGCACCGCCTACAAACGCTACCGGAAATGCCTGAGGACGCTCGCCCATGCCCTCGGCTGACCGGCACCTCGGAGAGCTGGAGCTGCTGGAGCGGGCGATGACGCCCGGCCTGGCGCCCGACCCGCACGCCGCGAGCTGCCCGACCTGCCGGGACCGGATCGAGGGGCTCGCGGCGGGTCGCGAGCACCTGGCCGATCTCGCCGCGCTGGCGACCGAGGCGGAGTCGGGTCCCCGTGTTCCCGTCCCAACGGCGCTCTCCCGCCTGTCCCGGACGCTCGCCCGGGCCGAGGAGCTCGTCCGCGCCGCGGAACGCGACGACGCCGCGCTCTCGTCCTGGCTCGACGGGGCCTCCGCTCGCCCCGACTTCCCCGACGTCGCGCTGCACGCGCTCCAGATCGCCTCGAGGCTCACGTCCCGGCGTCCCGCGGTGGCGCTCTCGTTCGCCCGATCGGTCCGCGAGCGTCTGAATGGAAACGGCGGAGGGGACCGGACGCTTCTCGCGGCCGAGATCGGCCTCCTGGAAAGCCAGGCCTTCGTCTACGTGGGTCGGATCGACGAGGCGTGCGAGCGGGCCCTCGCGGCGTCCTCGGCGATCGAGGCGGCCGACGCCCCCGGCCTGCTGCGCGCCCGTGCCGCCTACTACGCGGGCTCTGCCCTCTGGGGGGCGGGTCGATCCGAGGCCGCGTTGAGCCGCCTCCTCGCGGCCCGCGAGGCATTCGCCGCGGACGGTCAGGACCCCTGGGTCGGCCGGGCCGAAGGCGCGATCGGACTCGTTCACTTCAGCGAGGCCCGGTTCCGCGAGGCCCTGCACGCCTTCGACGCCGCCCTCGAGCGCCTCGACCCGGACGTGGACCCGGGTCCCTGGGAGGCAATCCAGCAGAACCGCGCCGGGATCCTCATGAACCTCGGCCGTCTCTCCGAGGCCCGGTCGGCCTTCGGGCAGGCCCTCGAGCTCGCCGTCCGCCACGGCCTCTCGGCGGCCGCGACGACGGTCCGGGTCAATCTGCTGAACCTCGGCCTCGAGGAAGGCACCTTCGAGGATGTCCGCGTGCGCGGGAAGAAGCTCGTCGCCTTCTGCGACCGGGAGGGGCTCTCGGTCGACGCCTACTACGCGAGGCTCGCGCTGGCCGAGGCCCAGGCGGCGCTCGGCAGCTACGGCGAGGTCCGGGCCCTGGTCGAAGCGATACGCAGGGACGCCCCGCCCGAGGTCCGCGACGATCCCGACGCGACCCTTCTCCTGGATCGGCTCGACGCCGGGGACAACGAGATGGCCGGCCGGCTTCGGCGGCTTCGCCATTACCTCTCCGGCCGAGACCGGTTCGAGGCGGCGAAGCGAGCCTGAAGGAGGCGCGGGTCAACCGATCGGCTGCTTCCGCACGGTATCTCCCCCATCGCTGAGCGTCGTTTCCGTCGTGGTGGACGGTGTCGTGACCGACGAGGTCTCCGACGCGCCGTCCGTCGACGGCGCCCCGAGGCCGGTGATGAGAAGAAGAATCAGCACCAGAACGTCCATGAATCCTCCATTCCGGCCGTTTCGGCCGGTCGTCGTTCAGGGGCCAAGGCCCCATTCATTACCTATGAGGGGATTCGACCCCCGAAACTGCCCCCCTCCCTCGAAAAAAAAGAAAAAAGTTGCTAGGAGAGGGGCACTCGGCCCCCCCGAGATCCCTCATCAGGAGTAGGGGGATGCCACGGCCGGGGTCCGTCCCGGTACTGGCTGCCCGAAAGGGGGAGGTCTATGGGAGACGCGAATGGGGCTGCACGACAGGACGACGTCCGGCCCCCCTTCCGGTTCGCCGGGCGGTCGTTCGTCGTCGCGAGCAATCGGCCCGCCCGGGAGCTTCGCGCGCTCGAGCGTGAGATCGAGGCCCGGGGCGGATCGATCCACCCGTTCCTGAACGCCGTGACCGAGGTGCTCGTCGTGGGAGACCTCGCCGGGATGGACTCGGGAGCGCACTGGGCAAGGGAGCAGGTCCGTCGGGGAACGATCTATCGGGACCGCTGGGGGCACCTCGAGCTCGTAAGCGAGGAGGAGCTCCGGGCCGTCCTCGAGGAAAGCCGGAGCGGCCGCCCGAGCGGGCCGACCCTCGGAGACCCCTCGTTCCGCGAACGTGCCTGAGCCCGGATGGCCTTTTCGCCTCCCGATGGCCGCTACGTCTGCTCCCGGAGGACGTCGAACTGCACGTCGGCGTCGCCCGGGATGCGCCCTCCGGTGCTCCGGTCGAGGGCCCGGCGGAGCGCGAGGACGTTGACCCACCGGTCCTCCGGGTCCATCGCCATCGCCTTGGCGAGGGAGCGGGCGTAGGTGACCGGGACTCCCGATGCGACCGTCGTGACGACCGACACGATCTCCTCGACGAGCGACTTGAGCGTCAGGTCGGGCCTCTCGAACTTGAGCCGAACTCCGGTCAGGAGCTCCACGCCGGTCGCCGCGATCGCCCACTGGTCCGAAGCGGGGGTCGCCTCCGCGCCGGAGACGATCTCGGGAGCGATATAGCCGGGCGTCCCCATCAGGATGCTCGCGGAGGAGATCGCCCCTCCGCTCTCGGCCCCTCCCTCCGCCTTCGTCTCCCGCGCGAGGCCGAAGTCGAGGAGCTTCAGGCGCGTCGTTCCCCCCGGCCCGCGAGTGACGAAGAGGTTGTCGGGCTTGACGTCCCGGTGGACGAGACCGGCCGCATGGGCCGCCGCGAGGACGTCGAGCGCGCGGTCGAGCGCCCAGGCCGTCTCCAGGAAGGGGATCGGCTTCCGGAGGATCAGCTCGTTCCGGAGCGATCCACCGGACAGGAGCTCCATCACGAGGAACGCGCCGCCAGGCCGGAGCTCGCCGTAGTCGTAGACGGCGACGGCGTTCGGGTGTCCGAGGCGGGCCGTCAGCCGGGCCTCCCGCCGGAAGCGGGCGACGGCGCTCCGGTCGGCGAGATGCTCGGCCCGGATCACCTTCACCGCCGCGTCGCGATTGCCCCGGATGTCCCGCGCGGCGTAGACGGTCCCCATCCCTCCCTCGCCGAGCCGCCGGTCGAGGCGGTAGCGCCCGGCGAGGAGGCGAGGGACGGCCTGCGTCATCTTCACCGCGTGGCCGTCGGCCGTGCAGACGAGGTCGTCTTCATCCGCGACGCGGCCGCAGAGCTCGCACTCGTAGAGCGCCCCGCTCCCCCCCTCCTGAAGGTGGCCGAGCACCTTTTCGCGCACGCGACGGTCCTCGTCCACCTGCCGGGTCAGGGCCGCTCTCTCGAGGGCGAGGGCGACGTGCCCGGCAACGGTCCCGAGGATCCGCTGCTCCTCGGGAACGTACGTCTCTCCCGTCCGCTTCGCGCCGAGCGCGATCAGGCCGAGCGGCTCCCCGTCGCCCGAGAAGAGCGGCAGCGCCGCGGCGAAGCCGCCGGCCCGGAGGCCGTTCGCGAGCTCACCCTCCGCGTAGGGCGGGTCTCCGCCGTCGGCCGTGAGGGCGTGGAACGAGTTCCGCGATTCGAGGGGATCGGACATCGGAAGGACGGCCGCGCGGTCCAGCCCGGGGACGTCCGCGAGGGCGCCCGTCGTCACCGGCCGGACGGCCGCCCCCGGCGCTTCGAGAGCGAAGACCCAGAAGGCCTGCCGGTCGGGCCGGTGCGCGGACGCGATCCGGTGAAGGACGACGCTCGCAAGGTCCTCCCCGGCGTCCCGGAGGTCCCCGACGACGTCTGTCACGAGCTGTGCCGGGTCGTAGGCGCCCTGTCGGAACTTGCGGTCGAGCGCGACCTGAGCCCTCTTCCGGAGCGGGTCGAAGACGAGGAAGAGGAGCACGGCGACGAGGGCCGTCGTGAGCGTCCCCTGCAGGGCGGGCGAGACGAGGGCGACGAGCGCCGTGAGCGCCGGCACTCCGGCCAGCAGGAGGACGACGAGGGCGCCCGAGGCGATCGCGTAGGAGGCGCTCCGACGGATGAGCCGGTCGACCTCGAAGAGGCGGAACCGCGTCGCGGCAACGATGAGGGCGAGCGGCAGGAGGATCGAGAGCCCGGCCAGGGCCGGGACGGGAAGGAGCGCGCTCCGCCCGGCGACGGCGGGGACGTCGCGCAGGAAGATGAAGAGGCCCAGGTAGAGGAGGACGGCGACGAGAACGACGCGCGCCCGCCGCCGTACGTCCTCCTTCCGGGCGACCCACGCCAGGGAGAGGAAGTAGACGAAGACGAAGAGGTCGACCGCGAGCGCGACGACCGCCACGCCGGTCTTCCACGCGCCGCCGGGCGCCGCCTCGCCGCCGTCGAGCCACCAACGTCGAAGGTAGAGGGCGAGGGGACCCATCGCGAGGAGCGTGCCGACGAGGTACGCCCGCCCCGGCCTGTGCAGGCGCGTCACCGGGAAGAACCCGCCGATCGTCACGAGGATCCACGCGATCGCCACGAAGTGGACGGCCGTCGAGCCCGCCAGCGCGATCCGGTCCTGGAGCGCGCTGCCGCCCGTGACGACCGACAGGATTCGCCCCGCGTTCAGGACGCCCAGGAGCGTCAGGAAGGGGAAGAGGGCCTGGTTCGCGGGGTCGAAGGGGCGCTTGAGGAGGACCACGACGGCCCCCACGTAGTGGACGCCGAAGACCAGGAGCGCGAACCAGAGCCGAGAGTGACTGAGCGCGCCGCCCTCGACGCCGAGGTGGGCGAGCCAGATCGTCCACGCCAGGGAGACCACGAGGGCCACCCCGAGGGCGAACGTGACGATCCGCCTCTGTCGAGGCTCGAGGTTGCGCACGGGCTCGGGGATTATCCGCTCGACGGGCGCGGAGGAGGCGGAACAGCGCGCCCGACCTCTCGGCCGTCGTCGACGGCCCGGACGACGGCGCCGGGCGGAAGAGAACGGGAGAGCCGGGCGGTGACCTCGCCCGCCCCGACGACCGGAATCCGGAGGACGTCGCGGACATTACCCGACCGGGTCTCGACGACGACCTCGACGCGCTCGCCCGACCCGGGCGCCGCCGCCACGAGATCGATCTCGATCGCGGAGACGCCGAGCTCGGAGTAGGCGGCGAAGGCGGCCCCGAACGGCTTGTCCGAAAGGAAGGAGTCGAGCCAGAGGTGGATCGGCGGAGGGAACGTCTGGAATCCGTTCAGGACGCGGCGGCGGTGAGAGAGCTGCTCCGCCCAGGAACGCTCCGAGGTGCCGCGCTCGAAGGGCCAGACCGCCACGATCGCGTCGCGCGGAAGGGAGCGAATCTCCGCGTCGAACGGGGACGGCGGAGCAATCGGCTGCGCCGGAACGGGCCTCGTCCAGAAGTCGAGGGCGAGGAGCGGGACGACGCCCGCGAGGGGCAGCCAGGGGACGAGCGAGCGGGCGGCGCGGCGCGCGCCCCGCGGCCGCCGCGGCGTCCGCCCGCGGCTCCGGAGGAGGAGCGCCCCGGCCGGTAGCAGGAACTGGTCGCCGAGGGACCCGACGTCGGGGCACGGCGCGAGCACACGATCATCGTGGCGGACGAAGTCGCCCGCGTCCCATCGGGCCCAGTTCCGCGCCATCGTCGAGAGATGGATGATCGGATCCCCGAGCTGCTCTCTCGGGACCGGGCGACCGCAGGGGATCCGCTCCAGGGGTAACCGCACGGCCTCGCCGAGCACGAGGACGGGACCGGCGACAGAGACGAAGGCGCGGACGGCGAGAAAGGTCCGGCGCGGAAGGAGTCCCGAACGGGATCGCAGCGACGACCTCCCTCTGGACGACTCCGCTGGAGGTTGGGACGCGAGAAGAATGGAACGGGACTGGCACCGCGTTCCGCGTACGATCTCCGCATGAGAGCGTCCCTCGCCGCCCTCCTCGCCCTCTCCGTCGCACTCCCCCTCCTCGCCGAGTGGCCGCCGAAGGGGCGCGGCGCGGCGAGCCGATCGCCCGTCTGGGCCGAGCACGGCATGGTCGCGAGCGCCCAGCCGCTCTGTACGCAGGCAGGCGTCGAGACCCTCCGCAAGGGCGGGAGCGCCGTGGACGCGGCGATCGCCACGAACGCCTGCCTCGGCCTGATGGAGCCGACGGCGAACGGCCTCGGGGGCGACCTCTTCGCGATCCTCTGGGACCCGGCGCAGAAGAAGGTCGTCGGCCTGAACGCCTCCGGCCGCGCGCCGATGGCGCTCACCGCCGACAAGGTCCCGCCGCTCCCCGACGGGACGATCCCGCTCTACAGCCCCTACGCCTGGAGCGTCCCGGGCTGCGGCGACGGCTGGCTCGAGCTCCACGCGAGGTACGGGAAGCTCCCGCTCGCCGAGGTCCTCGCGCCGGCGATCCGCTACGCCGAAGAAGGCTTCCCCGTCTCGCCCGTCATCGCCGGGAACTGGGCCAGCTCGGTGAACCGCTTCAAGGACAAGGCCGGCTTCGCGGAAGTCTTCCTCCCCGGCGGGCGCGCGCCGAAGGAAGGCGAGCGCTTCCGGAACCCCGCTCTCGCGAAGACGCTCCGCCTCCTCGCGGCGAAGAAGCGGGCCGGCTGGGAGGGGGAGTTCGCCGACGAGATCGTCGCGTTCTCGAAGGCGAACGGCGGCTTCTTCTCCAAGGAGGACTTCGTTCGGCACCGCTCGACGTGGGACGCGCCGATGTCGACGAGCTACCGCGGCTACGACGTCTGGGAGCTCCCCCCGAACACGCAGGGGCTCGCGGCGCTCCAGATGCTGAACCTCCTCGAGGGGTTCGACCTCGCGAAGATGGGGCGCGACAGCGCCGACTTCTGGCACGTCATGGTCGAGGCGAAGAAGGTGGCCTACGCCGACCGGGCCCGCTTCTACGCCGACCCGGCCTTCGCGAAGCTCCCGCTCGAACGCCTCCTCTCGAAGGAGTACGCGATGGAGCGGGCGAAGAAGATCGACCTGAAGCGCGCCTCCCGCGAGGACCCTCCCGACGAGGAGCTCGTTCTGAACCGGAAGGAGACGACCTACCTCTGCGCGGCCGACGCCTCGGGGCTCATGGTCTCCCTCATCCAGAGCAACTACACCGGCTTCGGCTCGGGCTACGCCGTCCCGGCGCTCGGCATCGGCATTCACAACCGGGGCGGGCTCTTCTCCCTGGAGAAGGGGCACCCGAACGTCCTGGAGCCCGGCAAACGCCCGTTCCAGACGATCATTCCGGCCTTCCTGACGAAGGACGGGCAGCCGCTCATGGCCTTCGGCCTGATGGGGGGCGACATGCAGCCGCAGGGGCACGCGCAGGTCGTCGTGAACCTCGTCGACTTCGGCATGAACCTCCAGGAGGCGGGGGACGCGATCCGCTTTCACCACACCGGCTCGAGCGAGCCGACGGGAACGGTCATGAAGGACGGCGGGACGCTCTTCCTCGAGGAAGGGCTGCCGGAGCCGCTCCTCGAGGAGCTGATGAGACGCGGTCACCGGATCGGGCGAGAGCCGGTCGGCGCCTACGGCGGCTACCAGGCCGTCGCCCGCGACCCGGCAACCGGCTTCCTCCTCGGGGCGACCGAGAAGCGGAAGGACGGGGCCGCCGCCGGCTTCTGATTGGTCGGGAGTCCCGTGTCGGCCCACCGGCGGAGGCGCGGAGGCGAGGTGTAACCTTCGCGGCATGAGCGTCTCCGCCGAGAAGGCCGTTCCCCGCGTCTCCGAGCGGGGCCGGCGTGTCCCCGCCTCCCCGATCCGAAAGCTCGCCTCCTTCGCCGACGCGGCGAAGAAGCGCGGCGTGAAGGTCTACCACCTCAACATCGGTCAGCCCGACCTCGAGACCCCCGCCCCGATGCGGGACCGCCTCGCCGAGATCAAGGACAAGGTCTACGCCTACACCCCGTCGAACGGCACCGCCGAGTGCCTCGACTTCCTCGTCGGCTACTACCGCGGCCGCGGCGTGGAGCTGACGAAGAGCCAGGTCATCACGACGACCGGCGGAAGCGAGGCGATCCAGTTCGCGTTCATGGCCTGCTGCGAGGTCGGCGACGAGGCCCTCCTCGTCGAGCCGTTCTACACGAACTACCGCGCCTTCGCGGCGATGGGCGGCATCGACCTGAAGCCGATCGTCACCCGCGCCGAGGACGGCTTCCACCTCCCCGCTCGCGAGGAGTGGGAGAAGGCCCTCACGCCGAAGACGAAGGCCGTCCTCCTCTGCAATCCGAACAACCCGACCGGGACGGTCTACTCGAAGGAGGAGCTCGTACTGGTCGCCGAGTTCTGCCGCGACCACGGCCTCTTCCTGATCGCCGACGAGGTCTACCGCGAGTTCGTCTACGACGGACGTCAGATCACGAGCGCCCTCTCGCTCGAAGGATTCGAAGACGTCGTCGTCGTCGTCGACTCCCTCTCGAAGCGCTACAGCGCCTGCGGCATCCGCCTCGGCTGCCTCGTGACACGAAACAAGGACGTCTACCAGGCCTGCCTCCACATGGCGCAGGGGCGGCTCTCCCCGCCCGGCCTCGCGCAGGCGATCGCGCCCGGCGCCGCGCTCCTCGGCCCCGAGTACGTCGAGGGGGTCGTGAAGGAGTACGGACACCGGCGCGACATCCTGTACGAGGAGCTGACGAAGATCCCCGGCATCTTCTTCCGCAAGCCCGAAGGAGCCTTCTACTTCGTCGCCCGGATCCCGGTGAAGGACAGCGAGGACTTCGCCCAGTGGCTCCTCACCGACTTCCAGCTCGACGGCGCGACGGTCATGGTCGCCCCGGCCGACGGCTTCTACGCGACGCCCGGCCTCGGGAAGGACGAGGTGAGGATCGCCTACGTCCTGAAGTCCGAGGACCTGAAGGCCGCCTGCCGCGTCCTCGAGGCGGCGATCCCGGCCTACCGGAAGGCGCGGGGGCTCTGACCCGCCGTATCCGACCGTGATGATCGGGCGAGTGCCGGCTCCTCCGAGCCGGCACTTGCTTTTCCGGCGTCCGGGTCCCACCTTCTCGTCAAGGGACAGTCAATTCCGGAGAGTTCGTCTCACCTACAGACCTGATCTCCCCTGGCCGGCGAGGAACCACTCTCCGCCGCCCCCCTCCCCGCCAGGCCAGGGACGCCGGGAGCGTCGCCCCATTGGCACGCTCCCGGCAGCTTTCTCCGGGCGCGCGACGGGCGGCCGGTCTCCGAGGTAACGTCAGGCCCGTGTTGCGCCACGTCGCACCCGTCATCCTGATCGGCCTCTTCGCCGCGGCGTGCGGCGCCCCCCCGGGCTCAGGCCCGGAGACCTTCCGGCCCGTCCCTCCCCCCAGGATCGCGCCAGACGCTGCGCGCACGCCGGCGCCCGATGCCCGGCCTCTGGAGGCTCTCGAAGCCGCCGGCCTCGCTCCCGTCGAGCTGGCCGCCGCCGCCGTCGAGGGCTATCCGCCGCTCCCGTCGTACACCGCGAAGGTCCGGAACGCCTCGGATCGTCCGATCCGCCGCGTCCTCGCCACGGTCGTCTACCTCGACGCCGCCGGCCGCGCAATGCCGGGAGAGCGCCACGACGTCGCCTTCGGCAGCCCTCTGAAGGCGATCGATCCGGGCGTCACGCTCGAGAGCGTCTTCCTCTCGCGCGTCGACCGCGCGCCCGGCGTCCGCCTCGTCCCCCGCGTCGTCACGCTCCTCGAGAAGGGCGACGGCCCGGAGGCGATCGAGCGGGAGTGGAAGAACCCCCGTTACGAAGAGGAGCTGCGAAGGGACGGCCGGCCCTGATCACGGGCGTCCCGGCGCGCCGGGGGCGAGGCGCCCGGGGTCGCCGCTCGTCCGGCCTCGGGATCAGAGCAGGACCGCGAGCGCGGCGAACCGTTCCACGAGCCGCGCCGATTCGTCCGGAAGATCCGCGAGGAGCGCGAAGTCGTCGAACTCGAATCCGGGCCCCACGTCGCAGGCGACGAGGGCGAGTTCCCCGAGCGGCCGCGCCGCCTGCCAGGCGCCGGCCGGAACGACGGCGAGCGGCTCTCTCCCTTCGCTCGCGCGGCCGAGGACGTGGCTCCTCGCGGAGTCGAACGCCGCGTCGACGACGAGGAGCTCGAGCGGCTCCCCATCGTGGAAGTGCCAGGCCTCGTCGGAGAGGACTCGGTGCCAGCGGCTCACCTCTCCCCGCGCGAGGAGGAAGAGGATCGAGGTGAGCGAGACGCGCTCGACGTCGCGCCCCGGCGCCGACACGACCGACGTCGAGCGGTAGAGCTGCCGATAGCGCCCGCCCTCGGGATGCGGCTCGAGCCCGAGGTCGGCGGCCAGGCGGTCGGCGATCGACTCCACGTCAGCCCTCCTTCCGGACGACCCACGTCGTCATCGCCCGCTGCCCCTGGACGACCGTCGTCTTGATCGGATCGAGGAGTCGCCCGCCGAGCTCCGCCGTCAGGCCCTCGAGGTACGCGTCGTCGACGAGGTAGCGGTCCGAGCCGTCGGGGAGCGCGAATCGCCGCCCGCCCAGCGGGCGGACGAGCCGCTCGATCCCGGTCGAGGAGGCGAGGCGGCAGAAGAAGAGTCCGCCCGGCGCGAGGAGCCGCCACGTCCCGCGGAGCATCGCGAGGAAGCGCGCGTCGTCGGAAGCGAAATGGAGGACGGCGTTCGAGATCACGACGTCGGCGCAGGCATCCGGGAACGTCGAGTCCTCGGCCGTCTCGCAGCGGACGTTCGCCTCCGGGAGAGCGGGTGCGAGCCGCCGCGCGAGGTCGCGCACGGCCGCGACGGCCGTCGGGTCCGGGTCGAGCGCACGGACCTCGAACCCCTCCCGGAAGAAGTAGGCGAGGTTCCGGCCGCGGCCGCACCCGGCATCGAGGACTCGCATTCCCGGGACGATCCGCCCGCGGAGGAGCTGGTCGAAGAGGTAGACGTCGATCGAGCCGAAGAGGGCTCCCAGGTCCGTCGTCACGGCGCGATCCTCCCGGAGCACGCGGCCCCGGTGGCCGCCGTCGCCCGCCGTTCGGCCTCGACCCACCCCCGGATCCGCTCGTAGACGTCCCGGCTCCCGAGAAGGCCGATGTGATTCGTCCCGAACGCGATGAGGGTTCTCTCCGGCGGAAATGCGAGCGTCCGTTCCGGGTCGCGGTGGCGGCCGAGCGCGCTCGCGACAGGGACGAGCCCGTCGCCGGCAAGGCGGTCCCCCGCCCCCTTCGACTTCGTCCCCGCGACGGCGAAGCAGGCGAGGCCCGCGGGAAGAGGGACCGGGTGGCGGGAGTCCGCGTGCCGGGCGAAACGGTCGGCTCCTTCCCGGTCCTCCACGAGAAGGTCGCCGTGGCGCAGGTCGGTGATCCCGGCGCTCCGGACCTTCCCGAGGCGTCCGAACGGAAGCGACCAGGGGCTGGCGCCGAGCGCCTCCTGGCAGAGGTTCCCGAGGCGCTCCAGCGGCGCGCCGTGGTGCGGCGTGCCGAGGAAGACGACCGCCCGGAGGAGACGAGGCCAGGCGTGTGCCGCCCCCCTCGCGAAATGGATCGCGCTCCTCGCCAGGAGCCCTCCCATGCTGTGCGCCACGATCGTCAGCCCTGACGGCGGGACGGAACCCCTGCCGAAGCGCGCTTCGAGGAGCATCGCGAGCTCTCGCCCGTTCGTCGAGACGTGGCGCCCCGAGTTGTAGACGACGTGGACGGCCGCGAGCCCCAGGTCGCGCTCGAGCGCCTCGCCGTGGTCGTGCCCGTCGCGGCACCACCCCGCGTCGTTCATGCAGAGTCCGTGCAGCATCAGCACGATCTCGCGCGGCCCGTCCGCGGGAATCGCCGCCCAGGGGGTGGGACCGCTCTCGAGGTCTTTCCCGTTCCGCCGCAGCCGCATCGGAACGGCGAGAGGGTTCCCGGTCGCCTCGAGGTGGTCGCCGAGGACACCGTTCAGGACGGCGACGAGGGCCTCGCGCCGGGGCGAGGGCGGCAGGTCCCCGAGGAGCGGAGCGAGCCTCGCGAGGGCGGCGTCGATGCCGCCTCCGACGAGCCGCGTCGCGCCGCGGACGCTGCCGTAGACGAGGCCCGCGATCCCCGACGTTGTCGCTGCCCACGGCGACGCGCCGAGCGGAGCCGACCCGGCGGAGATCGTCCGATGCACGGCTTCGACGAGCTCCGTCACCCCCAGCGTCGCATCGGCGGCGAGGCGGCCGAGCCCGCGGAGGTGGCCGGCGCGCGTGGAAGAGGCGTTCGTCATCGGAGGCTCCGCCGAACAGAGTATCCCGCTCGACGACCTCGGTCCCGAGGGCGGCGGGCTGCCAAGGGCCCGTTCTTTCGGGGAAGATGCGGGGACCGATGCCCACCGCCTCGCCGTCCGCCTTCCTCCGCCTTCGCGGCGCGAGGGAGCACAACCTCGCCGGGTTCGACCTCGAGATCCCGCGGGGGAGGCTGACGGTCGTGACCGGCGTCTCGGGCTCGGGGAAATCGTCGCTCGCCTTCGACACCCTCCTCCGCGAGGGGCAGCGGCGCTTCCTCGAGCTGATGCCGTCGTACGCGCGGCAGTTCGCGGGAGGCTTCCGACGTCCCGACCTGCTCGGCGCCGAAGGGCTCGGCCCGGCGGTCGCCGTTGCGCAGGACGTGACTTCCTCGAACCCCCGGTCGACCGTCGGCACGCTCACAGAGGTCCACGACCTGCTTCGCCTCCTCTTCGCGCGGCTCGGCGAGGCCCCGGCCGGAGTGAAGCCGACGCGCGGGCTCTTCTCGTGGAACGGCGAAGGGTCCTGTCCCGCCTGTCGGGGCCTCGGCCTCGAGGACCGGCTCGACCCGGAGCTCCTCGTCGCGGACGCGACGAGGACGATCCGCGAGGGAGCGCTCCGCGTCTCGACGCCGACCGGGTACCTCATGTACTCGCAGGTCACGCTCTCCGTCCTCGACGAGGTCCTCCGCGCGCATGGCGGCTCGATCGACGTGCCGTGGCGCGACCTCACGGACGAGGTGCGCGAGGTCGTCCTCCGCGGCTCCGAGAGGCTCGTCGTCCCGTATGGAATGCACCCTCTCGAGAACAGGCTCAAGTGGAAGGGGATCACCGCGCGGCCGCGGGAGGAGGGGTGTTACCGCGGGCTCCTCCCGGTCATGGAGGAGATCCTGCGCGGCAAGCGGAACGACTCCATCCTCCGCTTCGTCCGCTCGACGCCGTGCACGGCCTGCGGCGGGACGCGTCTCTCGAAGGAGGCGCTCTCCGTCACCTGGCTCGGGCGGACGATCGCCGACCTCTCCGCCGAGACGCCGCGCGCGCTCGGGCTCCTCTTCGAGGAAGCCGGCGACGGCGACGTCTTCCGGCCGATCCGCGACGAGATCTTCGCGCGCTGCACCCTCCTGGAGGATCTCGGCCTCGGGTACCTCGCCTTCGACCGCGCCGCGCCCACGCTCTCCCCCGGAGAGGCTCGCCGCCTTCGCCTCCTTTCCCTCGCGCTCGGCGAGCTGCGCGGCCTCGTCGTCGTCCTCGACGAGCCGAGCGCCGGCCTCCACCCGGCCGACACGGCGCGCCTCCTCGGCGTCCTCCGCCGGATGACGGAGCGCGGGCAGACCGTCGTCGTCGTCGACCACGACCCGGTCCTATCGCGAAACGCGGACTGGCTCGTCGACCTCGGCCCGGGTCCGGCCGCGGCGGGCGGCCGGCTTCTCTTCGCCGGCCCTCCCGCGGAGCTCCTCGGACCGCACGGGCCGGACACGCCGACGCGGCGCTGGCTGCGCGGCGAGGCGGCCGCCGCGCCCGGACCGCCGCGGGCGGCGAAACCGGGGGACGACGTGGTCCTCGCGGGGCTCACCCGCCACAACGTCGCCGGGGCCACCCTCCGCATTCGTCGTCGGGCTCTCAACGTCGTCACGGGAGTCGCGGGAGCGGGCAAGACCTCGCTTCTCGACGCGGCCGTCGTGAAGCTCCGGGAGGGCGGACCCTTCGCGCGGATCGTCGCCGTCGACGCCTCTCCGATCGGCCGGACTCCCCGCTCGAACGCCGCCACTTACACCGGCGCCTTCGACGCGATCCGCGACCTCTTCGCCGCAACGCCCGCCGCGAAGGCCCGCGGCTTCGGGAAGGGACACTTCACGTTCAACACCGCCGGCGGGCGCTGCGATTCCTGCGAGGGGGCCGGCGTCCACGAGGTCGGCATGCGCTGGCTCGGCTCGGTCGACCTCGTCTGCGGCGCGTGCGGCGGCCGGCGCTTCCACCCCGACGTCCTCTCGGTGAAGCGCGAGGGCCTCTCCGTCGCCGACGTCCTCGACCTGACCGTGGCCGAGGCCGCGGAGCGCTTCCGCGGGGAGAAGAAGCTCGCGCGCGTCCTCGCGAGCCTCGTCGACCTCGGCCTCGACTACCTCCCGCTCGGCCAGCCGGCGACGACGCTCTCGGGCGGCGAGGCGCAGCGCGTGAAGCTCGCGACGGAGCTGGCGAAGGCGACGAGCCCGGCGCTCGTCGTCCTCGACGAGCCGACGAGCGGTCTCCACGCCGCCGACGTCGCCGTCCTCGCGGCCGCCTTCCGGAGACTCTGCGAGGCGGGGCACACGCTCCTCGTCGCCGACCACGACCTCGACCTCCTCCGCGCCGCGGACCGCGTCACCGAGATCGGCCCGGGGAGCGGGCCGGCAGGGGGCCGCGTCGTCGTCGCCGGGACGGCCGCCGACCTCTCCGCCTGCGCGGAGTCGCCGACGGGCGCCGCGCTCCGCGGAGAGCTCGGCGTCCCGGCCCCGCCGGAAGGAACGGCCGGGAGGAGCGAGGTCCCCGATGACGAGCCCCTCGCGCTCGCGGGCGTGACGACGCACAACCTTCGGGACGTCTCGGTGCGCTTCCCCTGTCCGGGGCTCACCGTCGTCACCGGACCGTCGGGCTCGGGGAAGTCGTCGCTCGTCTTCGACACCCTCCTCGCGGAGTCGCAGGCCCGTTTCGCCGACCTCCTTTCCCCCTGGGCACGGCGCTTCCTCCCGATGGAGGGGGGCTCCGAGCTGGAGTCGGCGTCGGGACTCCGGGCGGCGGTCGCCGTGCCGGCGGACGCCGCGCGCCGGAACCCGCGCTCGACCGTCGGAACCACGACCGGCATCGACGAGCTCCTCCGGCTGCTGTTCGCGCGCGGAGGCTCGCGCCCCTGCGCCGCCTGCGGCGCGGACGCCGCGGGCGCGGCCTGCACCTGCGGCGCCCGGCTCGAGCCGCTCCTCGCGTCCGACTTCTCGCCTCACTCCGAGCGAGGCGCCTGCCCCGCCTGCCGCGGCCTCGGCTTCGTCCCGGCGTGCGATCCGGCTCGCCTCGCAGGCCGCCCGGAGCTGCCGCTGGACGGCGGCGGGCTCGACGGCACCCGTTTCGGCGCCTATCTCGGCGAGGCCGGCGGTCAGCACGTCGCGACGCTCCGCGCCGCGGCGGCCGCGCTCGGCCTCGACGTCTCGAGCCCCTGGCGGGACCTCTCCCCCGAGGCGCGCGCCCTCGCGATGGACGGCGCGGGCGAGCGGATCTTCGACGTCGACTGGAGCTGGAAGCGCGGGAAGAGGTCCGGCGTCCACCGCCTCAGGTCGGCGTGGCCCGGCTTCGCGCGCCTCGTCGAGGCCGAGTACGAGCGGGTCCACGCCGACGAGAAGGGCGAGGAGCTGGAAGCGCTCTTCGTCGATCGTCCCTGTACGTCGTGCGGCGGGGAGCGTCTCGCGCCGCGCGCCCGCGCCGTGACGTTCGCCGGGCGGCGCGTTCCGGAGGCTTCGAGCGCCGAGGCGAGCGCCCTCGCCGGCTGGCTCGGGGGGATCGCCGCCGGCGGCGCCCGCGTCGGCGCGGACCTCCTCGCCGTGACCGCTTCGATCCGCGAGGCGCTCTCCTCGCGCCTCCGCGCTCTCTGCGACGCCGGCCTCGGCTATCTCTCCCCGGCGCGCGAGATGGCGTCCCTCTCCGGCGGCGAGGCGCAGCGCGTCCGTCTCGCGACGGCCCTCGGCGGCGGCCTCACTGGCGTGACGTACGTCCTCGACGAGCCGACGCAGGGGCTCCACCCGCGCGACGCGAAACGGCTCGTCTCTCTCCTCCGCGGCCTCGCGGATGCCGGGAACGCCGTCGTCGTCGTCGAGCACGACGAGACGATCGTCGCCGCCGCGGACCACGTGTTCGAGCTCGGTCCGGGCGCCGGGCCCGCGGGGGGGCGCGTCGTCGCCGAGGGAACGCCCGCTACGCTCCGGGCCGTCCCCTCGACGTACACCGCGCGGCTCCTCTCGTCCGCCCGCCCGCACGAGAGCCGGTCGCCGCGTCCCCTCCTCCCGGGCGTCACCGTTCGCGGCGCGGGCCTTCACAACCTGAAGGAGATCGACGTCGACTTCCCCGCCGGCGGCCTCGTCGTCGTCGCGGGCGTCTCCGGGAGCGGCAAGTCGACGCTCGTCCTCGAGGTCCTCGCGCCCTCGCTCCGGGCCTTTCTTCGCGGCGACGGACCTGTCGGCTGCCGCGCGCTCGAGAGGCACGCGGAGCTCGTCGAGGTCCTCGCTTCCGACCAGGACGGCCTCGCCGTCTCGGGCGGGAGCAGCGTCGCGACGCTCTCGGGCGTCGGCGAGGAGCTTCGGCGCCTCTTCGCCGCGACGGCGGAAGCACGGCGCCGGAAGCTCGGCCCCCCCGCCTTCTCGACGAACGTCCCCGGCGGGCGCTGCGAGACGTGCGCCGGACGCGGCGTCGTGAGGGTGCCGATGGACCTCCTCCCCGACGTGACGACCGGCTGCGAGGCGTGCGGCGGACGACGTTTCACGGACGGCGTCCTCGCCTGCTTCCTGGACGGACGGACGATCACGGACCTCCTCGACGCGACCGTCTCGGACGCCGCCGCGTGGTTCGCGTCCCATTCCGCGGTCGCCCTCCCGCTCGCCGCTCTCCGCGATCTCGGCCTCGGCTACCTGCGCCTGGGACAGGAGGGGACGACGCTCTCTTCGGGGGAGCGCCAGCGCCTTCGCCTCGCGCGCCTCCTCTCGGCGCCCCGCCCGGGCCGCGTCGCCGTCCTCCTCGACGAGCCGACGCGGGGACTCGGCCTCGACGACGTCGACCGGCTCCTCGCCGCCCTCGGCCGTCTCGCCGGCGAGGGGCACCTCGTCGTCGCGGTCGAGCACCACGCCGCCGTCCTCGCCGCCGCGGATCGGATCGTCGAGCTCGGACCGGAAGGGGGCGAACGGGGAGGACGGATCGTCCGGACGGGAGCGCCACCGGACGGGGGACCCCGGATCGAGGTTCTCGAGACGCCGCCCTCCCGATCCGGAGACGGCCCGGCCCGACATCCCGCGTAGACTCCACGGTTCTTGAAGGCCCTCGCCGGACTCCTCGCCCGGGCCCCACTCCCGATCGCGGCCTCTGTGGCGACAGCCGCTTCGTGGATCTGGTGGACGCTCCTCCCCATCCGCCGGAAGCTCGCCGAAGCGAACCTTCGAATAGCTCTGCCCGGAGTCCCGCCCGGCCCGGCCCTGCGCCGGATGATGCGGGGGCTCGTCCTCGGCTACTTCGAGCTCTTCCGCGAGCTGCGCCGGCCGGGAAGCATCCGTCTCGCGATCGAGGGGACGGAGGCGATCGCCGCGCGCGTGAGCGCCGGGAAGGGGACGCTCGTCCTCGCCGGACACTTCGGATCGTGGGACCTCGTCGGTCCTCTCATCGTGCGGCAGACCGGCTTCCCGGCGACCGTCGTCGTCAAGGTCCCCCGCTCGGCCCCGGTCGCGGCGTTGATGGAAGCGGTCCGGACGAAGTTCGGAATGGGGCTCCTCCCGAACCGCCGCGGCGTCATGCCGCAGGTCTACGAGGCGCTGGAGGCGGGGCGCCTCGTCGTCTTCGTCCTGGACCAGAAGCTGGCCCGAGGGATCCCTGTCCCCTTCTTCGGGCGTCCCGCCCTGACCGCCCCCTCGCTCGCGGCCGCTGCCGCGAAGTCCGGTGCGACCGTCCACTTCCTGGAGTACTGGAGGGAGGAGGTCGGCCGCCACGGCGCGAGCTTCTCGAGCCCCGTTGCCGTCACGGGACGGCTCGAGGACGACACGGCGACGTTCACGCGCCACATCGAGGAGGCGATCCGGTGCCGCCCCCACAACTGGCTCTGGCTGCACGACCGCTGGAAGGGCGCTCCGCAGGGAGAGGCGGCGGTCGTCTCGTAGCGTTCGACGGGGAGTCGCGTCACGTCCGATGAGAGAATCGGGCCGGACGGCGGACACGGACCGCGCACCACCGACATGACCGATCTCGGACGAGCGACCGGCAACGATTCCCCGCTGGAGACCGAGAGCCTCCTGCGCGAGGAGCGAGCCCTCTACAGGGACCTCGTCGAGGCCCAGCCGCGCGGTATCTACCGGATCCGGTCGATCGCCCCAGGAGCCGAGGCCCCGGAGGGCAGCCTCGGCTCCGGCCGCGCGCGGTACGTCGTCGAGTTCGTCTCGAATCGCCTCCTCGAGATCCTCGGTCTCGAGGACGGGGAGCTCCGCGCCCTCCACGGCTCGATCGACGGTCTCATCCACCCTGAGGACCGGCGGTCCTTCACGGAGACGAACGAGCACGCGATCACCCGCCGGCTCCCCTGGCAATGGGAAGGGCGCCTCACGGTTCGCGGGGAGGAGCGCTGGATTCGATTCGAGTCCGTACCGAGGGCGCTCGAGGACGGCGGAGCCGTCTGGACCGGGACGATCGAGGACGTCACCGAGCGGAGACGGGCGGTGACGGGCCTGCGCGAGTCCGAGGCGCTCTTACGGAGCTTCTTCGACACCCCGCTCGTCGGCGCCTGCATCACCTCCCCGACGAAGGGCTGGCTCGAAGTCAACGACCGGCTCTGCCGCATGCTGGGGTACACCCGGCAGGAGCTCGTGGCCCTCACGTGGTCCGACCTGACGCATCCCGGCGATCTCGCGGCGGACGTCGAGCTGTTCGAGCGGGTGCTCCGAGGCGAGACGGACGGCTATTCGCTCGAGAAGCGGTTCCTGAGGAAGGACGGAAGCATCGTCCCCGTCGAGCTCGCCGTGAGCTGCGTGCGGGCCCCGGGCGGCACCGTCGAGCACTTCATCGCGCTCCTGCAGGACGTCACCGAGAGGAAGAAGGCCGACGAGCAGCTCCGCGCGCACGGCGAGCGGCTCGAGGAGCTCGTCGCCGAGAGGGCTGCACAGCTCGCGAAGAGCCAGGCGCTCCTCGACGCCACGTCCCGCCTCGCGCGCGTCGGGGGCTGGGAGTACGACGTCCGGAGCGAGACCCTCACCTGGACCGACATGGTTCGCGAGATCCACGAGGTCGAGCCCGACTACGAGCTCACCGTCGCCGCCGGTCTCGGCTTCTACGCCCCGGAGTCGCGTCCCGTGATCGAGTCGGCCTTCCTCCGTGCGGTCACGACGGGCGAGCCCTTCGACCTCGAGCTCCAGCTGATCACGGCGAAAGGGAGCCGCGTCTGGGTCCGCGCGGTCGGCCGTCCGTCGGTCGAGGACGGCGAGGTCGTCCGGGTCGTCGGCGTCCTCCAGGACATCGACGCCCGGAAGAGGAACGAGGACGACCTCGCACGGTACCGCGCCCGCCTCGAGGAGCTCGTCGCCGAGCGGACGGCCGAGGTCGAGGAAGCGAACGCGCGGCTCGTCGAGGCGCAGGCCATCGCCCATTTCGGCAGCTGGGAGTGGGACGCCCGGCGGGACGTCATCCGCGGGTC
>JADHED010001167.1_pt1 | contig 24209 bp, 18 predicted proteins | sample 8952041 | NCBI WGS metagenome assembly JADHED01 (sample SAMN16124423, study PRJNA663239) | bioreactor sludge metagenome | isolation source: sludge (control) | place: India:Bengaluru | collected 2018-09-08
GCGCCGGGGGACGAGCCGCGGCGGGCGGATGCGCGGGGGAGGCCGCGGCGGCGGGACGGGTCAGCGCGGCCGGCCGCCGCTGGCCGGCGTGCGTCGCCGGTGGCGCCGCGGGGTGGGGCGGCACTGCCGCCGCCGGGGCCTCGCCCGCCTTCGGCAGCGGCCGGCGGCGGGCGGCGCCCGTCTGCCGGTTCATGCGCGAGAGGCTCTCGAGGACGAGCGCCGACAGCGCCTTCAGCGTCGGGAACACGCCCTCCCCGGTGGTCGCCACCGCCTCGTAGGAGGGCAGGCCCGAGGGGTTCATCCGCTTGTTGAGCTCATCCACCGAGAGCGCGTCGGGCAGGTCGCGCTTGTTGAATTGGATGACGAGCGGGATCTCCTCGATCTTCTTGCCGTACTCGGCGAGGTTGGTGCGGAGGTTCTCGAAAGACTCCAGGTTCTCCTCCATCTTCGAGGCCTGCGAGTCGGCGACGAAGATGATGCCGTCCACGCCCTGCAGCACGAGCTTGCGCGTCGAGTTGTAGTAGACCTGGCCCGGCACCGTGTACAGCTGGAACTTCGTCCGCATGCCGGCGATCGTGCCCAGGTCGAGGGGCATGAAGTCGAAGAAGAGCGTCCGGTCGCCTTCCGTGGCGATGGAGGTCAGTTCACCCTTGTGCGACTCCGGCGCCTTGAGGTGCACGACCTCGAGGTTCGTCGTCTTGCCGCTCATCCCCGGCCCGTAGTACACGATCTTGCAGTTGACTTCCTTGAGCGCGAAGTTGATCTGCACCATCGCTCATTCCCCCCCGGTCCGGCGAGATCTGTTCATCCGGTCGTGCATCAGTGGCTGCCGATCCTCGTGGCGTCCTCGATCCGGCGCGCGGCGCTTCGGATCTCGACGGCGGTCGGGCCGAGATCGATGTCGCGCTCCAGCACCACGACCAGGTAGGCGACTCCCGTGTTCACGAAGACCATCTTCCCGTGGGTGGCGTTCAGAGTCAGTCGGGTGAACGCCCCGAGTCCCCGCTGGGAGATGGCCTTCGCCGTCGAGACCACCATGCTCGACACCATCGCGGCCACCTTCTCCTCGTCGAGCCCCCGACCGAGGCAGGAGGCGACGATCATCCCGTCGTGGGTCACGACCATGGACCCGCGGATGCCCGCGGTCTCGTTCAGTTCTGCGAGGAGTTCACGCACGGCCCACCTCCGCAGGCGCCACGTAACTGCGCGATGCCAGTTCCTCGAGCGTGCGGTGCGCCCGCTCCGCCTTGAGGGGCAGTTTGTGCATCATCCCGAGGCACAGCTCCCGCATGCGGCAGATCGTCACGCCGCCGAAGGGTCCCTCCACCGTGCACCACTGCAGGGTGCCGAGATCCATGCGACGGGCGGCCTCGTCCCCGTGCCGCCGCAGATCCGCGGTCAGCGAGACGAAGTCGTCCCGGCCGATGCCGCGGTCGCTCGCGGCTTCCGCGACCGGCTCGCCCTGGCCGGAGAGCGCGACGAGGTTCATGACCCCGGCGTCGGAGGCCGCCTGCCGGAAGGTCCGGCGGAGCTCCTGCTCGTCGAGGCGGGCCCAGTTCGCGGCCGCCGCGGCGTGGCTGTGGAGCGGGTCCACCGGGTACATGTGCGGGGAGTTGCGGAACTGCCCGCGCACTTCCACGAGGCGGGCCAGCTCCGACAGGGAGTTGCGCTCGTCGGCCTCCAGTTCCTCCTCGTGGCGGGCCTCGACCGCCTTCTCCCACAGGCGCGGGGACTGCGCGGCCTGGGACAGTTCCTCGAGCTCGTGAGCCGTGGGCACGGCCGCCAGCACCGCCCGGAACACCTCCGCCATCGCCTCCCTCGCGCCGACGACGAAGAACAGCAGTCCGAGCAGGGTGGCGGCGCGGGTGTTGCGGGGGTCGAGTTTCAGCACGCGTCGCAGGTGGCGCTCCGCCTCCTCCGCCTCGAGGGCCACGCGGCCGCCGAGGAAACGCCGCAGACGGATCTCGCCGGCGATGAGGTGCGCCGCCTCGAACAGCGGGAACGTCTCGAAACACTGTTCGCACAGCGACAGGGCGCGATCCTCCTCCCCGATGGCGAGGTGGATCTCGGCGAGGGCCTTGTAGTGCGCCGGGTCGGCCTTCGTCGCCATCTCGCGCCGGAGGGCGGCGATCTGGCCGCTCAGCCGCTGGCGGTTGGTGAAGCGGCAGATGTCGGTCAGCCGCGCCGAAGCGGGGAAGCGGGCCGCTCCCTGCCGCGCCACGCGTTCCGCCTCGTCGATCTCGCCAGCGGCGATGTAAGCCTGGGCCAGCGCGCCGAGGGACTGGGGCGAGGGGCAGTGCTCCGCCTCCGCCCGCAGCTTCCGCAAATCCCGATTTCGGCGAAACTTGTCGAGGATCTTCACGGGCACCTTCCCGGTTCAGGTCCCTTCCCGGTCCGCTCCGGGGTCCTGTCCGCCGCGCACTCCGCGGCACATGTCCACATCGAATGGTCGCGGGCCGGCGGTTGAGCGGAATCGCCGCCGCTCAGCGCTCGAGGAGGTGGACGGCCCCGCCTTCCGTGGCCGCGACCACCGTGCTCCCCGCGATCGCGATGGGGGCGATGACGCGGAGGGCTCCCCCCGGGCCGGACGGAAGCGCGACCTCCCACAGGGGCCGCAGCGCGTCTCCGTCGAAGGCCGCGGCGAGCGCCATCCCCTGCTCGGAGGCGACGAAGAGGAAGCCGTCGCGGACGGCGGGCCCCGAAAGGGGCGGCGCGGACAGCGTGGTCTCCCCGAGGACCTTCCCCGCGCGGATGGCGCGGAGTCGGCCGTCCATCCCGGCGACGAACAGCGTGTCCCCGAGGATCGCCGGCTCCGCCCGGACGCCCGCGCCCGTGTGAAGGCGCCAGAGCAGCGCTCCGCCGCGGACGTCGAAGGCCGCGGCGACGCCATCGGCGTCCACCGCGAAGAGGGTGTTCCCCGAGAGACGCGGCGCGAGCACGGGGCGGGTCCCCGCGGCCGCGGGCGAGTACTCCGCCCGCGGTTCCCCCTTCGCGGCGGTCAGCGCGACGACGCGGCCGCCGGTCGTCGGGACATAGACGATGCCGTCCGCCGAGACCAGCGCGGCCCGGACCTGCCCCGCCACCCGCCGCCGCCACAGCTCGTGGCCCGAGGCCGCATCGAAGGCCACGACGTTGCCGCCCTCGTCCGCGACGACGAGCGCGGAGCCCTCGATCACCGGCGCCCCGTAGACGCCCTTCTCCATGTGGGCGAGGAACGCCGGCGGACCCCCTGCCAGCGGCAGGGCGGCCACTTCGCCGTCCACGCTGGCCACGTACACGCGATCGCCGGCGATCACCGGACCGGCGCCGTACCCCCCGATGGCGCGGGACCGGTAGAGTTCGCGGACCTGCCGCGTCGCGGGATCGAGGAGGAACACGCCCGAGTTCCGGGTGGCCACGACGACCTGTCCGCCGGCCGCGACGGGGGCGCCCTCCACCGCGCCGTCGACCTCCGCGCTCCACGCGATCTCCTTGCGGAGCGTGATCGACACGGTGGACAGGTCCTTGAGCCTCGCCAGTTCCCTGGCCTGCCGCCGCGGGTCCGCCGCCGGCACCTCGACGGTGCCGGAGTGGAAGCCGTTCGCGCGGAACTCGACGTCCATGTGGGAGGCAGGGTGCCAGGCGATGACGCCCGGCGTGCGGATTCCCGAGTCCTCACCGTTGACGAAGACGGCCGCGCCCGACGGGGCGCTCTCCACCCGGACCGGGAGGTCCACGGCCTCGAGGACCTCGAGGATGAAGCAGTCCTCGATGAGCGCCATGGCCTCCGTGCGGGCGGTGTCGTGGTCCCCGGACGCGCCGAGGGTCCGCACCCGGGCCACCCGGCCATGGATGGTCTCCAGCTGCCGCGACAGGTGGGAGATCGTCTGGTCGACGCCGTTCTCGGCCAGCGCCTGCCGGTCCGCGGCCAGGTCCCATGCCTTGCGGTAGGAGTCGAGAGCCGCGGAGGCGCGCCCCGCCACGAGGTCGCGGTCGGCCGCCGCGGCGTACTCCATGGCGCGGCGCTGCACGAGGGCCCGGGCCGCCTCCACCGCGGTGTCGAAGCGGCTGCGCTTCTGGCGCAGCGCCTCCTGCCGCTGGAGCGCCTGGTTGCGGGCGCTCGAGTACCGGAACTGCTGGGCGATCTCGTCCAGGCGGCGCAGTTCGACGTCGATCTGCGCGGCGTACCTGCCCCGCAGGGACTCGGCGTCGTGGAGCGCCTTCGCCAGGGCGGGCACGTCGGGCGCCGGCTCCGCGAGCGCCGCGCCGAACGCGTCGAGCCGGCTCGTGGCCGCCGTCACGTCCCGGTGGAGGTCCGCGAGGATCTGGTTCTCCCGGGACTCCTCGGACGCGATGCTGCTCCGGGCCCCGAGTTCGTAGTCGACGTACACCCACAGCAGGAAGCAGACGCACACTCCGAGGAGGCCGATCAGGGCGAGGTGGCGGAGGCTCCGCCGCTTGCGCTGCTTCTTCGACATCAGCTGATCGAGGCGCGCCGCCACGTCCTCCCGGCTGCGGTCGATGGACAGGACGCGCCGCAGGAGGCGGGAGACCTGGTCCCAGTCGCGCCGTCGCGTGTACCAGTCCGCCATGCGGAGGAACTCGTCGATCGCCGCCGAGGCCCGGCCGCCCGAGAGGTAGAAGTTCACCAGGAGGTTTCGCAGGGCGAGGTCGTCGGGCTCGATCTCCAGGAGCATCTTCAGGATCTCGATGGCCTTGTCCTGCTCGCGCAGCTCGTAGAGGCACTCCGCGACCTCCTTGCCGCGGCGGACGACATCCTCGCGGTCCTCCCGGAGGAGATCGGAGTTGGCGTTGAAGATCTCCACGAGGCGCTGTCCCGCGGCAAGGTCCGTGGGGATCAGGGCGTTGGCCTTGCGGCAGAAGTCGAAGGCCTCCTTCACCGCTCCCGCCTCCAGCGCCGTCTCGGCGTAGCGGAGGTAGTAGCGGGCGGCCTTCGCGAACTCGCTCGCGCTCTCGCAGGCTTCGCCGAGCACCCGGCAGGCGTCCGGGGGGGCCCCGCCGACTTCGATCAACCGCTCGAGGAACCGGATGGCCTCCGCCGTCCGGCCCTCCGCCAACGCGGCGTGGGCCTCGGAGTTCAGGTCCTCCGGGGGCGTCGGCTCGATGGCGCCCTGCTCCACGAGCAGGGACAGGACGCGGCAGACCTCGAACCGGTTGCCGAAGGAGCGGGCGACGACCTCGTCCACCGTGCGGCGGCCGTCGACGGCGCCGAGCACCTTGTCGATCCAGGGCTCCTGGAAGATCTCGTCGCGCAACTCCATGTTGCGGCCGGTGTACCGGTAGATCTCGCCCATGGACGGGACCTGCCGTCGGATGAGCTCCCACTCGTCGAGGCGCCGGGCGGCCTCCATGAGGAGGCTGTTGACGTTGACCACGATCTTCGAGACGGACCCGTTCAGGGCCTGGGCGTCCTCGTCGGAGATCCCGTCGTGGAACTCGAACGTGAGGTCCTTCCAGATGAAGAGGTTGAAGATCTCTTCCTCGATCTGGAGCCGCAGAGCCTCGTCGATCACGTCGGGGGCCGGCGTCCCGCGCTCGCGGAGCACGGCGGCGAGCGGCCTCCCGCTCTCGCGGGCCGTGTCCATGGCCGCGGCCAGCTGCTCCTCCGTCACCTGGTCGAAGCGGAGCAGGATGCGGCCGAGCGAATCCTTGCCGGCATCGCCCCGGGCCAGCATCGTCACGCCTTCCGGGGAGAAGTAGATCGACTTCCGCGTCTCCCCGTCGAAGATGTGGAGCGTGCCCTCCTTCTGGTTGATGGAGAGCATCTGGAAGATGTTGGCCAGGTCGACGCTGTTCAGGCTGCCCTTCAGCGACATCTCTCGCCTTCTTTCACCGCCTCGACCTCCCGCCGCTCACCACCGGCCGAGCCAAAATCGTCGGACACCACCGCCGACAGGGGCTACACTCCACGGCGGAAAGAGCGCGGCCCACGCCGGCGGGATCCCGGCGGGACCGGTGTCGGTCACCGGGGTCTCCGGAACCCGTATCGAGCGGGCGCCGTCGAGCACTTGAGGGAGAAGGATGCAGGGCATCGTCGCCCGTCTCCGGGGTGTGTACCGCCGCGTGGCGGTCCTGCCCCTTCTCCTCCTCGCCGCCCGCTACTACCGATACCGCTCGAACTTCCCCGCCGCCAAGGGGATGCTCCAGCGGGCCGCGACGATCGTCCCCACGTGTTTCTCGGCCCACCTGCGCCTCGGTTCCCTGTACCTCGACGAGCGGGACTTCGCGCGGGCGAAGCGGGAGTTCCTGCGGGCCCGGGAGATCAACCCCGGCAAGTTCCGGCGCCTGTACCCGCTCATCACGGGACGGTCGGGCGACATCAACATCAACCTCTTCTACTTCCCCGGCTTCACCGACCGCGAGCCCGAGAAGGCGCCCGCGGACTTCCTGCGGGAGTTCATCGGCGAGCCCCTCGAGCACCTGCGGGAGGAGTTCGGGCCGAGGGGAGATTTCGTGTCCTGGCGCGAGGTCCGGCGGTTCCAGGAGATGGGGCCGATCCGGGAGGACGAGGTGGAGGCCGCGGACTGGGACGAGGTGGCCCGCCGCCTCAGCGAGGACCCTCCGTAGCCCTCCGGAAGAACCGGGGCCACGCGGCGAGCCACTCCACGTGCGCCGCGAAGTCGGCCTCGGAGGCGAACCGGGGGGGATCGAGGGCGCCCCGCGCCAGCGCCTCGCGCACGCTCGGCGCGAAGTGCGCCGCCGGCGCGTGCCGGGCGGTCTCCCGCAGGAGGGCGATGAAGTTCGCCCTGGACGTCAGCGCCATCTCCTGGCCCCGCCAGTCGTGAACGAAGCGGCCGGCTCCGATCCGAAGGCGGTCCGGAGGCCGGTCGAACACGAAGTCCGCGCCGAGGACACGCTCTTCGCGGAGCTTGTGGGGCCGCGGCGGCGCGCCGTCATCCGGTTCGTCCAGAAGGTCGAACGGGGAGTCCCCGTCGTCCGCCGGCTCCTGGGGCCGTGCGAAGACGAGGCGGCTCCGGGTGACGTGGCCGACCGCCACCGCGACGAGGCCCTCCCAGGGCCGCAGACCGGTCCAGCCGGTCGCGGCCCGCTGCAGGAAGAGGCCGGAGGCGGTCGGGTCGGCGTCGAATACGAGGCGCGGGGGGACCAGCGCCGGCAGATCGCCCTCCGGGACCAGGACGCAGGGGTGGCCCGCCGCGGACAGGAAGGCCGCGAGGCGCCGCGCCTCAGCGTCGTCGCGCGACAGCCGGAGGATGCCCCGGCAGCGGCGGAGGGCGCCGGTGACCTCGGCGAGGGGCAGACCCAACGCCGCGGCGAGCGGGCGGCCGAGTTCCGCCACGGTCGGCGGCGTTTCCAGTCGGAGGATGACGACGGAGGTCACTTCGCCTCGGAGGCCCTCTCCTCCTGCCACGCCTGCAGCATCCAGCGGTGGTAGGACTCGAACGCCGAGAGGGACCGGAACTTGTAGGAGGCGACGGGCTCGTCCTCGAGGAAGAGCCCCGTGCGCGGGGTGAACCGGGCCCCGGGCGCCAGACGGCGGATGTCTCCGAGGAGGAGCCGCAGGTTCTGGCGGGACGTCGTCTTCATCCGGTCGCCGAGGTAGTCGTAGATGAAGTTGCCGGCGTCGATGCGCAGGCGCCACGGCTCCGTCCCCCCGGCGATCAGGTCCAGGAGGAGCGCGTCCGCCGGCGCCTTGCCGCCCGACTTCAGCGGGACCGAGCCGGGGATGCCCGCCCGGCCGCCCGCCCGGAACTGCTTCTCGTCTCCCCACGGGCCGTAGATCTTCGAGGATTCCTCCGCGGAGATGGCCACGAGGCCCACCGAGACGACGTGGAGCTCGCCCCACTTCAGGACGGCCGGGGCGGGGGGTTCCGCGAAGTGCAGGAAGAAGGACTCCGGCGTCGGGTCCGCGTTCCGCACCCGAAGCGCGGGGGGGAGGGCCGGCATGTGGGCCATGGGCACGGCCTTGGCCTGGAGCCGTCGCTTGGCGAGAACGGCGAAGACCGCGTCCAGGCGGTCGGCGGGGAGGTCCTCGAGGAGGATCCACGGCTGCTCCCGGAACAGCCGGGACAGCTCCCCGACCGGACGGTCGACGATGGGGCTCAGGGCCGCGGCCAGAGGGGCGGGAGCCAGGACCGGCTCCTCGCGTTTGAGTAGCAGCGCATAGTTTTCCATGGTGTCGTCCGAATTCTAACTACCGGGCGCCCCGAGGGAAAGAGCGACGGAAGGTCCAGTCGTCGTTCCGGTAGCGCTCCTCGGCGAGCCGCTCCGCCTCCGCGCGCTCCGCGGGAGTCGGCTCTCCCGGTTCCGGGGCCTCCCCGAACGCCGCGGTCCACTCGGCGAGCAGCGACGCCTCCAGCGTCCCCCGGGTCGTGGCGGCGTCCGCCGTCGCGGGGGTGAGCGGGTTCCTCGCGAGGGGGAGCGAGCCGTGCATGAGGAAGCCGCGGGAGGTGCGCCGCTGGGCGGACCCCACGAGTTTCCGCCCCCGGGCGGCGAGGTCGAACGCGGTGGAGTGGTAGAAACACCAGAACTCGCTCTCGCCCGCCCCGGTGTCCGACAGCAGCCGCCGGCCGCCGCGGAGTTCGGCGGGGACGCCGAGACGGCGCAGGGCGCGCGCGAGGATCCCGTGGAACAGCCGGTAGGCCCCGAGCGTCTCCCGGGGCACGTCCGGCAGCGCGAGCGGCCACGCGACGGCGAACGTCAGTTCCGGCCCGTGGAAGATCGCCCCGCCGCCGGTGGGGCGGCGGACGAGGCCCCACCGGCCCTCCTGCTTCGCCCGCACCTCGTGCGCGTCCACGACCTGGAAGTAGCCGAGCGAGAGCGTCCACGGGTCCCACTCGTAGGTGCGGAGCGTGGGGAGGAGCGGGTCGGCGCGGAGCAGGGCCTCGTCGAGACCCATGTTGAGCGCCGGATCTCCGGCCGGGGATCGGATGAACCGCCACTTCATGCGGGCATCGTACTCCCCGCCCTCACAGCGCGCCCGAGATGTACGCCCGGGTGCGCTCCTCGCGCGGGTTGCCGAACACCTCGGCCGCCGGGCCCGCCTCCACCAGCTCGCCCATGTACATGAACATGACGTGGTCCGCGAGCCGGCGGGCCTGCCGGAGGATGTGCGTCACGAGCACGACCGTGTAGTCCTTCTTCAACTCCACGAGGCGCTCCTCGATGCCCCGGGCCGAGAGGGGGTCGAGGGCCGAGGTGGCCTCGTCGCCGAGGATGATCTCCGGCTCCGCGGCGAGCCCGCGGGCGAGGCAGAGGCGCTGCTGCTGGCCCACGGAGAGCCTCGTGGCAGGCGACCGGAGGCGGTCCTTGACCTCCTCCCACAGCCCGGCGAGCTCGAGGTAGTGCCGCACCGCCTCGTCGAGGGTGCGCCCGTCGCGGATGCGGTGGATCCGGCGCCCGTAGGCGACGTTGTCGTAGATGGACATCGGCAGGGGGAACGGCCGCTGGGACAGCAGTCCGGCGTGTTTCCGCACCTCCTCCACGGGGATCCCGGGGCCGTAGACGTCCGTCCCGGCGAGGAAGACCTGGCCCGAGACCCGGACGCCCTCCGTCAGTTCGATGAGGCGGTTGATGGACTTGAGGAGGGTGGTCTTGCCGCAACCCGAAGGGCCCATGATGACCGTGATCCGGCGGCGCGGGATCTCCGCATTGATGCCCTTGAGGACGTGGTGCCCCCCGTAGTGGACGTTCAGGTCCGCCACGCGCACGTGGGTCTCCATGGCCGCCTCCTACTTCACCACGTTCCGGGACAGGCGCGCGGCGAGCAGCCGGGACGCGAGGCTCACCGCGAGGATGATGAGGGTCAGGACGAGGGCGGAGGCGTACGCGCGCTGCTGCACCTCCGGGAAGGGCGTGCCGAGCTGGAAGAACACCGCCAGCGGGAGCGACGCCACCGGCCGCAGCAGCGAGCCCGGCAGGCGGTCCGTGTATCCCGCGGTGAACAGCACGGACGCCGCGTCGCCGATGCCGCGGCCGAAGGCCAGGAGGACCCCCGTGACGATCCCCGGCAGCGCCTGCCGCAGGATCACCGCCATCGAGACCTCCAGCCGCGTGGTCCCGAGCGCGTACGAGGACTCCTTCATCTCGTGCGGGATCATGCGCACCACCTCGTCCATGGCGCGCGTCATGATGGGGAGCTCGAGGAGCGCCAGCACGATGATGCCCGCGAGGAGCGAGGCCTTGAGGCCGAGCACCAGCATGATCGCGAGGCCGAACGCCCCGTAGACGATGGACGGCACGCCGAACATCACGTCGAGGCAGAGGCGCACGAAGTCCGCGGCCCGCGAGTGGCGACCGTACGCCTCGAGCCACAGCGCGATCGGCACGGCGACGAGCAGCGCGAGCACCGTCGCCCCGCCGGCGAGGAGCAGCGAGCCGAGGATCGCGTTGAGGATCCCGCCCTCCCGGCCGAGGTAGAAGCCGCCCTTCGGGGTCCGCGTGAGCATGTCGAGGTCGAGGGCGGGGAGGCCCTTCACCACCACCGTCGCGAGGATCGCCGCCAGGCTGCCGGCCACGAGGAGGAAGGAGACCCGCATCAGGACGAGGAACAGCGCCTGCTCCTGGCGGCTCCGGCGGTGCTTGCGGCGGGTCGGTTCCGGATCGCTCATGCCGAGAGCCCTCTCGTCACCCGCCGCAGGAACAGGGTCGACGTCACGTTGAACGCCACCACCACGAGCATCAGGAGCAGCGCCGCGAGGAGCAGAGCCGCGTCGTAGCGCGGGATGCTCATCATCTCGCCGTAGTTGTTGGCGATCAGCGCCGTCAGGGGATAGGCGGGATCGAATACGGAGCCCGGGATGCGCGGCACATTCCCCACGACCATGAGCACGGCCATCGTTTCGCCGAAGGCGCGGGAGAAGCCCAGCACGATGCCGGCGATGACGCCGGGGGCGGCCCGCTTCAGGACGACGTGCTTCACGGCCTGCCAGTGCGTGCTGCCCATGGCGAGCGCGGCCTCGCGCAGGCCGGACGGGACCGCGCGCAGGACCTCGCAGGTCACGGACACGATGACCGGGGCGACCATGACCGCGAGGACGATCCCGCCGGCGAGCACGCTGTAGCCCGTGGGGTTGTCGTTGCGGAAGAGGGGTATGAACCCCAGCGCGCCGCCGAGGGCGGGACCGAGGGTGTCCCTCACGAGCGGGACGATGGCCACCACGCCCCACACGCCGTACACCACCGACGGGATGCCGGCGAGGACGTCGAGGAGCGGCTTGACGAAGGCCCGCGTCGCCGGCCGCGCGTACTCCGCGACGTAGATGGCCGTGAGGATCGAGGGCGGCACGGCGATGACCATGGCGAGGGTCGTCACCCACGCCGTGCCGGCGAGGAACGGCAGGAACCCGAACCGTCCATCCGCCGGGTGCCAGTCGCTGCCGGCGAGGAGCGACCACAGGGAGCACTCCTCGAAGATGGGGCGGGACCGGAGCAGGAGTCCGACGAACACCGCGGCGAGCACCAGCGCCGGGAACGCCGCGGCGGCGGCGAACAGGCGGCCGGCGGTTCCGTCGAGGAACCGCCGCCAGGACGAGGGGCGGTGGGACCGTCCGGCGTTCACCGGACCTTCCCGAGGGCCGCCTCCAGGGTCTCCTTCGTCAGAGGCACGTAACCCGCCTCCTCCACGAACCGCTGGCCGTCCACGAGGACCCACTCGAGGAACTCCGCCACGAGGCCGGACGGCTTCCCCGCCGTGACCAGGTTCAGGGCTCGCGCCGGCGGGGAGGGGTACCGCCCCGCGGCCACGGCCTCCATGGCCTCCGTCTTGGTCTCGAGCACCTCGCCCTCGTCGGCCTTCCCGTCGCCGTTCGCGTCGATCGGCGCGACCGCCGCGCCGGCCACCGCCCGGCCGCCCTTCGAGTCGTAGGCGTAGCCCAGGTTGTTGTACCCGAGGCCCAGGGGATCCTTCACGACCGCGTCGAGCAGGCCGGGGTCGCCGTAGACCCCGATGCCCTTCAGGTTCTCCTGCTTGCCGCCGAGGTACTTGGCCCACGTCTCGGGGGCGCCCGCGGAATCCGAGCGGGTGTAGACGTGGATCGGGTCGGTGACCTCCGGGCGTCCCACGACCTGCCCCCAGGTGGTGACGTCGCCTCGGATGTAGATGCCCACGAAGACGTCGCGGGTGATGCCGCGGGCCATCAGGTCGGTGAGCACCGGGTTCTTCTCCGAGACCGTGGGGAAGACGGCGTCCTTCACCACGGGGACGAAGAAGGCGCCCTTGGCGACTTCCTCCGGAGTGATGTCGCGCGACACCATGCCGATCTCGACGACCCCGGCGAGGGCGTCGGCCATCCCCTTGCCGGCCCCGCCGGCGGAGATGTCGAACCGCACCTCGGGGCGGACCTTCCCGAACTCCTCACCCCACCGGACCATCATGGGGTAGAGGGCCCACGCCCCGGACACGCTGATCGTGCTCTCGTCGCTTCCGGTGTCGCAGGCCGCGGGGAGAAACGCCCCCGCCGCCAGCAGGGCGAGCGCGAAGCCCGCGTTGAGCGTCTTCATGTCCTCTCCTTTCGCCTCCGGCCCGTGTGCCGGACCTTCTCCACGCGCCGCGCGACGTCGGTCAGCGTCGTGTGGTCGAGGATGTCCGCGATCGCGTTGCGCACGTCGAACATGACCATCCGCAGGCCGCAGGCCTTCTCGTCCGGGCAGGCGCAGGGCTCGTAGGCCGTGCGACTGACGCAGCGGATGGGGGCCAGCGGGCCGTCGAGGACCCGGATGATCTCGCCGAGCGTGATCCGCCTCGCCGGCCGGGCAAGGTAGAACCCGCCGCCGGCGCCCATGCGGCTCTGGAGCAGGCCGGCGTTCTTCAGCGCGAGCAGGATCTGCTCGAGGAACTTCACCGGGATGCGCTCGCGGCCGGCGATCGACTTGACCGAGAGGGGAGTCCCGTCCCCGTTCGGCGCCGCCATCCGCACCATGGCCCGCAGGCCGTACTCGCCTCGCTTGGAGAGCCGCATGGACCGTCCATACTATGACAACTCCACTAGGAGTAAAAGCAGAAAGCCCCGCGCCTACTCGAAGTGGATGAGCGGCAGGACGCTGCTGAAGTCGTCCGTCCAGCGCGGACCCGAGAGCGGCCACGGCGAGCGCGCCTCGAGGACCCGGCGGTCGCCCACGAAGTCGGCGTTGGTGGTCAGCAGCACCCAGTCGGTGCTGTCCACGGCGTAGGTCGGCTCCTCGTCGTTGACGAAGTACAGCGCTTCGCGGCCGTGGTCCTCGGCGATTCGCCGCAGGACCGGCGTGAGACCGATGTAGCGGTTCGTGACGTGGACCGCGAGGATGCCGCCCTCCGCGAGGTGCTTCTCGTAGAGGCGGACGCACTCGTCGGTGAGGAGGTGGATCGGGATCGCGTCGCTGCTGAAGGCGTCCACGACGAGGACGTCGAACGCCTGCGCCTCGCCGCGGGCGATCTGCCGCTCCATGACGATGCGGGCGTCGCCCATGTGGATGGCGACCTCGGCGCCGCGCGCCCGGGCGTCGGAGAGGTAGGTGAAGCGCTGCTCGGCCCACTCGGCGACGAGCGGGTTGATCTCGTAGAAGGCGATGTGGTCCGGCGGGTCCCGGTCCACGGCCCGCACGTACTCCCGGCGGCCGTCTTCGGGCCGCACGACGGCGTTGGCGTACGCCGCCAGGGTGCCCGTGCCGAGCCCGATGACCCCCAGGCGGAACTGCCGGTGGGCCGCATGGCGCTCGGGGTGCCGTCGGATCGCCACGCCGACCCCGCTGTCCGCGCCGTAGTAGGCCACCGGCCACGCGCGATGGGCGGCGTCCACGATCTGGCGCCCGTGCTCGATGCGGCCGTGGTTGAGGCGCAGCACGCCGGGGTCGTTCGGCCACTCCTCGATCTTCAGGACTCCGTAGAAGTTGCGCCCCGCGGCGCGGACGGACTCGCTCTCGCCGAATGCATGCCAGAGGACGGCGACGGCGAGCGGCGCCAGCCCCAGGACGGCGAGCGAGGCCGCGCCGTAGCGACCCCAGGCGGCGAGCGTGTCGAGGATGGTCGCCGGCCGCCGGCGCCGGAGGCGGACGAAGCCCGCCACGACGAGCGCGAGGGCGGGCACCGCCGCCACGGCGAGGCCCTGCCAGAGGAGGGACGAGACCCGGGCCAGGCTCTCCGCGGGAGATTCCGGATCCAGCCAGGAGGGGACGTCGAGGGCCTGACGGGCGACGACGGCGACGAGGACGGCGAAGGCGAGGAGGCCGAGCGCCCCGCCGGCCCGGGACAGGATGCCCCGCGCGGGCGGAGCGGCCAGGGCCGACCGCGCGAGGATGGCGACGACCACCCCGTAGCACGCGAGGATGAGGAAGTTGTACTCCAGGAAGTCGGAGAAGACCGCCGGCGCGACCACCGCCACGAGCAGTCCGCCGACCGCGCCGCCCGCGGAGACCGAGAGGTAGTAGAGCGTGAGGTGGCGGGGACCGGGCCGCAGGCGGAAGAGCTCGCCGTGGCAGCACATGGCGCCGGTGAGCAGGAGCAGGGAGCCGACGAGGACCTGCACCGCGATCGCCGTCTCGACGCCGCGGTGCAGGCCCAGCGCCGCGGCGGCCACCGCCGCCGGCATGAGCGCGACGAACAGCGGCCGCGGGTAGAGGCGCTCCCCGGCGAAGGCGAGGATGAACGTGACGAGGTACAGGGCCAGCGGCAGCACCCAGAGGAACGGCACGACGGCGATGTCGAGGCAGATCCGGTTGGTCACGGCCATCAGCAGCGCCGACCCGCACGCCGGGAGGGCCACCCACAGCGCGATCCGCCCGGCGCCCGGGCGGGGGGAAGTCGCCGCCGCGGCGGGGGCCGGCGGCGCGGCCGCGGGGGCGGGCGACCGCCACAGGCGCAGGGCGCAGCCGGCCGCCGCGAGGGCGAAGCCGGCGAAGGCCGCGGACCAGCCCGCCGTCTGCATCGACAGCGGCAGGAACCGCTCGACCACGAGCGGGTAGGCGAGGAGGGCGAGGAGGGAGCCGGTGTTCGACAGCGCGTAGAGCCCCCAGGGCGGCCGGTCCGGGAGGAGCCGGGCCTGCCAGGCCTGCAGGAGGGGCCCGGTGACCGACAGGAGCAGGTACGGCGCGCCCACGGAGGCGAGCAGCACGAGGAGGATCCCGGCGACGGGGTCGTCGTCCGGGCCCGGCTTTCCCGACGGCGAAGGGGTGATGGGAAGGAGGGCCAGGGCCGCGGCGAGGAGCGCGAGGTACAGCAGGGCCTGCGTCCGGCGGGACGGCGCCCGGGAGATGAGGTGCGCCCCGAGGTAGCCGAGGAGGAGGAGCGTCTGGAAGAAGAGGAGGCAGGCGTTCCAGACCCCCGGGCCGGAGCCGAACCAGGGGAGGATGTACTTCCCCACGGTGGGCTGCACGGCGAACAGGAGGAACGCGCTCGAGAAGACGGTGAACGCGAACAGCCCCACGGTGCGCCTCCGGGCCGCGAAAACGCGGCCATCGGATGTACCAGAACGGTGTTCGGCGCGCCGGGGTTTGTCGGAGGGTCGCACGCGGGCAGTTCCTATGATGCTCGCGTAGGAACGGCGGGGCGCCCGCGGGTGGCGGCGGTCTGGGGAGCACGGAGGCAGGCATGTTCCGAAAGGTCCTCGTGGCGAACCGGGGCGAGATCGCCCGGCGCATACTCCGGGCGCTCCGGGAGCTCTCGATCCGTTCGGTGGCGGTGTACTCGGAGGCCGACCGGGACTCCCCGCACCTGGCGGAGGCCGACGAGACGGTCTGCATCGGCGGGCCGCGCAGCGGGGAGTCGTACCTCGACATGGAGGCGATCCTCGCCGCGGCCGAGACGCGCGAGTGCCAGGCGGTGCATCCCGGATACGGCTTCCTCGCCGAGAACGCGCTGTTCGCCGCCCTCTGCGGGCAGGCCAAGGTGACGTTCATCGGGCCGCCGCCCGCCGCCATCCGTCTCATGGGCGTGAAGGCCGCCGCCCGGGAGACCATGCGGAGCGCGGGCCTCGAGCCGATCCCGGGCTCCCGCGGCGTCGTGAGGACCGCCGAGGAGGCCGCGGCCGTGGCCGGGGACATCGGCTACCCGGTGCTCCTCAAGGCCAGCGCCGGCGGGGGGGGCCGGGGGATGCGCGTGGCGGAGGACGCCCGGGGCCTCGCGGACGCCTACGCCGCCGCCCGCATGGAGGCGGAGAAGGCTTTCGGCGACGGTTCGCTGTACCTCGAGCGGTTCATCCGGGGCGGCCGGCACATCGAGTTCCAGATCCTCGCCGACGCCTACGGCAACGCCGTCCACCTCGGCGAGCGCGAGTGCTCGGTGCAGCGCAACCACCAGAAGCTCGTGGAGGAATCCCCCTCCCCGGCGATCCCGCGTGAGCAGCGGCTCGCGATGGGGGAGCGCGTGGCGCAGGCCGTGGCGCGCATCGGCTACGTCAACGCCGGGACCGTGGAGTTCCTCCGCGACCCCGCCGGGAACCTCTTCTTCATGGAGATGAACACCCGGCTCCAGGTCGAGCATCCGGTGACGGAGATGGTCACCGGTCTCGACATCGTGAAGGAGCAGATCGCCATCGCCGCCAACCGGCCCCTCTCGATCCGGCAGGAGGACGTCGTGTGGAGCGGCCACGCCATCGAGGCCCGCATCAACGCCGAGGACCCCGCGGCGGGCTTCCGGCCGAACCCCGGACGGATCGTGCGGTTCTCGCCGCCGCCGGCGGGGGACGGCGTCCGCGTGGACACCCACGTGCGCGAGGGCTACACGGTTCCCCCCTTCTACGACTCCATGATCGCGAAGCTCATCGCCCACGGCGCCGACCGTGCCGCCGCCATCGCCCGCCTCGACGGGGCCCTGGCCGGGTTCGCGATCGAGGGCGTCCGGACGACGATCCCGCTGCATCGCGAGATCCTGGCGAACCGGGAGTTCGCGACCGGGACCTACGACACCGGCCTCATCCGCCGGATGTTCGACGCGAAAGGAGCCTGAGATGGCCCGAGTCCTCCTGCAGAGCGTGGGCGGCGCCCTCGAGAACCTCCTGCCCGCCTCCGAGCGGCAGGCGAACCGGGCGGCCATGGGCAGGGCCGCCGCGCCCGTCCTCGCCGGCCGCGAATGGGTCCGCAACGGATGGGGCGAGGAGTACCGCGACCGGGTCCACAAGAAGGGGAAGATGACCGTCTGGGAGCGGATCGACTTCCTGAAGGACCCCGGCACCGCGGTGTTCCCCGTGGGCACGTTCGTGAACCACGGCCGCGAGTTCGAGGGCGGCAAGACGAGCCCGGGCGCGGGCGTCGTCACCGCCTTCGTGCGGATCATGGACCGGTACACCGTGGTCATCGCCAACGACAACACGGTGGCCTCGGGGGCGTGGTGGCCGCTGACGCCGGAGAAGATCGAGCGGGCCCAGGAGATCGCGCGGCGCCTGCGCCTGCCGGTGATCTACCTGGTGGACTGCAGCGGGCTGTTCCTCCCCGAGCAGTCCCGGTCGTTCCCCGGGCCCACGGGCGCGGGCTACATCTTCAAGATGAACAGCCTGCTCTCGGCGGAGCACGTCCCGCAGATCGCCGGCGTGTTCGGCGACTGCATCGCCGGCGGCGGGTACATGCCGATCATCAGCGACCGCGTGTACATGACCGAGCAGGCGTACATGGTCATCGCCGGCGCGGCGCTCATCAAGGGCGGCAAGGCGCAGAACATCACGTCCCTGAGCATCGGCGGCCCCGACATCCACGTACACCTCAGCAACTGCGCGGACTTCCGGGGACCCGACGACCGCTCCGTGCTCCGCATGATCCGGCGGGACGTCGGCCTGCTCCCCTCCTCCGGCGCCGACTACTACCGGTACGGCGGCGATTCGGCCGAGCCCCTCTACCCCGTCGAGGACCTCGAGGACCTCTTCCCCGCCGACTACCGCATGCCCTACGACATGCGGCAGGTCATCGCCCGCCTGGCGGATGCGAGCCTGTTCTGGGAGCTGATGCCCGACCGCGGCGAGGAGATGATCACGGGGGTCGCCCGGGTGGGCGGCCTGTACGCCGGGATCATCGCCAACAACCAGTTCCTCATCGACCACCCGGACAAGCCGGGGCACAAGCGGCCCGGGGGCATCCTGTACAAGGAGGGCATCGCGAAGATCTCCCTGTTCTCGCGGGCCTGCAACGACGACGGGCTCCCCATCCTGTGGCTGCAGGACATCTCCGGCTTCGACATCGGCGCGGAGGCGGAGAAGGAGGGGCTCCTCGGCTACGGCTCGAACCTCATCTACACGAACTCCACGAACACCACGCCGATGATCACCGTCCTGCTGCGGAAGGCGTCGGGGGCCGGCTACTACGCCATGGCCGGCAGCCCCTACGACCCGGTGCTGCAGCTGTCCACCCCCGTGGCCCGTCTCGCCGTCATGGAGGGGCGGACGCTGGCCATCGGCGCCTTCCGCACGAAGCTCGACGACAGTTTCGAGATCATCAGCCGGGACCCCGCGGAGCGGGCGAAGGTCGAGGCGGGCATGAAGCAGGTGGAGGACCGGATCACCGGCGACATGGACCCGCTGAAGTCCGCCGCCCTGATGGACACCGACGAGGTCGTCCTCATGGGCGAGTTGCGCGCCTACCTCCGGGCGGCGGTGGAGATGTGCTACCAGGGCATCGGATACCGCCGCGTGAAGAACCCGCGGATCTGGTCCATGCACGACATCGCGGTGCTCACCGAGAGGCAGGCATGAAGGACGAGAAGCGGGTCCTCTGCGTCCGGGGCGACGACCCCGACACCCGGTTGCTGCTCGCGCCGACGGTGGGGCGATACTCCGAGGCGCCCGCCCCCGGCTCCTGCCTCGTGCCGGGCGGGTCGGCGGGGTACCTCCGGGTCGTCGCGCGCCCCTGTCGCCTCGTCGTGCCGCCGGACGGGGGCGGAATCGTCCGGGAGGTCCTCGTGCGGGGGCGGGGCGCGCCGGTCATGTACCGGCAGCCCCTCCTGCGGCTCTCCCTGTCCGCGGAAGGGCTCGAGGCGCCCCGCGGCGAGGAGGCCGGACTCGAGGCGGCCGGCGAGGAACGCCTGCCGGAGGGCGCCGTCGCGGTCCGCTCGCCGACGGACGGCATCTTCTACCGCCGGCCCTCCCCGGACGCGCCCCCCTACGTGGCGGAGGGCGAGACCATCGAGCGGGGGAGAGTGCTCGGCCTCGTCGAGGTCATGAAGTGCTTCAACCAGGTGACGTGGCGGGGCGAGGCGGCGAGGGCGAAGGTCGAGCGCGTCGTGCCGCGCGACGCCGGAGAGGTGCGGCTGGGGCAGGTCCTCTTCGTGCTCCGTCCGCTCTGAGCCGCTCCGATCCTCGGATTCCGGCGGGGTTCGGGGTTACAGTCCTGCGGAGCCATGCTCCGGCGCGAGGCCGATCTCCTGCCCTACATGCTGGACGTCCCCCGGCTGTCCCAGCCGGACGACGTCTCGTGCGGCACGACGTGCCTGCGCCAGGTGCTCTCCTCCTACGGGGACCAGCGGACCAGCGAGGAGATCCTCGCCGCCACGCGGCGGAACACGGACGGGGGGACGCTGGGCGTCTTCCTCGGTCTGGCCGCCATCGAGCTGGGCTACCGCGTCCGGCTCTACACCTACAACCTGCGGGTCTTCGACCCGACCTGGTTCGACATGCCCGTGCCCGCCCTGCGGCGCAGACTGCGCCGGCGGCTGTCGTTCGTCCGCGGAAAAGGCCTTCGCCGCGAGATGCGGGCGTGGCTGGACCTCCTCGCGGAGGGCGGCGAGATCCGGTTCGAGGAACTCACGCCGTCCCTCCTCATCTCCATCCTCCGCCGCGAACACCCCCTGATCTGCGGGCTCTCCGCGACCTACCTGTACCGGCAGGTCCGGGAGCGGCCGCGGGACAACGTCTACGACGACGTGCGGGGGGAGCCGGTGGGGCACTTCGTCGTCGTCTGCGGCTATCGCCAGGGCGCGCGGGGCTTCGTCGTCTGCGATCCCTGGCCGCATGCCCCGTTCGAGCCGGGCGGACGGTACGAGGTGCCGACCCACCGCCTGCTCAACGCGATCCTCCTCGGCGACGTCACATCGGACGCCGTCCTCCTGGAGGTCTACCCCGAGGGAGACCGTCGGAAGCCGTATGAAACGCAATGACACGCTGATCGTGGTGTCCCGGGAGAGCGACCTGCCTCCCGACACGGGGAACCTCGTCACCGCGGACCAGTTCCTGCAGGGGGATGGGGACCTCCTCCGCAAGGAACTGACCGTGGTCAACCTCTGCCGGTCCTGGCGGTACCTGAGCAAGGGCTACTACGTGTCGCTGATCGCCGACGCCCGAGGCCAGCGGGTGCTGCCGACCGTCGACACGATCGAGTCCCTGAGCCGCGGCCGCACGGTCTTCCGCCGCCTCCAGGAGGCCGGCATCGAGACCGTGGAGCACGCCGACCGCCGGCAGCGGCGACGGTTCCTCCCCGCGGCGATCGCCCCCGGAGAGGAGGGCACGGGGACCGGCGAGAAGCCGGACGTCCCGCTGGTGCGACGCTCGGAGGGGGGGGCCATCGTGTACCGGCCCGCGGAGAGCCCCGAGCTCGCCGAGGCGTGGGTGTACATGGGCTACTGCCCCGACGCCCGCTTCCGCCGGGTGGCGGCGGTCGCCTTCCGGCTGTTCCCGGTGCCGGTCCTCAGGCTCCGCCTCCTCCGCGAGGACGACCTGTGGAAGGTCATCGACGTGTCGCACGTCCTCATCGGGCGGCTGGCCCCGGACAACCAGCGCGAACTCGTCGAGGTCATCAAGGAGGACGACTTCGACGGTCACGTCACCGCGAGCCCCGGCGCGCAGGCCTCCATCGCGGTCCTGTTCGACGAGAAGGACCCCCACAAGCCGAGCAGCGAGGAGACGATCGACCGCCTCGAGCGCGTGGCCGCGGAGATGAAGGTCCACGTGCACCGCATCGGGACCGACGAGATCGGCCGGCTCGGCGAGTACGACGCCCTCTTCGTCCGCACCCTGACCGGGCTCGAGCTCCCGGCGTTCCGCTTCGCGCTCTCCGCCGAAGCCCTCGGGATGCCCGTCATCGACGACAGCCGCTCCATCATCCGCTGCAGCAACAAGGTGTTCCTGCGCGAGCTCCTGCAGCGCGAGGGCATCCCCACGCCGGCGACGTTGACCGCGTCGCAGGAGACTCGCTTCGAGCACATCCGGGACGTCCTCGGCGTGCCCTTCATCATCAAGGTCCCGGACGGGTCCTTCTCCAGCGCGGTGTTCAAGGTGAACTCCTCCGCCGAATTCACGGAGCGGACGGCGGAGCTGTTCCGGGTGACGCCGCTCGTCGTGGCCCAGGCGTGGACCCCCACGGACTTCGACTGGCGGGTGACCGTCCTCGACGGCCGCCCGCTGTTCGTCTGCCGCTACTACATGGCGCGCGGCCACTGGCAGATCCTCGCCCGGACACGGGTGGGCACGCGGAGCGGGCGGGTGGAGGCGGTGGCCCGGGACCTCGCCCCGCGGGACGTCGTGCGGCTCGGCTGCCGGGCGGCGAGCCTCATCGGCACCGGGCTCTACGGGGTGGACATCAAGGAGACCCCGAAGGGCCCGGTGGTCATCGAGGTGAACGACAACCCGAACATCGACCTCGGCTACGAGGACGGCGCCGAGGGCGACGAGGTGTACCGCGAGGTCGTCGAGTACTTCCTGAAGCGCGTGCGCCGCCACGGCTGGGCCCAGCCCGTGCGGCCCGCCGGCCCGGTGGCGGTGTCGGGGGACCGCGAGGAGCAGGCCCTGCGGGCGCCCATCGGCCGCGTCGCGCCCGATGCCGGCCGACCCTACAAGGCCTTCGAGGTCTGCGGTCTCGAACTCGAGTACGTCGTCGTGGACCGCGACCTGAACGTGATGCCGTACACGGAGGAGATCCTCTCCACGTTCAAGGGCCGGCCCGCCTCGGACGTGGAATTGGGCGCCGTGGGGCTCTCCAACGAGATCGTGGACCACGTCTTCGAGATCAAGACGCTCACGCCCCTGCGGAAGTTCTCGGAGACCGAGCAGGTGCTGACGGAGGCGGTGCGGCGGGTCGTGGTCCTCCTCGCGGACCGGTTCCGCGGCCGCCTGCTGCCCACCGGCATGCACCCCTGGTTCCGCCCGCAGAAGGCGCAGATCTGGCGCCGCAGCAACCAGACGATCTACCGCACCTACGAGCGGCTCTTCGACACGAAGACCCACGGCTGGGCGAACGTGCAGGCGAGCCACGTCAACCTGCCGGTGGGCCGCGACGACGAGGCGGTGGCGATGATGAACGCCGCCGCGCTGCTGACGCCCTACCTGCCGGCGGTGGCCGCCTCCAGCCCGATCGTCGAGGGCGATCCGGGGCCGGCGGTGGACAACCGGCTGTGGTACCTCCTGAGCCACCAGGTGCGCATCCCCGAGTCCACGGGCGACTTCGTGCCCGAGTACATCGAGGACCTCGCGGACTACAAGCGCAAGGTGCTCGCGCCGATGTACGCCGCCGTGGACCGCCTGCCCGACGCCTCGGCGCTGCGGCACGAGTTCCTGAACGCCCGGGCCGCCGTGTTCAAGTTCTCGCGCGAATCGATGGAGATCCGCGTCCTCGACATGCAGGAGTGCGTGCGCATGGACGTGGCCATCGCGGCCTTCACCCGCGGGGCGCTGCGCGGACTCTGCCGCGCGGTCATGTCGGGGCGCCTGCCCCTGCCCGACCACGCGGCGCTCGTGGCCGACTTCCGCGAGTGCATCCTCCGGGGCACCCGGTCGCGCGTCTTCGCGCCGCACCTGCCCGTGGCGCGCGACGAGGAAGGGAAGGCGGACGTCCGACTGGCGCTGTCCGCGCTGCTCTCCATCGCGCGGAAGAACACCGTGCCGGGCGACCAGTTCTACCTCGACCTCGTGGAGCGGATCGCGGAGCAGGGCAACCTCTCGGAGCGGATCTCGGCGGCCCTGCTGCCCTTCATGGAGACGGACGACGAGTACACGGAGGCCGCGCGGCGCCTGTACATCCGCCTGTCGGACTGCCTCCTTCAGAACGAGCCCTGGGACGGCCGCCTCTGACCCGGACCCGTCGGGGCTGAGCCGGGAATGGCGCGGACCGCGGCGGCGTTCGACGACGCGGGAGGCGCCGGCCGGAGCGCGCGTCGACGCGCCGCGGCGGCGGCGATCGCCGCAGCGAACAGGAGGGCCGTCGAGGCGACGCTGATCCACACCCCGGCGTCGAACAGCGACGGCCGGTACTCGAGGCGGAGGCGGTGGCGGCCGGCCGCGAGGGGGATCCCCCGCAGGGCGTGGTTCGCCGGGAGGACCTCGTACGTCTCCTGGGGCGCCGGGCCGAGCGGCTCGACCCGCCAATGCGGACTGTATGAATCCGTGATGACCAGGATGGCGGGCGCGGAGAGGTCCGCCTCCACGACGAACGCGTCGGTGTCCTCGTCGCGCCAGTGGACCGTGCCGAAGGGGCCGGCGCCCCCCGCCGGTTCCGGGACGGGCGGGCGTGGCAGGACGACCGTCCGGCGCGGGTCGAACCCCGGAGCGGTGAGGGCGGCCAGGGCCTCGTCCCGCCGCGGGGCTACGACGCAGCGGCCCACGAGCAGGGCCCGCGGCAGCGGCTCGAGGGTGGCCGGGATGGTGACCACGACGTCGTCCACGGGCACGATGCGGGCCCGGCACCGGAGCATGGCGAGGAGGGGGTGGCTCCGACTCACCGGTCCCGCGGTGAGGAACCCGGCGACCTCGTCGGGATCCCGGCCCTGGGTGGCGTAGACGAGCTCGAGGTAGCGCCGCAGGGCCACGGCGTCGTAGCCCCACAGGTCGAAGTTGCCCGCGCGCATCGCCTCGTCGGGCCAGACCGTGTTGAGCGTCCGCGCCTCGCCGCGCGACGCGGCGAGATAGGCGCGCAGGCCGGGCCGGTGCTCCCGCGTGAGGTCGAACGTGGGGCGGTGGGCGAGGCGCCCGTAAGCGAAGGGCTCCGCCACGGCCAGCGCTGCGAGGAGGAGGGTCGCCGCGCGGCGGCGCAGGGCCAGCAGGAGCGCGACGGCGGCGGCCGACCCCGACCCGCAGGACAGCCAGAGGGCGGCGGAGGCGCAGGCTTGCCGGGCGGAGTCGCCGTCCGCGTCCCGCTCGGGGGGTGGCGCTTCGCCGGCGGTGACGGCCGGCATGAACCGGCCGAACCGGTCCCCTCCGTCGAGGAACGCGGCGGCCGCCGCCGCCGCGAGGAGCAGGGCGAGCGCGGCCGCCGCGGCGGCCCCCCCCCCCCCGCCCCCGGCGCCCGGGGGGGGGCGGGGGCGCCCCCCGCCCGGGGGGGGGGGGGGGGGCAGCGATGGCGGGGAACAGTACACCCCGCGCCCGCGGAAC
>JADHED010001168.1_pt1 | contig 24197 bp, 17 predicted proteins | sample 8952041 | NCBI WGS metagenome assembly JADHED01 (sample SAMN16124423, study PRJNA663239) | bioreactor sludge metagenome | isolation source: sludge (control) | place: India:Bengaluru | collected 2018-09-08
GGCTTGCAGCTCGCGCACCTCCACCCGCACGCGAGGGGCGGCCACCGGGAGGCGGGCAACCTCGTCCTCCTGTGCGGGATCCACCACCAGCTCTTCGACCGGGACCTGCTGCGGATCGAGGGGACCGCCGAGAACCCGATCTTCCGCGACGCGAAGGGGAACCTGCTGCCCCACGGCCCGGATCCGCCGGACACCGGGTAGGCGCTCCCCCCCCCCGAGTCGCCCCCACCTTCGACCCCGGAGCGGGGCGGAGCCCCGCGGAGGCGGAGGGCGCGCAGCGCCCGACGGACTCCCCGCCCCGCCGGAGACCGGATAGCGGGCGGCCCCCGGACGAACCGCCCCGCCGGCGGACCGCGGGGCGGGGGAGACGCGCGATCGCTGCGACGCTTGCAGCGTCGAAGTCGCGATCGCCGGACATCACAAGCCCGATCGCCGGGTCGGCGTTTCTGCCTCCCGGGCTCCTGCGGTCCGTGACCCGGAGGAGGCGGGGAGAGGCGGCGCTGCCCGTCACGGACTCCACGGGGCGCTGGATGATGGCCTGCGCCCCTTCTGCGTGGTGGCCGACTTCCGAAGCATGGTCGTCCGGGTCATGCCCGGTGACGAAGATGGCTCCTGCGTGTGCGTCTCCGGCACAGCTCCGGCCACGGCCAGTGCGGCGACGGTCAAGAGCGGCGTTCGGTTGCGCACGAAACCCCTGTTTCCGGAACGGCGCCCTACGGACCCCCCGTGTGGCCTGCGACGCCGACGAAGTCGCCCGGGCATCAGGGGCCGGGAACGCAGGATTGCCTGGGATGACAGTCACCTGTAGACAGGGCTCGGCGGCTGCAGGCCCTCGCGGACCGTGGGGACTCGGGCCGCGACGATGGGCGGCGGACCGCCGTTTCTCCCGGCCGCCCTCGAGGGCCATGGGGTACAAGGTCAGGCCGGGCATGAAGAAGACTCTGCAGATGATCCCGGTGGGGTCTGTCTCGGGCCGTTCGCTCTCCGCGATGGCCGCGGTCGTCCTCGTCTCGGCCCTGATCGGCACCTGCACGGCGTTCCGGCCGTGGAGGGCGGCGGCGGTGGGTGGGGTGACTGTCGCACTCACCCTCCTGGCTTCGTGGGCCTTGCGCCGGATCGACCGCGCCGACCGGCCGGGGTCGTGGGTGTGGCTCGCCGCAGTCACGGGGATCGGCTTCGCGCTGCGCCTGGGGTGGGTCCTCTCCGCGGGCACGGTGCAGGTCTCCGACGCCGCGGAGTACGTCGCGCTGGCCCGCAACCTCGTGGAAGGCGGGTACTACGGCCTCGATGGGCGATCCCTGGCGTTCCGCCCGCCGGGCCTGCCCGTCGCCATCGCCCTCCTCGCGAAAGCGGGTCTTCCGCCGGGACTGTGGACGGGGATCCTCAATGCGCTCGCCTCGGCAGCCACGATCCCCGCGGTGTGGCTCCTCGCGGGACCCGTGGCCGCGCCCGGCCGGGCGCTGTTCGCCTCCGTGCTGTGGGCGGTGTTCCCGAGCCAGGTGTTCACCTGCTCCCTCGCGCTGACGGAGCCGATCTTCACGGCGCTGTTCGCGTGGCTCATCGTCGCGGCCCTCCCGCTGTTCTCACCCGCGGGGGACCGGTCGCGGGCGTCCGGCCACGTGGTCCGCGCGCTGCTCCTCGGCGTCCTCGGCGCGGCGGCGGCGTACGTGCGCTCACCGGCGCTGTCCGTGCCCTTCGCGCTGCTCCTCGGCGCGGTGGTGCTGAGCCCCGTCCGGCGCCGGGCCCGGGCGGTCCTCGGCGCCGGGGCGCTCCTCACGGTGGTCGCCCTCCTGCCGTGGGGGCTCCGCAACCAGCGAGTCTTCGGGGAGTTCTTCCTCCTCACCACGAACGGCGGGACCACGCTGTACCAGGCCAACAACGACCGCGCCACCGGTTCCTTCCTCCGGCCCGAGGAGTGGCCGCGGTCGTTCGCCGGCCGCGACGACCTCGAGGTGAGCCGGGAAGCCGGCCGCGCGGCGAAGGAGTGGATCCGGGACCATCCCGGGCGTTTCCTCTCCCTGGTGCCGAGGAAGTGGTACGCGCTGTTCCGCGACGACGTGGACACCGTCGCCCTGGCCACCAACGGGCTGGTCTCGCCGGCCACGAAGGCGCTGGCCCGGGGCGCCTGCCAGATGGTGTACCTCGCGGCGGTGCTGCTCCTGGTGCTGGCCGCGGCCCGGCCCCGACGTCTGCCCGCCGGCCTGCTCGCCGTCGCGGTCATCGTCTTCGCGCTGTGGTTCGCCACCCATGCCGTGTTCCACGGCCAGCAGCGCTTCCACCACGCGCTGCTGCCCGTCTTCTGTGCGCTGGCCGCCCACGCGGCCCCGCCGTGGCCGCGCGGCGGAGGCCGGGGATGAGGGTCCTCATCGCCACGGACTCCTTCCTCCCGCACCTCGGCGGGGTGCAGAGCGTCGCCACGCTTCTCGCGAAGGGCCTCCGGGCGCAGGGCGACGCCGTCGAGGTGCTGGCGCCGTGGACGTCGGGGCTTTCGTTCGACGAGGAGATGGACGGGCTCCCGGTCCACCGTCTCCGGCTCGGAAGGCCCGGCCTGCGGCTTCGCGAGATGGCCGGCTTCGCGCGGAGGTTCCCGGCCGCGCTGCGGCGGGTGGGCGACCTGCTCCGCCGGATGGGCCCGGACGCCATCGTGTCGGTCTTCGTGAACTCCGGACTCAGCGCGCCGCTGCTGGCTCTCAGTCGGGGCCGGAGGTGGGCGTGGGTGGCAACCGCGCACGGTCAAGATGTCGTGGAGATGACACGTAAGACCTACTCGGGGCGGCTTCTCTCTCGTGGTGTTCTGAGGCGCGCCGACGCCGTCGCGGCGTGTTCCGAGCATCTCCTGCGCTCGGCCCGGGCCCTGGCCCACGCACCGCTCCCGCTGGCACGGGCGATCCCGAACATGGTGGACCTCGCGGAGTTCGACGGGCCGCCGCCGGACCCCCCGCACCCCCGGCCGTACGTCCTCGCCGTGGCCTCGCTCCACCGGAAGAAGGGGCTCGACCTGCTGCTTCGCGCGCTGGCGGCGCGGCCGGAGTCGCCGGACCTCGTCGTCCTCGGCGAGGGCCCCGAGCGGGCGCGCCTCCTCGACCTCGCCGGCCGCCTCGGGTTGGCCGGCCGGGTCTTCTTCAGGGGCGCGGTCGGTCGCCCGGAGGTCGTGGCGCACCTGCGGCATGCGGCCCTCTTCGCGCTGCCGTCGCGCGTCGAACCGTTCGGCATCGTTCTCGCCGAGGCCATGGCCGCGCGGTGCCCCGTCGTCGCCTTCGCCGTGGGCGGCGTGCCGGAGGTCGTCAGGGACGGTGCGGAGGGCCTCCTCGTCCCGGCCGGAGATGCCGGCGGCCTCGGCGCCGCGATCGCGAGTCTCCTCGGCGCGCCGGGGCGCCGGCGGGAGTTCGGAGAAGCGGGCCGCCGCCGGGTGGAGACGGCCTTCGCGATCCCGGTCGTGACGCGCGCGTGGCGGGACCTGATCGCGGTGGCGGTCCGTGTGGGGGAGACGACGATCCGATGAGAGTTCGAGACGCCGGGCTCCTCGCTCTGTTCGTCACCGCCTACGTTGCCCTGCGGGTGACTGCACTGGAAACGCCGCCGGACTGGCGGGGCGACGAGCGGACCTATCTCTTTCAGGTTGCGAGCCTCCGACACTCGCTCGAGTTCTACAATGCCCTCCAGAACCCCCCCGGTCCCGCCATGCTCACCGCTCCGTTCGCCGCGGCCGCGGCGGTCCTCGGGGTGTCCTCGTGGGACGAATGGGGAATCACCCTCTGGGGACGGATCGTCACCCTCCTCGCTTCTATCGGCGTAGGACTCCTGTTCCTGCGCCTCGCGCGCTCCGTTCTCCCGGCCGACAACCGGCGCGCCCTGCGGTGGCTGGCCGCCGTTCTTCTCGTCGTACACCTGCCGGACATCGTCTGGTCCACGAACTTCTCGCAGAACCCCTTCGGCGTCTTCTGGACCCTGGCGGCGGAGGTCGCGCTGGTCCGCTGGCTCACGGACCAGCGGAAGCGGTGGGTGCTCGCGGCGGGCCTCCTGACCGGCGCCGGCGTCGCCTGCAGCATGACCGTCGGGATCGTGGCCCTGCAGGCTCTGCTCGTGTTCCTGCACCGGTGCCTCCTCGTCTGGCGCAGGCCGCGCGCGCTCGTGTCGTGCGGTCTTCTGTTCGTGGTGGCCATGGCCGCCGGGTTCGCGGTCCTCGCCCCGGGGTACGTGCTCCACCCCGAGCGGTTGATCGGTGCGGTGGCCGGACTCCGGGGGGTCATGGACCAGTCGTCCGGTCGGGGCCACCTGCTCGGCGTCTGGCACACCCTCCCGGCGCCCCTTCTCGCGCTCGGGCTCTGCGGCATGGCGCTCGCTCTCCTGCGGCCGCGTCACGGGGCGACGACGGCACTCGCGGTCCTGGCGCTGCTCTGGCTCGCCGTGGGCGTGGCCATGGGGTCGGAGTGCCGGATGGGGCGGATGATGCCGCTGGGGCCGCCGATGATCCTCCTCGCGTGCGCGGCGCTGGAGCGCCTCATGGCCCTCGTCCGGGGGCGGACCGCCGTTGTCTGGATACCCGTGGCGGTCCTCGTCGCGTGGATGGGAGTCGGCGCCCTCGGCGTGGCGCGCTTCCGGGCCACGGACCACGTGCGGGCCACGGTGGGGGAGCACCTCCTCGCCACGATCCCGGCGGGGGAGGAGATCTGCCTCGTGGAACCGCCGTACTGGTTCACCCCGGACGTCATCCGGGAGGACTGGCGGAAGCGGGAGCGGGGAGAGCCCTCGCGGTGGACGTATCGCGTGCTGCTCGACGGGGCCGAGGCGGACGCGCCGCCGGCCTGCCGGTTCCTCGTGGCGGCGGCCTGCGAGATCCGGGGCCGGGACCGGGATCCCGGGACCCGGGCGCGCCTCGACCGGGCGCTCCAGGGCCGGCGCCTCGTCACCCGATACCCGAACGCCCCGCTCCGGATCCTCGGGATCGGCGTCGGCGACTGGTACTTCGATGCCGCCGGGGTGTGGACGGTCCGCGAGATCCTCGTCTACGAGCGCTGAGCGCCGTCCGCGGCCACCCGGCGCAGCGCGGCATGCTCCTTCGCGACGACCCCGTCGAGTGAGAACTCGGCCTCGATCCGCCGGCGGGCGCCGGCGCCGAGACGATCCGCGAGGCTGCGCTCGCCGAGGATGAGCCCCAGAGCCTTGGCGAGCGCCGCCGGGTCCTCCGGGACGAGGAGGCCCTCCTCCCCGTGGCGGAGGACTTCGCGGGTTCCGACCACGTCGGTGGCGACGCAGGGCAGGCCCGCGGCCATGGCCTCGAGGAGGGCCTTCGGGGTGCCCTCGTAGCGGGAGGGGAGGACGAAGGCCGCCGCGGCGGCCATCTCCGCGCGGACCCCCTCCGCCGTGAGGCGCCCGGCGAACCGGGCCGGGAGGCCCAGTGAGCGGGCCAGGCGCTCGAGGGACTCGCGCTGCGGGCCGTCGCCGGCGAGGACGATCTCGGTGACCCCCGCGGCCCCGCCGCGCAGGGCCTCGAACAGGAGCGGCAGGTTCTTCTGGTCCACGAACCGGCCGACGAAGAGGAGCCGCCCGGGCCGCCGCCTGGCGGGGTCCGCGGGGCGGTAGAACTCCGTGTCCACGTAGTTCGGGATGACGGTCGAGCGCTCCTCGGGGATGCCCGCGCGCGACACGAGGAGGCGCCGGTCCCGTTCGCAGGCGCAGACGACGAGGTTCGCCTCCCGGCAGGCGAGGTCCTCGATCCGCGCCTGGGGCGCGGCCTGGTGCGCCCGCGCGGGGTCCTCGGCGTAGAACACGCTGGGGAGGTAGCCGCAGCGCACGACGAGGGGGACACCCGCGTAGCGCTTGGCGAACACCCCGGCCATGGCCCCGGTCAGCTGATTGGTCTTCAGCACGTCGAGGCCGCGGAGCGCGCGCCGGTGCCAGAGGGCGAAGAACCGGGGCTGCCGGTCGGCGAGGCGAGGGAAGACGGTGGTCCGGACGCGGATCGGGGCCGCCTCGGCGGCCAGCGCGCGGTCGCGGCGGGCGCCGTAGGTGAAGAAGGTCGTCTCGACGCCGAGGTCCGCGAGCCGCCGGTAGAGGGCCGTCTCGCGATGGAGCACGCCCTGCTCCGACCAGTCCGCGAGCGAGACGCCGCGCGAGAAGACGAGCCCCAGCCGCAGCGGCGTCACGGCGCGGCCCCCGGCGCGGGGTCCTCGAAGCGGGCCTCCACGTGGACGTAGCCGGAGTGCTCCTCGAATGCGGCGTAGTCGGCGGCCACCACGGAGAGGGGGACCTGGAGGTTCCCGCGCTCGAGCTTCTGGTTCGTGGACAGCACGCCGACGCCGGCGTTGAGCAGGTAGACCCCCGGCAGGAACGGCAGGCGGTCCACTCGGCACCGCACGCGGCAGAGCCCCGCCGGCAGCCGCAGTGCGCCCCGGCCGCGCGAGGTGAAGCTGCTGACGTGGACCTGGTCCTGTGTCAGCACCTGCACGTAGACGAAGGCGTCCGCGACCTCCGCGTCGGAGCGGATCTCGATCTCGACCTCGGCGGGTCCGCCGAACCGGGCCCGGCCCGGGGGCTCGCCGCCGCCCTGCACGCGGAGCGCGCGCACGGCGACGGGGCCGGCCGGCGCGGCGGACGCCGCCGCGGGGCCGTGCTCCACGCGTTCCTGCAGGTGGTTCATGTAGGCGAGAAGGACGGCGTCCGACGGGCCGGCGGCCCGCACCCGGCCCTCGTCGATCCACAGCGTGCGGTCGCAGAGCCGGCCCACCTGGCGGTACGCGTGGGAGACGAGGAGGAGCGTGGTCCCCCGCCGGATGAGGTCCATGAGCCGGGCGTAGCACTTCTGCTGGAAGGCCGCGTCGCCCACCGCGAGGACCTCGTCCACGAGGAGGATGTCCGCTTCCACGTTCACCGCCACGGCGAAGCCCAGGCGGGCCAGCATCCCGGAGGAGTACTTGCGCACCGGTTCGTCGAAGAAGGACCCGAGTTCGCAGAACTCCTCGATGGAGCCCATCCGCCGCCGGATCTCGCGCCGCCCGATGCCCATGATGGCGCCGAGGAGGTGCACGTTCTCGCGCCCGGTGAGTTCACGGTGGAGGCCGGCGTTCAGCTCGATCATGGGGAAGACCGAGCCGCGGACCTCCACCCGGCCCCGCGTCAGGCGGGTGACCCCCGCGAGGACCTTCAGGAGCGTGGACTTCCCGGCGCCGTTGCGGCCGACGATGCCCACGGTCTCGCCGGGCTCGACGGAGAGACCGACCTCGCGCAGCGCCCAGAAGGTCGAGTCCTGGCGGCCTGCGCGCCCGAGAAGGCGGCGCAGGCGGCCGGCGAGGCCCTCCCGCATCCGGTAACTCTTCCAGGCGTCGGCAAGGAGGATCTGCGGCATCACAGGACGTCCACGAAGTGGCGGGACAGGGACCGGAACACGAGCCAGCAGGCGACGAGCGTCGCCGCCGTCACCGCGACGGAGAGGAGCAGGGGGACCGCGGGCGGCGGCGTCCCGTGGAGCAGGACGTTGCGGAAGCCCTGCACGATGCCCGTCAAGGGGTTCAGCGAGAAGGCGGTGCGCCAGCGCTCGGGCACCGCGGACAGCGGGTAGAGGACGGGCGTGACGAAGAGCAGCGCCTGCAGGAGGAACTGGATGCCGAAGATGACGTCCCGCCGGTAGGTGCCGAGCGCGGCCACGAGGAGGCCGACGGCGAAGGCCAGCGCCGCGGCGATGGCGGTCAGGACGGGGACCCAGAGGACCTGCCACGTGACGCCCGTCCCGAGGAAACACATGAGGCCGGCGAGGACGACGGAGGCAGCGGCCATGTCGAACAGCGCCACGGCGACCGCGCTCAGCGGGAAGGCCTCGAGGGGCACCGCGATCTTCTTCACGATGCCCTGGTTCGCCACCACGGAGGGCCCGGCGGCCACCACCGCGGACTGGAAGAACGTGAACGGGACGATCCCGGCGTAGGCGAAGAGCAGCGGGTGCACGCCGTCGCTGCCGACCCCCGTCACACCCCGCAGGATGGCGAACACGACCGTCATCAGCGCCGGGTACAGGATGGCCCACGCCGGGCCGAGCAGCGACCGGCGGTAGCGCTGGCGGACCTCGCGGGCGGACAGCGCCCAGACGAGCATCCCGAGGCGGGCGAGGGCGCGCCGGGGGCCGGGCGCGCTCATGCGGGCCTCCGGCGGAGCGCGGCGAGGATCCGCCGCGCCCGTTCCTTCCACGTGTGCCGCTCCACGAGGGTCCGGGCCGCCCCGGCCACGCGGCCGGCGAGGTCCGGGTCCCCGAGGAGGCGGCGCACGGCGCACGACAGGTCTTCCGGATCGTCGGGCCGGCAGAAGACCGCGGTCTCCCCGTCGGCGAGGAGACCGGCCAGCGAGGGGAGCGAAGTGCAAACGACGGGACGCCGGGCGGCCATGTACTCGAAGAGTTTCATGGGGGAGGTCCAGCGGGCTGTGACGAGACTCGCCGAGGAGGGCATCACCAGCACGTCCGCGGCGAACTGCCAGCGCGGCAGGTCGCCGTTGGGCACGAAACCCGCGAAGACCACATTTCCGAGGCCCCGCGCCCGCTCGCGCCAGACCGCCACGTCGGCGTCGTGTCCGCCAACGAGCGCGAACCGCACGGCCGGCAGCCTCCGGGCGGCCTCGAGGAGGTCCCCGATGCCGCGGTCCGGGTACAGGTGGCCCGTGTAGACGACCCACGGGCCGCGCGGATCGAGCGCGAGGCGCCGGCGGGCCTCCTCCCGGTCGAGCGGGGGCTCGTAGCGTTCGAGGTCCACCGCGTCGTGTTCAACGAGGACCTTCTGCGGTGGGGCGCCGGCGGCCACGTACATATCCCGCAGGACGTCCGAGATCGTGACGAGGAGCCGGAGGCCGCGGGGGTGGCGCAGGGAGTCGAAGGTGGCCGCCTGGTAGGGGGTCGGGGGGCCGTCGACCGGCCGGTGCGTCTCCACGGCGGAGGGGGTGCCGAGCCGGGCGGCGGCGAGCGGGGCGAGGAAGTCCCTCCCCAAGACGAGGTCCGCCCGCCACGCCCGGGCGAGGAACGCGACGAGGAGGTGGAAGGGGACCCGGGGGGCGGACTGCCCCTCGCGTGCCACCCGACCCGGGACCCGGGCGACGGGGTAGGAGTCCCGGAGGCCGTAGGCCGAGCGGAAGTCCGCGATGGAGGTCCACCGCGCGCCGCTCCAGCGCGGCACGGCCAGGAGCACCCGGTGGCCGAGCGTCCGGAAGCCCTGCGCCATCTTCGCCACGTGAACGGAGTGCGCCATCCGGGAGGGCATCTCGGCGGAAGTGCAGTAGAGGATGCGCAAGAGAACCGTCGCCTTTCGGAGGTCAGTTTCGGTCCTCGCTCCGGGGAGGAGCGAGGGTTTTCTCACGGGCGGGGGGCCCGCACCGGGGCGAGGCCCGTGAGCGCGCGGAGGATCCGGCGCCCGCCGGGCGCATCCCCGGCCGCGAACTGTCGGAGCGCGGCCCGGAGGGCGTGGCGCGCCGACCCCGGGGCGAGGCCGGCGAGGCCCGGCGGGAGCGCAGTGAGTCGCAGGAAGCGCCGGAGGTAGCCGGCCGGGAGCAGGCGCAGGGCGTACTCGGATTCGGCGAGGCACTCCCGGAACAGCGCCGCGGCACGCGCGTCGTCCCCGGCGTCGTAGAACCGCCGCACGAATTTCACCCGGTGGCGGCAGCGGAGGCGGCGGCGCTCGCGGTCGGTCAGCCGCACGTGCCCCGCATGGCGGTCGAAGACCGCCGTCGTGCAGGCGAGCATCCGCTCGTGGTCGCGGCTCATGTTCCCCGCCCGCAGCTCGTAGACATAGCCTCGGTGGGGGACGCCGTGGACCCGCCCGACCCGGGCGCAGCGGAGCCAGAGGTCCCAGTCCTCGACGCTCGGGAGAGTCTCGTCGAAGCCGCCGGCCCGGAGGATTGCCTCCCGGCGCCACAGGAAGGCGAGCGGGGGCCCAGGATTCTGGGCCAGCAACATGGCGCACTCCATCGCGCAGTCGGGGACCTCGACGAGTTCCGTGTGGCCGCCGGGGTGCGTGCGCAGGTACCCCCCGCCCACGCACCCGTCGTACTCGGGGTGTCCCGCGAGGAACCGCGCCTGGACCGCGACCTTCCCCGGCAGGAGGAGGTCGTCGTCGTCGAGGAACGAGACCAGCGACGCCGACGTGGCTGCGAGGCCGTGATTCCGCGCGCTGGAGAGCCCGCCGTTGGGTTTCTCCAGGACCGCGATGCGGCCGCCGAAACGGGCCCTGAGCGCCGCCGCCGTCCCGTCCGTGCCGCCATCATCGACCACCGTCACGCGGGTTCGCGGGCCCTCCTGGGCCAGCGCGGACTGCACCGCGGCGGTGACGAGGGCCCGTCGGTTCCAGGTCGGAATGATGATGTCGACGTCCGGTGTCTCGGCCAACTCCGCCCCGCCCCCGCTACCCGGTGCCGTGGCCGGGCCACTATACTATCGCGGTGAAGACGCCCGCGGTGTCCGTACTCATGGCCGTGCACGACGGGGCCACGACCGTGGCCCGGGCCGCGGAGTCGATCCTAAGCCAGACCTTCGCGGACTTCGAGTTCCTCATCATCGATGACGGTTCCGAGGACGGGACGCCGGAGGTCCTCGCGGGTCTCCGGGACTCCCGGGTGAAGGTCGTCCGCGGCGAGCACGCCGGCCTGCCGGGAGCACTGAACGCCGGTCTTCGCCACGCACGAGGGGCGTGGGTGGCCCGGCAGGATGACGACGACGTGTCCCTCCCGGAGCGTCTGGCGCGGCAGATGGAGCTCGTCACCCGCCGCCCCGACACGGTACTCGTGGGCACGGACTTCGAGTTCGCCTCGACGGCGGGGGAGTGCCTTCGCACGGGGCGTCCGCCCCGAACGGATCTCGGCATCGCGTGGACTCTTCTCTTTCGCAATGTGTTCTCGCACGGTTGCGCCATGTTCCGGCGCGAAGCGGCACAGGCGATTGGCGGCTACGCCCCGCTGCGCCGGTCTCAGGACTACGATCTCTGGTGTCGCCTCTCCCGCGTGGGACGGACGGGCGTGGTGCCGGAGGTCCTGTACCGCTGGACGCAGGACCCGGAGGGGCTCTCCGGACGGACCGGCAAGGGTCTGCAGGACCGGATCGCCGCGGAGATCTCGCGGGGACACCTCCGGGGGGCGATGGGCGGCCGCCTCGGGGACGAGGAGGCGGAGAGCCTACGTAGCCTCGGGAACGGTCGGGAGTGGGAGGTGCCGCAAGCGGTGGCTCTCGCCACGAGCGTGCGTCTGTATGCGCTGAAGCGCGCGATCCTCCACTGGCGGGAGTTCTCCGCGGAGGAGCGCCGGTGGCTCTCGCGGGAGGTCCGCCGCCGGGTGGGAAAACTACTTGTCCGCAGTCGACCCGGGCTGCTCCCATCGGCCTTGAGAGTCGTGGCCATGGATCCCATGTCTTCATTCCGAATTGCCGCAGAGACGCTCCGGCTCCTGTATCGCGGGGCGGATGCGGCGGCGCGCGGAGCAAACCCGGCTGGAGGAACTCTGGGAGGAGAGCGGGGCAGGTGAAGCGAGGATTGCCACTGAATCGGTTCAGTACGACGCCAGCGGGGCTTGCTGGAGACACCAGAGGACGTGATCCTTGCAACCGAGTCCGCCAGATGATGAACCTGAGGCACCACGCATCTGTGGCTGTGCTGGGCAAGCGGCTGGCTCGCTTCCTCCTGGGCCACCCGCAGGTCTGCCGCAGCCGGTTGTCGTCCGAGCCTCCGAGTCTGAACCAGCCATGCGGAACTTCGAGATGGAGGGCTCCCGCGCCAATCAGTGCAGACAATAACAGAGCGGGACACGTGTTCGAATCCGACGGGGGGCCTAAGTGCCTGCGCGCGAATACCCTCCGAGAAGTGGAAAGACCAGCCGGCTGAGGTGAGGATGCAGATTGCGAGGTTCTTTTGCATCGAGCGAGTGCCGGCGACTCTGGCTGGACTAGGCTCGGTCACCGTGGTTGCACTGTGTGCTGCATTCCTCAGTCCCGTGTACTTCACCAACGATGACGTGGCACTATCGGACCTTCTCTCGGGCGTAACAACGGGCAGCCCTGAACCGAGGGTATTCCTGATCTCCCCGGTCCTGTCGTACCTGCTCGCCTGGGGATATGAGCTCGTCCCGAGCGCCCCGATCTACGGCCTGTTCCTCTATGGCCTCCACATCGTCTGGATCTTCACCGCATTGTGGATGGCCGCCACGTCCAGAGGATCCCTTGCCCAGGTGACGACTCTCTGTCTTGTGATGCCCCTCGCGTTGAGCAACCTCCTCCTGAGGCTGAGTTTCACGTCGACGGCCGTCGCTGGCGGAGCAGTAGGTGCGCTGTGCCTTCTCAGTGGCATCGCGCGCGGAGACCGCACGAGAATGGTAGTCTCCCTGCCGCTACTGATCACCTCAATGCTGCTCAGGCCCGACGCCTTTCCCCTCCAGGCATGTTGGATCGTACCGCTCTGGATGGCCGCGCGCGAATCCAAGCGCGGCAAGGCGCTAATTGCATCGGCCGCTGCGATAGTGGCGGCGTGGGGGGCTTCTCGCATCGTGGGCGAAGTTGTCTACAGTGGGTCTGCGTGGGATCAGTTTGCCACATATCAGGACGCCAGAACGAAACTGCAGGACACGCCGCGGTTCAACTACTGGAACTACGATACGGTGGCGCAGGCTGGCATTCCTTGGTCACGGAATGACATCGAGTTGTTCAAGAGTTGCTTCAATGGAGATCCGGCCTTTGCAGACACAGGCCTTCTGCTCAAGATGATCCACATCTCGGATGCGGAGGTCTTCGATACCATGGGGGCGCTAAGGCGAGCGCACTCGGCCGGGGTTGTCAACCGCTTTGCCATGCTTATGTGCGCGTGCGCCTGGATTGTCTGCTGGGCGTCGATGAGTCGCCGAGCGGCAAGAAAGGGGGTGGTGCTTCTTGCGCTGCTGCTGGGTGGACTGGTCTTACTCGCTGTCTTCCGAAAGGTGCCTCAGAGGATAGCCACCCCGGTTCTGTTCGGGGTGAGTCTCTTCCCCGTCATGGCGGAGAGAGGGTGCGCTCAGGGAGGAGGTCTGTGGTGGCGAAAGATTCCTTACTTCCTTCTGCAAACCGTGGCTCTTGCGGCAATGGCATATATGTCATTTGTGGGCACGTGGTCGAATGCCGTCAGGAACGTGGCTGACTCCGAGGAGTGGGCCCTCGCCGCATCGAGGATCTCCTCGGTAGCGGTGGACCCTATGGTCCTGGCATCCGGTCTATCCAGCGCATGGCACTATGAGTGCTGTCACCCATTGACCAATGGTCTGAGGGCACACAACATCACGGTGGTCCCGCTCGGCTGGCCCTGGTGGCTGCCACCTGTTCAGCGGGCGATGACCGCGCAAGGAATGGTCGATGTCGGAAGGGCATTCAGCGAAAGGCCGGAGATGCTGCTGATCGGCACAGAGGACACAAGGCGGATGTGGGAAGTATACCTTCGCAGGAGGCTCGATCGCGACGTCTCAGTTACACGTGCATGCGCGGTTGACGAAATTGGCGAAGTTCAGGTCTTCCGGGTAGGTCGCTGAGCACCGGCCGATCGCTATGCTAGGTCTTCTCAAGAAGGCAATGAAGGCGCGCAGGAGAGGGACGGGCCGGTTTGTGGGTGGACATTCCACCGCGCAGGGGAGAAGCCTGTGAAATATGGAGATAGGGGCTGGCACACAGCAAGGTGTTGGGGAGTGGCGTGTCTAGTGCTTGCGTGCATGGCCCTGAGAGCATGGGTCCTGGAGTGGGATCCGCCGCCCTACTCGGGGGGAGGGGGCTTCTACACTGACGAGTGTTGGGACAGCGTGCTGGCGAACAACCTTGCTTTGGACGATGGGTACGAGGTTGACTCCAGCCGACTGTTTGTGACGAGCGATCGTGCGGGTGTGGTTTTGCCGATAACGCATGTGCTGAGTCGGTTGGTCTGTGAGTTAGGACTTCCCGTGCTGGTTGCAGGCAGGGCACTATCGAGTCTCTTCGGGGTCGTGGCGCTTGTTCTCCTTGCGCTCATCGTTCGCCCGAAGAGTGCTGGTGAGTGGGGGTTCTTCGCGGCAGTAGTGGGGATGGATCTGATCTATGTCGCGGTGAGCCGACAGGCGAGGATGGGCAGCGTCCACGATGTACTGTACCTTGCGTCACTAACCTGTCTCGCGGAGGCGAGAAGGGGTCCACGGTACGTTGTAGCTGCGGTTGGGGCGGCGACCGTGCTCTTTCTCGCGAGGATGTCGTACTTCGTTCCGGCGATCGGATGCCTGCTCTGGTTGATGGTGGCCTTCGCATCTGCGAAGACGTTGAAGGCAAGGCTTTGCTTGGTTGTCGGTCCGGCATCTCTTGGTGTTGCACTGGGGACGTTGATTGTCATCAGCCTTCTCTTCGTCGGCGGTGTCTCGGTTGGTGACTATGTCTCTGTGGCAAGGCAGGCGATCGGGATGCAGACTGGCGGTAGCGCGCGCCTGGACGTGGTTCAGATGGCGGTTGACTTCTTGCGTGCTGTTATCGCACTCCCCAGTGCAGTGCCGTCGGCCGCTCTGATGTGTTCCAGCGTGCTTGGCCTAGTCAGTCTGTGGGCTAGTCCGCAGACATCCACTTCTGCGGCGCGGAATGCGGGTGTCTGGTTCATCCTGTCCATCGTTTCATTCGGAGTGCTGAGATACAGTCCGACCCATTACGCATACCCACAGACCTTCCTCTCTGGTAGCATCCTTGCTGTTGCGGGGTGGAGGTGGGTGCGTTCAACTGTTGTGGGGCGGAGCGGGGCCTCGGGCGGGAGGCGCGAGGGGTGGCGAGTGTGCCTGCCAGTTGTCCTGCTCTGCGGCGGAACCGTCTGGTGTGGAATCCTGACCGGTGGCGGGCTGCTGAGTTGGGGACTGGACTTGAGGATTCGGCTTGCCGTGGTCGGCGCGGCTGTTGTGGTATGGTTGTTGCTTCTTCGTGCTCCCCAACGGTTCAAGGCTGGCGTCGGCCGCGTCAGTTGCGGTCTGCTTGTAGCGATGGCGGTGGTTTCTGCATGTCTTCTGACATCGCTGTGGTATCGGTCCGATCGTGGTGCGTGGAGCCGTGCGCTTGATCGACTCGAGCGGCAACGTCTGACGGGTGGCGGAGTATGTGTTCTCGTTGACCCAGGCTTGCATACATGGATTAGACCGCTGAGGCTCGTCGAGCGTGGCATTCTTAGTGTTGCAGGCGTGACTGAGATGAGAAGTGCAGTGGAGAGGTACGGCGGGAAGTATGTCGTTTTGTGCGATGGTGACAGCCACTTGTTGTCCGGGCTTGGTGGTGTGCGTGTTGTCTTGGCTGCAGACATCCCTGGCCCGGATGGTCATCTCCGCAGAATGTGCGTGTATGATGTCTGCGTCGAGTAGTCATGTGCGGCAGTTCTGAGTCTAGAGGGCGATTGGTCTGTCCCTGCAGTAAGGAGTTCGTGACCAATGGTGCTGTGTTGTGGAGGGCTTGGCTGTTTCTTGGATGCAAGTTCCCTACGCTGACCGGTGGAGAGGCGGGACGCTCCTGCTGTTTGCCGGAGAGTCGTGGTGGTGCCGATTACGTTGCTCGTCGGCTGCAGGCGAGTCTTGCGGCTGTCGGGAGGGCGATGAGGAGGGCTGCTATTATTGCCGCCCACGGCCACGCCCAGGCCGGAGACGGCGCTCCGGGCGCGAGGACACCGATGGTGTGGACTCCCGCGGGTACGCGGATCACGGGGAAGCCCGTGACAGAGGTAAGTGTCGCCTGCGGTCTTCCATCGACGAGGATCTCCACGCCCGGGAACTGCGCGCAGCCAATCTGGACTGCCAGATCCTCGCCGGTAGCGGTCCTGAAGACCCACCGCGTGTCCGTGGCCACGAGCAAACGGACTTCGACCTGAGACATGGTGAGAAGGTCGGCGGGGCCGCCCGCCGCGTCGGCGGGAAGCGCGACCTCCGATGCCACGAGGATCCGCGTGGCCCACGGCCGGTCCGCGCGAACGCCGCTTTCGAGGGCCGCGGCGAGGAGGGCGCTGTCCCATGCGGCCCTCTTCTCCGCCACCGGCCGATCCGTGATCCGCGGCGCCGCGGAGAGGGCCCGTTCGATCTCCGGCGCCCTCTCGATGCGGCGGGCGAACAGGAGGGGCCACGGGTGGTCGAGGACGAGGCGGGGGGGAGATGCTCCGGACTGTGAGTGGCCGGGCATGCCGACGACGCGGTGCCCGTCCTCGAGCACGATCCCGCCCACCCCGAGGAGGTGCATGGCCTTCTTCGTGTCCTCGGTGATCCCGCCCGTGGCCGCGAGTTCGTCGCCGATCCGTGCGAGGAGCGTCATCTGGAGCGGGTAGGACTTCGTGGCGGCCTCGCGGAACGGCCCTGACACGACGGGCAGGCCGGAGTCGAAGCCGCACAGCCACTGCGAAGTCTCCGGCTTCCCGCGGCGCAGGGAGGCGTGGACGAACCTGACGCCCGGTTCCTGCTCCCGGAGGGCCCGGAAGTCGCGCCTCACCTCGTCCAGGTCCGTGCGGAACGGCGGTGTCAGGTGCAGCGGGAGGAGGTCGAGGAGCGCTACGGCCAGCGCCGCGACGAGGAGGCGCGGCGGCCGGGCGCAGGGCGCTCTGGCGAACACCGCTCCGACCACGAGGGAGAGGGCGGCGCTGAAGTACAGCACGCAGCGGGTGTGGAAGTAGGTGGTCCCGCAGAGCAGGAGCGTGAGGAGCAGGATGACGACCGTGCCTGCCGCGCCACCGGGCCGCCGGCGCAGCCAAGCGAAAGCCCCGGTGGCCCCGAGGAGCAGCGCTCCGATGCCGACGTAGGGCACATTCCCGGCGGGAGCCAGCGGCAGGCGCCAGGCGACAAGAGAGAGGAGGGCGGATGCGGAGGGCGGTCCGGGCAGGAGGAGGCCCGCCGGGTCCTCGCCGTAGACGTGGCCGATCTGCACGTACGGCCGGAGGCGGATCATCGGCTCGAGCGACCATGCCGACAGCGCCAGGGCGAACGCGCCCGCCACGAGGGCGGCGGCGGAGAGCCCGGGCAGGCGGCGCCGCGCCGCCGGGTCGCTCAGGACAGCCACCGCGGCGTAGACGGCCCCCACGAGAACCCCGAGCCCGCCGACCATCGGGTGGGCGAGGAAGAGGAGGGCGGCGGCGCCGCCGGCCAGCGCACCGTGGCGGAGGAGGGACCCGGTCCCCGCGGAACGGCGGGCGGCGTCGACCGTCCGCTCGACCGCAAGGAGCAGCAGGGGGAAGAAGACCCACAGCAGGGATTCCGGCATCCGGCCGAGGACGAGCAGGGTGTAACTCCGCGCGGGCGAGAGGAGGTACACGGCGGTGGCCGCCACCACCGCGCCCTCGTGCCTGAGCAGTCGCCGCGCCAGCGCGCGGAACACGAGGCCCGAGCCGAGGACCACGAGGGTGAACGCGACCTTGATGCCTCCGGCCGCCCCGAACAGCACGGCCGCCGGTCCCGCCGTCAGGTAGAACAGCGGTCCGTGGAAGGTGAGCGGCGCGTACCCCCCGTAGAACCGCCAGGTGAAGGCGGGCCACTCGCCCCCGCCGAGGATGTCCGACACCGCGGCAACGGTGGCGAAGTGGAGCTTGCCGTCGAAGGACTCCGGGATGCCCGGCATCCACACGGGCCGGAGGGCCCAGAGGGCGGCGGCGGCGAGCAGCACCCAGCCTGCGGCGGGCTCCCCGCGCAGGGCGGCCACCAAGACACGGGTAAGGCCCCTAACTCGAAGTTCGACGAGGAGAAGTCCCGATAGCGCTAAGACCAGACCTGCCGCAAGACAGAATCCGACGCAGGAGACGGCCGACAGGGCCAGCACAACGGCGGGGCGCCAAGGCAGAAGCACCAACTCGGGACTGAGTTCAACCAGGTCCGACGCGACCGACCACTGAAGCGGGAACAGCATTGCGAGGATGACACAGAGAAGCAGCCCAGCAACGCGCACGTGTCTCACCCCGGGAAAAGGGAAGACGTCAGAACCGGCAGATTGTGGCCGCGCGGAAGTCGGTTCACAAGGCAAACGCGCGAGCGAAGACAAGCCAGCAACGAGTGCGACAGACCCTGGCTCGACAACTGGTCCGGACCCTGACAGTGGCATGGCAAGTTGGGAAGGCAGAGAGGAAACTCGGCCGACGGGTGGCGTAAGCCCACGCCTCGAGATCAGAAGACCCGGTGCCCCCGCAACCAAGGGGAAGCGTGAATGAGCGTGTCAGGAAGAAGGAAGGGCAGGGTATCATGGGCACTAGTCTGCAGATGAGACAGGATCCGACCTCGGAAGGAAGGGTCGAGATGGCCCAAAATCTGACTGCGCGGAGAGCAAGGCCTGCGGAGGGGCCTGACTGTGGCCCTAGATGTCCATTGCCGTACCCTGCACCCAAAGTCCATCTTCGTGTGGTAGGCCCCTCCGTCCAAGGATGGGGCGTGCCCACGAGAAGGGAAGTCGCGCAGGCGTGCATCCCGGCGCTTCCGCACTCGGATGGGGGGATCCAGTCCTCCGCCAGAAACGCTAGAGACGCTCTGGAGGTCCAGTAACGCCCAGAGTGAATTCCATACCGCAAGACGACGCAGCGACGAACGCGCTGGAGGCAGCCACAACATGATGGCCCGACTTACGGTAGGAGTCCTGCTACTCAGCGTGGCAGCACACTGGTGCGCGACTCTCACTCTAAACAGAGACCTGATTTTCGATGACTCATTCATCACGTACAGGTACGCGGAGAACCTCGCTGCGGGCCACGGCTTGGTGTGGAACCGCGGAGAGGCTCCGACCGAAGGATATACTTCACTCGCGTTTATACTCGCCCTAGCGCCATTCAGCGCCTTGGGACTCCCACTCCTATGGGTGTCGCGCACACTATCAGTCGCCTCCGCGTTAGGTGTAGCAGTCACTCTGTACAGAGAGGCAAGACAATACACGCTGCGAACGAGAGTGGTGGCAGTTGTTCCGGGGGCTGTCTTCCTACTCGACAATAGAACCGCCCTGGTATCTGCGCTCGGCATGGAAACCATGTTGTTCGCAGTTGTCTTGTTGCAGGCCTGCCTGACTGGCGCCAGAGCGGTCAGGACTAGCGACAAGAACTATCTGCTCAAGTTCGGCGGATGGGTCGTTGCCGCGTCGATTGTGCGGCCAGAAGGCCTGCTACTCGTCGGCTCCTACCTCGCCAGTCTCTTCCTCGGCGCTTCGAAGATCAGGCCCAGACTGTCGCTGCTTGGGGGTTCGGCCAAGACGCTAGTCGTCTCGGTTGCCATCCCAGTCGGTGTGTACTGTGTGTGGAAGTGGTTGTACTTCGGTTCCATCCTACCAAACCCGTTCCACATCAAGGTCGGATTGGGGAATGGGAGCCTGTTTTCCGACCTAGGACTGATGTCCGTGCTTGGGTTTGCGAGGCACAACTGGCATCTCCTGCTGATGGCTTGCACGTTTTTCCCTCTGGCAACGGGACGACGTGGGGAGGGGCTCTTCGTCGTTTGCTCTCTATTGGCATTCCTGCTCTTCTTCGCGTGTGTTGATACGTTGATGGACGAGCACAATAGGTTTCTTGTTCCTTTCAGTGGTCTTGTCCTCTGGCTCTGCAGTCCTGCCATCGTGATGTGTGGAGAGAGACTGCTGGACTTCCGCATGGCTCGTCCTGTTGGCCAGGTTCTCTTTGTAGTGGCGTTGGTCTGCGTGATCGGATTGTCCAACGGCCGCCGGATTCTGCAGACGGTCTATGCGGCGGGACGTGGTGTCAACCCATTCGCCGGGAGTGTGTCGGTAATGCAGAGGGAGTACCAGATTGCGAGGAGGCTCGGGGGGTTCGCGGGGATTGAGGGTGTGCGAGTTGCTTGCGGGGACGCCGGAGTGATTCCATACATCTCGCGGTGTCTGCACTTGGACTTGGTTGGGCTCAATGACAACTTCATCGCTAGGGAGCGGGACCTGGGCAAATTGGTCGATTACTTCTTCTCGAAGGAGGCTGAGTTGGTCTTGTTGCCCGCTGTGCGTGGCGGCACGTGGATTTCCTTTGGGCATGGTCCACTCGGCAACTACTTGCGGTGGTCTGGTGACGCGCGGTGGAGCCGGTATGAGTATGCTGGTACCGTGCTCACGGATGGGTTGTATGATCTTCATGTTCTTGTTAAGGGTGGCGAGCACTTGGGCGGGCGACTGTGGAGGTATGTGCGGTCCGCTGTGGTTGATGGCTGGTATGAGCGAATACCCGCGCGTCTGGGGTGTGGTCCGGTCGCGAGGGATGATGCGGGCGCGTGGGTGTGGGGTCCGGTGAGTGGAGAGTAGTAGGGATGTACGCGTGTGCGCGTGTTGTTTGTGGGTTCGGCGTCCACGTCTGGCGAGCGAGGAGCGCGAGCCTGGCCGAGGCAGTGATTAGGTTGTGGGTGCGCGATCGTGGGTTATCCTCAGATCGTGTTTCCTGGTGGCGGACAGTAGGTGGGTAGCGCTAGGGGCGTTGGTGTTCTCGGATGTCGGTTCTCTGCTGGGTGTGGTAGGCAAAGGAGAGTCTCGTGTCGTTGAAGCGTGTCGCGAGTGCGGACGTCTTGAGGGGGTACTAGAATTGCTGTTCGGGACAGACTTGGCTGGCGAGAGGGCGTGCAGCGTCGTGGTGCCCGCCTACCGGAGCGCCGACACGCTGGGGCCGCTCGTGGAGCGGCTGCTGCCTGTCCTCCGTGCTCACTTCGGTTCGTTCGAGGTCCTCCTCGTCGACGACGGCAGCCCCGACGGGACGTGGGGCGTCATCGAGGCTCTGGCCGCGAAGTACCCCTTCGTGCGCGGCTTCCGGCTCATGCGCAACTTCGGGCAGCACAACGCCCTGCTGTGCGGGGTCCGAGAGGCGCGCCACCCTGTCGTCATCACGATGGATGACGACCTGCAGCACCCGCCGGAGGAGATCCCGAAACTTCTCGAAGCGCTCGACCGGGGCTACGACGTGGTCTACGGCGCGCCGGAGCGGGAGGTTCACGGCCTGCGGCGGGACCTGGCCTCGAAAATCACGAAGATGACCCTCAAGGGGGCGATGGGGGCCTCCACCGCGCGGCACATCAGCGCGTTCCGCGTGTTCCGCGCGAAACTGCGGGAGGCCTTCGCCAACTTCGCCGGCCCCCACGTGTCGCTCGACGTCCTCCTGACGTGGGGGACAACCCGGTTCGCCCATGTCGTCGTGCGTCACGACCCGCGGAAGTCGGGGGCCTCGAACTACACCGTCGGGAAACTGGTGGTCCACGCGCTGAACATGATGACCGGCTTCAGCACGCTGCCGCTCCGCCTCGCCACGGTCGTGGGCTTCTTGTTCGCCCTGTTCGGGATGGGGATCCTGGCGTATGTCCTCGTCCGCTACTTCACCGCGGGGGTCGCCGTGCAGGGCTTCGCGTTCCTGTCATCGATCATCGCGATCTTCTCGGGCGCACAGCTGTTCTCGCTCGGGATCCTCGGGGAGTACCTCGGACGGGTGCATCAGCGAACGATGGACCGACCGTCGTACGCGGTGCAGACACGGACCGGGGAGGCAGGCACGTGACGCCTTCGCAGGGAGACACCGACGCCCTGCGGCTGCCGAAGGTGGGGGCCGGCAGCGGGTTCACCGTGGCGGAGGCGCCCGAGGAGTCGACGCGCTTCGCCCGCAGTGTGCGCCGGTACGCTTTCGCGGCCGGCGATCCCGCGCCCCTCCTCGCCCATCTGCGCTCCGAGCCCGTGGACCTCGCCATCGTCCGCCTGCCGGCCGGGCGTCTGGACGTTCTTCAGCGCCTCTCCGGAGTGGGGTGCGAGGTGCTTGTCTGCGACTGCCTCGTCTTGTACCGCCGTGAGCCCCTCGGGGAGTGCGATCGCGCCCTCGCGCCGATTCGTGGGCTGCAGACCCGGCTCGCCTCCGCGGCCGACGCCTCCGCCATCCGCGACCTCGTCCTCGACTCCTTCCGCGGCTACCGCAACCACTACGCCCTCAACCCTCGGCTGCCCGCCGTCGCGGCCGCGGAGGCTTACGCCGACTGGATCGGCCGCTATCTCGACGTGGAGGGTCGGTGCTGCCTCCTCGGGATGGTTGACGGGGAGCCGGCGGCCTTCGGATCGCTCCGGTTCGACGATGGCGAGACGGAGATCGTGCTGGGTGGCGTGGCCGAGAGGTTCCAGGGCCGCGGTGTCTACCGCGACCTCCTGCGGGCGATGGTCCGGGAGGGGGCGATCCGCGGGCACCCCTCGGTCGTGGTCTCCACCCAGTTGACCAACGTCGCAGTGCAGCGGGTCTGGGTGGCCGAGGACTTCCGCCTCGCGGAGTCCTTCCTCACCGTCCATCTGAACTTCTAGGCGATTCCGCCCTGCTCGAGGAACCCGCGGACCTCCGAGATGATCCAGTCCTGCTCCGCCGCGAGGAGTTCGTGGAACAGCGGCAGGCGCACGAGGCGAGCGCTCAGGCCCTCGGTCACCGGCAGGTCTCCTGGGCGGTACCCGAGGCGCTGACCCATGGGGGACGTGTGCAGTGGCAGGTAGTGGAAGACGGCGAGGATGGACTTCTCGCGCAGGTGGGCGATCAGGGCGTCCCGGCGGGCCGTGTCCGGCAGGAGGAGGAAGAAGATGTGGCCGTTGTGCCGGCAGTGCGCGGGGGGGGCGGGGATCCGCACGAGGCCCCTCTCCGCCAGCGGGGCGAAGGCCTCCCGGTAGCGGTTCCACTGCGCGAGGCGCCGGATGGTGATCTCCTCGATGCGCTCCAGCTGCCCGAGGAGATAGGCCGCCACGACCTCGGAGGGGACCTCCGAGTAGCCGACGTCGTGCCACGTGTACTTGTCCACCTGGCCGCGGAAGAACTGCGAGCGGTTCGTGCCCTTCTCCCGGAGGATCTCCGCCCGCGCGACGAGGCGTTCGTCGTTGACGCACAGCGCCCCGCCCTCGCCGGCGATGACGTTCTTCGTCTCGTGGAAGGAGTAGGCCCCGAGGTGGCCGATGCCCCCCAGGGGGCGGTCCCGGTAACGGGCCTCCACGCCCTGCGCCGCGTCTTCCACCACGAGCAGGCCGTGGCGGCGGGCGACCTCGCAGAGCGCGTCCATCTCGCAGGCCACCCCGGCGTAGTGGACGGCCCAGATCGCCTTCGTGCGGGGGGTGACGGCGGCGGGGACGAGGCGCTCGTCGAGGTTCAGCGTATCCTCGCGGATGTCCACGAAGACCGGTCGGGCACCGTAGCGCAGGACGGAGTTCGCGGTCGACGTGAAGGTGAAGGAGGGGAGGATGACCTCCGAGGACGCGTCGAGCCCGCACAGCGCCCCCGCGAGGTCGAGGGCCCCGGAACAGGAGGGCGTGAGCAGTACGCGGTGAAGGCCGTACCGCTCCTCGAGGAGCCGGCTGCACCGCTTCGCGAACGGCCCGTCTCCGCTCAGATGCCCCGAGAGGACGGCCTGTGCGATGTGGAACAGCTCCCGGCCGGCCACGAACGGGCGGTTGAAGGGGATGCGGTAGTCCATGGGCGGCTCCTCGGTCAGTTCGCTTCGCCCGGAAGCCTATCCGACGGATCGCGCCCTCCCCGGGTTCTCCTCGAGCGGACGGGGGGCCGGTGCCGATAGCAGGGAGTGAGGGTCGAGGCACCATGAACCCCATACGGATCACACGCGAGAGGCTCAACTCGTTCCGGCTGGCGCGGCAGCGGCTCGAGCCGCGGGCGGCGGACCTCGCGGACGCGCTCGACGGGGTGGGGTGGCTGCCGACGCGCGAAGCCGGGCTCCTCGCGCTGGCCGTCCGCGTGCCGGGGTTCCTGCCGGAGACGCTGGCGAGCCTCGTCTTCGAGGACCGGAAGTACGTCGAGATGGCGGCCCTGCGGGACCAGTCGTTCCTCGTGCCTCGGCGCCTCGCCGCCGCCGCCCTCCGGTGCCCCTCGCCGCACCGGCGCGAACACGCCGAGAAGGCCCTCGCCGCCGCCGGCCTCGACACGCCGCAGCGGATCGCCCTCCGCTCCGCCATCGTCGACCTCCTCGAGGACCGGCCGCTCGGCCACGCCGACCTCGTCGAGGCGCTCTCCGACGCCGGCGGGGTCGCCGAGCGGGTCGCGGGGCGCGAGGGCGCCGTCCCCGCCGTGCTGGCCCTCCTCCAGATCGAGGGGCAGGTCGTCCGGACGAACCTCTCCGGGGACCTCCTCCGGGGCCGCCTCGTGTATGCCCCGGCCGCCACGCTGTTCGGCGGCCAGGGCCTCGCCGCCCTCGACCCCGCGGAGGCCGTCCGCCTCCTCGCCGAGCATTACTTCGACGTCCACGGCCCGGCCACCCTCGCCGACTTCGCGTGGTGGGCCGGC
>JADHED010001169.1_pt1 | contig 24192 bp, 19 predicted proteins | sample 8952041 | NCBI WGS metagenome assembly JADHED01 (sample SAMN16124423, study PRJNA663239) | bioreactor sludge metagenome | isolation source: sludge (control) | place: India:Bengaluru | collected 2018-09-08
GCCAGCTGCTGACCGAGGACTACTACGTCTTCAACAAGCTGGCCAAGGGCCTGATAGGCACGAACAACATCGACACCAACTCGCGCCTGTGCATGAGCAGCGCCGTGGCCGGCTACAAGCAGACCCTGGGCGCCGACGCCCCGCCCGCCTGCTATGACGACCTGGGCGCCGCGCAATGCCTGTTCATCGTCGGCAGTAACACCGCCTGGGCCCACCCCATCGCGTTCCGGCGCATAGAGGACGCGCGCGCCGCCAACCCGCAGCTCAAGATCATCGTCGCCGACCCGCGCCGCACCGACACCGCCGCCATGGCCGACCTGTTCCTGCCGCTGCAGCCTGGCAGCGACGTGATGCTGTTCAACGCCATGCTGCACGTCATGCTGCGCGAGGGCTGGGTGGATGCCGGCTACATCGCGCGCCACACCAGCGGCTTTGAGCCGCTCCAGGCCCTGGTGCAGGACTGCACACCCGAGCGCGCCGCCGAGGTCTGCGGCCTGGCGCCCGAGGACATCGTCACCGCCGCGCGCTGGTTTGCCGGCGTGCAGGCGGGCGGCGCGCGCCGCCCCACGCTCAGCCTGTACTGCCAGGGCCTGAACCAGAGCACGAGCGGCACGGCCAAGAACGCCGCCCTCATCAACCTGCACCTGGCCTGCGGCCAGATCGGCAGGCCGGGCGCGGGGCCGTTCTCGCTCACCGGCCAGCCCAACGCCATGGGCGGGCGCGAGGTGGGCGGCCTGGCCAACCTGCTGCCCGCGCACCGCGACATGGGCAACGCCGACCACCGCGCCGAGGTGGCGCGCCTGTGGGGCGTGGACAGCGTGCCCGCCACGCCGGGCAAGTCGGCGGTGGAGATGTTCCAGGCCGCGGCCGACGGCCAGATCAAGGCCCTGTGGATCGCCTGCACCAACCCGGCGCACAGCATGCCCGACCAGGCCACGGTGCGCCGCGCCCTGGAGCGCGCCGAGTTCGTCGTGGTGCAGGAGGCCTTTGCCACCACCGCCACCTGCGCGTTTTCCGACCTGCTGCTGCCGGCCACCACCTGGGGCGAGAAAACCGGCACCGTCACCAACAGCGAGCGCCGCATCAGCCGCGTGCGCGCCGCCGTGGCCGCGCCCGGCGCGGCCCGGCACGACTGGCAGATCGCCCTGGGCCTGGCCGAGCGCCTGCAAGCGCGCCTGCGCCCGGGCCGGCCCAACCTGTTTGCCTACGCCGGCGCCACGGCCGATGCCCGCGCCGAGGCCATCTGGAACGAGCACCGCGAAACCACGCGCGGGCGCGACCTGGACATCACCGGCCTGTCCTGGGCCACGCTGGAGGCAGCCGGCCCCCAGCAATGGCCCTACCCCACGGGCGCCAGCGGCGGCCGCGTGCGCCTGTACGAGGACGGCATCTTCCCCACGCCCGACGGCCGCGCGCGCTTTGCCGCCCATGCCTGGCAACCCGTGGCCGAGCCGCCCAGCGCGCGCTACCCGTTCAGCCTGACCACAGGCCGCCTGCGCGACCAGTGGCACGGCATGAGCCGCACCGGCCAGCTGGGCCGGCTGTTCGGCCATGTGGCCGAACCCGCGCTGCAGATGGCCCCGCAGGACCTGCAGCGCCTGCGGCTGGCCACCGGCGACCTGGTGCACGTCACCAGCGCACGCGGCTCCATCATCGCCCCCGTGCAGGCCGACGACAGCCTGGCCCCGGGCCAGCTCTTCATGGCCATGCACTGGGGCAGCGAGTACCTGGGCGGACGCTCCAGCATGGGCCGGCCGCTGGCGGGCGTGAACGCGCTCACGCCGCCCGCCTTCTGCCCGTCCTCCAAGCAGCCCGAGCTCAAGCACACGGCGGTGAAGGTGCTCAAGGCCGAGCTGCCCTGGACCCTGCTGGCCATGGCCTGGCTACCCGAGGGCGAGGCCCTGGCCGTGCGCGAGCAGCTGGCCGCACTGATGCCCGAGCTGCCCTATGCCAGCTGCGTGCCCTTCGCGGGCGCCCAGGGCGACGGCCGCAGCGGCGTGCTGCTGCGCGGCGCGGCGCACGAGGCGCCCGCGCCCGAGCTGCTGGCGCGCATCGAAGGCCTGCTGGGGCTGGACGCAAGCGGCGCCCTGCGCTACACCGACCGCCGCCGCCATCAGCACCGCGTGGCGCGCCTGACGCGCCAGCCCGGCGGCGACAGCCTGCTGGACGCCCTGCTGCTGGCCGGCGACGGCAGCGCCGGCGGCTGGCTGCGCACCCTGCTGCAAGATCAGTTGCCCGTGCAGTCCTACGGCCGGCTGCTGCTCATGCCCGGCAGCCAGCCACCCGTGGCCGTGGCCACGCGCGGCAAGCGCGTCTGTGTGTGCCTGAACGTGACCGACGCCGACATCACCGACCGCCTGGCCGCATGCCGCGGCAGCATCACCGAGCGCCTGGCGCAGCTGCAGGGCGCGCTGCGCTGCGGCACGCAATGCGGCTCCTGCGTGCCCGAGCTCAAGCGCATGGTGCAGGCCACGCTGGCCGAGCCGCAGGCAGCCTGAGAGCTTGAGTGTGAGAGCGTGACCCGCAAGGCACGGCATATCGATATCACGGCGGCGCATGCAACATCCTGGAAAATCGCCGCATTTCATTGCCCCACAAGACACCATGGCCATCAGCCACTACATCAAAGAAATCGGCCGCGGCGCACGCGGCGCCAAGGCATTGGACCGCGCGCAGGCAGCCGACCTGTTCGGCCAACTGCTCGACGGGCAAGTGACCGATCTGGAGGTGGGCGCGTTCTGCGTCGCCATGCGCATCAAGGGCGAGACGGTGGAGGAGATGAGCGGCTTTCTGGACGCCTTGCAGCAGCGCATGGCGCTGTTCCCCGCCTGCACGGACGGCCAGCCGCTCGTCGTGCTGCCCAGCTACAACGGCGCGCGCAAGCTGCCGGTGCTCACCCCGCTGCTGGCCCTGCTGCTGGCGCGCGAGGGTTGCAGCGTGCTGCTGCACGGCACGCGCACCGAGGCGCGCCGCGTTTTGGCATCAGAAGTGCTGGAGGCGCTTGATATACAAGCGCTTGCAGCTCCTAACAAAATAGCAACCGGCACCATGGCACACATTCCCACGGCGGCGCTGTCGCCGGGCCTGGCGCGCCTGCTCAAGGTGCGCGAGGCCATCGGCCTGCGCACGCCGGCGCACAGCCTGGTGAAGCTGATCACCCCCTGCGCCGGCCCGGCGCTGCTGGTCAGCAGCTACACGCACCCCGAGTATTTCGAGCTGCTGGGCGCCACCTTTGCCGCGCGCGGCATGCACGCCCTGCTCTCGCGCGGGCTGGAGGGCGAAGTCGCCGCCGACCCGCGCCGCCAGCCGCGCTACGACGCCTACATCGCCGGCCAGCACAGCCTGCTGCAGGAGCAGCAACCCGGCACCGCCGCCGAGGTGCCGGGCCTGCCCGCCGAAATCGACGCCGCCAGCACGGCGGCCTACACACGCCGGGTGCTGGCCGGCCAGGCGCCCGTGCCCGAGGCGCTGGCGCAGCAGGTGCAGCACATCGTGCGGCTGTGCCGGCAAGTCAGCGCACAGGCACAGCCATGAGCGGCAGTTGCACCCTGGTGGGCGCCGGCCCCGGCGACCCGGATCTGCTGACCCTGAAGGCCGTCAAGGCCATCCAGGCGGCCACCGTGCTGTTTGTGGACGACCTGGTGAGCGAGGCCATCGTGGCCCTGGCGCCACCCCACACGCGCATCGAGCGCGTGGGCAAGCGCGGCGGCTGCAAAAGCACGCCGCAGGCGCATATCGAGGCCCTGATGCTGGCGGCCGCGCTGCAGGGCGAGAACGTGGTGCGCCTCAAGGGCGGCGACCCCTTCATCTTTGGCCGTGGCGGCGAAGAGGTGGAGCACCTGCGCGCCGCGGGCATCCCCGTGCAGGTAGTCAACGGCATCACCGCCGGCCTGGCCGGCATGACGCTGCTGGGCGCGCCACTGACGCACCGCCAGCACGCCCATGGCGTGGTCTTCATCACCGGCCACCCCCAGCCCGGCAGGCAGCCGACCGACTGGCGCCAGCTGGCGGCCACAGCGCGCGACATGCGCCTGACGCTGGTGATCTACATGGGCGTGAAAAACTGCGTCCACATCCAGGCAGGGCTGCTCACCGCCCTGCCCGCACAAACGCCGGCCGCAGTGATCCAGAACGCCAGCCTGCCGCAGCAGCGCCATGCCGTCACCACCCTGGGGCGCTTGCAGCAGACCATAGAGCACGAGGGGCTGGACAGCCCCTCGGTGATCGTCGTCGGCGACGTGGTGCGCGGCATCCGCGCGGCGGCGCAATAGCCTCATCCGGGTTTGCGTTCCATCGGACAACTGGGCCAAAGGCCGTAGTCAGTCCCGCGGCACGGCAATCCATCCACCTGCGCCAGCTCGGCACGCATGCTGCCGTACCGCGTGCGCAGACGCTCCAGCAGTTTGGGCTGGTACGGCGCATCGCGGGAATGCAGGGCAGGTGGTTCATCCGCGAAATTTGAGGTTTGCCCAGATGGAAACATCTTGGTACTTTTCAGTGGCTCGGGTAACATGCCGTTCGTTTTATCGGACGACGAATCATTCCGACATCGTCTAATTCTATTTAGTTTTGCAGTTTTCGAGGCTTGTATGCGCTCTTCAATAAAACAATTTACTTTTTTATTTTTCATTTTTTGTGCTTCGACCGTTAGCGCTCAAGCCTACCGATGCACCGACAAAAATGGAAAAACATCTTTCCAAGAGCGCCCCTGCGAAATTAACGAAAAACAAACTGAACTCGATATAAAGAGAGCACCGGAGCTTACCACAGAACAACAAAGAATAATAAGCGCCACAGCCTCCGGAAAAGTAACAAGAGGAATGACTGCCGCGCAAGTGCGATCATCTTGGGGAAGCCCTACGAAAATAAATAAATCTGTAGGCTCTTATGGCTCTCATGAACAATGGGTTTATGACAGAGGGAATTTTAGATCGCAGTACGTATATTTAGAGAACGGCATTGTCACAAGTTTTCAATCGCCGGAATAAATAACGGATATTTCAACTAACAATTCGTCGCAGCCGACCGCCTACGGCGGCGACTGAACTCAGGGCGTTAGCGCCCATACCAAACTTCAAGGAAGCTTGTGAAGCTCGAATCAGTCCATATCAAGAATTTCAAAACTCTCGAAGACATTTCTATCGAGTTCCAAGGCTACTACACCGCGATCTCCGGGAAAAATAATGCAGGCAAAACAAACCTTATAAGCGTTTTGCGGCAAATATTTAAGGATCAATTAAGGGACAGGTATTACTTTACGCGCGACGAAGACATTCGTTACCAAGAAGCCAAGACACAATGGGTATCGGGAACGCCCAATATTGAATTTCATTACACGGTGTCAATCGGAAAGGACACAGACCCCGGACTTCACGAGTTCATTGAGCGCATTACAGAAACAAAAACTCCTGGTGCAACAATAAGTCTCAAGCTGTCTTTGGCTACCGACCAGAAGGATGAACTAAAAAAATATTGCGAAGTGAATTCATCGCCAGTTTCAGAATATGCCGCCGCAGAAATTTTTCAGAAGCTAGGCAGCTCTAACCTCGCCTTCGTGCATGATTCTGCTGCTCGTGACGGCGCTGCACTTTTCGGGCGCATGCGCTACATGCACGAGATCATATTTACCCAGACCGAGAAGAAGCAACTTCTTGAGGAACAGAAGAAACTCCAGAATAAAGTTAAGAGCATTTCAAAAGCCCATAAGTCTGAATTATCAGATTTACTGGGACACCTTGAAGACAAATATGAGGTCGAGTTTTCCGTACCGGATATTTATACAGGAACACTTCCGTTTTCTATAAACCTCAAAGACAAGAATGTAGACGTACCGCTTGATGATTGGGGCAGCGGCACCAAGAATCGCACCCACATTCTAATGTCCATCCTGCAGGCCAAAAGAATTCAATCCCGCGAAGATCCAAATCGAATCACTCCATTCGTGATGATCGAAGAACCTGAGAGTTTCTTACACCCCTCCGGTCAAGCTGAGTTCGGACGCGTTCTTCGCAAGCTTGCAAAAGAGCTCGAAATCCAAATTGTGGTTACAACCCACAGCCCTTATATGCTGTCTCAAGATGACGTTCAGTGCAACGTGCTCTTGGACCGTAAATTGGTAAGAGGGAAACTCAAACAGACCGAGAAAGTGGAGATTGAAGAATCGAATTGGATGACGCCTTTCAGTCTAATTCTTGGGCTTGATAATTCCGAGTTTGAGTGCTGGAAGAACGTACTTGGCTCCAACAAGAAAGCAGTACTGCTAGTTGAGGGAGAACTTGACAAAAGCTACATCGAACACATTAGTTCGTTAGGCCTCCCAAAACTAACGCTCCCCTCGAATGTTGAAGTCGTTGCCTATGGCGGCAAAGACGCCTTAAAGAATGCCATTTTGCTTAAGTTCATCATTCAAAAGTTTGAGAAAGTACTGGTGACGTTTGATCTTGATGCAAAAAATGAGCTAGAAAAAACCATGCGCCAGATCAACCTTGTCGAAGGAAAAAATTATCTTGCGATCGGAATAAGCAAGCCCGGTCAAGAGTGCATTGAGGGATTGGTACATGACGCTATTCGATCATCGGTATTCGGATCCAATCCTGATTTGGTTATGCAACTAACTTCGCAAGATGGTGCTCAGAGGAAATCAGCGAAAAGTTCGCTGAAACAGAAAATTCTCGACAAGTTCAAGACGACCACAGGCATAGCGCAAGATGATCTCAAGCAGTTCCAATCGCTCTTTAAGGTGATTTCGAGCGAGTTGTCTCAATGAGCGCTAACAATTCATTCAAGCCGACGCCGCTGCGCGGCGCGGCTTAATTCGCTCGCATCAATATCCCCGCAGGTCATCCACCGGCATCAGCAGCGGCTCGCCGCCACGGATACGCAGCAGGGTGCGCGTGACCACCTCCACATCGTTATCGAAGCTGCCATGCGCGGTGTCGGTCGTGGCCAGGGGTTTGCCGCTGGCGTCCAGCGCCGTGGTGACGCGGTCGGCGTCCAGCACCGTGGTGCGCCGCGCCAGTTTGACCTTGGCAGCTGCGGCGCGCCAGCCGGCCAGGGCCTCGCCGGTGTCGGAGGTGCCGTCCCAGCCGTTGTAGCTCGCGTCATGGATGCGGTCCAGCCCCAGGATGGGCAGGCGCAGGTCGGTCTCCAGCGCGTTGGAGACAAAGTACAGCAGCGATTTGCGATAGATCTTGCCCACGGTGTCGCGGCGCTCTACGCGGTCGGACAGCACGTCCAGGTGCAGCCGCTCCATCACATGCGGGTTGCGCGCATAGCGCTGGTTGGCAAAGGCCACGCTGCAGGCCGGCGCGTACAGGTGCACCGATGCCAGGCGGTCGTGCAGGCCGCTGTCGCGCTTGTCGTCCTTGCGCTGCTTGAGCGTGGCCAGCAGGTGCCCGAGGGCGATGGCGCCGGCCGAATGGCCCACCAGGTGCAGCTCCAGCGCATCGCCCCAGATCACGCTCAGGCCCTGCAGGGCGTCGAGCAGCAGGTCTCCGCCATGGCGCGCCTCATAGGCCAGGCCGGCGTTTTCTTTCATCTCGCTCCAGATCGGCTTGGCAAAGGGGCGGCCTATGGTTTTCTCCAGGAATTTGTCCGTCTTCTCGCTCAGCCATTCGCCGGCGCCGGCCATGGCGGGCTGGCGCTGCAGGCTGTCGCTCAGGATGTCGCCCAGCGATTCGATGAGCCCGGTCTTCCAGACCAGGAACAGCGGATAGCAGCCGTTGGCGACAAAGAAGCGCCCCATGGCGCTGGCGCGCTCTATGGCACCGTCTTCGCTATTCAGGCCGCCATGCACGTACAGCACCAGGCGTTTTTTGGCGTCGGGCTGGGTGCGGAACCACGCATCGGGCAGCGTGGTGCACTGGTGCTGCAGCTTGCGCGGCTGTGCGTCCTGCGTCAGGTAGCGGCGCACGCGCCCGTCGTTGCCCAGCACCACGCTGTGCTGGTAGGCCAGGCCCTTGTCCCACCACTTGGATCTGTCTGCGCCGGCCAGTGCGCCCGCCTGACCGTAGTCCGCGGCCAGCCGGCCCGAGATGACGCCGGGCACGCCCAGCGCGACCACCCAGGCATCCATGGCATTGGCCAGCCAGTCCAGATAGGTCAGCACGGCAAAGCCGCCCGTGCCCCAGCCCGTGCCCCAGGAGTTCTGCACGATGAAGCCGTCGGCGTTGTAGCCCACCAGCGCAAAGGCATGGCCCTGGGTCTGCGACGGCCGGCCGTCGAAGGCGATGCGTGGCAGCTCGGCATGGCTCTTGGGCGCCGTTTTGCGCTCGGGCACGGCGTCCCAGCCGTCGTGCGTGAAGGCGGATGCAAACACCGCCCGGTGCTGGTGAATGGCCGCCTGCATGTCGGTGATGGACTTGGTGTCCACGCGGTAATACACGCCCACCGTGTGCTGCGCGGCGCGGTCGGCAAAGCCGTAGCGCGCGGTGTCGGACTGATCGGCCACGTAGGGCCAGTCGCTCTCCAGGCAGACGCCGTTGTTGAACCAGCCCTTGAGGGCGCCGCGGCAGGATGAGCCGTCGTAGTTCTCGCCGTCGTACTCGTCGTGCTGGCGTGCCAGCGTGTAGAGCATGCGCGGGCTGACCGACTCCATGCGCTTGGGGTTTTTGGCCTTGATCCAGCGCAGGTAGTTGATGACGCAGGACAGGCCGAAGCCGGTGCAGGCGCCCTCGCCGCCCTGGTTCAGGATCAGGCCGGCGCCGGTGTAGCCGGGCAGGAAGCGGCTTACGTCGTCGGGCGTGGGCACGGCGTCGGGCAGGGTGATGGCCACGGGCTGGAACAGCCGGTCGCGCAGGTCCGCCGGGTCTTTGCGCGTGCGCATGTCGCGCGCCACGGCTGCGGCGGCCGGCGCCGGTTTGCGCCTGGTGGCGCGGGCAGCGCCGGCGCGGCCGGCGGCCACGGGCGCGGTCTGCGGCCAGAAAGCGTCGGCGCGCTTGAACACGTCGGTAAAGCTGGCCAGCCCATGCGCGCCGCCATTGACCAGCTTGCGCGCGGCAGCCAGGTTGCCGGCCAGCACGGCGGCGCGGAACTTGTCGGCCTTGTCGGCCAGAAACTGCGCCAGCACCACGGCCGCCACCTCGGGCGCATTGGCCCGGTCCGGAAAGGCGACCAGGTCGATGCCGATGCGCTTGCCGTAGGTGGTGTAGTTGGCCTTGCCGGTCAGCTGCACGAAGCCGCGGCCGCGATAGCGCTCGCCATCGCCACGGGCGCCGTTGCCCAGGTCCTTGCGCATGTCGTAGAGCGAGAACGGCGCTCCGTCGGGTGGGGTGTTGAAGCGCGACTGCAGCTCGGCGATCGGCACGAAGCCTTCGGTCTCGGCGCGTATGGTGCCCAGCGCGCCCACCACCATGGCCCGGTCGGTCAGGCCCGCGGCGCCCAGCGCCGCCTCCACGTAAGGCAGGTAGCGCGCGATGTTGGCCGGCTTGGTGGCCGGAAACAGCCGGCACACCAGGCCCACATCCATGGGCGGGTTGAGCTGCAGCGGCACGGCCTTGCGCAGGCCCAGCAGCACCTGGCAGCGCGGCCCGACGATGCCGTCGGCAATGATGCCCACGCCCGACTGCCAGCGGCGTATGGCGGCGTCAAAATCTTCGTCGATGGCACTGCCCGGCGGCGCCGCCAGCGATGGGAAGGTGGCCGCCGCTGGGGCCCCCAGCGTTGCCGCCAGCGCGGTGCGCAGACGATCCACCAATTCACCGGCATTGCCTTTGACGATCAGCTGTTGCATGAGGGTCTCCTCGAAAAGCTGTTTGGACTTGCGCGGCTGGCAACGTTAGTACCAACTACAAGCCGATGCAAGAGGCTGACGCCCCTGCCCGACCGATGACACCCATGCGGCCAGGCGCCGCGCATGGCATAGCGGCCGCGCAGATGGCGGCTGGGCGACAATGGCCGGCTTTGCCCGTCAGACTGCTGCCCCGTGTCCACTCCGTTTTTTGATGCCGTCATCATCGGCGCCGGCGCCGCCGGCCTGTTTTGCGCCGCCCAGGCGGGCCAGCGCGGCCTGAAGGTGCTGCTGATCGACCATGCGGACAAGGTGGCCGAGAAGATCCGCATCTCGGGCGGCGGGCGCTGCAACTTCACCAACCGCGAGCTGGACGTGCGCGCGCCGCACAAGCACTTCGTCGGGCAGAACCCGCAGTTCTGCCGCTCGGCCCTGTCGCGCTACACGCCGCAGGACTTCATCGCGCTGGTGCAGCGCCACGGCATCGCCTTTCACGAAAAGCACAAGGGCCAGCTGTTTGCCGACCGCTCGGCCGAGGACATCATCGCCATGCTGCTGGCCGAATGCGCCGACGGCCGGGTGGAGCGCTGGCAGCCCTGCGCCGTGAAGAGCGTGGTGTTTTTGGCGGCCGAGCGGCCTGTCGCAAATCAGGCGGCAAACCCTCACCCCCGCCCTCTCCCAGAGGGAGAGGGAGCAAAACCGGCGCAACCGATCGCCCTCGCCCCTTTGGGGCTGAGGTCTGCGGCTCCAGTTGCACCAATGTGCAACTGGACAGACCGAAGTGCACAGCGTCTCGCTGTTGCCCCCGGGAGGGGTGAGGGGCATCCACGCCCTGGGAACTCCCAAGCCTTATCTGGCTTTATCGCAGATGCAGCAAGCGCTGGCAGCTATCAAATCAATACCGATCGCGGCCCGGTGCAGGCGCGCAGCCTGGTGATTGCCACGGGCGGGCTGTCCATCCCCAAGATTGGCGCCAGCGATTTCGGCTATCGGATCGCCCAGCAGTTCAAGCTGCCGCTGGTCGATCGCCGCCCCGGCCTGGTGCCGCTGACCTTCGACGGCGCCGACTGGGCGCCCTATGCGCAGCTGGCCGGCCTGGCGCTGCCGGTGGAGATCAGTACCGGCGCCAAGAAGGAGCGCATGGCCTTCCACGAGGATCTGCTGTTCACGCACCGCGGCCTGTCGGGGCCGGCGGTGCTGCAGATTTCCAGCTACTGGCATCCGGGATCGCCGCTGAGTATCGACCTGGTGCCGGGCGTGGATCTGCCCGAAACCCTGGCCCAGGCCAAGACACGATCGAAGAAACGCATTGCCAACGAACTCGCCACCCTGGTGCCCACGCGCCTGGCCGAGGCCTGGGCCGGCACCGACGCCGACTGGCAGCGCCCCATCAACGAGGCCAGCGACAAGGCCCTGGCGCGCCTGGCCGAGCGGCTGGCGCGCTGGCAGCTCACGCCCACGGGCACCGAGGGCTACAAAAAGGCCGAGGTGACGCTGGGCGGCGTGGACACACGCGCCCTGTCGCAGCAGAGCATGGAATGCAAGAGCCAGCCGGGCCTGTACTTCATCGGCGAGGTGGTGGACGTGACCGGCTGGCTGGGCGGCTACAACTTCCAGTGGGCCTGGGCCAGCGCCGCGGCCTGCGCCCAGGCGCTGCCCCGGCACTGAAGCGGGCTACAGGCCCAGCGCCAGCTGCGCCTCTTCGCTCATCATCGACCTATCCCAGGGCGGGTCGAACACCAGGTTCACGGTGATGTCGCCCACGCGCGGCAGGGCCAGTACCTTGTCGCAGACCTCGTTGGCGATGGATTCGCCCATGCCGCAGCCGGGGGCGGTGAGCGTCATGTCAACGATGACATGCAGCTTGTCGGCCTCGTCCGTTGGCTCGAAGGCGAGCTTATAGACCAGGCCCAGATCGACGATGTTCACCGGGATCTCGGGGTCGTAGCAGGTGCGCAGCGTGTCCCAGATCAGCGGCTCCAGGTCGTCGATGTGCAGGTCCTCGGGGATGGGGATGGACTCGGGCGGCGTCTTGCCAATGGCGTCGGCGTCTGCGCCCTTCAGGCGCATCAGCTGGCCCTCGACCAGCAGCGTGAAGGACGAGCCCAGGGCCTGGGTGATCTGCGCCAGCATGCCCGGCTCCAGCTCCACGGGGTGGCCGCTGGGGATGGTTTCGACCATCACGTTGCGGCGCACCAGCACGTCCTCGCGGTGGCGGCGGCTGATCATGGCTGGCCCTCCTGCTCGGTGCTGACGGCCTGGCCGTCGTTATCGGCGATGGCGTGCATCAGCGCGTGCCAGCCGAGCAGCGCGCACTTGATGCGGCTGGGGTACTGGCGCACGCCGGCCAGGCTGACCAGCTTGCCCAGGGGCGCGTCCTCGGGGTCTTCCTCGCCCGTCAGCACGGCGCGAAAGTGCTGCTGCAGGGTCTTGGCCACCGCCACGTCGCGGCCCTTCACGGCCTCGGTCATCATCGAGGTGGAGGCCATGCAGATGGCGCAGCCCTGGCCGGTGAAGCGGATGTCGGCCACCCGATCGCCGTCCATGCGCAGCTGCACGGCCACGCGGTCGCCGCAGGAGGGGTTGGTGCCCTGGGCCTGGTGCGTGGCGTGCTCCAGCACGCCGAAGTTGCGCGGGGCGCGCTTGTGCTCCAGCACCACCTCCTGGTACAGGTCGTTTTCTGCGCTGCTCATTGAAAAACCTTTACTGCATGGGCCACGGCGGCGATGAGGCGATCGACCTCGTCGGCCGTGTTGTAGAGCGCGAACGAGGCGCGCGTGGTCGGCCCCAGACCCAGGTGATCGAGCAGCGGCTGGGCGCAGTGGTTGCCGGTGCGCACGGCAATGCCGCGCTCGTCGAGCAGCGTGCCGATGTCGTGCGGGTGCACGTCGCGCGCCACGAAGGACACCAGCGAGGCCTGGCTGGCATGCGGCGCCAGCACGGTGATGCCGTCAATCGCCGAGAGGCCCGCCAGCGCCTGCGCGCGCAGGGCGTGCAGGTGCCGGTCTATGGCGGCGCGCCCGACCTCGTCGATGAAACGCGCGGCCGCCGCCAGGCCCACGGCCCCGGCCACGTTGGGCGTGCCGCCCTCCAGGCGCGCGGGCAGCTGGGCGTAGCCGGCGTCCTCGTAGCTGACCCAGTCCACCATGTCGCCACCCAGGCGCACGGGGTATAAAAGTTGTAGCGCTTCGCGCTTACCCACCAAGGCTCCCGTGCCCATGGGGCCATACATTTTGTGGCCGGAAAACGCCAGGTAGTCGCAGTCCAGCGCGGTCAGCGCCGGCATGTTGTGGCCCACGGCCTGGGCCGCGTCCAGCACCGTGAGAGCGCCCGCGGCATGTGCCAGGGCCAGCATCTCCTCATAGGGCGGGCGCTCGCCGGTGGCGTTGGCGCCGGCGGTCATGGCCAGCACGCGCGTGTTGGGCGTGAGCAGGGCCTGCAGATCCTGCACATGCAGGCGGCCCTGGGCGTCGGGCCGGAGGATGACCAGCTCGGCCCCGCTCATGCGCGCCGCCTGCTGCCAGGGCACGAGGTTGGCGTGGTGCTCCAACCCGCTGACGATGATGCGGTCGCCCGCGCGCAGCCAGGCCCTGGCCGGCCCGGCGGCCCACAGGCCCTGGGCGACCATATTCAGCGCCTCGGTGGTGCCGCTGGTGAAGACCAGCTCGTGCGCCTGGCCTGCGCCGACAAAGGCCTTGACGGTGGCGCGCGCGGCCTCGAAGGCGTCGGTGGCGCGTTGGCTCAAGGTGTGCACGCCGCGGTGGATGTTGGCGCGGTCGTGCTGCTCAAAGCGTTGCATGGCCTGCTGCACGGCCAGCGGGGTCTGCGTGGTGGCGGCGTTGTCCAGGTAGGCCAGGGGGTGGCCGTGGATGGATTGGGCGAGGATGGGGAACTGGGCGCGCAGAGGACTCAGGTCGTGCTGGCCGTGCTGGCCCCTCACCCCAGCCCTCTCCCCAAAGGGGCGAGGGAGTGAGGTCGCGCTGGTAACTGGCCCTTCTCCCGCTGGGGGGCTGGGGAGCAAGGCTGCGCCGGTATCAATCCCCTCTCCCTCTGGGGAGCGAGGGAGCAAGGCCGCGCCGGTATCTACTCCCTCTCCCTCTGGGAGAGGGTGGGGGTGAGGGCCGGCGACGCCCACACCGACCAGCTCGTCAAGCAGTGTGTCAGCCATGCTGCACCTCCTGTCCTGCCATCAACTGCGCGCCAATCGCGCGCGCCAGCCAGCCGCCCTTGAGCCACTGCGCCAGCACACCATCATCGTCCTGGCCCAGGCAGCGCTCCAGCAGCGCGCGCGCCATGCCCTCGATGATCAGGCTGCGCGCCGCCGCCTCGTCCAGGCCGCGCTGGCGGGCGTAGAACAGCGCGTCCTCGGGCAGCGCGCCCCAGGTGGCGCCGTGTGCGGCCTGCACGTTGTCGTGCAGTATCTCCAGGTGCGGGCGCAGGATGAGGCGCTGGTTGCCAGCCAGCGGCACGCCCATCAGGCGCTGGCGCACGTCGGCCTCGTCGGCGCCGGGCGCTATGCGCGTGTGCGCGTTGGCCACGGCGCTGGCCTTGCCCTGGGCCAGGGCCAGGGCCTCGACGGTGCTGGCGCCATGGGCGGTCTGTATCTGGGTGTAGGTCTGCAGGTCGATTTTTTGCGCGCCCGCCAGCAGCAGCGCCGCGCTGTGTGCGCGCGCGCCGCGGCCCAGCAGCTGGATATGGCTGCGCTGCAGGTGGTAGCCGCTGCTGCCGGCCACCAGCGCCTGCGCGTACTGCGCACCCGCGGCCAGGCTGGCGTGGACATGGTGCGCCACGCTGTCGCCGGCGCCGGGGCTGACGATGCGCAGATGCTGCAGCTGCGCGCCCGCACCCAGGCGCACATGGGTGTGCAGGTTTTGCGCCACGGGCTGGCGGCCGTCGTCCGCCGTGCGCTCATGGGTCTCTATGAGCACGCAGCGCACGCCGGGGTCCATGTCGAGCACCAGGAGCGGCGCCTCGGCCTGGGCGCGCGGCTGGTGGCGCAGGTCCAGCCAGACGGGTTCATGCTCGCGCCCCGGCGTGGCGGCTATGCGCAGGCGCAGGCCCTGGCGGCACAGGGCGCGGTGCGCCCAGGCAAAGGGCGCGGCCTCGCCGTCCGCGCCCGCGCCCCCGGGCTGGGACAGGCCGGCGAACAGCTCGGCGCGCTGCGTCGCGTCCAGGGCGTCCAGCCAGCGGGCCTGCACGGCGCCGTGGCTGTCGTGCGGGTGCAGCGTCCAGCCCGCGCCGCCCAGGGCCGGGATGGCACGGTCGCCCTCTTGCCCGCCGCCCAGCCATTGGTCGAGCGCGGGCGGCGGCAGGTGGTGAAAGGCTTCGCTGCGCCGCGCGATCCAGCCCTGCTGCTGCAGCTGCTCGCGGGCGGCGCGGATGTCGGCTTGTGCGCTGTCCATGGCCTCAGGCCTCCACCGTGGAGCGCGCCTGCGCAAAGCCGGTGCGGGCAATGCCGCGCGCCAGCTCCAGGTCGCCGGTCTCGGCAATGCGGCCCTGATCCAGGCGCAGCACGGCGTCGGGCGCCAGCGATTCGATCATGGTCAGGTAGTGCGAGACGACGATGAAGGCCGTGCCCTCGGCGCGCAGCTTCTGCACCAGGGCCACGACGGCGCGCACGCCATCGACATCCATGCCGGAGTCGATCTCATCGAGCAGCGCCAGGCGCGGCTTCAAGAGCGACAGCTGCAGCAGCTCGTTGCGCTTGCGCTCGCCGCCGGAGAAGCCCTCGTTGACCGGGCGGCTGAGCATGGCCTCGGGCAGGCCCAGCTCCTTGGCGGCCTTCTTGGCGCTGGCCAGGAAGTCGAAGGCGTCCAGCGGCTCCTGGCCGCGCGCCTCGTGCTGGGCGTTGAGCGCGGTGCGCACGAAGAGGTTGTTCTTCACGCCCGGCACATCGGGCGGCGACTGGAAGGAGACGAACAGCCCGGCGCGGGCGCGCTCGTGCGCCGGCAGCTGCAGTAGATCCTGCCCGGCCAGCAGCGCCTGGCCGCCCTGCACGTCGTACTGCGGGTGCCCGGCCAGGGCCATGCCCAGCGTGCTCTTGCCGCTGCCGTTGGCGCCCATCAGCACGATGAGCTGGCCGGGCTGCACATCGAACGACACGGAGTGCAGCACGGTGCGCTCGCCCACGTTCACGCGCAGGTCGCGCACTTGCAGCAGGGGGGTGGTTTGAGTCATGTGGGTTCCTATACTTTTTATAGCTGTCAGCGCTTGCCACGCATGCGCAAAAGCCGAATTTCTCTCAAATACTTAACCTACCGCGCCTTCGAGCGACACGGCGAGCAGGGCCTTGGCCTCCAGGGCAAATTCCATGGGCAGTTCCTCCAGCACGGCCTGGCAGAAGCCGCCGACGATGAGCGCCGTGGCCTCCTGCGCGTCGATGCCGCGCTGCTCGCAATAGAACAGCCGCTCCTCGCTGATGCGCGTGGTCGTGGCCTCGTGCTCCACCACGGCGTCGGCGCGCGCCGTGTCCACATAGGGGAAGGTATGGGCGCCGCAATGCGGGCCGATCAAGAGCGAGTCGCACTGCGTGTGGTTGCGCGCGCCGGCCGCGCCGGGGTTGATGCGCACCAGGCCGCGGTAGCTGTTTTGCGCATGGCCGGCGCTGATGCCCTTGGAGACGATGCGACTGGTGGTGTTCTTGCCCAGGTGGATCATCTTGGTGCCGGTGTCCGCCTGCTGCCAGTGGTTAGACACGGCGATGGAGTGGAACTCGCCATTCGACTCATCGCCGCGCAGCACCACGCTGGGGTACTTCCAGGTGATCGCCGAGCCGGTCTCGATCTGCGTCCAGGCGATGCGCGAGCGCTTGCCCGCCGCCAGCCCGCGCTTGGTGACGAAGTTGTAAATGCCGCCCTTGCCGTTCTCGTCACCGGGGTACCAGTTCTGCACCGTCGAGTATTTGATGAAGGCGTCGTCGTGCGCGACCAGCTCCACCACGGCGGCGTGCAGCTGGTTCTCGTCGCGCTGCGGGGCCGTGCAGCCCTCCAGGTAGCTCACGGAGCTGCCCTCCTCGGCAATGATCAAGGTGCGCTCGAACTGCCCGGTGTTCTGGGCGTTGATGCGGAAATAGGACGACAGCTCCATGGGGCATTTCACGCCCTTGGGGATGTAGACGAAGGAGCCGTCGGAAAACACCGCCGAATTGAGAGCGGCGTAGAAATTGTCGCCCTGCGGCACCACCGTGCCCAGGTATTTCTCGACCAGCTCGGGGTGGTTCTGCACCGCGTGCGAGAAGCTGCAGAAGATCACGCCCACATCGGCCAGCTGCTTGCGAAACGTCGTACCCACCGAGACCGAGTCGAACACCGCATCCACCGCCACGCCGGCCAGCGCCGCGCGCTCGTGCAGCGGCACGCCGAGCTTTTCGTAGGTCTCCAGCAGCTTCGGATCGACCTCGTCCAGGCTCTTGGGCCTGTCCTTCATGGACTTAGGGGCCGAGTAGTAGGACAGGGCCTGGAAGTCGATGGGCGCAATCTTGAGCCGCGCCCAGTCGGGCAATTCCATCTGCTGCCAGCGCCTGAGCGCTGCCAGGCGCCAATTGAGCAGGAATTCGGGCTCCTTCTTCTTGTGCGAGATGGCGCGGATCACGCCCTCGTCCAGGCCCGGCGGCAGGCTGTCGGACTCGATGTCGGTGACAAAACCGTGCTGGTAGGCACGCTGCAGGGCCTGCTGCAGCGCCGGCGCCTGTTCGGCGGAGGTATCCAGGTTTTCTGACGGTAAAGACATGGCCATGCGGTGGGTGCTTTAAATGTTCACATGATATGAATCTTTGTGCGATTCAACCAGGCGCAGAGCTGTCCCAGCAACCGCGCCAAGGGTATTGTCCCCGCTCGCGCCCCGCCGGGCGTTGGCGCGTCACACATGGCCTTGTTCGCATGCGGCTTATCGCTATAATGCTGGGCTTTGCTGGCAAACCCCGTCGGCCGGATACTAGTTACAAGACGGGGAACCCGCCGCACATGGCAGCCCGGCCCGATCTTCCTGGCTACCCTCTGTGGGCATATTTTGGAAACACATTAGCTAATGACCACCATTCGCGTTAAAGAAAACGAGCCTTTTGACGTTGCCCTGCGCCGCTTCAAGCGCACCATCGAGAAGCTGGGCCTGCTGACCGACCTGCGCGCCCGCGAGTTCTACGAGAAGCCCACCGCAGAGCGCAAGCGCAAGAAGGCCGCCGCCGTCAAGCGCCACTACAAGCGCGTGCGCAGCATGCAGCTGCCCAAGAAGCTGTACTAAGCACGGCATCTGAGCACCAAACCCGCGCCGGGACGCCAGCGCGGGTTTTTGTTTTTTTGCCCCAGGAGAACACCATGAGCCTCAAAGACCAGATCACCGAAGACATGAAGACCGCCATGCGCGCCAAGGACAGCGAGCGCCTGGGCACCATCCGCCTGCTGCTGGCGGCCATGAAGCAAAAAGAGGTGGACGAGCGCATCACGCTGGACGACGCGGCCGTCGTCGCCATCGTGGACAAGCTCATCAAGCAGCGCAAGGACAGCATCACGGCGTTTGAAGGTGCGGGCCGCCAGGATCTGGCCGACAAGGAAAAGGCCGAGATGTCCGTGCTGCAAGCCTACCTGCCCGCACGCATGTCCGAGGCCGAGATCCTCGACGCGGTCAAGGCCATCGTCGCCGAACTCGGCGCCAAGGGCGCTGGCGACATGGGCAAGGTCATGGGCGTGGTCAAGACCCGCCTGGCGGGCAAGGCCGAGATGGGCCAGGTGTCCGCCGCCGTCAAGGCCGCGCTGGCGGGTTGAACCACTGCAAGGCCCCGTCATGCAAACCACCTTCAAGATCGCCGTACTGCCCGGCGACGGCATCGGTAAAGAAGTCATGCCCGAAGGCCTACGCGCCGTCGAGGCCGCCGCCCAACGCTTTGGCCTGTCGCTCGAATTCCACCACTTCGACTGGGCGCATTGCGACTACTACGCGGCCCACGGCAAGATGATGCCCGACGACTGGAAGGCGCAGCTACAAGGCATGGACGCCATCTACTACGGCGCCGTGGGCTGGCCGGCCACCGTGCCGGACCATGTCTCGCTGTGGGGGTCCCTCCTCAAGTTCCGGCGTGAGTTCGACCAGTACATCAACCTGCGCCCGGTGCGCCTGTTCGAGGGCGTGCCCTGCCCGCTGGCCGGCCGCAAGCCCGGCGACATCGACTACTACGTGGTGCGCGAGAACACCGAGGGCGAGTACACCTCGCTCGGCGGCATCATGTACGAGGGAACGGACAGGGAAATCGTCATCCAGGAATCGGTCTATTCGCGCCACGGCGCGAACCGCCTGCTCAAGTTCGCCTTCGATCTCGCGCAAAGCCGGGCGAAGAAGCATGTGACGCTGGCCACCAAGAGCAACGGCATCGCCATCAGCATGCCCTGGTGGGACCAGCGCGCCGAGGACATGGCCAAGCACTATCCCGACGTCGCCCTGGACAAGCAGCACATCGACATCCTCACGGCGCGCTTTGTGCTGCAGCCGGGTCGCTTTGACGTGGTGGCGGCCACGAATCTGTTTGGCGACATCCTCTCCGACCTGGGGCCGGCGACCACCGGCACCATTGGCCTGGCGCCATCGGCCAACCTGAACCCCGAGCGCAACTTCCCCAGCCTGTTCGAGCCCGTGCACGGCTCGGCCCCCGACATCTACGGCAAGAACATCGCCAACCCGATCGCCATGATCTGGTCGGGCGCGCTGATGCTGGACTTTTTGACGCAGGGCCAGGGCGCAGGCCGCGCCGCACACGACGCCATCGTGGCCGCCATCGAAGAAGTCATTAAGACCGGGCCGCGCACGCCCGACCTGGGCGGCCAGGCCAACACCACTCAGGTGGGCGAGGCGATTGCGAAGCGCATCGGCTGACACGCCCGCCACCCGTGAGCCCCCTGCCGGGGCCGCTGCCCCGGCGCATCACGGCCGTGCCGCAAACGGATCGGCAAAGCGTGGATCGGTCACCAGCCTGGTGTCCGTCAGCGTCTTCAGAAAGGCCACCAGGTCGGCCTTGTCCTGTGCATCCAGGCGGATCTGTGCGATGAGCGGGTCTTTGTAGGGGTTCAGGCGCCCGTCGCCGGCGTACAGGCCATTGCCCATGTTGCGCCCGCCCTCGGCGTAGAAGTCCAGCACGGCCTCCAGCGTGCTCATGCTGCCGTCGTGCATGTAGGGCGCCGTCAGCTCGATGTTGCGCAGGCTGGCCGCGCGAAAGCGGCCCATGTCCTGCGCCAGGCCAGTGAGCTCGAACACGCCACGGTTGGGCTCGGGGTAGGCGCCGGTGCCGCCGATGTTGAACAGGCCCGTGTTGTGGAACACCGGCGCGGTGGCTGTGGCTGGCCCCAGCACCGAGACAAACTGATCGTTGAAATTGGCACTGCCGTGGCAGCGCGCGCACAGCGCCTTGTCGCCAAAGAACAGCTGCCGGCCGCGCTCTTCCTGCACTGACAGGCTGGCCTGGCCGGCCTGCGCCTGGTCATGGCGACTGCCCGCCGCAATCAGGCTGCGCTCGAAGGCGGCAATGGCCTTGACGATGTTGTCCCAGCTCAAGGCGTTGTCCTGGCCCGCAAACGCCGCCGCGAAACGCGGGGGATAGGCCGCGTCATTGCGCAGGCGCTGCAGCACCTCCGCGCGGTTGCCGTCATTCACGCCCATCTCCACCGGCTGGGTGCCAAACAGCGGCGTCAGCATTTGCTGCTCCAGCGTGGTGACCGTGGGGTTGGCCCAGTTGAGGGTGGTGCTGTAGGCCACGTTGGCCAGCGGCTGCGCGTTGCGCGGATGCACCTGTCCCGTGGAGCCGCGCGGCAGCGCACGGTTTTCGGCAAAGGCATTGGCCTGTGCGTGGCAGCTGCTGCAGGCCTGCGTGCCATTGCCCGACAGCCGCACGTCATGGAACAGATGCCGACCCAGTTCGACCTTGGCGCTGTTCATGGGGTTGTCGGCCGGCACCACGGGCGGGCTGAAGCCGGGCGGCAAATCCCAGACCCAGGCCTGCGCGCCCGGTTGCCCGCCGGGCGGATCAACGGGCGGGCTGACGGCCGTGCTGCCCCCGCCCCCACAGCCCGGAACCACGACGACCAGCAATGCCAGCGCCAGCAGCGAGAACCTTTGCACGAGGGGAAGACGACGGGATCGAATGGACATGGCAGTGAGTGGTACGTGGAGTGGTTTGCAGGGTGGTATGCGGGGTGGTCTTTGCGCTATTCATAAATATAATAGCGCTATCTTTTTTGCTCCATTTAACCCACGGCAAGGAGTCCTATGTCTTTCGTTTCCACGCAGCGCGCAGCGCGCGCCACGTCCCACATGCGCCGCTGGCTGCTGGCCGGCCTGGCGACGACCCTGGTCACCCTGTCGGCCTGCGGCGGCGGAAGCAACGATGTGGATCGTGGCCCGACCACGCTGGCCGTCGATGCCAAGCTCAATGGCCTGTACTGGGACAAGCCCGAGGGCAAGCTCTACCTGACCGACGACACGACCAACGCCATCCGCGTATGGGACGAGAGCAAGAACTTTCCCGAGCACGCCAAGCTGACCGCCCTGGGCAAGGACAGCAAGGGCCAGGACCAACGCTCCACCCTGGGCCAGTTGACGCGCACGCAGGACGGCACGTTCTACGTCACCCGCTTTGGCTTTGGTGAATATGGCGCGGTGGTTGCCGTACCCAAGTCGGGCGCCGCCTACAACCTGAGCGGCACCGACGGCACGCGCCGGCGCATGGGCATCACCACCACGCCCGACGGCGCGCTGCTGGATGGCTGGTTCCGGGGCGGCAACAGCGGCGGCAACACCGGCGCCATCAGCGAACTGACGGTCACCGGTCAAACCGCCACCGAGCGCGACCTGGTCACCGGCCTGGGCAAGCCCGTGGGCCTGGGCGTGGTGGGTGACCAGCTCTACGTCAGCGACCAGAACACGGCCAAGGTGTCGTCGTACTCGCTCAGGGCGCTGCGCGCCCAGCCCGCCGTGGGCGAAGGCAAGCTGGTGGCCGAGTTTCTGACGCAGGACGGCATCGACCTGATGACCGCCGCATCCGACGGCACGCTGTTCTTTGGCGGCTCGGGCGGCAAGCTGTTCCAGGTCAGCCCGGCCGGCAAGGTCACCGTGCTGGCCAACGGCTGGCCCAAGGTCATCGGCGTGGCATATGACGAAACCCACCGCCGCCTGTTCGCAGCCGTGGCTGCAGCCGACGCCAACAGCACGGCCAGCGTGCGCATCGTGCCCATACCGTAAGCCGTAACCGTCAGCGGAAAACGCTACAGACAACTATTTATTTGATAGCTGCCAGCGCTTTACAGTAAAGCGCTGGCAGCTATTTTTATTACTATTTCGACGCAACAGCACTGCCAGCGCTGAGGAAAACCACCCGCCCTATACTCCCCGCCCCTATGAAGTCAGCTTCTCCTGTCATGCCCATGCATGCGTTTTGGCGCCCACTGGCCGCCATCGGCCTGGCCAGCCTGGCCGCATGCAGCAGCACCACGCCCAGCCCCACCCAAGTAACCCCACAGGCCACGGCCGCCACAGCTGCGGCGCCCATCAGGATCGGCATCGCCCTGGGCGGCGGCGCGGCCAAGGGCTTTGCCCATGTCGGCGTGATCAAGATGCTGGAGGCCAACGGCCTGGCGCCCGCCGTGGTGGCCGGCACCAGCGCGGGCAGCGTGGTGGGCGCGCTGTACGCCAGCGGCATGGATGCCTTCGAGCTGCAGGACAAGGCCGTGGCCCTGGACGAGTCCAAGGTGCGCGACCTGCAGCTGTCCTCGGGCGGGCTGGTGCAGGGCCAGAAGCTGGAGGACTACGTGAACGAGCAGGTGCGCCGCAAGAGCCTGGAGCAGCTGGCCAAGCCCTTCGTGGCCGTGGCCACGCGGCTGGAGGACGGCGAGCGCACGGTGTTTGCGCGCGGCAACACCGGCCAGGCCGTGCGCGCATCGAGCAGCGTGCCGGGCGTGTTCCAGCCGGTGACGATTGGCAAGTACCACTTCGTCGATGGCGGCATCGTCAGCCCCGTGCCGGTGGATGCGGCGCGCCAGCTGGGCGCGGACATGGTGATTGCCGTGGACATCTCCAACAAGGCGCGCGGCAAGGCGCCCGAGCACCTGCTGGGCGCCCTGAATCAATCGATCGCCATCATGGGCCAGAAGCTCGGCCAGGCCGAGCTGGCACGCGCCGACGTGGTCATACGCCCCCAGGTGCTGGACATGGGCCCGGTGGACTTCAACCAGCGCACCCAGGCCATCGCCGAGGGCGAGAAAGCCGCCCTGGCCGCCATGGCGCAGATCCGCGGGCGCATTGCGCAGCTGCAGGCCGAGCGCGCGCAGGCCACGCGCCTGGCGCAGCAAAAGGCCTCCGAGGCCGCGCGCCAGGCCTGCCTGGATCAGCGCTCGCGCCTGCAGAAGCTGGCCGACATGTCCGGCATCGATGACTCCTGCGCACCGCGCTGAACTACTGCGCCAATAACCTGGCCTCGTCCCGCAAGCACTCCACCAGCGGCGCCAACCTGATCTGCTTTACCACCGGGCGCGGCTCCATGTTCGGCAGCAAGCCCGCGCCGACCATGAAGCTGGCCAGCAACACGCCCATGTACCAGCGCCTGGCGGAAGACATGGACATCAACTGCGGCGTGATAGTCGATGGCGAGTGCAGCGTGGCCGAGATGGGCCAGCGCATCTTTGAACAGATCCTGCGCCACGCCAGCGGCGAGCCCACCAAGAGCGAACAGCTGGGATTGGGCGACAATGAGTTCGTGCCCTGGCATCTGGGCATTGTTAGCTAAAACCATAGCTGCGAGCGCTTATCCATCAAGCGTTAGCGGCCTATTTGACTGATAAGACCATGCCTCTGACCCTGACCCGCACCGACCTCATCCGCAGCGCCAACTTCATCGCCGGCCAGTGGACCGCCACGCCCGCCGCCCGCCTGGCCGTGACCGACCCGGCCACCGGCGCCACCATCACCGAAGTGCCCGACTCGGGCGCCCAGGAGGCCCGCGCCGCGCTGGACGCCGCCCACGCCGCCTTCCCCGCCTGGCGCAAGGTGCCGGCCAAGCAGCGCGCGGCCATCATCAAGCGCTGGCACGACCTCGTGATGGCGCACCAGGACGACCTGGGCAAGCTCATCTCCCGCGAGCAGGGCAAGCCCCTGGCCGAGGGCAAGGGCGAGGTGGCCTACGCCGCCAGCTACATCGAATGGTTTGGCGAGGAGGCCACGCGCATGAACGGCGAGATCATCCCCGCGCCCCTGCCGGGCCGGCGCATGTTCGCGCTCAAGGAACCGGTGGGCGTGGTGGCCGCCATCACGCCCTGGAACTTTCCCGCCGCCATGATCGCGCGCAAGATCGCCCCGGCCCTGGCCGCGGGCTGCACCGTGGTCTGCAAGCCGGCCGAGGACACGCCGCTCACGTCGCTCGCCCTGGTGCTGCTGGCGCAGGAGGCGGGCGTGCCCGCCGGCGTGCTGAACATCGTCACCGCCTCGCGCGAGAA
>JADHED010001170.1_pt1 | contig 24191 bp, 16 predicted proteins | sample 8952041 | NCBI WGS metagenome assembly JADHED01 (sample SAMN16124423, study PRJNA663239) | bioreactor sludge metagenome | isolation source: sludge (control) | place: India:Bengaluru | collected 2018-09-08
ACCGCGCGGCCGGCCGTCGCGCTCGGCCAGTGGGCCCTGGGCTGCGTGGCGGTCTACGCGTCGCTGTTCGGCATCGGCCGGCTGCTGTTCGGCGCGCCCGTGCCCGGCGCCATGCTGCTGGCGCTCGCTCTCGCCTGCGCGTGGGGCCTCCGTGCGACGATGCGCGAGGCGTGAACGCGGCCGCGGGCGGCCGCAGGAGTGCTCGGGATGACCAGCCGGGAACGGATGCGCGTCGCGATGCGCCTGGGCACGCCCGACCGCGTGCCCGTGATGTGCCAGCTCTCGCTCGGCCACTACTTCCTCCAGGCCGGCCTCGACCCCGTGGAGGTGTGGCACGACACGGCGGCCTTCGCCGAGGCGCTCGTGCGCCTCCAGCGCCGCTACCGCTTCGACGGCATCCTCGTGAACCTCCCGGGCCGCGATCCCCGCTGGCGCCGGTTCGTGCGGCACGTGACGCCCGTGGACGGCGGCCAGGTGATCACCTGGACCAACGGCTGGCAGACGCGCGCCCCGGCCGACGACAACCCGCACGTGTTCCGCCCGGACGGCACGCGCGGCCACCCCCGCTTCGCCGACGTGGCCCCCGAGCGGCTCCACTACGTCGAGCCGCACGACATGGCCGGCATCACCTACCCCGTGACCTGGGGCTTCGAGGACGCGCCGGCCGAGCCGGGCCCGCACTTCTTCCCGCCGTGGCGCCACGACACGCTGCGCGCCGTGATCGCCGCGACCCGCGGCGAGGTGTCCGTGCACGGCGAGGTGTTCTCGCCCTTCTCCCAGCTGATGGAACTGCTCGGCTGCACCGAGGGCATGCTCGCGCTCGCCGACGACCCGCGGAAGGTGGACGCCTGCCTGGCGCGGCTGGCCGACGGGGCGATCGCCCTCGCCGCGGGGCAGGTGGAGGCCGGTGCCGACGCGGTGCTGATCTCGTCGGCGTTCGCCGGCGGCGGCCTCATCTCACGGCGGCACTACCAGCGCTACGTCCTGCCGTACGAGCAGCGCGTGGTGGCCGGCATCAAGGCCCACCACGACGTCACCGTGTACACGCACACCTGCGGCGCCATCGGCGATCGGCTCGACCTGATGGCGGCGACGGGCACCGACGGCATCGACACGCTCGACCCGCCGCCGCTCGGCACGGTGGACCTCGCCGAGGCCCGCCGGCAGACGCGCGGGCGTCTGTTCCTGAAGGGCAACGTGGACCCGGTCCACACGGTGCTGGAGGGGACGCCGGCACAAGTGCTGGAGGCGGCGCGCGAGCGGATCGCGATTGCCGGGCCGGGCGGGGGCTACATCCTCTCCACCGCGTGCTCGATCGCGCCGGCGGCACCGCCCGAGAACGTGCTCGCGTTCGCCGAGGCTGCCGAACGCTTCGGCCACTACCCGCTGGACACGGCCTGAGCGGGCGGCGACCACGCCGGCGAGCGTCGAGGGCGCGGCCGGGGTGGGTCGAGGAGCCCGCCGGTCACGACGCCGCGCCCGGCTGCTCCGCCACCTCGCGCAACGCCACCGACAACTGCTCGGCGGTGAACGGCTTGGCGAGCAGGCGCCCGCCCTCCTCGGACAACCCCTGCGACGTGAGCAGGTCCGCCGAGTGCCCCGAGGCGAACAGCACCCGCAGCGCCGGCCAGCGGCGCCGCGCGGCCGCCGCCAACTCCACGCCGTTCATGCCCGGCATCACGACGTCGGTCAGCAGCACGTCGGGCGGCGCGGCCACCTGCTGCAGCCACGACAGCGCGTCCTCGCCGCAGGCGGCCTCGCGCACCGCGTAGCCGAGCGACTCCAGCGTGCGCCGGGTGAACCGCCGGACGACCGGGTCGTCCTCGACGAGCAGCACCTTCACCAGCCCGGGCGCGCGCACCGGCCGGCTCTCCGGCTGGTGGTCGACGGCCGGGGGCCGGGCCGACGGCGGCAGGACGACGTCGATGCGGGTGCCGGCGCCGGGGGCGCTGTTCACCCGCAGTTCGCCGCGGCTCTGCTGCACGATGCCCTGGGCGGTGGGAAGCCCCAAGCCGGTCCCCTGCCCGACCGGCTTGGTGGTGAAGAACGGGTCGAAGATCCTCGACAGGGTGTCGGCGGACATCCCCGCGCCGGTGTCGGCCACGGTGAGGCGCACGCCGGGCACCGGCACCGGCCCGGTCACGACGGTCGCGGGCTCCAGCGGCTGCGTCACGTTGGCCGTCTCGATCACGACCGTGCCGCCCATGGGCATGGCGTCGCGCGCGTTCACCACGAGGTTGATCAACACCTGCTCGAGCTGGCCGGGGTCGGCCTCCACGGGCCACAGGTCGGCCGCGAGCGCGAGGTCCAGCGTGATGTGCTCGCCCGCGAGGCGCCCCATCAACCCTTCGAGACGCCTCACCAGGTCGTTGAGGTCGAGCACGCGCGGCTGCATCACCTGCCGGCGCCCGACGGCCAGCAACTGCCGCGTGAGGGTGGCGGCGCGCTCGGTGGCGCGTCGCACCTGCAGCGCGTCCTGGCGGCGAGCGTCGCCTTCGGCGAAGGAGTCGAGCAGCAGGTCGTTGTAGCCGGCGATGGCCGTCAGCAGGTTGTTGAAGTCGTGCGCGATGCCGCCAGCGAGCCGCCCGACGGCCTCCATCTTCTGGGCCTGCCGCAGTTGCTGTTCGAGGCGCCGGCGCTCGCCGACGTCGCGCAGGATCACCAGGCGGTGCCCGGCCGCCTCCTGCGAGACGCTGGCGTCGGCCTCCACCGGCGCTCCCTGCCCGGGCTGCAGCGACAGGGCCAGGCTCGTGCGCCGGCCCGACGCGAGGGCGGCGGTGGCTGTCCCCCACGCGTCCCGACTCGCCGTGGCGAGGAACCCGGCGAAGGCCTGGCCCACGAGCTCCGCGGGCGGGCGGCCAAGCATCGCGGCGCCCGCCGCGTTCACGTCCGCGACGCGCCCCTGCCGGTCGAGCACCACCACCCCGTCCGCAGCGCGATCGACGAGTTCGCGATAGCGCCCTTCGGAGCGCGCGACGCGCAGCAGGGCCCAGCCCATGCCCAGCGTCGTCAGCACGAGCGCCAGGAACAGCAGCATCTCGCGCCAGAACAGCCGCCGCACGTCGCTGACCACCCACTCGCGTGGGACGGCGATGCGCACGCGCAGCGGCCGTGTCGGCGTGCCGATCGAGGCGCGGCTCTCGAGCATGGCGCCGGTGGGCGACGCGACCGTGACCACCTCGCCGCCGTGGCCCGTCAGGAGCGCATCGTGGGAGCCCTCGTCAGGCAGCCGGGTCCCGTGCGCGAACAGCACCTCGCCGCTCGCGTCCGTCCACTCGACGGTCGCCGAGGGAATGGCCTCCACGAGCGATGCGGCGTAGGGGGCGGCCATCACGGCGGGGTCGAGCACCAGTCCGAGGAACCCCGCGAAGCGCCCGCTGGGCTGCCGCACCGCGTCGGCGGCGCCGGTCTCGTAGACCGGCAGCGTCACGAGGAGGCGCACGTCGTCCCCATCGCGCTGCACCCACGGGTGCCACGTGCCGCGGCTCCCGGCCTGGGTGGCCCAGGCCGCCACCTCGGGCGTCCCCCACACCTCGGGCTGCGGCGTCAGGGGCGTGCCATCCGGCCGCCACCGCCACGTGCGGCCGTCGGCCTCCACCCGCACGACCTCGACGATGCCCGGCAGGTGCGGGGGCGAGAAGAAGTGGCGGAGGCGTCCCGGCAGGAAGTCCACGTCCACGCGCTGCACGGACGGCAGCGCGCCGAGGTGCGCGAGGCTGGCCGCGTGGCCGGCCAGCTCGGCGCCGACGCCCACCGCCGCCGTCCGCGTCAACGCCAGCTGGCGATCCGCGAACCGGCCGATGAACGCCGCCTCGGTCGCGCGGTGGTTCCACAGGCTCAGCAGCAGGACGACGCCGATGCCGGCCGGTGTGCCCCACAACGCGAGCCGCCGGTAAGTGGTGACGGTGGCCACGATGCCTCAGAGCCTAGCATCGCGAAGGCAGCCGCCCGCCAGCTTTTTCTGGGGACGCCCCTCGTGAGGCCGTGCGCGTGGGCGCACGGACGCTCGCCGCGCGAGGTCACGAGTCACGTACTCGTCGGCCCGTCCGGACGGCGCCGGTCGAGCACGTCGCGCACCTTGGAGGCCAGCGCGTGCGGCGTGAACGGCTTGCGCAGGAACGCGGTGTCGGCGTGCTGCACGCCGTGACGGATCACCGCGTCGTCGGGGTAGCCCGACATGAACAAGACACGGGTGCCCGGCCGCAGCGCCGTGATGCGCTCGGCCAGCAGCCGGCCGGCGAGGCCCGGCATCACGACGTCGGTGACGACCAGGTCCAGGGGCCCGCGATGCTGTTCGCACCGGTGGAGCGCGTCGGTCCCGTTGGCCGCCTCGAGCACGGTGTAGCCGCAGGCGACCAGGGTGTGCCGCGCGATGGCGCGCACCGCGTCCTCGTCCTCCACGAGCAGGATGGTCTCCGTGCCCGTCGGCAGGCGCCGCGGTTCGGCGGAGGCGGGGGCGGGGAGTTCCGCCTGCGCCGGCGGCAGGTACACGTTGAACGTCGTGCCCAGGCCGGGCTCGCTGTAGACGGTCACGTGGCCGCCGCTCTGCCGGACGATGCCGTAGACGGTGGCCAGCCCGAGGCCGGTGCCCTGGCCCGGGCCCTTGGTGGTGAAGAAGGGCTCGAAGGCGTGCGCCACCACCTCGGGCGTCATCCCGCACCCGTTGTCGGTGACCGACAATCGCACGTATTGGCCGGCGGCGAGCTCGGGGCGGGCCCGCACGTAGTTCTCGTCGAGTTCGGCGTTGGCGGTCTCGATCAGCAGCCGGCCGCCCTGCGGCATGGCGTCGCGGGCGTTGACGGCGAGGTTGAGCACGACCTGCTCCAGCGGGCCGGGGTCGGCCAGCACGGGCGCGAGGCCGGGATCGAGGTGCACGGCGAGCGTGACGTCCTCGCCGATCAGGCGCCGCAGCATGCGCTGCTGGTCGGCGATCAGCGCGTTGAGGTCGAGCACGCGGGGCTCGAGCACCTGCTTGCGGCTGAAGGCCAGCAGCTGCCGCGTGAGGGCGGCCGCGCGCTCGCCCGCCTCGTTGATCTCCCGCACGAGCTGTCGCTTGTCCTCCTCGAGGCCGGCCGTGTCGATCAGGATCTCGCTGTAGCCCGAAATCACCGTGAGCAGGTTGTTGAAGTCGTGGGCGATGCCCCCGGCCAGCTGGCCGATGGCCTCCATCTTCTGCGCCTGGCGCACCTGCTCCTCGAGCCGCTTGCGCTCGATGCCGACGGCGACGGCCTGCGCCACGGAGCCGAGGGCGTCGAGCACGCTCTGGGGCAGCGAGCGCCGCGAGAACATCGCCATGACGCCGAGCAGCCGCTGGTCGATCATCAAGGGGTAGCCGGCGAAGGCCACGAGGCGCTCGCGGCGTGCCCACGCCTTGTCGGTGATGAACGGGTCGTGCAGCACGTCGTTGGTCAGGTGCGGCTGCCGTTCCAGGGCGATGACACCCACCTTCAGCTGGCCCACGGGCACCCGGGCGTGCGGCCCGTCGAGGTGCGTGTAGAGCCCGGCGCTGCCCTGCAGCACCAGCGTGGCCCCCGTGGTGTCGATCGTCCAGATGCGGGCGAAGGCGGCGTTGAGGTGGCGCACGAGCGCCTCGGCGCACAGTTGCAGCATGCCCCGCTGGGTGAGCGCCTGCCCCGACGCCAGGGTCACGTCGCGGTTCAGCGCCACGAGCGCGCCGTGGCGCTGCCCGGTGACGTCGCGGAACACCGACACGAGCCCGGAGGGCCGATCCTGCTCGTCGCGCACGAGGCTGATGGTGCTGTCGACGGGGATCCGCCGGTTCGACTTGTCGAGCAGCCGCGTCTCGCCGGCCAGGCACACCACCGGGCCCTCGGCCGCCGCGTCCAGCGGCACGGGGCGGCCGTTGGTGCGGTCCACGAGCCGCATCACCTCGTCGAACGGCCGGCCGATGGCCTCCTCGCGCGGCCACTCGGTGATGGCCTCGGCCGCCTGGTTGAACACGGTGATCCTGCCGTGCTGGTCGCTGGCCACGACCGCGTCGGCGATCTCGTCGATCGCGGCGCCGAACCAGCGCTCCAGCCGGCGGAGCCGCGTCTCCACGCGGTGGCGGTAGAGCGCCATCTCGATGTTGGCGTTCAGCTCGCGCTCGGAGAACGGCTTCACGATGTAGGCGAACGGCTCGGTCACCATCGCGCGCTCGAGGGTCTGCGCGTCGGTGTAGGCGGTGACGTAGATCACGGGCACCTGGCAGCGCCGGCGGATCTCGGCCGCGGCCTCGATGCCGTCGATCGCGCCCTTCAGCACGACGTCCATCAGCACCAGGCTGGGCTGGGCCTCCACCGCGAGGCGCACCGCCTCCTCGCCGGACGCGGCGATGCCGGCCACGCCGTAGCCCATCGCCTGCAGGCGGGCCTCCAGTTCACGCGCGATGATGATCTCGTCGTCGACGATCAGGATCGAGGGGCGTGACATGCGGGGCCTCGCGCCGGCGGCGGATCAGCTGCGCTCCTTGTACGGCACGTCCCTGACGGTGATCCGGAACGTCGTCCCGTGACGCGCCTCCATGTCCAGCTGCCCGTCGAGCTGGCGCGTGAGGTCGACCACCAGCTTCAACCCGAGCGACGGCGAGGCGCGCCAGTCGAAGCCCGGCGGCAGCCCCACGCCATCGTCGGCCACCACGAGGCGGTACTGCCCGGGCCCGGCCGGCGCCAGTTCGACCGAGAGCGCGCCGGCCCGCCCGGCCGGGAACGCGTGCTTGAACGCGTTGGACACGAGCTCGTTGACGATGAGCCCGCAGGGAATCGCGGTGTCGATCTCGAGCGACACGGGCGCGATCGCCGTCCGGACCGCGATGACGGCCGGGTTGACGCCATAGGTGCGGAACAGGTCGTCGATCAGGTCGCGGAGGTAGTCGGCGAAGTCGATGCGGGTGTGCTCGGGCGAGCGGTAGAACTTCTCGTGGATGAGCGCGATCGACTTCACGCGGCACCGGCTCTCGGTGAGGATCTCGCGGGTGCCGGGATCGGAGGTGTAGGTGGACTGCAGGAACAGCAGCGACGAGATCACCTGGAGGTTGTTCTTCACGCGGTGGTGCAGCTCGCGGAAGTACATCTGGCGCACCTCGTTCGCCCGGGCCTCGACGCGCTTGCGCTCGGTGATGTCGCGGACGACGGCCAGGGCGAGCCGCCCGTGCCCGGTGTCGAGCGGGCTGAGCATGATGTCCACGGGCAGTTCCGACCCGTCCTTCCGCCGCGCGTAGAGGTCCACGCCGGCGCCCATCGGCCGCGCGCGCGGCGCCGCGACGTAGCCCGCGCGGTACTCCACGTGCCGGCCCACGAAACGGGACGGGATGAGGATCTCGACGGGCTGGCCGATCAGTTCCTCCCGCGCGTAGCCGAACATCAGCGTCGCCTGCGTGTTCACCTCCACGATGCGGCCGTCGGCGCCGACGAAGAACTGGGCATCGGGCGCCGACTCGAACACGCGCACGAAGACCTCCGGCGCCCGCGCCAGGTGGCCCGGGGTGGACGTCGACGGGGAACCAGCGACCTCTGCCGGGTCGGGGGTCATGGGCCGGCCTCCGGGACGCGTGAAGGGCCGCGCGGGCCGGGGCGGCGCCGTGCGACGGTCCGGCGCCAGCGGGCCGCGCGGCCGTCCGGCCGTGCGCTGCGACTGTTCCAGTGGCCCTATTATCCGCAGCCACGATCGCGGCGCAAGGGGTGAATGGGACGTCGGCGAAGGTTGGTGGCAGGTGCGGCGGCGCCTCGCCGTGTCAGGCCAGCCCGACGGTAGCGGGCCAGAGATCGAGGCGGAACCGGTCCGTTCTCCACCGGACGGTCGTCACGTGCACCCGCTCGTCCACCGCCGGCCGCCGTCCGGGCTGGTCTCCCCAGGAGGGCACATGCCGGTCAAGGGGCTCCTGGCCGCAACGCCGATCGCGACGATGACGTTCGGCGGGTCCGCGTGTGCGGTGGGCGTGGTGCGCATGGCCGTGGCGCTGGCGCAGTGGGCAGCGAGGGCCGCCGCCGGTACATCGCTGCTCGTCGTCCCACCGGGCCACCTTGGTCCGTGAGGTCCTCTGCCGTGTCGCGCTGGTCGATGGCGGGATGCACCAGGCGGACGCCCGTGCCCGGGCCCCCATTGCCCAGGGCCCGGGCCTTGCCCACGGCCCGCTACCGGCCGCCCATGAACTTCCCGATCATCCCCATCACGTCGTCCACGACCGAGCCGTCACGGTCGGCGTCGAGCATCGGCGTGAGCACGTCGAGCAAACCGCCGCCCGCCTGCGCGCCCGGCGCGCCGCCCAGGCCGGGCAGCCCGCCCAGGCCCGGAATCGAGACCCCGGCCGTGCTCGCGGCGCCGCCGCCCTGCCGCTTCGCGAGCGCCCCCATCACCAGCGCCGCCACGACGGGGAGCATCTGCTTGAGCACGTCCGGGCCCACGCCGCTCTGCGCCGACGCCCGGTTCGCCACCTCCCGGCTCACGTCCTTGCTGCCGAAGATGTGCCCCAGGATGCCGTTGCCGTCGGCCACGGTGTCGGGCCGCCCCAGCGACTGGAGATCCTCCACGTAGCGCGTGTGCTGCCCCCCGGCGAGCGCCCCGATCAGCGACTCGAGGCCCGCGGGGCTCGACGCCTCCCGCTTGAACCCGGCCGCCAGCGACGGCAACAGCGCGCCGAGCGCCGACGAGGCCTGCCCCTCGTCGAGGCCGAACTGGCGCCCGAGCTGCTGCACGATGGCGCCGCCCTGGGCGCCGAGCAACGAATCGATCACGTTCATGGCGGGTCTCCTCGGCGTGCGCCGCTCCGCGCCGGGCCAGGCCTCGCGCCTGGCGGTCCGGCGGTGCGGGCGACGCACCTCGCTGGGTTGCGGGAAATGCGTGTCAGGGTCTGCCGACGCCGCTATGATCTGCCGGACGCGCGGCGCGCGCAACCGGCGCGCGCGCGGACCGCCGGCCCGGCGCCGGCGTGCCGCGTCGCGCAGGCCCTCATCGCACAGGACCCCTCAATGCGTACGGCTCGCAAGCTCTACCTCGGCACCGACGGCGGCGCCACCACGTCCAAAACGGGCGGCGTCTGGGACGACGGCACGCCCATCTCGACCACGTTGCTGCAGACCCCGACCAATTCGCAGCTGGGCCCGCGCGCCACCGTGAGCGGCTGGGTGGAGGGCGCGACCGACTTCCTGGAGCAGCACGGGCTGAGCTGGGACCAGGTGGACGGCGTCGGGCTCTCGATTCCCGGTCCCTACCAGCGCTACGGCGTGTTCGACAAGTCGCCCAACCTGCCCGACAGCTTCACCGGCTTCGACGTGTACGCGGCCTACAGCGAGAAGCTGGCCGCGCGCGCCGGGCGTCCGGTGGCGCTCGTGGTCGGCAACGACGGCAACTTCGGCGGCGTGGCCGAGGCGCAGCACGCCCGCGGCGACGGCCACGGCACGGTGCTGATGCTGGCGCCGGGCTCGGGCCTGGGCTGCGCCTACGTGGACGCGCGCGGGCTCCCGCTCGACGGCGACACGCTGGCCGGCATGGAGGGCGCGCACATGCCCGCGCCCCTGCACGAACTCGGCGCGAAGCCCTACCCGTGCGGCTGCGGCCGCACCTGGGGCTGCGTCGAGGTCTACACCACGCTGTCGGGCCTGCCCTACCTGCTCGAGGAGCGGTTGCCGCGGTTCCCCGATCACGAACTCGCGCGTTCCACCGCGGCCCGGAAGGAGAAGGCACTGGCCCTGCGCGGGCTCGCGCAGCGCGGCGACCCGCTGGCCGTCGAGATCTTCGACTTCCAGGCGCGGGCCATGGGCTACTGCGTGGCCACCCTCGCCATGGCGCTCGACCCCACCTTCGTCGTCATCGGCGGCGGGCTGATGGACCCCCACGCCACGAGCGAGGCGTTCCGCGAACGCTACCTGCGCATCATCCGCGAGACGGCGCAGCCGTGGCTGTGGCCATCGCAGCGCGGCGTGCTGCGGGTGGTGCCGGCGGCGCTCGGCGAGCTGTCGCAGGCGATCGGCGCGGCGCTCGTCGCGATGTACAAGGCCCGCGGCTGAACTCACGGCCGGACTGACCGGCCGGCTCGTACACGACCCCGCGGCGCCACGGCCGGCGCCGCGACACGACGGCACGCCACCCCGGAGACGCGCCATGGCACACGAGCACCCAGACGCCCCCCTGGAGGGTGTCGTCATCCGCCAGGTGAGGATGGAGGATTACGACGCGCTCACGGCACTGCAGCACAAGTGCTTCCCCGGCATGAAGCCCTGGAGCCGGGAGCAGCTGGCGAGCCAGCTGGAGACGTTCCCGGAGGGACAGATCTGCCTCGAATACAAGGGGACGCTCGTGGCCTCCTCGAGCAGCGTGATCCTCGACTTCGAGCTCTACGCCGAGAAGCACACGTGGCACGAAGTGGCCGACTCGGGCTTCATCCGCAACCACACGGCTGAGGGCAACACGCTCTACGGGCTCGAGATCATGGTCGATCCCGCGTTCCGCGGCATGAGGTTCGCGCGCCGGCTCTACGAGGCCCGCAAGCAACTGGCGCGGCGGCGAAACCTGATGCGCATCGTGCTGGGCGGCCGCCTGCCGGGCTACGCGCAGCACGCCGACCGCATGTCGGCGCGTGAGTACGTGGACCGCGTGCTGCGGAAGGAACTCGTGGACCCGGTGCTGACCACGCAGATCTCGAACGGGTTCGTGCTGAAGCGGATGATCCAGTCGTACCTCGACGCCGACAAGGAATCGCTCGGCTGGGCCACGATGCTCGAGTGGTCGAACCTCGACTTCCAGCCCGACCCGCACCGCCGGTACCTGCCCTACAAGCGCGTGCGCATCTGCGTGGTGCAGTACCAGATGCGCCCGATCAAGGGCTTCGACGACTTTGCGCGCCAGTGCGAGTACTTCGTCGACGTGGCCTCCGACTACAAGAGCGACTTCATCCTCTTCCCGGAGATCTTCACGCTGCAGCTGCTCTCGTTCATGCCGCCGGAGCGGCCGGGGCTGGCCGTGCGCCGGCTGGCCCAGTTCACGCCGCAGTACGTGGACCTGTTCAGGACGCTCGCCGTCCGCCACGACGTCAACATCGTCGCCGGGTCGCACTTCACGGTCGAGGACGACGGGCGGCTCTACAACACGGCGCACCTCTTCCACCGCAACGGCGGCGTCGATCGCCAGCACAAGCTGCACATCACGCCCAACGAGCGGCGGTGGTGGGGCGTGGAGCCCGGGCGCGAGCACAAGGTGTTCGACACCGACAAGGGCAAGGTGTCGATCCAGGTGTGCTACGACGTCGAATTCCCGGAACTCGGGCGACTGGCGGCCGAGGCGGGGGCGCAGATCTTCTTCGTGCCCTTCTGCACCGACGAGCGCTACGGCTACCTGCGCGTGCGTTACTGCGCGCAGGCACGCTGCGTCGAGAACCACGTGTACGTGGCGATGGCGGGCACGGTGGGGAACCTGCCCGACGTCGAGAACATGGACATCCAGTACGCGCAGTCGGGCATCTTCACGCCCTCCGACATCCCGTTCACGCGCGACGCCATCGCGGCCGAGTGCACGCCGAACGTCGAGACCGTGGTCATCGACGACGTGGACCTCGAACTGCTGAAGCGCCACCGGCAGTCTGGGAGCGTGCTGAACTGGCACGACCGGCGCACCGACCTGTACGACGTGGTGCTGAAGCGCTGACTGGCGCCCGCCGGCACTCGCGCGAGTCACGGCGCGGCGATCGACCGCACGCCGCATGCCCTGCCTCGCCGCGGCACCGGTGCCGGCGGAAGGCCCGGCTGGCGCGAAGCGCGGACGACGAGGACGGCAAGGGCGCCGACCCGTTCCACGGGAACGGCTTCGTCACCCCCTGCCCCAGGACGCACGCGCCTCCGGTTCTCGTGCCGCTTCCGGTTCTTGCTGCGCGGCCGGCCGCCCCACGCTACAATCCCCCCGCGGCTCTCGCCGGCAGCGCTCGCCCCCCAAGGCCCCCGCCTCGCGCCGCCGCCCGCGCCGAACGGCACGCGCCCGCCCGGCTGTCCCTTTCCGGCGTCACGTTCGACGTACGGCCCGCTTCCGTCGGCCCGGCGCGTGCGAGGAGTCCTCATGTCCTCTCGCGATCACGATCACGGCCACCCGCCCGGCCACGACTGCGCCTGCCGCGGCGGCGTGAGCCGGCGCGGCTTCATCACCACGGTGGGCACCGGCGCCATCGGCGCCGTCGCGGCGGCCGGCGTCGCCGGCGCCCAGGCGCCCGCGCCCGGCGACTCCACCCTCGCCGCCGACGCGCTCGTCCCCATCGTCCTCGACGTCAACGGCCAGCCGCGGCGCCTCGAGGTGGAGCCGCGCTGGTCGCTGCTCTTCGTCCTGCGGGAGAAGCTCGGCCTCACGGCCGCGAAGCCGGGGTGCGAGCGCGGCGAGTGCGGCGCCTGCACGGTGCTCATCGACGGGCAGACGCGCTATGCGTGCATGACGCTCGCCCTCGACGCCGAGGGCCACAAGGTGGAGACGCTCGAGGGCCTGATGCGCGGCGAGGAGCTCGGCCCGGTGCAACAGGCCTTCGCCGAGCACGACGCCTTCCAGTGCGGCTACTGCACGCCCGGCCAGATCATGTCGGTCGAGGCCCTGCTGCGCACCACGCCGGCGCCGTCGCTCGACGAGGTGCGCGTGGCCGTGTCCGGCAACCTCTGCCGGTGTGGCGCCTACGCCCACATCTTCCAGGCCGCCGGACGGGCGGCGGAGTTGAAGAAGCAGGCGCTGTGAGCCGGCGGCGCGCGGCCCGCGGGTCGCCGCCCCCGACCCCATCGAGCACGCACTGGTACGAGGACGAACAATGAATCCCTACGACTTCGAGGAAGAGGCCCTGGCCTCGGCCGTCGCCGCCGCCACCGGCGCGCCGGCCCCCGAGCCCTGGGCCGAGACGCGCGTGGTCGGCGCCCGGCTGCCACGCGTGGACGCCTACGACCGCGTCAGCGGCACCGCCGTCTACGCCTCCGACGTGTCGCTGCCCGGCATGCTGCACGCCGCCGTGGTGCGCTGCCCGCACGCCCACGCGCGCGTCACGCGCGTCGACGTGACGAAGGCCGAGCGCCTGCCCGGCGTCCGCGCCGTGCTCACCGCGTCGTCGGCCGGCGCCGACGTCGGCTGGTACGCGGGCCCGAATGGCCCGCTCAGCAAGCTGTTCGACCCCCACTGCCGTTTCGCCGGCGAGGAGGTGGCGGCCGTCGCCGCCGACACGCCCTACTGGGCGCAGGACGCGGCCCGCGCCATCGAGGTGCAGTACGAGGTGCTGCCCTTCGCCGTGGACCTCGACGCGGCGCAGGCGCCCGGCGCCGCGCCCGTCCTCGGCGAGAGCAACCTCGCCGGCGAGCCGCGCGTCGTGGAACGCGGCGACCTCGCGGCCGGCTTCGCCGCCGCCGACGTGGTGGTGGAAGGCGAGTACAGCACGGCCACCGAGCTGCACGTGCCCATCGAGCCGCACGGCTGCGTGGCGCGCTGGGACGGCCCCCGGCTCACCGTGTGGGACTCGCTGCAGGGCGTGTTCCCCGCGCAGGCCACCCTCGCCCGCGCGCTGCGCCTGCCGCTCGCGCGCGTCCGCGTGATCGGCCCGTACATGGGCGGCGGCTTCGGCGCCAAGCTCGACACGGGCAAGTACGGCGTCATCGCCGCGCTGCTCGCGCAGAAGACGGGCCGCCCGGTGCGCCTCTTCATGACCCGCGAGGAGACGATGCTCGCCATCGGCAACCGGCCGGGCGTGCGCATGACGGTGAAGGTGGGCGCCAGGAAGGACGGCACGCTCACCGCCCTGGATTTCTCCTGCGTCGGCTCGGGCGGCGCCTACTCGACCGGCGGCACGGGCGGCGTGGACTGGCAGGCGCTCGACCTCTACCGCTGCCCGAACGTGCGCGCGCGCTCCACCAACGTCTTCGTGCACCTGGGGCCCGAGCGGCCGTTCCGCGCGCCCGGCCACCCGCAGGGCGCGTGGGGGCTCGAGCAGGCGCTCGACGACCTCGCCATCAAGCTGAAGATGGACCCGGTGGCGCTGCGGCTGCGCAACCTCACCGAGGTGAGCCAGGCACGCCCCAACCAGCCGCGCTACACGAGCACGGGGCTGCGCGAGTGCCTGGTGGAGGGCGCCAGGGCCTTCGGCTGGACCGAGGCGCGCGCCAAGGGCCCCGGCACCGGTCCCGTCCGCCGCGGCGTGGGCATGGCAGGCGGCATGTGGCGCGGGGGCGGCGGCGGGCCGCCCTGCACCATCATCGTGCGGCTGTTCGCCGACGGCAGCGCCAACGTGAACATGGGCGCCAGCGACCTCGGCACCGGCACCAAGACGTGGGCCGCGATGATCGTCGCCGAGGAACTCGGCATCGCCGTCGACCGCGTGTCGATCGAGCACGCCGACACCGGCACGACGCAGTACACCGGCCCGAGCGGCGGCAGCAAGACGGTGCCCACCGAGGCCCCGGCCATCCGCGCCGCCGTGGTGGACGTGAAGCGGCAGGTGATCGAGCTCGCGGCGGCCCAGCTGAAGGTGGACGCCGCCACGCTGGCGCTGAAGGACGGCGCCGTGGTGGGCGGCGCCGAGCCGCTGCCGCTCGCGCGCGTGCAGGCGCTCGGCCAGCGCGGCGTGCTCGTGGGCGTCGGCGTGCGCACCGCCGACACGCACGGGCTCGCGGTGAACCCCTTCGGCGCGCACTTCGCCGAGGTGGAGGTGAACACGCGCACCGGCGAGGTGAAGGTGCTGCGCTACGTGGCCGCCCAGGACAGCGGCCGCGTGATGAACCGCCTCACCTACGACAACCAGGTGTTCGGCGGCATCACGCAGGGCGTGGGCCTCGCCCTCACCGAGGAGCGGGTGGCCGACGCGGCGCACCGCGGCCGCGTGCTCAACGCCAACCTGCACGACTACAAGGTGCCCACGGCGCTCGACGCCGTGCCGGCGCCCGTGTGCCTGCCCATCGACCCCAAGGACACCGTGTGCAACTCCACCGGGGCCAAGGGCCTCGGCGAGCCCGCGTTGATCCCGTCGGCCGCCGCGGTCGCCAACGCGGTGGCGCACGCCCTGGGCCGGCGCGTCGCGCACTCCCCCATCACCCCGGCCCGGGTGCTGACGGCCCTGTCGGCGCCGGCCAGGAAGAGCGAGGCCCGGTCATGATTCCGCCCTTCGCCTACACCCGCGTCACCTCGGTGAAAGAGGCCGTGGCCGCCCTGGCCGCGCCGGGCGCGCGCCCGTCGGCCGGCGGCACCGACCTGCTCGGCTGCGCCCGCGACGACGTCTTCGCGGTGAAGACCATCGTCTCGCTGGGGCGGATCGAGGCGCTGCGCGGCATCGGCGACACCGCCGACGGCGGCCTCCGCGTCGGCGCGCTCACGACGATCGCCGAGATCGCCGGCCACGCGGCCGTGCGCGAGCGCTATCGCGCGCTCGCCGAGGCGGCCGCGTCGGTTGCCAGCCCGCAGTTGCGGAACCAGGGCACGCTCGGTGGCAACCTGTGCCAGCGGCCGCGCTGTTGGTTCTACCGCGGCGGCTACGACTGCGCCCGCAAGGGCGGCGACACCTGCTACGCCGTCACCGGCGACAACCGCTACCACTGCCTCTTCGGCGGCAGCACCTGCCTGATCGTGCATCCCTCGGACACGGCCACCGCGCTGTCGGCGCTCGGCGCGACGATCGCCATCGCCGGCCCGCGCGGCGAACGTGCCGTGCCCATCGAGGACTTCTTCGTCCTGCCCGAGGCGGACGTGACGAAGGAGAACGTGCTGGGGCCCGGGGAACTGGTGACGGAGGTGCGGCTGCCCGCCGCCGCGCCCGGCACGCGCACCACGTACCGCAAGGTGCGCACGCGCGGCGCGTGGGACTTCGCGCTGGCCGCGCTGGCGGCGAGCCTGCGGGTGGAGGCGGGCCGCGTGCGCGACGCGCGCCTCGTCCTCGGCGCCGCGGCACCCGTGCCCTGGCGCGTGCGCGAGGCCGAGAAGGCCCTCGTCGGCCAGAAACTCGACGCGAAGGCGATCCAGCGCGCGGCCGAGGCCGCCGTGCGTGGCGCGTCCCCGCTCGACCACAACGGCTACAAGGTGCCGATGTTCAGGGGGCTCGTGGAAGAGGTCTTGACGGCCATGTCGTAGGGGCCGGGCACGCCCGGCCCGTCTCCGCTGCGGGCAGCACGCTCGCCAGCACGACGGGGATGCCGTGGGCCCGCGCGATGTCGGCCATCGATGCCAGGTTGTCCTGGATCACATGGGAGGAGAACAGCTGGCAACCGGAAGGAGCGCGATGATCCGCAGCAGCTACGCCACCACCACCCGCGGCCTCGACCGGGCGAGCCTCCCGATGCGGCTCTTCGAGAAGGCCAAGCGCCTCGGCGTGTGGAACCCGGCCGACATCGACCTCTCCCGCGACCGCGACGACTGGCGGGCCCTCGCCGCCGAGGAACGCGACGTGCTCCTGCGCCTCACGTCGATCTTCCAGGCCGGCGAGGAGGCGGTGACCCTCGACCTGCTGCCGCTCGTCCAGGTGGTGGCGCGCGAGGGGCGGCTCGAGGAGGAGCTCTACCTCACCACGTTCCTCTTCGAGGAAGCCAAGCACACCGACTTCTTCCGCCGGGTGATCGACGAGGTGGCCGCGCACCGTGGCGACCTCGACCACTACGCGGGCCCGCACTACCGGCACCTGGTCTACGACGCGCTGCCGCGGGCGATGCAGCGCCTCGCCGGCGATCCGTCGCCGGCGGCGCAGATCGAGGCCTCGGCCACCTACAACATGATCGTGGAAGGCGTGCTCGCCGAGACGGGCTACCACGCCTACTTCACCGTGCTGGAGCGCCGCGGCATCATGCCGGGCATCCGCCAGGGCGTCACGCTGCTGAAGCAGGACGAGAGCCGCCACATCGCCTACGGCCTCTACCTGATCTCGCGGCTGGTGCACGCCGACCCGCGGCTGTGGGACGTGTGCGACCAGCGCATGGGCGAGCTGCTGCCGCACGCCATCGGCGTGATCGGCGACGTCTTCGCCGCCTACGACCCCATGCCCTTCGGGCTCGTCCCCGACGAGTTCCTGCAGTTCGCGATGGACCAGTTCGGCAAGCGGCTCGACTGGCTGAGGCGCGCGAGGGAGGCGCGCCCCGGCGACCTCGCACCCGACGCGGAGTGAGCTCCGCCTACCTCGTCCGCGTCACCTTCGCGCGCGGCTGAAGGCAGCGGGGCCCTCCCCTACCTCGTCCGCGTCACCTTCCTGATCCCGCGCGGCGCGTCGACGTCGTGGCCACGCGCCGCCGCGAGCCCCATCGCCAGCACCTGCCCGGGGACGATGTGGGTGAGCGGCGAGAGCCACTCCGGCAGCGCCGCCGGCACGCGGAACGGCGTCTGCGCCAACGCCAGCGCCTCCTCGTCGTCGCTCACGCAGGCGACGTCGGCGCCGCGCTCGCGCAGCGTCCGGATCAGCTGCCGCATCTCGTCGAGCATCTTGCCGGTGGGCGCGACGACGATGGCCGGGAAGCCCTCTTCCATCATCGCCAGCGGGCCGTGCAGGAAGTCGGCGCTGCTGTAGGGCTCGACGATCGTGTAGGTGAGCTCCTTCAGCTTGAGCGCCACCTCGAAGGCCGTGGCGTAGTTGAAGCCGCGGCCGATCACCACCGAGCGGTCCATCTCGACGAAGTGCGCGGCGGCCTCGACGACCCCGGCCGAGCCCGCGAGCACCGCGCGCACGGCGCCGGGCACGGCCTGCACGGCCGCCTCCGCCTCGTCGCGGTCGTCGCGCAGGGCCGCGCTGAGCTGCGCGATCGCGGCGAGCGACGTCGTGTAGGTCTTCGTGGCGGCGACGGCCTTCTCCTCGCCGGCCGAGAGGTCGATGACGACGTCGCCCTCGCGGGCGAGGTCGGAGGCCACGTTGTTGGTGAGCACGGCCGTGAGCGCGCCCTGGCGGCGCGCCTCGGCCACCACCGAGACGATGTCGGGGCTGGCGCCGCTCTGGCTGATGCCGACGACCAGGGCGCCCGCGAAGCGCGGCCGCGCGCCGTAGACGGTGAGCAGGCTGGGCGTGGCGAGGCCGACGAGCAGGCGGTTGCGCGCGCCGAGCGCGTACTGGGCGTACCGCGCCGCGTTGTCGCTGGTCCCGCGGGCGGCGATCACCACGTGCGTGACGCCGCGGGCGCGGATGGCGTCGGCCAGGCTGGCGATCGCCGCGAGCTGCGTCTGCAGCACGCGGGCGATCACCGCCGGTTTCCCGTGGATTTCCCCGTAGAGGTTCGTGGACGCGAGCGCGGTCATGCCACGCACTTTACCCCAGGCGTGGGGCCTGGGGCCTGAAGCGTGGGGCCTGAGGGTTGCTGCGCCTCACCCCTTCTTGCTCGCCTGCCACGCCGCCAGCACTTCCTTCTCGCGCTCGGCGGTGAGCCCGGCCCGCAGCTTCGCGCCGCGCTCGGGCGCCCACTGCTGCACCCAGGCCAGCGTGTCGAGCGCCGTCTGCGCCAGGGGCCGGAACGTGAGGCCCGCGCCGAGCGCCTTCTTGATGGTGCGGCGGCTGAAGCCCGCCATGTCGGGCGTGGGCGGCACCCACACGGGCATGTCCATCCACGGGCGCACCTTCTGCGCCTCCAGCACGCTCCACGGGACGAAGTGGATCTTCGACGCCGCGGTGGTGGCCGCCTTGATGCCGTAGAGCATCTCGAGCATGGTCATCTCGTGCTCGGGGCCGGTGGCCATGTAGGTGCCGAACTTCCGGTCCTCGGCCATGCGGATGGTCCACTCGGCGAGATCGCGCGCGTCGACGAACTGGACCGCGTCGCTGCCGTCGCCGGGCGCCAGGACGTCGCCGCCGCGGCTGAGCCGGATCGGCCAGTAGGTGAAGCGGTCCGACTCGTCGCCCGGCCCGACGATGAGCCCGGGGCGGATCACCGTGGTCGTGCCGGGGAACCACTTCTCGGCTTCCTTCTCGCACAGGGCCTTGAGCGGGCCGTAGAGGGCCATGTTGGCGCGCAGGCTCTCCTGCGTCTCCTTCATGGCGTCCGGCCCGGTGTACTCGGCGAGCGGCGCCGTCTCGTCGGCCCCGATCTCCTTCTCCGACGCGTGCACCGAAATCGTCGAGATGAAGATGTACTGCCCGACCTTGCCCTTCAGCACCTGGCCGGCGTCGCGCACCCAGAACGGCAGCGACGTGGGGTTGTCGATGCACACGTCCCACGTGCGGCCCTCGAGCGCCTTGAGGTCGCCGGTGTTGCGGTCGCCGGTGAGTTCCTCCACCCCGGCGGGCCACTCCTGCGGGCGGCGGCCACGGTTGAAGAGCGTGAGCTTGTGGCCGCGGGCGAGCGCGTAGCGCACCTGGTGCGGGCCGGTGAAGCCGGTGCCGCCGAGGATCAGGATGTTGAGCGGCTTCTCGGCGCGCGGGACGGCCGCGGGCTTGAGGTCGGTGGACGGCGGGCGCGGGGGCGGCGCGGCGGGCGGCGCCTGGCCGAACGCGGGGGTGGATCCCAGGCCGAGGCCGGCGGCTCCGGCAGCGGCGAGTTTCAGGACGTCACGTCGGGTGGTCGTCATCGGGCGCTCCTGTCGCGCGGCAGCGTAACACGCGAGGGGGAGCGCCCCGGCAAACCTTGGGACGAAACGGGGGACGAACGGGGCTCGAGGCCCCGGAGGCGGGCCAGGCATGCCTGGCCCCTACAACGCCCTACTTCCTATTTCCTACTTCCTATTTCCTATTTCCTATTTCCTATCTCGCCACCCTCGCCCCGCCGCCCTTCATCACCCGCTCCACCTCGCCGAGCGTCGCCATCGTCGTGTCGCCAGGCGTGGTCATCGCCAGCGCGCCGTGCGCGGCGCCGCAGTCGACGGCGTACTGCGGGCCCTTGCCCGTGAGGAATCCGTAGATGAGCCCCGAGGCGAAGGAGTCGCCGCCCCCCACGCGGTCGAAGATCTCCAGCGCGTCCCGGTGGCGCGCCTCGTGGAGCGCGCCGTCGTGGTAGCAAACGGCGCCCCAGTCGTTGACCGTCGCCGTCCGCGCGTTGCGCAGCGTCGTGGCCACGACGGCGAAGTTCGGGTAGGCCGCCACGGCCTTCTCGATCATCTTCCGGAAGTTGGCCGGGTCGAGCGCCGACAGGTGCTCGTCCACGCCCTCCACCTCGAAGCCGAGCGCCGCCGTGAAGTCCTCCTCGTTGCCGAGCATCACGTCCACGTAGCCGGCGAGCTCGCGGTTCACGTCCTGCGCGCGGGCCTGGCCGCCGATCGACTTCCACAGCGACGGCCGGTAGTTGAGGTCGTAGGAGACGATGACGCCGTGGCGCTTGGCGGTCACCATCGCCTCCTTCGCGACGGCCGGCGTCGTGTCGGAGAGCGCCGCGAAGATGCCGCCCGTGTGGAACCAGCGGGCGCCGGCGCGGCCGAAGATCTCGTCCCAGTCGATGTCGCCCGGCTTCAGCTGCGACACCGCGGTGTGCCCGCGGTCGGAGCAGCCGAGCGCCGCCCGGACGCCGAACCCGCGCTCGGTGAAGTTGAGCCCGTTGCGCACCGTGCGCCCCACCCCATCGTCCTTGGCCCAGCGCACGTAGGACTGGTCCACCCCGCCCTGGAACATCAGGTCCTCGACGAGCCGGCCGACGGGGTTGTCCACGAGCGCGGTGACGATGGCCGTGCGCAGGCCGAAGCAACGCTTCAGGCCGCGGGCGACGTTGTACTCCCCGCCGCCCTCCCACACCTGGAACGTGCGGGTGGTGGCGATCCGGCCGTCGCCGGGGTCGAGTCGCAGCATCACCTCCCCGAGGCTGACGAGATCCCAGCGGCAGGCGGTGGCGGGCTTGATCGTGAGCGTGGCCATGGTCGTCCTCGTGTCGGCAGAGCGGCGATGATGACGGCATCCACCCAATTGGACTAGCCAATCATCGAACTTGAAGACACAAGAAAAGGCAAAACAGGCTAGATGTCAAGCAAAATAAGCCTGAGACAGTTGCGAATGGTCAGTCCTCATGCGCCCGCTCGGCTCACATGCCACGATCCGCCCGGGGCATCCCTGGCGGACCGCCGCGCGGGGCTCCCACGCCGTGCCCGGGATCGACGCCACCGTTGAACGGCTCGACCAGATGGTCGACCGGGCGTGACACGGCCCCGTCGCGGGCTGGCCCCAAGCCCCAGGCCGCAAGCCGCAAGCCGTTTCTCCCATCTCGGTTGATTGCGCGGGCCCACAAGCGTATCGTCGCGCCATGCGTGCCCGATTCCATCGACTCATGCGCGTCGCCACGGGCGTCCTGCTCATCCTCTTCTCACTGCAGAGCGCGCCGCCAGCCCTGGCGCAAACCGCCTCGGGCGGTGACTTCGAGGGCATCGTTCGCGATGCCACGGGCGGGGTCCTGCCGGGCGTGACCCTCGTGCTCACCAACGTGGAGACCGGCGTCGAGCGCACGTCGGTCACCAACGAGACCGGCCGCTACCGCATTCCCGCCGTGCCGGCCGGATCCTACAGGCTCACCGTCTCGCTCGAGGGTTTCGCCACCGTGCAGCGTGAGGGCCTCACGCTCGAGGTGGGCCAGGTGCTCACGGTGGACATCTCGCTGCCGCTGGCCGGCGTGAGCCAGGAGGTGACCGTCACGGCCGCCGCGCCCATCGTCGAGCGCGGCCGCACGCAGGGCGGCGCGGTGGTGACGCGGACCGAGATCGAGAACCTGCCGAGCAACGGCCGCGACTTCCTCAGCTTCTCCACGCAGGTGGCCGGCGTCACCGGGCAGCAGATGAGCGGCCAGGGCAGCGGCATCAGCTTCAACGGCCAGCGCGCCCGCAGCAACAACATCTCGCTCGACGGCGTGGACGCCAACGGCGCGCTCAACGGCAACACGCGCCAGACGATCAGCCAGGAGGCCGTGCGCGAGTTCCAGGTGGTGACCAGCCAGTTCGCGCCCGAGTTCGGCCGCGCGGCCGGGGGCCTCGTGAACATCGTGTCGCGCTCGGGCACCAACCAGCTCGGCGGCAATGCGTTCCTCTACGTGCGCGACGAGTCGATGGACGCGCGCAACGCCTTCGTCACCGAGGGCAAGCCCGAGTTCCAGCGCCAGAACTTCGGCGCGACGCTCGGCGGCCCGCTCCGGAAGAACCGGACGTTCTTCTTCGGCGCCTTCGAGCGCATGCAGCGCGACGAGAGCGGCGTGATCACCATCAGCGACGCCAACCTCGCCACCATCAACGCGACGCTGGCCGCGCGGCCCATCCCCGGCTCCCCGGTCACGGCGATCGAGAACGGGGTCTACCCGATCACGCGCCGCGACACGCTGGCCTCGCTCAAGCTCGACCACGTGCTGAACGCGGCGCACAGCTTCGGCTTCCGCTACACCTACGGCAAGAGCGTCGAGGAGAACGCCGGCGGCGTGGGCATCGGCGGCCTGACGGCCGTGTCGGGCGGCGGCGGCCAGCGCGGCACCGACCAGTCGTTCCTGTTCTCGTGGACCAACATCATCTCGCCGACACTGCTCGGCGAGGCCCGCCTGCAGGTGGCGCCCCGCGACCTCGAGCAGTACGCCAACGACGCCGTCGGCCCGCGCGTCTCGATCTCGGGCGTGGCCACCTGGGGCCGCAACACGAACTTCCCGGTGATCCTCGACGAGGTCACCACCCAGGGCAGCTACACGCTGAGCTGGCAGAAGGGCGCCCACTTCTTCAAGGTGGGCGGCGACGTCAGCCACATCGCGGCCACCTCGTCGTTCCCGGTGAGCTTCGCGGGCAGCTTCACCTTCGGCAGCCTCGCCAACTTCGTGGCCGGCACGCCCACCACGTTCACGCAGGGCTTCGGCAACCCGATCATCGACCTGCCCGACACCCTGTACGCAGTGTTCGCCCAGGACTCCTGGACGGTGAACGACCGGCTGACGCTCGTCTATGGCTTCCGCTACGACTACGACGCGCAGCCGCAGGACATCCCCCGCGACCGCAACAACCCGATCGAGGCGCCGCTCGACGACGGCATCCACCGCGACGGCAACAACGTGTCGCCGCGCGTGGGCGTCACGTGGGACCCGGTGGGCGGCGGGCGCACGCTCATCCGCGGCGGCTACGGCCGCTTCTACGACAAGATCTTCCTGCTGGTGGCGCGCAATGCCCTGCTGGCGCGCCAGTCGGTGTCGCTCTCCGGCGCCAACGCCACGGCGCAGTTCGCCCGCGGCGCGTTCCCCGAGAGCGACCAGCTGCCATCGGGCTTCACGCTGACGCGACCCAGCATCAACAAGGCGGATCCCGACATGGAGATCCCCTACATCGACCAGGTGAGCCTGGGCGTGGAGCGGCAGATCGCCACCAATTGGGCCGCGGGCGTGAACTTCGTCAAGAACTGGGGCGCGGCCCTGCTCGTGTCCGACAACGTCAACCTCGGGCCGCCCACCGTGCTCACCACGGCCAACGCCGCCTCGCTCGGCGTGAGCAACCCGAGCTTCCAGCAGATCGGCCGGCCCTACTACGGCGCCAACAACCGCCTCGACCCGCTCTACAACAACATCCAGGTGGTGTCCTCGAGCGGCTGGTCGGAGTACTACGGCTTCCAGTTCACGCTGCAGAAGCGCCTGGCCGACGGCTACTCGCTGCGCGTGAACTACATCCTCTCGGAGGCCAGGGACGACGGGTCGGACTTCACGCAGGCCGAGCAGCCGAACGATCCGTACAACCGGCGCGCGGAGCGCTCCTACTCGGCCGAGCACCAGCGGCATCGCGTGACGCTCAGCGGCGTCTGGGAGCTGCCCTACGGGCGTGACGGCGCGAAGGACCTGCACCCCGTCGCGCGCGGCGTGCTGGGCGGCTGGACGCTGTCCTCCACCGTCACCTACCGCAGCGGCACCGCGGAGAACCCGGCGGTGGGCTCCGACGTGAACGCCGACGGCAACAGCAGCCCCGACCGGCCCTTCGTCAACGGCGTGATGGCCGAGCGCAACTCGTACGAGGGCGCCGAGTACGCCAGCGTCAACCTGCGGCTCTCGAAGCGCTTCCGGTTCGACCGTCGCCGCGCGCTGCTGCTGCAGCTCGAGGCGTTCAACCTGTTCAACCGCACGAACCTGTCCGGGGTGAACACGACGTGGGGCACGGCGGCCGACCCGCGCGACACCTTCGGCGAGTTCACCTCCGCCAACGCGCCACGGCAGCTGCAGCTGGGCCTGAAGTTCGAGTTCTGATCACGGGCCGGCGCGTGACCCCGTTCCCCTCCCCGGCGCCGCGCGCGCGCGGCGCCCTCGGCCTGGTGGCGGCCGGCGCGCGCGCGGCGGCCGCCGCGCCCGCGTTCCAGCGGCTGCGCGGAGCCGACCCCA
>JADHED010001171.1_pt1 | contig 24158 bp, 23 predicted proteins | sample 8952041 | NCBI WGS metagenome assembly JADHED01 (sample SAMN16124423, study PRJNA663239) | bioreactor sludge metagenome | isolation source: sludge (control) | place: India:Bengaluru | collected 2018-09-08
ATCTGCATCGCCGCCACCGTCATCTTCTGGCTGCCGCAATGAGTCCTGAGCCTAGATTGTAGGTCGCAGAAATAGAATGCCAGTTGTCGGCTATAAATCGGCTCAGCGAAAAAAAGCTTACTGGATTTATTACGCCAAACGTGCGTAACGCGCCTCGAAAAGTTGCGCCATCATAAAAAGTAGTACTTCCAGAGTAATTCGAAGGAACGATAAGAGTCCCCTGCACGCGTGGGAAATTTCTAGTTCGAAATGGTGGCGGCAATTCGGTTGGATAGAAACCGCGATCAAGTAGCCGGGTTAACCTAGTTCGCGCTGAAGCCATTGCCCCTCCTTGTCAGCATCGAGCACAATGTCGCTAGTGAAGTCGATAAATGACTTTTCATCATTCAATATGCTAGGATTGGCAGATCATGACAATGTAAACATGTTCTATCAATTACTGCCAAACAATATATGGCTTACTTAAACCAAAATTACGTAAAGTTACGGTGCAAAATTACGGTGACACGCGCAAAAACCTCTAAACTCTTCCATGGCTGGCCTCGGGCCGCCTTCGAATCCTACGTGGAGCCGCAGGCGAGCGTCGCTCAAACCAAAACCCCCTACAAATCCACCGCCTCCCGCACATAGCCCCATTCCCCAACGCCATCCCATGCCCGGCCATCGGGAAAATGCAGCTTCACCCCTGATAGCGCGGCGCGGTCGAACAGGCGCATGTTTACGCCCATACGATCATTCGCTGCGCCGCTCTTTTCCAGCCAGGCCTCGCTCAAGGCAAAATGCGTGGTGCAGCCGCAGCGGGGGCAGAAATGCAGCTCCACGGCGGGCTCCCGAATCGTTTGTGGTCGCATTTCCTGCCCATGAAACCGGTTCCCACTTTCGCTTGAAATACTCCCGAAATCTGCGCGGCTATAACCCCGCGTCTCCCCCGTCACCTCCACCTCATTCGGCGCATAATATCCCCACCAGACGCCGTGAGACTCACACAGGCTGCAATTGCATTCGAAGATGAAGTCGGGCGCATGCGCGACCTGCACATGCACGGCGCCGCAATGGCAGGTGGCGGATAGGGGATTGGTCATCGCGCGATGGTAGCAAGCTGGGGCGGAATTGCACCCTCTCTCTCCCTCTCTCCTTTAGGGGAGAGGAGCGAGACTTGGCAGCTGGTCTGCCTAGTCGCAGCGGAGAGGGGCTGAAACGGTGAGGTCGTGCCTAGTCTCCCCCTCTCCACTACGCCTAGGCGCTTGCAGCGCCAAGGCTTCGTACCTCTCCCCTAAAGGAGAGAGGTTTGGTTCCCCCTTCAAATCCTCCCACCCCACCCCATATCTGACGCAACCAATCAGAGGAGTTGCCCCAGATGCGCCTTTCCGCCCTTTCGCTTGCCCCGATTGCCCTGTTGTCGCTCGCCGCCTGTGGCGAAGGCGGGGCGCTGGACGAGAATGTGAAAGCCACCGTGCGCCAGTCGATCGTCGCCAGCTGCGCCGCGACCGCGGAGGGGCAGGTGCCCGAGGGCGTCAATGTCGACCTCAACAAGGTCTGCGATTGCGCCGCCGACAAGCTGATGGCGGGCAAGAGCGTGCAAGACCTGGTTTCCAACCCGCCGACCAGCGTGGAGGACCTTGCGCCGATCAAGGAGTGCCTGAAGGAAATCGGCCCGGTAACGGTCGCGCCCCCGCCCGAGGGGTGAGCCCGCCTCTCTCCTTCAGGGGAGAGGAGTGAGACTTGCGAACTTGTTCGCTAGTCGCAACGGAGAGGGGCTCCAACGGTAAAGGCTCGCCCAGCCTCCCCCTCTCCTCTTCGTCTAATCGCTTGCAGCGATAAGACTTCGTACCTCTCCCCTGAAGGAGAGAGGGTGGTTTTCCATCGCCTTCGGCCCTGCGTGAAACCCGAAAACCTCAAGGCCACAAAGCCGAGATCGGATAAAGCGCGATCAGCCAGGCCATGCAGCCAATCACCACGCGCCGGTCGTTGCTGGCAATCGCTAGCAGGCAGACCGGGAAGAAGGACCAGCTCGCCACCAGCGCCTTCAGGCTGATCAGCGGGGCAAGGCCGATGAGCGAGACGGTGAAGCCCAGCAGCGCAACATTGGAGAACAGCAACGCGCCGAGCACCTTGCGCCGGTGCTTTTCAAAATGCCCGTCGAGATCGGCCCACTCCTCCGGCTCGTTCGGGAAGATCAAAGAGGCGGCGACGAAGAGCACCGCTGTCACCACGAAACCGCCGAACATCAACGGCCAGCTGACCGTCACCATCTCGCGCACCGCCCAGCCATACATCCAGAAGGTCACGACATCGCAGGTGACAAACAGCCCGAGCAAAGCGGTGGGCCAGCCGATCTGTACCTTGTGGCTCGCGTTGAGCGCGCGGGCGAGCCCGCCCAGCCCCTCTGCCAGCGCGAGCCCGAGCATCAGCCCGAACAGCGAAAAGATGAATTCAAACGCGCTCATGCAGCTCCCCCGGCTTTGCGGCTGTGTGCCAAAGTGCGCGGAGTGGGGCAAGCGAAGAGGAGGTTATCCGATAAAACTCCGCGCCTTGGCGATCGTCTCCGCGAGTCCGGCGCGCATCGCTTCCCATGCCGCGCGCTCGTCCGCCGCGTCTTCGGGCAGCGTCTCCTCGATCAGGTCGATCCCCGCCCACAGCATGCCTTCATACCAGCCGGGTTCAACCTTCAGCGTCTCCTGATGGTGCGGGATCGAATCATAGAGGATGATGCGGATCTCCTCGGGTCGTTCGAACCAGGTCATCAGGCAATAGAGCACATTGCCGACCATCTCCGCCTCCAGCAGCGCACGCTTGCCGAGGCCGTGATGTTCAAAGCTGGCCTCTGCCGCCGGATGCGCGGCGTAGAAGCGCGCCATCAACGGTTCGGTGATATCGCCTATTGCCTCCGCCGCGCGTTCCAGGCTCTTTTCCACCAGCGCCAGATTTGCCTGCCTGCCTTCCATCTGCATCCTCCCTTTTGGCGACAGTGGCACAGGCGTGGGGGCGCGGGAATTGATATTGGTCAATCGGGACGCTGTCCTACACCCGCCTTTTCTGCTTGGCTGGTGCGATGGAAGCTGGTGTTTGCCCCCTACCCCGCCGCAGATACCAGCCCAACCGGCGGCGCTAAGGTGACACAAGTAACAATCGCCCCCATGCCTTCCGGTGTACTATGTCACCTTAAGGCCATTCTGCCTTCTTCGCTTTGCCGCACCCCTGCCCCTATCCACCGATATAGGCCAAATGGGCGATTCACAGACTGTCTTGAATATGTAACAAGCTGTCTCAAGGCGGGACACCGCAGCAAAAATCCCAGCCTTTCGAGTCGCACCGAACATAATTCCGGGGGGAAGGGTATGGCGACTACAGCCAATGCAACGGGCGCAACCGGCCAGGATGCCGAGCGTCGTTTCTATGGGCGCATGGCGCTTGCCATCATCATCGCGATTTTCATCGGCTTTGCGCCCAGTTTCTATCTTTTCCAGACGGTAAGCTATCCGCGTCCCAATCCTGCGCTGACGCCGCTCGTCATGGCGCATGGCATTGCGCTGACGGGGTGGCTGGCGATATTCTATACCCAAATCCGGCTGGTTGCGGCCAAAAGGCGCGATATCCACCGCCAGCTTGGCGTGTGGGGCATGGTGTTGGGCGCGGCGATCCTGCCGATCATCTACTTCACCTCGCTGCACGCAATTCCGCGCGGGCTGCATCCGCCGATTATCGACGCCGAAAGCTGGTCGGCCGTGCCTTTGCTCGCCATTCCCGCCATGGCCTATCTGCTCTGGATGGGCTGGCGCAACCGGATGAACCCGCAGGCACACAAGCGCTTCATGCTGGTCTATACCCTCTGCATGGTTGAACCGGGGCTGGGCCGCTGGCCGTTATTCCCGCCGAATATGGCCGGGCATGTCATCAGCAACGTCCTCGCCTTTGCCTTCATCATCCCGCTCGTGATGTGGGACAGGAAGACGATCGGCAGCATGCACTGGGCTACCAAGGCCGCTGCGGTTGCACTCGCCTTCAGCTGCTTTGCGCGCTACATTTTCTGGGGCTTGGGTATTTGGCCCGATGTCGTGCGGGTGCTGCCCTATTAGGAACCCAGCCGCTCGGCCATCAGCTTGCGGATATCCGCTTCGGGCCGCGCGCCATAATGGCTGATGACCTCGGCGGCGCACACGGCACCCATGGTCAGGCAGTCTTTGAGGTCGCGGCCCTCCGTCAGCCCGGCAAAAACGCCCGCCGCAAAAAGATCGCCCGCGCCGGTCGTGTCGACCACGCGTCCGACTTTTTCGGCGCCTACGCGCGCATGTTCGTCGCCACGATGCGCCTCTGCGCCCGCCGCGCCATGCGTGCAGACGAGCATCGGAACGCGCGCCGCAAGCGCTGCAACAGCCGCCTCGGTATCCTCGGTCTGCATCATCGCGCGGACCTCGGTGTCATTGGCAAATAGCAGATCGAGCGAACCGTCATCCATCAGCGCGAAGAATTCATCGCGATGGCCATCGACGACAAAGGCGTCGGACAGCGTCAGCGCAACCTTGCGCCCGGCCTGTTTGGCAATGGCAATCGCCCCCGTCATCGCCGCACGCGATTCCGGCGCGTTCCACAAATAGCCTTCGAGATAGAGCCAGGCGGAAGCTTCGATCTTTGACTTGTCGATCGCCGTTTCGGGCAGGAACTGCGCTGCGCCAAGGAAGGTGTTCATCGTCCGCTGCGCATCGGGCGTCACCAATATCAGGCAGCGCGCTGTCGACGGCTGGCCGGGGCGAGCAGGCACATCAAAGTCGATCCCCGTCGCGCGGATGTCATGCGCAAAAACGTCACCGAGCTGGTCCTGCGCGACCTGACCGATAAAGGCCGTCTTGTGGCCAAGCCGCGAAAGCCCCGCCAGCGTATTCGCCGCACTGCCGCCGCTGATTTCCCGGCCGGGTCCCATTGCGTCATACAGCGACTGCGCGCGCTCGGCATCAATCAGCGTCATCCCGCCCTTGTTGAGATTCTGCGCCTCGATAAAGGCATCATCGGCATCAGAAATCACGTCGACTATGGCATTGCCAATCGCCAGCACGTCGTAGCGGGTTTGCGTCATTTACACTTCCTGCAAAGAGTTTGGCGCGCCCTAATGCGGCTGGCACAAAAGGGCAAGTGGCTTGCATGTGTAATACACCCGCACTATCTTGCGGGAATGTTCAGGGCCATCTCGCTCGGCTTCGCCAGTCTTTCGCACAAGGGCATCATGCGGATCCTCGCGCGGGTGATGCTGCTCACCCTGCTGTCCTTCATCCTCTTGGGTGTCGGTCTGTGGTTTTCGATAGACTGGCTGTTCCATGCCCTCGGCTATGCCAATGATGGCGGGTTGAGCGCCGTCGCGGCCATCGCCGTGCTGCTGATCGGCGGGTTGGTGCTGTTCCGAATGATCGCGATTGCCATCACCTGGGTCTTTTCCGACGACATCATCGATATCATCGAGGCAAAGCATTATCCTTTCGAGGCCGCACGCGGCAAGCGGCCGAGCAATTGGCAGTCGGCGCGGATGGGTATGCGTTCGGCCATGCGCGCACTCGGATATAATTTGTTGGCGCTGCCCTTCTATCTGGTTCTGCTGATTACCGGCATCGGGGCGCCGCTGGTGTTTCTTGGAGTCAATGCCCTGCTGCTTGGTCGCGATCTGGAGGATATGCTGGTCGCGCGGCACGGGCATCATTTGGCCGCCTTTGGCAAGGGAGAAAGGCTGATGTTAGGCCTTGCTGGCGCAGCAGGTATGATGGTTCCACTGTTGCAGTTTGTTGTCCCGGTTGTCGCCACCGCGTCTGCCGTGCATATGGCGCATGGAAAATTCAGGGTGACAACCAAGTGAAAAGATTTGCCTCGGTCGTAATTGCGACAATGATGCTGACGGCTTGCGGCGCTGCCAGCGCCGAACCCAAACGTCCGCAAAGCGCACCCGTGCCGTTGGACAAACCCGCCGCGACTTCACCGACAGCGCGAGCAGCATCATCCTCGAAGGGGCTCGACGCCGTTATGGGCAAGGACATGGGAACGCTGGTCCGCATGTTCGGTCCACCACGCCTTGATATTATCGAGGTGCAGGGGCGCAAGCTGCAGTTCAGCGGTCGCGCCTGCATCCTCGATACCTATCTCTATCCCCACGGCAAGAATGGCGCAGAGATTGTGACTCATGTCGATGCGCGGCGCAGCGACGGCGCCGAGGTGGACCGCGCGCAATGCGTCAACGCGCTGATGGCGCGGTAGAGCAAAGCAAATCATATAAGGATTTCGTCATTCCCGCGAAGGCGGGAATCCATCTCCCGTGGTATCAATTTAATCCGTCGGTGATGGACCTCCGCCTTCGCGGGGGTGACGAAAGTAGGTTTAAGCTACGTCTGGCGCCCATTCGGACCGCACAGTTTCATCCGACTCAAATTTGAGTCGCGTACGCTTTTCAGCCGAAAATTGAACTTCATCCAATTGTGCGATAGCCCAGATGGCTGCGCCGCGTACCAGCGGACTGGCGTCATCTAACAGTAAGACCAGCGGCTGGACCAGAGCGGTATCGCCACTGTTGCCAGCCGCAATTGCGGCATTCCGGACAAAGCGATCGCGCCCGGTCCGCTTGATTGGGGTCCCTGCAAACAGTTGCCGGAATTGACTGTCATCGAGCGCGAGCAACCGAGCCAATGGCATATCCGACAATTCCATCCGCTGCGCCAACGCTTTGTGCACGGAAGCGGTTCGGGCAAACTTGTTCCAGGGGCAAGCCGCCAGACAATCATCGCAGCCATAGATGTGGTTCCCCAGCGCACGGCGGAACTCTTGCGGGATCGGCCCTTTGTGCTCGATCGTCAGATAGGAAATGCAGCGGCGCGCATCGACACGATAAGGCGCAGGAAAAGCATCGGTCGGACAAGCCAATTGGCATGCATCGCACGACCCGCAGCGGTCGCGCCCTGCAGCATCAGGCTCCAGCTCGGCAGTTGTGTAAATCGCGCCCAACAACAACCAGCTGCCATGTTCGCGGCTGACGAGGTTGCTGTGCTTGCCCTGCCAACCCAGCCCGGCCGCCTCGGCGAGGGTCTTTTCCAGCACCGGCGCCGTATCGACAAACACCTTCACCTCGCTGTCCGTTTGATGGACGAACCATTGCGCCAACCGCTTGAGCGCACCTTTGACGACGTCATGATAATCCTTGCGCTGCGCATAGACCGAAATGCGCCCCAGATCCGGCTGCGCCTCAAGCGCCATAGGGTCGGTTTCAGGCGCATAGCTCATGCCCAGGATGATGACTGACTGCACTTCGGGCCATAGGCTGTCAGGGCTCGATCTCTGGTCGACGCGATCGGCCATCCAGAGCATGTCGCCATGCCGACCTTCATTAAGCCACTGCCGCAAGCGGTCGCCCGCTTCAGGCGCCAGCCGCCCAGCTGCTATGCGGCAATCGGCAAAACCTTCCGCCCTCGCCTTTTCCTTCAGGGCGTTAACCAAATTTGTCTTGTGTCTTTTCACGCGCTGTCCCTATTCGGGTGTCGGTTAACTTTGGGGCGATCTACCAATATGCATGCAATCGAGGCACGCGGGCTTGTCAAGCAGTTCGATGGTTTCCGCGCGGTCGACGGTATCGACCTGAATGTGCCGGAAGGTAGCATTTATGGCATATTGGGGCCGAACGGCGCGGGCAAGACGACCACGATCCGAATGCTGCTGGGCATTATCGATCCCGATGAAGGCACACGCACGTTGCTCGGCTCTGACCGCCCGCTGAGCCAATCCAAACTGGTGGGCTATCTTCCCGAAGAACGCGGACTTTACCAGTCGATGCGGGCAGCCGACACCATCGCCTTCATGGGTGCCCTGCGCGGAATGCCTCTGAAAGCGGCCGAGCAGCGCGGGCGCGAACTGATGGAAGAAGCCGGCCTTGGATACGCCGCCGATCGCCAGATACGGCAATTGTCCAAAGGCATGGCGCAAACCGTGCAACTGCTCGGCACTATCGTCCACGATCCAAAGCTGATTGTACTCGACGAGCCCTTTTCCGGCCTTGATGCGCTCAATCAGGCGAAGCTCGAACGCATGATCCGGGCACAGGCCGAGCGGGGCGTGACGATCATCTTTTCGACCCATGTCATCGCGCATGCCGAGCGGCTGTGTGAGCGCATTGCTATCATCGCCAAGGGCAAGGTCAGTTTCGACGGACTGGTATCGACCGCGCGGGACAGGTTGCGCCCTCAGGTCCATCTTGAAACCGAAAACTTGGACGGCCCTTGGCGCAAAGCATTGCCCGCCGATGCACGGCAGGAAGGCAATTGGTGGCACTTCACTCTGCCCGACAGTGGAGCAGAGCCGCTATTGACCGCGCTTGTCGAAGGCAAGGCTGGCGTCAAATCCTTATCTATCGAGCGCCCCGGTCTGCATGATGCCTTTGTCGCCATAGCCGGTGAGGATACTGCCGCCGAAATGGATGCGCCGACAGCGGAGGACTTGCTATGATGGAAACCATTCGCGCTGCTTTCGTCATCGGTCGCCGCGATTTCACGGCGATCATTTTTTCCAAAGCCTTCTTCTTCTTCCTTTTGGGACCGATGTTCCCTTTGCTCGTCGGCGGAGCCGCTGGCTTGTTGGGTGGGCAGGTCGCACGCGATATTGACCGCCCGGTGGTCGGGGTCGCGATGTCTGCTGAAGATAGCCGCCAGTTGCTCGCCGCACGCTCAACACTCGCCGCACAAGTTGGCGAGAGACGATTGCCCGAATTGAAGCAATTGGCGCAATCCGCGCGCGATGTTCCGCCAGAAAAATTGCTCGACGACAAAGCCAACGGTCTTGCGGCGGTTTTGGGAGGTACGCTGCAAAAGCCTGTACTCACGGGAACACGCGGCCCAGTCGAGAGCTATCAGGGAGAGGTTGCAATGCTCTCTGCATTCGCAAAGAACGCCGATGCAATGGTGCTGCCAACTGTCGAAACCCGACTGGTCGAGCGCAGCGCAGGTAACGAAAAGCAGAAGCGGTTGGTGACTGCGCAGGCGACCCAGGTACTCTTGTTCATGCTGACCATGTTGCTGGCAGGTATGGTGCTGTCCAATCTGGTCGAGGAAAAGGCAAACAAGATCATCGAAATCCTCGCTGCTGCTGTTCCCATGGATGCAGTATTCCTCGGCAAATTGTTTGCGATGTTGGCGATGGCGTTTGTCGGTATTACCGTCTGGGCAACGGTCGGCTTCGGGCTCGCAAACCTATCCGGCCCGGCTCTACCGAGCCTGCCTACGCCAGCTGTTGGCTGGCCGATATTCGTGTTGCTGGGCGTGGTCTATTTCACAATGGCCTACCTCATCCTTGGATCGCTATTCCTCGGGATTGGCGCAATGGCGGCGACGGTGCGCGAAGTTCAGACATTATCGATGCCGGTGACGATGGCGCAATTGATCAACTTCTTCCTTGCCATGTACACAGTCACCAAAATGGGTGAACCCATAGAACTGTTCGCCTGCCTTTTCCCGTTCACATCGCCTTTTGCCATGATCGCCCGCGCGGCGCAGGATGCAACATTGTGGCCGCATCTGCTCGCGGTGGCCTGGCAGGCATTGTTCGTGCTGATCATCCTGCGCGTCGGTGTCTATTTGTTCAGGCGCAATGTGATGAAATCGGGCAGCGCTGGCCGTATCAAGGATACGGGCGGCAAGAAACTGTTCGGCCTCGTCAAACTTCCCGGATGATTTGCTAACAGCAAATTAAGTTGCTTATCGAAACGGGATTGACATTATTGTCAGCAATGGCACTCTTCAGAACAAAGAAGAGGAGTCTAAAATGGCAACTGCCCCTGTGCTCGATACATCGGCAACCGAATCTGGCGAGAAGCTGCCCTGGAAGGTAGTTCAGTGCCCGCATGAATGGGACGTCACCCGTCCCGAAATCTATGTTGAGGATCGCTGGCATCCGATTTTCAAGGAAATGCGCGAGGAGGCCCCGATTAACAAAGTCGAGGGCAGCAGTTTTGGCAGCTATTGGAATGTCACCACGCTGAAGGCTATCCAGCATGTCGAGGCCTTGCCCGACATTTACTCCTCCTCGTTCGAGCATGGCGGTATCACGCTTGTCGACGACGAAGCGCTTGATGAGCCTATTCCGGAAGAAGAACGCATAGTCATGCCGATGTTCATCGCGATGGACCGGCCCAAGCACACCGAAGAACGCCGCGTCATCGCGCCTGCTTTCACTCCAGGCGAGATGGAACGCATGGCATCCGACATTCGTCGGCGCACCGGTGAGTTGCTCGATTCGCTTCCCGTTGGCACCGCTTTTGACTGGGTCGACAAGGTTTCCATTGAACTCACCACCCAGATGCTGGCGCTACTGTTCGACTTTCCCTGGGAAGACCGCCGCCTGCTAACCGAATGGTCTGACTGGGCGGGCGATGTGGAACTTTTCCGCACCGAGGAAACGCGCAAGGCGCGTCTCGCCAAGATGTTCGAAATGGGTGCGTATTTCCAGCGTCTGTGGGACGAGCGCAAGGACCGTGGCGAAGCGCCCGACCTGATCAGCCGCATGATCCATTCACCGATGAAGGACATGAACCAGTTCGAATATATGGGGAACCTCATCCTGCTGATCGTCGGCGGCAATGATACCACCCGCAATTCGATGTCGGGCTATGCCTACGGCCTGCACAGTTTCCAGGACGAGCGCGAGAAGCTGGAAAAGAAACCCGAGCTGATCCCGAATGCGGTCAGCGAAGTCATCCGCTGGCAGACCCCGTTGGCGCATATGCGCCGCACTGCGCTCAAGGACCACGACCTGTTCGGTGCGCCGATCAAGGCGGGTGACAAAATCGGCATGTGGTATCTTTCGGCCAACCGAGACGAAACCGTTTTCGACAATCCCGACAAACTGATTGTCGATCGCGAAAATGCCCGCCGTCACCTGTCGTTCGGCTATGGCATCCACCGTTGCGTCGGTGCGCGTCTGGCCGAGTTGCAGATCCGCGTGCTTCTCGAAGAAATGGCCAAGCGCCGCCTCCGCCCGAATGTCGTGGCAGAGCCAGTCCGCGTCGCCGGCTGCTTCGTCCATGGCTATCGCTCAATGGACGTTGAACTTACAAAATATTGAGTCTTCCTTGAAACCTTTTGCCTGCTTCGAACGTACTTACATTCGAGCAGGCGAAAGGGTTTCGGCATGAATGAATACACAAAGCGCACCTTCCTGAAAGCCGCCGTTGGTGGCGTAGTCAGTCTGGCTACCGCTGCGCTTTGGGCATCATCCGCTGCAGCAAGCAAGGCTTTTGCGGTCGTCAAATCCGATGCCGAGTGGCGCAAGATCCTCTCGCCCTTGGCCTATCGCGTGCTGCGCAAGGAATATACCGAACCGCCCTTTTCCAGCCCTCTTAACGATGAAAAGCGGAGAGGAAATTTCGTCTGCGCCGGGTGCGGCCAAAAATTGTTCAATGCGCTGACGAAATATGAAAGTGGGACAGGCTGGCCCAGTTTCTGGCGTCCCATCCGAGGCGCAATCGGGACAAAGGCGGATTACGGCCTGCATTTGCCCCGCACCGAAGTTCACTGCTCGCGTTGTGGAGGGCATCTGGGCCATGTCTTTGACGACGGCCCAAAGCCCACGGGCAAGCGCTATTGCATGAATGGTGCTGCGATGAAATTTGAACCAGTCTGAAAGACCTATTTGGGTTCACCAATTCCCGAGAAATCGAGTTCACCGCTCTTCTTGGGCTCTTCCGCCTGGCCACCGCGTTCGATGATACCCAATATGGCGCTGTTTCGTCCATCTTGCGCCGCATATTCGCGCGCACTCAATCCGGCTACCGCATCGCGCTTGTCGGGATTTGCGCCTGCCTTGAGCAGCAGGCGAACCATCTCCGGCTGCCGCAATTGAACCGCACGAATCAGAGGAGTTTCCCCACTGCGATTGGTGCCATCAACCACGGCCTTGCTTTTGATCAAGCGTGCGGCACCTTCCACAAAGCCAAGCTGCGTTGCCAGCATCAGCGGGGTTACACCCTTTTTATCTGCCAGATTGGGATTGGCGCCTTTTTGCAACAAATAGCTCAGCCAAGTCTCGTCGCGGCGGTTGACTACAATATGCAGTGCCGTTTCTCCCGTACCATCACGCCTTGTGTTGATAATAACCGAGCCCGGCTCGCTGATAAATTTTTCTGCCTCTTTACCGTCGCGATCTTCAACGGCCTTGAGGAAATTATAACTGTCGGAAAACTGCGCCAATGCGGGCTGCGCCGCCAGCGCCGTAGCCAGTATCCCGAGAAGAAATATGCGCGATTTGGTCCGAATGAAAAGCATAGCCCCTACCCTGAATTGATGGATGCAAACTTGAATTCGCGCCCTTAACAGACCATGGCTGGCGCTGCCATGAACAAAAATGTCACATTTCTTATCGCCGCATTTGCGCTTGCCGCTTGCAATCGCTCCAGCGAGCAAGCCCCGCTATCGCAGGCGCCACTGGCTGGGGCCGCGATCGGTGGCCCATTCACACTGACGGACCAGGATGGAATGCAGCGCAAATATGACGAATTCGATGGGAAATATCGGATCGTCTATTTCGGATATACCAACTGCCCCGATATCTGCACGCCGGATATGCAGCATCTCATGGCCGGGCTGACCCAGTTCGAAAAGGCGCATCCGATGCTTGCCGGTAAGGTGCAACCGCTGTTCATCACCGTCGACCCGAAACGCGACACGCCTGCAATCCTCAAACAGTTTGTTTCAGCCTTCCATCCCCGCCTCATCGGCTTGACGGGAAGCGACGCACAAATTGCTTCGGTCGCCAAGTCTTTTGCCGTCCATTACGAGCGGGTCGAAGGCTCCACTCCGGACAGCTATTTGATGAGCCATAGTCAGACGCCGTTCCTGATGGGACCGGACGGCAAACCGCTCGCACTGCTTCCCGCCGATACGCCGAATACCGAGCCGAACGAGGGCGAACCCAAGCTGGTGGCCGCAGAGCTCGCCAAGTGGGTGCGCTGAATTGAGTGAGGTGCCTTTCTGGGAGCAGCCGATCGAAGCGCTCACCCGCGATCAGTGGGAGGCCCTGTGCGATGGTTGCGGCAAATGCTGCCTGCACAAGGTCGAGGATGAGGATACAGGCCGCATCTATCCTACCAATGTCGCGTGCAAGCTTCTCGATCTGAGTAGCTGCCGCTGTGCTGACTATCGCCACCGCCGGATGCATGTACCCGATTGCATCCGTCTGACCCGGCGGAGCATCGACAATTATCCCTGGCTGCCTTCGACCTGCGCCTATGTGTTGCGGGCCAACGGCCAGCCACTGCCGGATTGGCATTATCTTGTCTGCGGCGACCAAGAGGCCGTGCATCGCGCTGGCATATCGGTCAAAGGTCGGGCAATATCCGAACTCCATGCTGGACCGCTTGAAAACCATATTGTCGAACAGCCTCTCTGATCCGAAAGCCGGGGATCCGGTCGTCGATATTGAGGGGCAGCAGATACCCGTCCGCATCAAGCGAACGCGCCAGGCGCGGCGCATTTCGATGCGCGCCGATGCGATCCGGCGCGAAATCCGGATCACGATGCCTGTGTACGCGCCCACTACCGCGGCATTGGATTTTGTTGCCCAAAAGCGGCAATGGATTGCCACACGCTTCGAAACCGCACCGGTCGTCGCGCAACTCGTTCATGGTTCACATATAGCCTTCATCGGCGAGCGGCACCGGATCGTCTGGAACAACAGCCACAGCCGCCGCGTCCGTCGCCTAACCGGCGACCAAGGGTTTGAACTCCATCTAGGCGGCCCCGAAGAAATGGTCGGTCAACGTATCCTCCGCTGGATGCGGGAGGAGGCGCGCCCCATATTCGCAGGTGACATTTCCGAATATTGCTGCAAGGCCGGCGAAACGCCTCCACAATTGGCGATCGGCGACCCCCGAAGCCGTTGGGGCAGTTGCTCGTCGCGTGGCACGATTTCGCTTAGCTGGCGGCTGATAATGGCACCCGCTTTTGTTCGCCGTTCGGTGATTGCCCATGAGGTCGCGCATATGCGCCATATGGACCATAGTCCGGCTTTCTATGCCTGGTTTGACGAATTGTTCGAAGGTGACCGGAGGGCCGCCGACCATTGGCTCAAAGCTCATGGAACAAGCCTGCAACTGGTGGGGAGGTAAATATTCGTCCAGTAAAGGACTTACCCGCCCAGTGCCGTTAGACCGAACTTGGCCAAGTCAGCAATTGACATTCCGGACCGATAGATAGAGCAATCGAGATATCGGAACGCTGGGGCGTACTTTTTTTGCGATGAGTGGCATGCAATTCAGTCTGGCATATATCGCTTTTATAGCGTCTTCAGCGGCATCGGCACAGCCAGGGGCGATGCCTGTAGAACCCATTATTTCCGATAACGAATTTGAAAAAGCTATACCCAAGCTGGAGGACAGCGACGGTGAAGAGCCCCCCTCCTTGGCTGCATCAGACGAGGACGACGACGGTACAGTTGAAACCGCAACCCCTCCAATTGACGAACCTTTACCATCCCTCGAAGCTTTCAGCATGGAGCCTTTGTCTGGCGAAGCGGCGACAGGACCGGATGAATCTGGAAGCCTTGTAAACTATGCTGTCCAGATAGATGGTTTGGAAACAGAAGGCGAAAATGGGGCCATTTTTGACAGGATAAAGCGGCGTTTTCGCGAGCTCTCCTCTTTGAGCCTCAGTGGAGGCAATGCAGAAAACAGGTTATCCATTAATGCCCGTGCTCGGGCCGACCAGCAGTTGCTGCTCGACATATTGTTGAGTGAGGGTTTCTACGACGGAAGGGTCAATCTATCGTCGAAACTTTCAGAAGCTGCTGGCGGCCCGATCCAGGTGGAGTTCCGTGTCCGGCCCGAAAAACGATACAGTCTGGGTTCAATCACATTTGAGGCCCCGGCCGACGTCACTGAAAGCCTGATACGGACCAATTTCCCGCCGAAGAGCGGCGACCCCATCGTCGCAGATAATATCGTGGCTGCGGAAGCCCAGATTTCGCTCGCTTTGCCACAAAATGGATACCCGTTCGCGCAGGTCGGGCAGCGCGATATTCTGCTCGACGAAACTGTGGGCACAGGCGACTATACCTTGCCCGTCGCAACAGGGCCGAAAAGTTACTTCGGGCAAATATTGACCGAGGGCAATCCGGTATTTGATGCCGAACATGTTGGTATTTTACGCCGATTCAGGACAGGTGATCTTTATGACGCGCGAAAGGTTGACGACCTTCGCGAAGCGCTGGTCGCCACCGGGCTTTTGTCGACTGTTTCGATCGAGCCTGTGGCCAGTTCAGAACTGGCCTCCGATGGCACAGCCTATGCCGACTTGATCGTCCGGCAAGAGGCGGGGCCTGCACGAACCCTTGCTGCGTCGGCCGGATATGAAACGGGTCGTGGATTTCGTGCCGAAGGAGGCTGGATACACCGCAACCTGTTCCCGCCAGAGGGATCGCTCGGCGTCAGCGGAATCGTCGGAACGCAGGAACAAGCCCTAGCTGTGGTTTTCAACCGTTCGAATGCGGGGCGCCGCGACCGCACGATCGAACTGTCGGTGTCGGCGCTCCACAAAAATTATGACGCCTTCGATGCTTATACAGGCCGTATAGCTGGAACGCTTTCTTACCAATCGACACCCATATGGCAGAAAAAGCTGACCTATTCCGTTGGTTTCGAGCTGCTCGCCACTTATGAGAGCCTTTTCGAAGCCAGTCGTGTGGCGCGCGCGCGCAACCTCTATTATGTCGCCGCATTGCCGACCGAAGTCGGCTTTGACCGTTCAAACGACCTGTTGAACCCCAGCCGTGGCTTTCGCTTCAACCTTCGCATGTCGCCCGAAACAGCGCTGGGCCAAGGATCCCGCTTTTACCTGCGCGCGATGCTTGATGGCAGCTATTATCAACCTATCGGTGATTCGCTTGTAATCGCAGCACGCGGCCGGGTGGGAACGATTGTCGGCACGTCCCGCGACAGCCTGCCGCCGTCGCGGCGCTATTATGGCGGAGGTGGAGGATCGGTGCGCGGGTTCGGGTACCAGCAGCTCGGTCCGACCGATATAGAGGGTAATCCCATTGGTGGTCGAAGCCTCAACGAGGCGGCAGCAGAAGTCCGCTACCGCTTTGGGGATTTTGGCGCAGTAGCCTTTGTCGATGCCGGGCAGGTCTATCCGGAAAGCACGCCGCGATTTGATAACTGGCGATTTGGCGTGGGCGTGGGTGGTCGCTTTTACACGAATTTCGGACCGGTACGCGTCGATGTGGCGACACCCATTAATCGTCGCCCCGGGGAATCGCGCTTCTCCTTTTATGTCTCATTGGGGCAAGCATTTTGAAGGCGCTGTGGAAATGGATTGCAGGCATAGCCGCCATCATGTTGCTGTTGATAGCGGCCCTTTTTGGTTTCCACTATTGGCTCGACACGCCCTCCGGCCACAGGTTTGTCGCCCGACAGATAGCCGCCTATGAATTCGAAAACGGCCTGAATATCCGCATTGGCCGCATTGAAGGATCGATCTATGGCGAAGCGCATTTGTCCGATATCCGCCTACAGGACGACAAGGGAAGTTTTGCCAGCATCCCCCATGCGAAACTCGATTGGCATCCGTTAGATTATTTCTACGGCAAGCTGTCCATCGACGCCTTAATCGCAAAACAGGCCTATATAAACCGCCTCCCCGAATTACGCGTAATCCCGGATCGCGGCGAACCATTTTTCCCCGACCTCGATATCAGGATTGACCGTTTACAGTTCGACCGCATCGTTTTCGATAAGTCGATTGCGGGGCGTGAACATATCCTCAACCTGCAGGCGAAAGCCCACATTGTCGATGCAAGGGCGCGCGTCGATGCGACCGCGCAAACGATCGAAGGCGACCGGTTGGTTGCACATCTGGATGCCATTCCCGACAAAGACCGTCTCGGAATGGCTTTGCGCCTCGATGGTCCGGCCGGCGGTCTCACATCGGGATTGCTCGGCCTCAATGCGCCGGTGAAACTCCGCCTTGATGGCCAAGGTAGCTGGACCAAATGGGATGGTTTGCTGAACGCTGAGGCAGGGAGTGACCGTCAGGCCAAATTAACCGTAGCGGCGCGGGATGGAAAATTTTCCATCGCAGGCGATGTTACGACTGGCAAAATCGCCAACGACAATCTCCTTGGCAATCTGCTCACGCCCGGTTTCAAAGTCGACCTGGTGGCTGACTATGAAAACCGCGTAGCGCAGATTTCGGGCAAACTGATTGCGTACAAGGTAAAGCTGGATGCCTCAGGCACTTTGGATTTGGCGGAAAGCCTATTCCAGAAACTCACCATCAACATCGACATGCCACGCAAGGTGGCGCTTTCGAGCGGGATCGAAAGCCAGGGCGCAAGTGGCAAGCTCCTCATCGATGGCCCGATGGCTGGGCCCCAAATCGACTATTCCGTGAAGGCTGAGCAATTGCGCTGGGGCGAATTTTCCTTCTTCGGCCTGACCGCCAATGGTGTTGCGCGTTCTGAAAAGGATTTTGTCCGCATACCGGTTTCAGCCCGGGCGCGGCGCATGACCGGTTTTGAAGTCACTGACCAACGGATATTGGCAAACATCAAACTCGATGGCGACTTGGCGTACTCCAACGGACGCCTTTTGAGCGAAAGGCTCAACCTGAAGTCCGATCGGGTATCGGCAGTGCTGCAGGGCGCAGCCAATTTCTCGAAGGGTCAGTTGGCAGCCAGCATTAAAGGCAATATTGACCGCTATCGGATCGAATCTGTTGGCTTGTTCGATATCGATGCCGACCTCGGTCTCAAAAGCCGTATGCGCAATGATTATGCGCTGTCGGGAACGGTGCGGGCGCGGTCGACGCAGTTGTTCAGTGATGGCGTTCGCGATTTCCTCGGCGGTCAAATGCTGGTGCGGGCAGGTATCGGACTGTCCGAAAACGGCATTTTGCAGATCAGTTCGGCGCAAATGATCGCGCCCAAACTCAGACTGAATCGGGGAAGCGGAACCTATGTGCTGGATTCAGGAGCCCTGCGCTTCAATGGCAGCGGTTATTCGAACGAATATGGACCCGTCGGTATCGCAGTAAGCGGAACGCTGACCGAGCCGATCGCCAGAGTGACTGCAAGCCGCCCCGGAATGGGTATTGGCCTGGCCGATGTCAGCGCGCTGGTCAAACGCACGTCGCAGGGTTTTTCGGTGCTGTTCAACGCTTCTACAGACTATGGACCGCTTGATGGCGATGTGGATGTGCTGTCAGGTGGCCGGAACCTTGTACTCGATGTCAAACGCGCCGACTTTTCAGGTATTCGTTTTGGCGGCAGGTTGGAACAATTGCCTGCGGGGCCATTTGCAGGGCGGCTTGTCGGCAATGGGTCGGGCTTCGATGGCGTTGCCGAACTGTCGGCACAAGGCCGGTATCAACGCGCCATCGTAAAAGCGACCGCGATGAATGCAGCACTGCAGGGGCAAAAGACGCTGCGCATCGGACGGGGGATTATCAACGCCGATATAGTTCTGCTCGAACAGCCCCAGATAAAAGCGGATGTGCAATTGGGCGACACTACGGTCGACGAGCTATTTATTGCGGCCGCTCGCGGCAAAATCGATTACCGGAACGGGCAAGGCAACGCACAATTCCTAGTCGAAGGACGGAGCAGTTTCCCCTTCCGCATCGCTGCCAACAGCCAGTTGGCACCAAATCTGTGGACGGTTGCAGTGCGCGGCCGAGCGAATGGTATCCCCTTCACCTCTGCCAAACCTTTACGAATTGTCCCGGAAAAGCGGGGCTATGCATTGCTTCCTTCAGCCGTAAAAGTTGGCAATGGGACGATCCGGCTTGAAGGCCGTTATGCCGATGGTCTGCAAATCCGTTCCAATATCGACAACGTCAATCTGGCAGTGCTTAACCCGACGCTGCCGGGTTTCGAGATGGGCGGTCGGGCAAGCGGTGTAGTCGACTGGAACCAGTCTTCGCTGGATGCAGTGCCGCAAGCGCAAGTACAGTTGGAGATCAAACGCTTCCGGCGCAACAGCGTTGGTGTGCCATCCCAGCCGGTGAACGTCAGCCTGAAGGGCAGTTTAGACGTCAATGGTGGCGGCCTGTCCGCGCTTATCCAGCGGCAGGGAACGAATGTGGGAAGACTTCAGGTAAAGCTCGGTGCACTGCCGACCGGGCCTGGTGACTGGATCGACAAAATGTTCGATGCGCCGTTGTCAGGGGGAATCCGCTACAATGGTCCCTCCGACCTGCTATTCTCGCTCGCCACATTGGCGAATCAAAGTCTCGCTGGTCCGGTCGCCGTCGCGGCCGATTTTTCCGGCAATCTGCGTGAACCGGAGCTCAGCGGATCGGTGCGTTCGGACAATCTGGTCTATGAAAATGAAACCTATGGAACGCGGTTGACCAATGTCCGCGTACGGGGCTTCTTTAAAAATGATGTTCTCGACCTGACCGAGATTTCCGCCAAGGCCGGAGACGGCACCGTCAGTGGACAAGGCGTCATCAACCTCAGTTTCGAAAAGGGTTTCCCGGCTAGGATTGACCTTGATCTCGACCGCGCAAGGCTGGCCCGAAGCGAACTTGTCACAACTGCTGCAACCGGCAAAATCGAAGTTACCAACACCCCCGGGACGGGTGCTTTGGTCAGCGGCACCCTGGCACTGCCCGAAACGCGCTTCCGTATCGTCCGGCAGAATGCCTCAAGCGTAACAACGCTAACCGGAGTGCGACGGAAATCCGCAGCCGGGCCAACACGCATCACCGGTGATGCCAACCCGGTCAGTTCACTTCCGTCCAACTGGAAACTGAACATCAAGCTGGTGGCGTCAGACGAGCTCTATATCTCCGGCATGGGGCTGGAATCGGAATGGAAGGCGGATTTGCGGGTGACGGGTACGTCCGACGCCCCATTCATCACAGGTGATCTGCAACTGGTTCGCGGGACGTTGGGCTTTGCCGGCCGTTCCTTCGGCATAGAGACCGGGCGCCTGACCTTCAACGGCGGCGACTATAGCAATCCTTCGCTTCGCGTTATTGCAGCCGCGGAGGTTGAAGGCACAACAGTTCGTGTTGACGTGCGCGGAACCGGAAACAAGCCGGAAATCCTCTTCACCTCGACCCCTGCCTTGCCCCAGGACGAAATCATGGCGCGAATCCTGTTCGGCAATTCAATTGCCGAGCTGTCCGCGGTTCAGGCAGTACAACTCGCTGCTTCCCTGAACAGCCTTCGCGCAGCCCCGGGAGGCCTCAACCCATTGGGTGTGCTTCAATCCGCGACCGGTCTGGATCGATTGCGGATCTTGAACCCGGACGAACAGACAGGCCGCGGCACCGCCATCTCGCTCGGTCATTATATTACCAACGATGTCTATGTGGAAATCATCACCGATGCGCGGGGCTACACGGCCAGCCAAATCGAAATCAGCCTGACTCCGGCGCTGTCGGTGCTCAGCCAGTTGAGCAGTTATGGCACGTCGAACGTCAGTGTACGATACCGGAAGGATTATTGATGCGGCCCGCTTTACTGATGATGCTGTTTTTGCTGGCTGGTTGCCAGAAAGACTTTGAGCAGCGCTATTCGGATATCGAAACCGAAGTGAAAAAGGATGCAGCGCGGATCGATGCGGACATGCGCAAGGATGCCGAGGACAGCAAAAAGTGACGCAACCCAGCGACTTTGCCAATCGATAGGACAGGATCTGACAGAGCTCGTTCAATTGAGGAGCCGGTTATGAAATTGAGTTGGACGGGTATTCGGAACGCCATCGCCCCTCGCTCCCCAATCGGTATCGCCTTGGGTGGGCTGGCGTTTCTGGCAAGCCTGACGCCGAGCCTGATTCCCAGGACCCCGGCAATGCAAGGCATCATCGCCGCTTTCGCCTTCATGCTGGCTTATGCTATCGGCGCCGGACTTGCCCGATTGTATCGCTGGCTTGGTTTCACAAGCCCTGAAGGCAAAACCAGAAGCACGGCAGACGCCATATTAACCGGCATTGCACTGGTTGCGGTAGCGATCGGTCTGGTATTTGCGGAAAGTTGGCAAAACGCTACTCAACAAGCGCTCGGTATCAATGCCGAGAGCTCTTGGCGCTCCCTGATTGTCATTCTTGTTGCACTCCCGCTGATACTCATAATTTTGCTCATCGCCAGATTTTTCGGACGCATTGCCCGCTTGATAGGCACATGGCTCGACCGCTTCATACCCGAACGTGCGGCGAAGCTGGCGGGTTTCACGTTCGCTATTTTTCTCGCATGGTCGATCGGCAACGGCCTGCTGGTGCGCAACGTGGTGCGGGTCCTCGACAGTTCCTACAGCGAGTTGGACGAGTTCATTCCGCCGGACATGCCTCCCCCCGAAGAATATCAGAAAACGGGCAGTGCAGAATCGCTCATCGCTTGGGATGGGATCGGCGCGGCCGGGCGTAGGCACATATTGTCGTCACCAAACCAAGCGGATATCGAGGAATTAACGGCCAAACCGGCGATGGAACCGCTTCGCGTCTATGTTGGTCTGAATTCAGCCGAAACGCCCGAGGAGCGGGCGAATCTTGCTTTGGAAGAATTGCTCAGGATCGGGGCTTTCGACCGCTCATTGCTGGTAATCGCAACGCCAACGGGAACAGGCTGGATTGATCCCGCCGCCATGGCCCCTGTTGAGATGCTCCAACGCGGGGACATTGCTTCGGTTTCAGTGCAATATTCCTATCTGCCCAGTTGGCTGAGCCTGTTCACCCAGCCCGAATATGGGCATAATACGGCACGCGCTGTGTTCGATGTGGTTTATGGTCATTGGCGCAGTTTGCCGCCAGACAAGCGGCCCAAACTCTTTCTCTTCGGCCTCAGCCTCGGCACGTTGAACTCCGAACAGTCGTTCGATTTTCATGATATTGTCGGGGAGCCGTTTGACGGTGCGCTGTGGGTTGGTCCGCCTTTCGCGAGCCCGGTATGGCAGGACATAACGCGAAACCGGAACCAAGACAGCCCGGCATGGCTACCCGTTTTCCGCGACAGTTCACTGTTCCGCTTCCGGAACCAGAATGGGCCATTCAAGCCGGAAAACGACGCGTGGGGCCCAATGCGCTTTGCCTATTTGCAATATGGATCCGACCCGATTGTGTTTCTCGATACCAAAAGTGCTTGGCGAAGCCCTGCATGGCTCAATAAGCCGCGCGCGCCCGATGTGGCACCCGAATTGCGATGGATACCAGTAATCACATTCCTGAAAACCGCTTATGATGCAATGACGGCGACAACAACACCGGCTGGAACCGGCCATGTTTACGATGCGGAGCACTATCTGGCGGCATGGCAGTCATTACTTGAAACGCAGGACTGGTCTGAAGAAGACATGCAGAAACTGCGCGCCTGGCTAAAGGATCGCGAGGAGGAATAAAACTTTGGGGAATGGTGGAGCCTAGGGTTTAATAACCCAAACCAGATATAGTCATGGTATTTCAATAGTATATATCACTAGTACATTAGTATTGTATCCCATGCATGTATACCAGTTATTTGTGCTGCACAGCCTATTGTTCGAGGATTAACCAACCTCCGAAAATTGGCTCACCTAGAAAACGAGCGAATTAGATTTTTGCTGCCGCTTCTTTGTCTGCCGTCTCCTGGCGATCTTGATAGATTTTCGTCAGCGGCAGGTGTGAATAGGTTACGCCACGCAGCTTGGCTGCAGCCGAAGCCTGTTTCGTGCGATGAGAAATCAGATCGCGTTCGTGCTCGGCAAAAGCGGCTAAAATATGCAGCGTCAGTTTGTTGGCGTACGGTGCGTCAGCGGCCACGAAATCAACGCCGCCCTCCATTAACGACGATATGAATGCCACGCTTCGGGCAAGGCGATCCAGCTTTGCTATAAGCAGAGTTGCGTTCTCTTTTTTGCAAAGTGAAATTGATTGCACAAGGACCGGCCGAACATTTTTTGTACCGCTTTCAATCTCAACGAGTTCGGCGATGGCAACGCCACCAACTGAATTCATGCAATCCTGGACCGCGCTTCTTTGCGCCTCTAGGCCGAGACCGGACACCCCCTTGCCTTGATGTGCTGACTCGCAAATATTCGACAAAGCGATTTTCCCGAGTTGCAGTTAATTGCATCCAGATGGATCGTAACCTGTCCGCACCGTGTAGCAAGTGAGTACGAATCTGTTTTCCACCGACAATTCTATTTTGTTTCAATATCTTGTGGGAAATTCGGTTCTACCGTTGGTGTCAGGAGACAGCCGCATGATCTTTATCGTGTCCTAAATCGAGCCATTGCAAACATTACTGCGATTTCGACACGTACTCCAAATGTGACATTTGTTTAGGCAGCTAGCGCTAACTTTGCAGACGTTCGTTTAGACCAACCAGTTCCCTGAAAGCTGCCGTCAGTTCAACTACCCGTGTTTGAAATATCCAGGGCAGAATTTGGGCCGTATGCCAGTTGTCTGCATTCAAGACCAATTTGATAAAAGCAGGCAGTATTGGATCTCATTAGCGGCTCAAAACCAGTTCATTTGTCCGTTCGATATCCGGCGGCTTTCTTTTTAAGTCCCAGGAATTGGCAGCTTGGCCCTTGCAAAACAGTAATTTTCAGTCCGATATCCGAAAGGGGCATCGTATCTCACTAACAGAGCAATAAGCTCCAGAACTCAATCCTGAATCAAGGAATAGCCTCGCATTTGCAATGTTCCGATTGTGGTTATCGCCGATACGTCAACGCGGACATCAGGATTCAATTCTTCCCGCGTGACTCCCATAGCGACCATGGACTGGCCACATAGCCGAACGCTAACGCCTGCCACTGTCAACTGCCTTATTAACTCTGCGTTGGGGTTCGCCTCGCCATCGAACCGCGCCGCGAAGGCCTTTTCCGTGAGCGTGGTCCGGGCTGCGGGTCCATGAAGCGTCACCACGATGTCACCGGGCTGAAGCGCAACGCCATAATGGCTAAGTAGATTGACCATACGCGCCACGCGTTCCAAACCTTGATGCACTGCGCCAGGGGTACGGGCCGCTTGCGCTACGTCGAAAATAATTTTGTAACGAAGATTTGCATCCGGTTTCTCAAAAGGATCCGTGATTTCGCTATAGGTTCCAAAACCTGGCACTGGTCGGGTTTTTGTTTGCGCACTTACCGGACCGGTCAGCACAGAAATGACAGCTAGGCTCAGGACTCATTGCGGCAGCCAGAAGATGACGGTGGCGGCGATGCAG
>JADHED010001172.1_pt1 | contig 24151 bp, 25 predicted proteins | sample 8952041 | NCBI WGS metagenome assembly JADHED01 (sample SAMN16124423, study PRJNA663239) | bioreactor sludge metagenome | isolation source: sludge (control) | place: India:Bengaluru | collected 2018-09-08
TACTGGCTGAAACTGGGAGTGCACGAGCTTCTCTTTGACCATATCCAGTTCGACCGTGGGGGTAACAGCAGCAATTCCGAAGGATGGAAGAAAGGCCGCTGGGGTCTGGATGAATCCGAAAAGTGGGCCACTCTAACCGGCATTCGAAACCGTGTCGTCAACGTTATCCGCTATGGGGAACATTTTCAGGCCGACTACGTGAAAAGACTCAATACCAAACTCCCCGGATTCAACCCTGGAACACGCAACACCTTCCTGGCCGCCGCTGTAACATGGAATCGATATGGCCTGTGCGCTTTTGACTGTGGCCCTGTTTTCTGGAGTCGGAAAGGATTCGTCCACTTCAAGCAGGTGAAGAAACGCATGCGGGAACTGGGGTGGCCGTACCAAAGCCATGCCAGGCAAGTCCTGAAACCGCTTTACCACATTGCCCTGGATTATCGGCGCCCTCCTATTTGGATGCCTTACGAAGAGGAGGAAGGATACAGCCTCAAGAGCATGCGCCGGCGGGGATGTCAGCTGTACGAAGTCCTGGACGGGGTATCCGATCAAATTGGCCGGTTGAGAAGGAAAATAATTCAGTAGGAAAATAGAAGACGATTTTTGCGGCGCCCCGGCAATCTTAATTCAGAACCCTCCATATTATCCCCAAACTCAATACATTTTAACCAATTTATATTGAGTTCTGGGGTTTTTTCGTTGTGATGGCCCCTTGTTGAACAGCCCACAAACATGGAACAATCAAACTCAGGAAAGGAGGAGCGAAATTGAAACCGCCAATCAAGGTTGTCCGCAACATCGATGGGATCAAGTATTTTACCGAGCAGCAAATCAGGATGCTTCGGGTCTCGGTTCAAAAAGCTGCGGAATCAGACCAGGCAATGGGCAGGGTGACAGCAATTCGGGAATGGATGGCAATTGACCTCATCACATCATCCGGTATGCGAGTAGCGGAAGCAGCAAACGTCCGGTGCGGGGATTTAAAAATCGGATTGTCTGATAGTGAAGTTTTCGTCCGATGTGGCAAAGGGGCTCGGTCACGGCATATCCAAATTCCAGACAGCCTCAAGCAACATCTAACCCAATTCTTAAAATGGAAACGGAAACGGGGCGAGGCTGTCCAAAATGACGCACACCTGTTTATAGGTCAGCGTGGTGCTTGGACGGCGCAGGCTATCCAGCAGGTAGTCAAGAAGCACCTAAAGGCTATGGGGCTCTATGAACGTGGTAAATCCGTTCATTCGCTTCGGCACTCGTTTGCTTATCACTTTTACCGCAGATCGTTGGATATCCGCGCACTGCAAATTCTCTTGGGACATGCCAGTATTCAGACAACGCAAATTTATACCCACGCGAGTAAGGAGGACATTCAAGAGCTTATAAAAGGGATATGGGCATAACTCCACCACATTCCACCCCACAGTATCTCGGAACCAATCTGAAGTAACAACTCCAAAAAAAACGACAAATTGGCACTTTCCCATGACGGCATAAAGCCCGATGCCGGTGAGTTGCGTCTTTCGGTTGGGTTTCACACCGGTTGCCCTCGGACCCTTGGGATAGTCGAAAAAAAGGAGGCCCATGTATTCACCAAGGATCAAAGACGACCTGATTCCGCTCTTATACCGGATAGCCAGGCATGAACAGAAACCCATGACCCGGATAGTTGACGGAATTTTACGACCGGAAATCGAAAGGAGGGTGCAGCAGCTTGATTTGTCCATTCACAATCCCGGACCCAATGCGGTTTCCGAAGGAGAGCGACCATACCAACCTAAAAAAAACTCCATACGAACGGTGACTTAAAACGCTTATTAGTCGGGAAGACGTTTCTCCTGTCTTGTGGCCACCGCTTCAAGCTTCACCCATTTTCAAACACCCTTGTCCTGACGGCGAGCGGAACAAGCTGCTGCCATGAATGCTACGACTAAACGGAGGCAACAATGAACGAGAAAGATGAATGTAAAACCGAGGAAGAGTCCAGGCCCGAGTTTGTGACCGGTGAGCACTTGCGGTTTCTCGATGCGCTGCGGGGATCTGGACAAACCAATATGTTCGGTGCAGCTCCATACATTGCCGACCTATTTGATATTCCCATGCCCCAAGCCCGTAAAATCCTGACCTACTGGATGCGGACCTTCACAACTCGAAACCGGAAAAGCGGAAACTCAAACGAAGAAGGAGAACAATCATGAGCGTTGCGGAACAAACCTATGCCGCCAAGTGCAGAGAGCATTGGGAACGTCAGAAACTCTCCAACCCTGAAACATTGAAGCAGCGAATCATGGAAGTTTTCACCCACAACACGAACCAGCAGCAGATCATTTTAGACCTCTATCGTTTGGTGCTGCCGGACTGGGATCAAATTCAGAGCCTAAAAGGACACCCTGAAGTTGGAATGGAACTTGGCCTTTTCATTTTCCGCAAGTTTCAAAATTTCGACCGCAAGCACCATCCCAAGTGTATGCCTGGGGGAGCTTGGATGAACTGGGGATTTTCTGTGAACCGAGAACTTGACCCTTGGGAAATGAGCTTCGAAAACTGTACCCCGATGTATTTTGAAAAATCGTAAAATTTGTGCTCCTGAAAATGGTCAATTTTTCATTTTACTAAGGAGATATGCGATTTTGTGTATGAAAACACGTAAAACCTTCCCAGATGGCCTTCTACGGCAATTTTGACATCGATTTTTCTATAGGAAAAGAGGTCCCAAAAACGGGAAGATCGGCCAGAGTTGGAAAAATTGACCGTTTTTTGACCCACCCCTTATTTCGTCGTCTCAGCATTCAATTTCCAACAATTCCCCAAACAAATTTGACCGGAGGTAACCCATGGAAGCATCCATCGGTGAGGTGCTTGTTTCTATCCTTGTTCAGTTTGAGATCGGTGAATTTGAATCGGAAAGAAATCCGCCACGCCATGAACCTATCAAATTATCAGAACTCTCCTTGGTGAAGAAAGCCATGGAGCAATGGGGCATCGCAATTAAATTTGTCCCCGACGGCGCTTGCAAATGTCACGCCCATTTCGACAAGGAGCGCAACGAAATCCAGCTCTTTGAATCAGATGTTAAATCGTTCCTCCACGGTTTGGCCCACGCAGCGATAGAGAGGCTAAGCGGCACTATTACCCACACGTATCACCATTGGCAGGAGATCATGGCTGAGCTGGCTTCCTGTGCTCTGCTCGAAATCCTCATGAACGAATCCGATGAAAAGCTAAGCAACTCGTATTCGGTCATCGTATTCAATTCCGTGGCTCTGAAATTGACCCCAATGGAAGCCTGCATCGAAGTTTTTGCCGAAGTCGAAGAAATCATCGAACTCATCCTCGCTTAACCCCAACAACCCAATACACACAACTTAAAGGAGAATTGTCATGTCGGTGTTAGTCCATGAAACCGTCAGCGGAATCATTGCGGCCTTCGAGTGCGGCGACATCCCGGAAGCCATTTCTTTCGCCATGTTTCCTATTCCAAACGTCCCATCAGCGAAATGGAGTTTGTTGAATCGAACCATCATGTTTCTGGCTGGCACTCAGGACGCAAGGGGATTCAGGCAGTGGAAGCAAGTCGGCCGTTACGTGAAGAGGCATGCCAAGTCCTTTCGGATACTCGTACCTTGTATTGTGTCGAAAGAGAACAAGGAAAACGGCGAGATCGAACATGCGTTGAGAGGATTCATGTGCAAGCCGGTGTTTCGTGTTGAGGATACCGAAGGAGAGCCGCTGGAATACCAAAAATTAGAACTGCCGGACTTCCCTTTGGAACAGGTTGTTAAGCAATGGGGGATTAGCCTGAAAGCTATCCCTGGCAACTACAGGTACTACGGATATTACAGGCCCGGTTCGAAGGAGATCGCGTTGGCCACACCGGAGGAGACCGTCTTTTTCCATGAGTTAGCTCACGCCGCCCACGAGAAGGTTAAGGGCACGATGAAGCCTGGCCAAGACCCGTTACAGGAGATCGTTGCTGAATTGTCGGCCCAAGCGTTGTGCAGAATAGTCGGAAAACAAGCGGACACCACAGGCAACAGCTATCGTTACATTCAGGGTTACGCAGAGAAATTAAAACTCAGCCCCCAAGCCGCTTGCCTGAAGGTCATGTCTGAAACCGAAAAAGTTCTGAACCTGATACTGAAACCGAAAGAAGTCGAGAGCCATGTAGAATACGCAAACTAAATACGAACTTGCAGAATGCCGTATTTAACCAAAACTCCCAATCCAACAAAAGGTGATCTTATGAAAAATCAACTCGAAGGTAAACGAATCGAACTGGTTTCAACAAGTGATCCGTACACAGACCTTAAACCTGGTGACCGGGGGACTGTGGAATTTGTTGATGACACGGGGACAGTGCATGTTGCTTGGGACAATGGTTCGATGCTCGGATTGGTTCCCGGTGAAGACCAATACATATTTGTAAACGACTAAACGGCTGTAGGGTCCGCCGCCACTATAGCAAGGAAGGAGTTGTGACCAATTACAGGGGCTTCTTTGCCTGGAGGCTCACCCCAAAACAGATCCAGTTAATCGAAAAATCCAATACTGGAAGGAGCTATGCAAAATGTGGAATACGCCAACTGAAGAGGAGCTCGCCAAAATTCCGCGGCTATACGAAACCGAGAACATCCCCCTCAAAGACAAAATTATCCATTTGCATTTTTTTATCGGCGGCTGTGACTGGTACATTGTTGAGTACGACGGCGATGACCTGTTTTGGGGCTATGCGATCCTGAATGGGGACACTGAGAATGCCGAGTGGGGGTGTACATATCATTCAAGGAACTGCAGAAACTGGTTGTGGGGCCTGGGATTGAGGTAGACAGGGATTTGGATTGGGAGCCTAAGCCAGCAAAAGAGATACCTGGGATTTCAAAATTATGAGCCAAAAGGGGGCGGCTCATCCGCAAGAAGGGGCGGAGCCGCTTCCCTAATATCAGAAAAAATTGAGCGGGACCTAACAATGCCCAACTTCGGATAGGTTCATCCAACTTCTATTTACGCTGCATCCCAATAATTCTCTTTGCGCAATAATTTTTCCAACTCATGCTGTACCGTGTCTGGGAATGTTTTGAGAAGGGGCATCATCCCCACCATAGAATAGAGACTCCATCCCCGCCGAGAAGTATTGATCTACCACGGCAACCAATACCTGCCGGAGGTCGTTTCCCTCATGGCCTGCGTATTTATCGTAGAGTTCACTGCCAATGGCATCGAAGGCATCCAGCAACTCGGGATCAAAATGGCTGCCTCGCCCTTGATCGAGAGCCTTCATGCTGTCTTGGAACCCGAGCGGCTTTTTGTAAGACCGCGCTGAGGTGAGGGCGTCGAATACGTCCACAATGGCGAAGATTCGAGCCGTCAAAGGGATCTCCTGTGCCCGAGTATCCTTTGGGTACCCGCCACCACCGAACTTTTCGTGATGGGCTGCAACCACCGGAATGCTGTCTCGGAGCCAGGAGGCCCGGCTCACGATATCCACTCCCAGGCTGACATGGGTCTGCATGACCTTGTACTCCTCGGCGTCGAGGTGGCCGGGCTTAAGAAGGATGGCATCAGGGATGCCAATTTTGCCGACGTCGTGAATAAGGGACCCCTTGATCAATCCTCGCATGTCTTCGGCCCCCAGGCCAACCTTCTTTCCAAGGTGGACGGCATAAAGCGACACACGGTAATTGTGTGCATCGGTGTCAGTATCTCGCTTGGCGATAGCGCTGCCGAGTACTGCGAGAGTTTCGAGGTTGGCCTCGAGTAGGCTCGTGGAGTAATCAGCCAGCCGCCGGGTCAGGCGAAGAATCACGGGGTAAAGAATCGCCGTAACGCCGAAAACAATAGCGACAACGATCAGCCAGCTGAGCAGGACAATGCCGCGCATTTCTGCTAAGGCCACAGCCGAGACTGCGAAAACTCCCCGCGAATATCCCTTCACATCCCCCAGCTGGTCGGTGATCGGCATGGTCGTAAAGACAAACTGCTGCCCTCCGATATGTTGCGTTTCAGCCTCGACCTGTCCGGGTTCAGGAAATGCGAAGGGCCGCTTTTCAGTTAATGACTTCAAATCGACCGCCAGGGACTCCGGAACCGACGCCTCTGCGAACACCGTGCCGGTGCGGTCGTAAAATTGCACAAAAACAAAGCGGCCCGAACGGTATGAATCGGGTATCTCCGCGGATGATGCCAGCACCAAATGCAGTGCAGCGAGAGGCTTCATTTGTTGATGTTCGACGATGTCCAGCACCCGACGGATCACGGCTGTGATCCCTTGACGCCCGATGTCCGCTACCTGCTGTTCAAGCCGGTTCTGTTGGACGAAAAATGTGGCAACCCCAGCAATAAGGGCAATTCCTATCGTGGTAACAGCAAGCCGAATCAGGAGCACACGCTTGATAAAGATCCGGAGCGGGTAGGTTTTCAATAGGCCGTTTCTCCTCCAAGCCGAACAGTTATCCTCCTCGGCTCTGAAACCTCATTTCATTGATGATCAAATTGACGTGGTACCGAATCTAGTTGGATAATAGACAGTTGTGAGGCCAACAGTACAAACCGCTATAGTCGAATGGAACCAATGCCCAATATCGGAATTTCAGGCGCTGGATAGGCTTTGACATAAAATCACAGGTAACCAACCATGGATTGTTAAGCAGTACCACGTCAAAAGCAATGTATTGGAAAAGTCGTTACCCGATTTCATTTTCCTGCATCAAAATAGTCTCCCTGTAAAGATGTCCTTGAAGGGTCGAGACTTTTTGAATTAAGGGAAGTTTCAGGAATTGGTTAATCCTTTGAACAAGATATTCAAAATGGTATTGGGTTCATCCGGGTACGGATGTTCTTCGGGGTTTTCAAGCCCGTGAAAAATGAGAGCAGTGACCATACTGTCGAGAGCTATGGCCAGATGAAAAGGAGTAGCGATTTGCCGAAAGCGCTTTCGTTTCATCCCGCGTTCAAAGACTGAGGATAGCGATAACAAAGTGTTCCTGCGACGTTCGCTGATTTCTTCTTCGAGTCCAGCCATTGCCTTGAAACCACCTCCTCCGGTTTCCGCAAGGCATAACCGAATGGCGGCAACGTTGTTGTGAAAGAATTCTCCTTTCACCCGAACGTAGGCTCGCAGTTTTTCGATTTCCTGAGTGTCGCCACCAAGCACCTCCATGAGGGTCCCGTGAAACTTGTCACTTAGTTGCAAGATTAGCTCCTTGTAGAGGTACTCCTTGCTCCGAAAGAATTTATAAAGCGTTCCGATGGAAAACTCGGCTTCTTTAGCTATCTCGTGCATGGAAACGTTATGGTAACCTTTTCCTGACAATAGTGGCAAAGCGACATCGAAAACTTCCTGTTTCTTCTGCAACTGTTCACGTTCTCGTCGAGATAGCTTGCCAGTTTCCATCAGGCAACCCTCATAGGTGTCATACAGTTTCATTATATGAGTAAATCGCCATATTTTAGATTACGCCGTCAATTTGCCTTGAGGTATCGAAACAGAAAAATTTGAAAGAGTAACATCAGCGCCCTACGCCCAAGAGTGGATTTAATCTTGCCTTTCAGATGTTTTGGGTATGGGCGGCGTTCATTGATAGAATAGAAGCCGCCATAAAGGTTGCCATGGACGCTATTGGGAGCTAACGGCCTATTCTACCGCATGTCCCTTGGCTGGCCGGTGCTGGTCAGCACACTGTCCCAGACTCTCCCGTCCGGATCGACCTTCTTGCGCTCGGAGACCGCCATCGGGATCGGCACGTTAGTGAAAATGCCCATCCAGTAGCCAACGACCATGTTGGTGCGACCAGTCATCCCAGCATGCACCGCGTTCTGACCCATGAGCAGGCAGAAGGCCGAGTCGCTGGCATTGGCCGGAGCACTGCGAATCGTGTAGCTCGGGTCGATGTACTTGAGGCTCGCGTACATTCCGACGCTTTTGAAGTAACCAACGATTCGGTCTCGCAGGAACACCCCAATGTCCTTTAAGCGCAGGAAGCCGGAGACGTCGCGCTCCTCCTCGGGTCCTCCTATCAGGTTCTGCCCGGCTCCCTCCGCGACGACGATGACAGCGTGCCTGTGTCTCTGCAGCCGGGAGTGCAGCAGCGATAGCAGTGCATCCATGTCGAACGGGACCTCCGGAATCAGACAGAAATTGACTTCGCTGCAAGCCAGGGAGGCGAATACGGCAATGAATCCGGACTCGCGCCCCATGAGTTTCACCAAACCGATGCCGTTGCGGGCACCCTTTGCCTCTGTGTGCGCCGCACCGATCACCTTCACCGCCTCCGAGACGGCCGTCACGTGCCCGAACGAGCGCTCCACGAAGGAAATGTCGTTGTCGATGGTCTTGGGAATGCCGATAACGCCGATCTTGAGTCCCCGGTTCTGGACCTCCTCCACGATCGCCTGTGCACCGCGCAACGCCCCGTCCCCGCCGATGACGAAAAGCATACCGATGTTCATTCGATCGAGCGTGTCCACCATCTCCCCGACGTCCTGATTGCCACGCGAGGAGCTTAAAATCGAGCCACCGTACTCGTGGATGCGGCTAACTGCTGCCAGCTCCAGTTCCACTGCGGTGTGGCCGTAACTGGAGGTGAGCCCCTCGTAGCCGTAAGGGAAGCCGATGACGTTGCGGACCCCGTAGTTGTGGTGCAGGCTAAGGACGACCGCACGGATCACGTCGTTAATCCCTGGGCAGAGGCCGCCGCATGTGACAATTCCACACTTGAGCTTGGAGGGGTCGAAGTAGATCATGGGTCGCGGCCCGGCCATCTCGAATGCTGGGATCGCTCCAGTCACTTCGATCTCGCGGCGCAGCAGCACCGGGTTGGACTGCAGGGTGACCTGGTGACCGTCCTCCACGAAGCGCGTCCCTGACATGGGGGAAGCGATGTGGCAGGCCCCGAGTCGTTGAACGTTCAGCTTGTGCAAGTCGACCTTCATGCGCGTGCCTTTCAGGAATCAGATTAGGATTCATTGAGAGCTTCATTTTGCTTGGGTGGTTGATTTTTTTGGGTTAATTTCCTTCAGAAAGCCCCTTATGGTTGAAATCACCAACGGCTGTGGCCATAGGGAGCTGAACTAACTACCAGTGCGCCTACAAACTTCAAATATCGTTCTTTTCATTTTGATTCTTCCACCTGCGTTGCAAGGCTTTGACCCACCCAACCAATACGTAAACCGCAAGCAGCATGATTATAAGGAGTGCCGTTAGTAAATCAGCTCTGTGCAATGTTTACTTCCCACGGCCACCGTTTCGGTCGTTCACCAAAGAACGTACCAAAGGTCGAAATGACTGTTAGGGTGATGGTTCAAAAACTTGGGGAGTTGCAAAATTCTCCCACCCTCCATGTGCTCGGTAATGCCTTAGACTCGAGCAATTAAGTCAATTGGCCCCTCGTCATTGTTATTTTATGGGTTCCAGCCTTATAAGGTCCAGTGCATTCACGGTCGACAAATTTACGTTGCGGTCTTTTTCCGTTAGGCAAAATCATGATTCCCTAACGGTCCACTCACAGTCAACAAAATCGCCTGAGTACACACAACCGTCAGGATAAGTCATTGCTCCCGTGCCGCTGAGCAAGTCGCTATTGATTCACTTTCATAATTTCAACCGACTGGATATTTATATGCTATCCGGTCATTTCGATTACCGAATTCCTACTATCCGATGTAAACTCTACGGTTCGGGCACGTGTATGTCTTTTCTAAAATATGGTATTGCCCAAACAAGCGATGACCTGATACGAAACGCTGATTATTTATTAGGCCGGTAACTTTGTGTTCATGAGAAGAGAACCGAACAGCCCAGTGGGTCCTGTTTGGCATGGATTCCACGATGAATTTTAGATTGACTTTTATAAATGCTACTTCCCTTATTTCTGGAGGGAACGGTTCAAATGGTAATGATGCTATAATAGCATCGAGAATAACTATATTTAGGTATTCATTTGTAGATTCCTTTTGAAAGTATAAATCTATAACAATTCCGGAAGATAAAATTTTCATAACAACCTCTGCTATTAACATGTCAAAACCAGTAGTTTTAATTTCGTCCAACCGCAAATTTTTCTTTATTTTGAAGATCACTCTGGAAATGTAATCGTTTGTGGCTGATCCCTCTTGGGATGATTTGTGCAAGGTTGTTGGCAACACTGGTTGAGAGAATGCCACAGAGAGTAGATAGAACATGACTATGAGCCATTTAAATTTCATGTTATTTCTTTTCAGCTAAAGACCTAAGCCGATATATTGAGCCATTGGAGGATGCCTCAAAGACAACTATCCGTCACTGCGAAAAAACTTGTTATCGTTTATATTTTTGGTAAATCTCGGCCCGAACCGTACAGATGCATGCGTGACTCTGGCCGAAACTTATTTTATACCGGCAACATAAATCTTCCGACGGTTTTACAAACACAAAATGCGCAATACCATTTTCTGCAACGCACAAGGGTTCGCCTTGGCAATCGTAGTCTTTCAAACACGCAAAATTGCGCTTACAGTCTTTGACCCTGTTTATCGCATCCAAGGTTATTTGATACTTCATTTGCTTACTTCCCGTTATGCTATATCCAAACCGGAGAACGATGACTAAGTCGCCAACTTTCCCCCTTCGCAGTCCCTTCGACCGACTTCAATGCTATCTGATCTCACCCAGAAACAGACCAATTTGCCAAGCTCAAGCATATTCACTATGAACGAACTGGCTTTTAAGTCTTCTCTGACAGGGAAAACCATGACTCCCTTACCGTTCTGCTTATCGTCCGCGAAATTATCCGTGCACACACTGCCGAATTTGATCATTCTAATAACTGTATGTCGGGAAGCGTGACTTGCCTTCGTCTCAGAGTTGCCTATTTTTAGCCCCGGAAGTTGGCTATCAAAAGGGAAAGGAGCGTTGACGGCAATATGTGCATAGTCGAGCAGATCCATGAACTTTTACTGGTGTATCGACATGATTGCGTTTTTCCCTTTTCCCTTCCGTTCCTTGCTCGTCTGTATTTTTGAGAGATTTGCGGCAATTCGAGCGAAATCGACACTAATCCTGATCATAATAATCGGTTGCCTTACCGAAGCAATCGAAATTGTCTGACGCTTTCAGGAACTCGCTGGATAGCTGAATCCTCGGTTCCCCAAAGCTCTCAATTCCGTCCTCTATGGCCAATGTGCAAACCTCTTTCATCTTCACACATTACTCCTTTCGCTCATCTGATGCTTGAGGGAATCCACAATACCGGTCGCGAGATGAATCTTAAAACCTTTTCGGATTTGCCTCCGCAAAATATGGCGTCCGAATCTCCAACCATTCCGCAACTGCCAAAGAAAATCAAATCAACATAGAATTGGTCGCTTTCCGCATGATTTCAATATGTGGAACGCCTTCACAGTTTAGAGTTTTGGCCGAACCGCCGTCGAGACTTTCTTCTTGTAGAATTTTTTTACCGGCTTTTTACTTTGCTAAACATTTGCTTTATTATCTTCTCGATGGCCTCTATCCTGCGCCAGATGCACTCCTGCACGAACACTGATAAACAGTGTACAGCACAAGGAGGCGCGACGGACTATCGGGAACCAGCTCTTGTGCTTTATACAGCGCTATCTTGGAGCATTCCGAACAAATCAATATCCATCAGATTTGCAGATCGATACAAATGTCATTTGTGAATGTTTCTGTATTATTTATTTCGTCCTCTATAGTCGTTACAAAATCGCTCTGCTTGGCAAGATAAACTTATCACGGTCCGAAATATTCACCATTAATGAATTGTCCCTCCACTCGTTCCCCGTTCGGCCAAGTCATGATTCCCCAACCGGTACGCTCACCGTCCACGAAATCTCCTGTGTATACCCGGCCGTCAGGATACGTCATTATACCCTTTCCTGTCCGCTTGCCGCGAACGAAATCCCCCGCATACTTGCGGCCGTTTGGCCAGATCATAATTCCCTTTCCGGTCCGAAAACCGCTCTTGAACTCACCATCATAAATTCGACCGTCAGGATATTTCAGGTTCCCTCTGCCATTCCTTTCACCGAATTCCCATTGGCCGGTGTAAACTTTGCCGTTCGGGCACGTGTATGTCCCCTCTAAAGGGTTGTTGCGTTCGAATTTTCCTTTCAACGTGCGCCCGTCGGGTGTGGTCAGCAAACCCTGCCCATCGCGCTTGCCGTTTTTAAACTCCCCGACATATTTATGCCCGGTTGAATACATCAGGGTCCCTTTTCCATTGACACAGTCACCCTCCACACATTGATCAGCAATTGCTTTAGAGTGCATGAGCCACATCCAAAGAATAACAAGAATAAGATGAACCACAGCCTGCTTTAAATGCACACCCGCTTTGCGCTTTTTTTGCATAGAGACATTTTTTTTCATTATGCGTTTGAATTGTAGATTAAAGTTCTCAGTAAAAAAGACGTTTGAGCGAAAGGTTATAACTGGACATAAAGTCATTGAGTACCTCAGCATTTGATAAACCAGTTAAATTACCTTTAGCTCCAATCTAAAACGCGTTGCGGAAAAACTAAAAAACAGCTGAATATCGGAAATTTAGAACGTCTTCAGGTAGCTCAACCCGATGGCAGATTGAACTTCGCCATCGATTAACTTAACCTTCGACCACCTCACTTCTGCCAAGCCCATCGAGCGGAGTCCATCATCTATATGACATTCCGACGGGCTACCAGTCATTCGAAACATTAAAATGGTTCCGACCTTCACATGCGCCTCCAATTCTGCGTAAAATCCGTCCTCGCAGATATTTAAGATTATGCCGTGAGCTGGTTCTATGCTATAGAATGAACTCAGATGACTACAAACAAATGGAATTTTTACCAAGAGCCTCTGACTTGATCGTTTTTCCATGAACGGATTCCTGCCTTAAACGCAGTTATTATGTATAGTTTCTGCGTTTAAACAACTTGTTGACTGAAGCCCCGAATGCGAAAGGCGAACCAACTGCAGAACAAGCACCCGATAGACCGTTAAATGGTTCGGGGTTGTCCTCTCAGCCAGTTGTCAAACAACCCAGACTGTTAACTTTTTCCCACCATAAACAACCGCATGACTTACCCGGCCCATAAAAAATGCGTCAACTTTTGAAAGGCCCCTTCGTCCGACAACAATTGTACCGTAACCCCTGTCTTCTGCCTCCTTGATAATGGCATCGGATCGTCTGTGGACACCTGAAAGTACTCTTGCAGATACTTTTTCAGGTTCAAACCCGGATGTCGTTAACCTGTCTTTGACATCCTGAATAAGTCGTGCGACTTTTAATTTAAATGCTTCCAGACAAGTATCTGACACGTTAACGTCGATAGCCTTCAGTTTATTAATGTCAGAAAGATCGAAATTTATGGCCCCCAAGCCAGGAATCGCATGGAATACGCATACCTCATACCCATAACCTCCAATCATGGAGGCGACAAATTCTACTGCCTTCATCGAAGCAGGCGAGGCATCCACCGCCAATAGGATTTTATTGACTGGAGATGCCTGCCCCACAATTATTATTGGAATAAAAGTTAACGCTTGTAACAGCTTGACAGCGACGCTGCCAAGGATAATGTTCTTTAATGCACCCATTCCCCGTCTTCTCATGACGACCGCAGTGTAGCCGTTTCTTGCCTCATCTATAATATCTCTGGCAACTCCCTTTATTATGTTTTGAAATTTGATTTCAATTGACTGTTCTGAAAATCCTCCCGATATTAAATTCCTTTTTGCCTGCTCCAGATATTCCCGGAGCTTCCTTTTATCCTCTGGTTCCCGTTTTCTCAGCTGATTTACTACGGCTAAGCAAGCTGAATCTTCCTCTAATTCTCGATATTCTTCCAGAGGGCCACTGAAAACATGAAACAGTACAATTCGCATGTTGGCATCAGCGGGGAGAAAATTTCTTACATAGTTAACTGTTTGTATGGTTCGTTCGGAACCATCTACTGGAACCAGGAGTTTTTTTTGAATGCTCACAGTCATCCCTATGTTCCTTTTTCATGAGAGGTGTTGCTTTGAAAAGCTTTTGCACCCTTATTCTATTTTCAAGCAGTTTCCAGGTGCCCCTTGGCAATGATCTGCCGGACTCGACGAAGAAAACTTATATGTCTCGACTTCGGTTAAATCATCACGTTTGTTTGAATCGGGTAGCGACACGATCTATCGCCTCGCACATCTCTTTCAAAGTCTTTTCCGCGCCTGTTTTTAAGTCCTCCCAAGCGCCCTCCGTATGCTGGTGCAGTTTTTTCAGAGTGACTTGAGCCTCACCCCGCATTTGCGATAGGATTTTAATTTCGCCAAAGATTTTGGGCTGCATTTCAGCTCTTGTGCCTTGTGCTTTGGCCGCTAACACAGCAAGTATTGCATCCCATTCCTTTAGTTGCGCTTCGAGCTTTTTCTGAAAAGCCCTTTTTGTGATCTTGTCGTCTTCGGATGGGGCAGATGACTGATGGAGAAGGCTGTTGATTTCTGTCTCAGCATCTATCCAGTCTTGTGCGATATCGCCACCCACAAAACCACGCTTTTCGGCAATAAAATAAGCCGCCTCAGCGATCATCTGGTAGCGTTGTTCAGGATTAACGGGCAGCGTTTTCGCTGTTGTAGTGGTTTTGGATTTGTGCTTATTGGAAGCGGTTGACTTGGATTTAGCCTTTGGCATTGTCGCTTCTCCTTTTCATAACAGTTATTGAATATTGACAATTTCATTCTTGGCCTACGTCGCATATCAAACACCTATTGAACTGCCTCACGTCATCCCGCACCCACAATGTTTTCGATGCACCGAGCTGCTTTTTGATACATCGCGATGATCTATGCTCTTTCATCGGTGCCCCCTATTGAACCTCACGCTACCTACCACTGTAACAATATTCATGCGCCGCCGCCCAATACCGCATAAAGCCGCACCTGATTGGCAAGCTTGGCCTGACGCAATGAGACTAACCCCTGCTGCGATGAGTATAGAGACCGCTGTGCATCGAGAACTCCCAGGTAGTTGTCAGTTCCCTTTGTATATCGCGCATAGGAGAGCCGATAGGTCTCGGACTGAGCAAAGACCAGGGATTTTTGCGCCGATAATTGGCTCTCCACGGTGCCCCACATTGCAAGTGCATCGGCCGTCTCCGCGAAAGCGGTCTGGATCGCCTTTTCGTACTGGGCCAAAACGATTTTTCGTTCCACTTCACTGGCATCCAGGGCGTACCAGGTGCGGGCATCAAATATCGGTAAAACCACCTGTGGCGTGTAACTCCATGTCCCTGAGCCAGATTTGAATAATCCGGACAGATCGTTGCTGGCGGTTCCAACCGCTGCGGTCAACGAAATTCGTGGAAAGAAAGCGGCCCGGGCGGCACCGATGTTGGCATTTGACGCCCTGAGCAGATGTTCCGCTTGCAAGATATCGGGACGGTTTAGGAGCACAAGCGAGGATACCCCGGCAGAGATTTCCCTGGGAGGGCTCACGGTGCTCACGTCTTCCGGCAAGAGCCTTGTCGGTACCGGAGAGCCGACGAGAAGGTTCAGAGCATTTTCGTCTTGAGCCGCCAAGCGTGTATAAAGAGCAATATCCACCTGGGCCGCATCAACTCGCGTCTGAACCTGGCGCAGATCCAATTCGGAGGCCAGTCCAACTTCATGGCGGCGTCGAATCATATCGTAGGTGGAAAGCTGCGCTTCATAGGTGGACTGGGCCAGGTTGAGGTTTTCCCGGTCCGCAGCCAGAGTTAAGTATGCATTGGCGACTTCGGACACCAGCAAGATTTGCGTGCTGTGGCGGGCCTGTTCGGTCGCAAAGAACTCCTCCAGTGCCTTTTTTTCCAAGCTACGAATCCGGCCGAAAAAATCTATCTCCCAGGAGCTGACACCTAAGTTGGCACTATACTGCTCCACTGTCGTTGCGCGCATGGTGCTTGAAAAATCGGCCGGTACTCGCTCTTTGCCCCCTTGGCCAACAGCGTTTAGCACCGGCAGAAGCTCGGCGCGCTGGATGCCATACATGGCCCGTGCTTTTTCCACATTCAGGGCGGCTACCCGCAGGTCACGGTTGTTGTACAGGGCCGTCTGGATGATCGCCTGGAGTCGTTCATCGGTAAAGTACTCGCGCCATGGCAGCTTTGAAGCTAATGGTGCATCCGGGGATGTTTTAGCATCGCCGTATGCTGCACCGGTCGGCCAATTAACTGGAATAGGCGCTTCCGGCTGTGTGTATTGCGGCATCAGCGTGCAACTGCAAAGAAAAATGAAAACCCCCGGGATTAATACAATAGAATTTTTCATGTTAACGTACTCCCTGGGAATCAGTTAGAATCTGAGTCTTCACCGGGGCCTGGACCTGCCGATGTTTCTTACCTTTAAACATGCGGGACACAACGACAAAGAGCAGTGGGATATAGAAGAGATCGATGAAAGTGGCGGAGAGCATTCCGCCGGTCACGGCCGTGCCGATGGCCATCATGGCGCCGGCCCCCGCACCGGTTGCAATGGCCAGCGGCAGGACCCCGAAGAAAAATGCCAGCGAGGTCATAATGACCGGCCGGAGTCGCACCCGGGCAGCCCCGAGGGTTGCTTCGACCAGCCCCTCGCCATGCTCCATCCGTTCCCTTGCAAACTGAATAATGAGAATGGCATTTTTGGTTGTCAGGCCGAGGGTGGTGAGAAACCCGATCTGGAAATAGACATCATTGTGCAAACCCCGTGACCAAGTGGCCAGGGTTGCACCGAACACCCCCAGTGGCAGCATCAACATATTAGCAAGCGGGATTGGCCAGCTTTCATACAAGGCGGCCACACATAAAAAGATCACGATGATTGAAAAGGCATACAGGAGGGAGGCTTGCGAACTGGCTATTCGCTCCTGATAGGAAAGCCCGGTCCATTCAAACCCGATCCCCAGGGGCAAATTCTCAACAATCTCCTCCATGGCCGCCATTGCTTCACCCGAACTTCTGCCCGGTGCTGGTTCGCCCCAAATGTTAACAGAAGGAAAACCGTTGTAGCGTTCCAACCTTGGAGACCCATACGTCCAATGCCCAGATGCAAAGGAAGAAAAAGGAACCATCTTTCCCGTGGTATTTCGCACGTAGAGCTTTTCCAAATCATTAGGCAGTTTGCGGTAAGGGGCGTCCGCCTGAGCATATACGCGCTTGATTCTTCCCCCTTGGATGAAGTCGTTTACATAGGCACTGCCAAAGGCGGCGGAGATGGTACTATGAATAGCTGTGATGGGAACTCCAAGAGCGCCTGCCTTTTCCCAATCCACATCAATACGGTACTCGGGAACGTCTTCCATGCCGTTTGGCCGGACTTTGGTCAACCTTGAGTCCTTTGAAGCCATGCCGAGGAGTTGGTTACGGGCGTCCATCAGTTTTTCATGCCCCAGGCCGCCTCGATCCATCAGCTGGAAGTCAAACCCGGTGCCGACACCCAGTTCAATTACCGAAGGCGGGGGGAAGGCGAAGGCAAGGGCATTGCGCATTTGGGAGAAGGATTGCATGGCGCGTTGCGCAATGGCCTTCACCCTGAGATCCGGTCGGTCGCGAAGCTTCCAGTCCTTAAGCTTGACAAACACCATGCCGTTGGTCTGTGCACGTCCGGAAAAACTTACTCCAGAGACCGTCATGCAGGATTCCACCGCTTCCTGTTCGCTTGTAAGGAAATACTCCTGCAGCTTGTCCGCAACCTCACGGGTCTGCTCAAGAGTCGAGCCGGTCGGCAATACGATCTGGGCGAGCAGAATCCCCTGGTCTTCATCGGGGACATAGGACGTGGGCGTACGAAGAAAGAGAATTCCCACGGCCACCACGATAACAATATAAATAACAACGTAGCGTAGTTTCCTTGAAAATGAGCGTTCAACGATTTTTACATACCGGTCCCTAATTCGGAAAAAGACTCGGTCAAACAACGAAAAAAACGGACGCAGAAAAAAGATTGCATTCTGTGCGGGTTCATGTCCCGCCGGAACCGGTTTCAAGAGAGAAGCACAAAGTACCGGCGTCAGGATCAACGCCACGACTACCGAAAGCAGCATGGAGGCAATGATGGTCACGGAGAACTGCCGGTAGATGACGCCGGTCGAGCCGCCGAAGAAAGCCATGGGACCGAACACGGCCGAAAGCACCAGCCCGATGCCGATTAGCGCACTGGTGATTTGATCCATGGACTTGGCGGTGGCTTCCCGGGGCGGGAGGCCCTCCTCGCTCATGATCCGTTCCACGTTTTCCACCACCACAATGGCATCATCCACCAGCAGACCAATTGAAAGCACCATGGCGAACATGGTCAGCATGTTGATGGAGAACCCGAAAAACCCCAACACCGCAAATGTCCCGAGGAGTACCACCGGTACTGCGATCGTTGGAATCAGGGTGGCCCGGATGTTCCCCATGAAAAGCCACATGATCAAAAAAACCAGCAGGATGGCCTCAAAGAGGGTTTTAACGACCTCATCAATGGCCACCCTGACAAAAGGCGTGGTGTCATAGGGATAGACCACCTTCATGCCCGTGGGGAAAAACCGGCTCATCTCCGCCAATTTTGCCTTTACTGCATCGGCTGTATCGAGTGCGTTGGCACCGGCCATCTGCCGGATGGCCATGGCAGCGGAGGGTTTGCCATTGAAAAATGCCTCAACATCGTAGGTTTCCGTTCCCAGTTCCGTGCGCCCCACATCTTTGATGCGAACGATGGAACCGTCCTGATTGACACGCAGGGGGATGGCGGCAAACTCCTGTGGGTTCTTGAGCAGGTTTTGGACAATGACCGAGGCATTTAGACGTTGACCTTTTTCCATTGGCGTTCCGCCAAACTGGCCGGCTGAGACTTCGACGTTGTAGGACTTGAGCGCCGTGAGGACATCCTGGACAGTCAGTTGGTAATCGACCAAGCGATCCGGATTAAACCAGATGCGCATGGCATATTGAGACCCGAAGTTTTCGACCTCACCTACACCCGGCACTCTTGCTATTACCTTCTCTAAATTGGACTGGGCATAGTCCCTCAAGTCGTTACCATCCATGCTGCCGTCTTCCGAGACCAAACCCACAATCATTAGGTAGTTTTTGGTGGCTTTTCCAACGGTGATCCCCTGGCGCTGCACATCCTCCGGCAGACTCGCCATGGCGAGCTGGAGCTTGTTTTGAACCTTTGACCAGGCAAGGTCTGGATCAGTACCCGGCGCGAAGGTCAGCTCGATGCGGGAGGCTCCGGCCGAATCGCTGGTGGCTGACATGTAGAGCATTTTATCAAGGCCGGTCATCTTCTGTTCGATGATCTGGGTTACGCTGTCTTCAACGGTCTCTGCCGAGGCCCCAGGATAGAACGCCTGAATGTAGATCGAAGGAGGTGCGATGGGAGGATACTGTGAAATGGGTAAATTATGGATGGCAAGGCCGCCCGCCAGCATCATGATGATGGCGATGACCCAGGCAAAAACAGGACGATCCAGGAAGAATTTTGATAGCATCATTTGCCTCCGTTCTCTCACTTGGCGCCCGGTGGGGTGTTCTTTGCGGGTTGCGCTGTACTGGTTTCAAGAGGAACCTCCTTTACGGCAACCCCTGGCCGCACCCTTTGGGTCCCCTCGACAATCACTCGATCGCCGACTTCAAGTCCCGAGGCGACGAGCCATTGATCTCCGACGGCACGGTCGAGCGCGATTCTTCGCTGCGCGACCCTGTTCTCGGTGTCAACAATAAGCGCAAGGGGATTTCCTTTTGGATCGCGCGACACGGATTGCTGAGGAATCAAGATGGCCTGCTCGTTTGTGCCTTCTCTCAGTACTGCGCGAACAAACATGCCCGGCAGAAGGACACCCTCGGGATTAGGAACAATCACCCGAATGATGACCGAACCGGTCGTTGGGTCTACCGTGACTTCACGAAACTGGAAGACCCCTTCGAACTTATAGGGCTTGCCGTTCTCGAGGATGAGCCTGACCTTCTGCTGGTTTTTGCCGTTCTGATCCAAATGGCCTTCCTCCAGCCGGTTCTGCAAACGTTGCAGTTCGACGGTGGATTGGGGCACATCCACATAAATAGGGTCCAACTGCTGGATGGTTGCCAAAGCCGTGGGCTGATATGCCGTCACCAAGGCTCCATCAGTCACATTGGATCTGCCGATGCGGCCGGATATTGGGGCGATGATCCGGGTGTAGCCCAAGTTGATACGGGCTGTTTCAACGGACGCTTTGTAATACTGAATATCCGCTTCAGCCTGTTTTAAAGAAGCTGCCGCGTCGTCATAGTCCTGCTGGCTGACCGCCTTGTCGGCAAGCAACTCCTGGTAGCGATTGGCCCTTAGACGGATTGCTGGCAGATTGGCCTCAGCCCTGCCAAGCGCTGCTCTGGCATTGTCAAGCGCGGCCTGAAAGGGAGCGGGGTCGATCTGATAGAGCACTTCTCCCGCCTTGACATCGGCACCTTCGGTGAACAGCCGTTTCAGGATAATCCCGTTGACCTGTGGACGGATTTCGGAAATACGGTAAGCGGAGGTTCGTCCCGGCAAATCAGTTGTCAAAATAGCCCGTTGCCTTGATACCGTCACTGTCGCCACTTCAGGCGGCGAAGTTGACTGTGGAGCTTTTGCTTGGCTGTCACAGCCGCTCAGCAAACAAACACAAAGCAGCGTCACTGTGTATACCGTCCATTTTAAAGGTTCATAAAAAATTGCATTGCCCTGCATTTGATTCCTCCAGGTGCTCATAATGATGAGTAGGTTGAATCCGCAAAACTTTGTCGACAATTTAGAATCATCCAACTTCTTCAAGAAACATTTCGGGAGGAACGCATCTAGATTGTCATTTTAGTAGCCAATAGTGTTACTGTTTAAAGACAATCTTCATAAAAATTATTATCAGTATAATTAGCATTATGGCTATGAGCCGGGGAGTATTCATGGCTTTCTCCGCTTGCAAAACTGCCTGCCGGATAATGCCTAATCCGATGACATCATTCCGATTCGTGATAACATTGCCGGGGGTAAGCTTTTCAGCCCCTTTTGGGGCAGCACGCCCAACCTATAGTGACGACAATCAGGACGTGGCACCACGCTTGAACCATTTAACTTTTGCTGAATCCATGCACCGCATTCCCCACACTTTGCGGAGACCAACAGTCCGATCAGCACGATGGCCAAGTTGGCACCGACAAACATACCGATCAAAATTCCGCCCCAGAATGGTTTCATGGATGCCTCCTGCATTGGGCAGCCGGTCGCATGGCAGCCCGCCGGGACGTCAACAAACTTATAGAGTGTCGATCCTATGGGGAGCCGAACCTATTTTTGCTTCACCTGCGAGTGAGTCTCTTATTTTTGCTATATGTGGATGGTTCATGTTAGACAACGTGTGCGCTTTTTTCAGATTTTCCTCTGCCCACTCCATTTCAGCCCGGTGACATGCCCGTTCCTGATCGAGTTTGCCCTGGTAGACCCAGGCCGCCGTAACAAAGCCTACAATCGCCCCGTAGATGATGCCAATGAGGTGGAACTCTGATCGGGTGAGCGTATTGACCGTGATGATTATGAGAACAGACAGAATCACTCCAACGACCAGACTGATGATAGCTGCGAGGACTTTCATAGGCCCAATTGTTTTGAAAATATGTAGCTATCCTCTTGGTAGTTGACTCTTCTTTTTCGCGTTTCGGTTTATAGAGCATGAGTTTCAATTGATAATTTTCTTGAGTATGGTTCCCCGTTACTTGCTGCGGGGTTATTCATTCTGAAATTGGCTTGTCTTCCTTAAAGTAGTATGTGCCGAAAGTTTGCATGATATCCAGGTACATGTCTCTTTCCTCCAAACAACATGTATTCTGTAGCTCATGAGGATATTGTGCCAACGTAATCGATAAAATATTCAGACAGGCTGCCACGATCCGTCTTGACATTATGTCTCCGTAATCGTTCCTCACTACTCCAATCCGTACTGGAATGATGCACTCTCTTAGTTTTTTCAAAAGGGCCATATTGGGACGAGAATTTAGATAGGGGCCGGTAAAATTGATCGCATCGGCCATGCTCAGAACCACATAACCTGCCAGACGATTGATGTGATTGATGTGCCGTTTGATAAAATTGTATAGAAAGTCTATTTTTTCGGCCTTTACTTGGCCGCCAGCCCAAATCATTTCGATCAACGGTATCAAATCGATGAGATAGACCCGCTTGCCTTCAATTCCATGGCGACTGAGCCGTTCCAGTGCTCCTTCCCGGCAGAGCTTATTGTGGGAAGGCGGTATTTTTAGTTGTTGATTCATGGCCAAGATAGATCAGGAGCTGGTTCTCCGAAGCTGTGGAGCTTTCCTTGGGCTTGGTTGTTGTTTACGCTCAAGCCTCATCTGGCTTACATGCGCCGGCGTTGGTTGGAGCCTCCATACGGAATGATGCACAAGGCCAATTTGACGTAGGGATTCAGCCAGATAGATAGCTTCGGCGCATTTCGCATCGATACCCTTTGCGCTTGATTTCCAGAAAAAGATCGACCAATCATTTGCGACCGTGTCACTCTGGTAAAGCCCAACCTGGAAGAGTTGTCCCCCTTGGGGGAGCTGTTTGAATGCGTCAATGACTATATCTCCATCATTTACATCGAATAGCCGAACCTGTACTTCCTCGATGCTTTGCATTTCCATCTCCTTACTGTGGTTAAAGCGTGTATTATCCAGAATCGTGCCAATTATTTTTTAAGTAATTATTTCTGTATGTTACAAAATTTTCATGAGTTAGAATGTAAAAAGTGGTGGAAATAAAATGTTAAAGGTGATATAAATTTGAAATAAATATCAAATACAGAATATCGATGGGTTCTTGGAAATGGATGATTTGACTTTTTTTCGTGAAGGGACCATGCGCATTTGCAGCAGCCTGGACATTAACGAGGCATTGCAGGAATCGCTTGCATTCCTTAAAAGGTCTATGCCGCTTAATTGCATTAGTTTCAGTTTGTTTGAGCCGGATATTGGGGCTGTACGATTTGTGGCCCAGGCGTCGGACTTTGTTGTGAACCACCCCCTTGACACTCCAATATCGCTTTCCGAAGAAGCCCAGGCATTCATCAAGGCCCATACCGGTGAGACCCACATTATTGACTCAGCAAACGACTCTCCCCCTGCCAAGGAAATATCGGCTGCTATGGGACTCCATAACTTGACAGGCATTGGTCTAACATTGCAGATCAAGGGGGAACAGCTGGGGGTAGTGGGTGTACTGTCTAACCTTGCAAAGCCCTTCACCCTTGAACACGCGAGATTGCTTGCATTGCTTCATGACCCCTTTGCAATCGCAATGTCCAACTATCTCCGTCATAGGGAAGTGCTCCGTCTTAAAGAATTGCTGGCCGACGACAACCAGTATTTGCATAAAGAGCTGCACCGGTTGTCTGGAGATGAAATTGTCGGAGAAAAATTCGGCTTGAGCGAGGTGATAGACCTATCTCAACAGGTGTCCTGTCGTGACAGCCCGGTTTTGCTCCTGGGAGAAACTGGCGTCGGAAAAGAAGTGATCGCCAATGCCATTCACTATTCATCTCCACGCCGAAATGGTCCCTTAATCAAGGTCAACTGTGGCGCAATCCCCGAGACACTGATTGACAGTGAGCTCTTCGGACACGAGAAAGGTGCCTTCACGGGGGCAACGATGATGAAGCGTGGCCGATTCGAGAGGGCTCACGGCGGGACGATATTCCTGGATGAGATTGCTGAATTACCGCTCGCGGCTCAGGTCCGTTTGCTGAGAGTCCTCCAGGAAAGGCAAATTGAGCGTGTCGGCGGCACGGAAACGGTGCCTGTGGATGTCCGCGTTATTGCGGCTACTCACCGTGATCTGGAGCTGATGGTTCAGCAGGGCAAATTTCGGGAAGATTTGTGGTATCGGATAAACGTTTTTCCTATTAAGATCCCGCCTCTAAGAGAGAGAAAAGCGGACATTCCAGCTTTTGTTTATCACTTCATCGGGCGCAAGGCACGGGAGATGAACTTTCGCTATCAGCCCGTACTGGCGCAGGGCACTTTGGAACTGCTTCAGCAGTATGATTGGCCGGGGAACGTTCGTGAACTTGAAAATGTGGTGGAAAGAGAGTTGATCCGAAGCCAGGCCAGGGGTTCAAGCAAACCGCTTCGCTTTGAAGAAATCGTTTCTTTGCAATCCAAGCGAAAGAAGCCACTGCCCGCACAACAAATG
>JADHED010001173.1_pt1 | contig 24139 bp, 18 predicted proteins | sample 8952041 | NCBI WGS metagenome assembly JADHED01 (sample SAMN16124423, study PRJNA663239) | bioreactor sludge metagenome | isolation source: sludge (control) | place: India:Bengaluru | collected 2018-09-08
GTTGATGGCCGGCCTGCGCCGGCCATGACGATGAAGGGGGGAGGCGGCAGGCATGACGAGCCGGCCATGACAATCCTTTATGGTACTGAGTCTAACAGCCTCTCTCTGAGGCGGACCACGAGACCCTGCTGTTGGCCGGTGTCCAGGCGGGTTGGGAGAGTGTTTCTTCAGAGGAAAAAGTTTTGCACTGGGTTCTTGATCTGCCGCGGCAGCGATGGTAGCGTCTGCCGCATTGGTTCGGCGGAATGGTGGCTGGCAGCATGTGCGGGATTGCCGGTATCTTCTTCAAGGATGGGCAGGGCAACCGGCCCGTGGGTCATGCCCTGGTCGATATGCTGGATGGATGCCAGCACCGTGGTCCGGACAGCACCGGGTTCGCGCTCTACGGCGCAGGGGACGACCACCTCGTCTTGCGCTTCCTCGTCGGCGAGGGGCCGGAGCGGGAGGCCGCGATCGAGCGCATTCGCAGCATCCTCAGCGAGTTTGCGGCCACACCGGTGGAGGAGCAGCTGACCGGGGTCACTTGGCGCGTCACCGTCGCCTTTGCCGGCGATATCCAGGCCTTTGCGTATGCACTCGAACGCGGGGCGAAACTGCTGTCGGTCGGCCGCCGGCTCGATATCATCAAGGACTGCGGCACGGCGCGCGATGTCGACCGCGTCTATGGGATCAGCGGCATCAACGGGACGCACGGCATTGGCCACGTCCGGCTGGCGACCGAATCGGACGTTCGCCCGGAAGCGGCGCATCCGTTCTGGGCGACCGGGTTTGCCGATGTCGCCATCGTCCACAACGGCCAGATCACCAACTACTGGAAGATGCGCCGCGCCCTTGAGCAGCGCGATTTCGAGTTTCGCACCGAGAATGACAGCGAACTGATCGCCGTCTACCTGGCCGACCAGCTGCGCAGCGGCGCCTCGCTGAACGCCGCCCTTGAACGCGCGGTCGAGGATCTTGACGGCACATTTTCGTTCCTGGTCGCCACCGGCGACGGCCTCGGCTGCGCCAAGGACAAGCTCGCGGCCAAGCCGATGGTGATGATGGAAACCGACGAGCTGGTGGCCATCGCGTCTGAGGAAGTCTCCCTCAACCGTCTGTTTCCGGGCCGTCAGCTCAATACCAGCGAACCGCCACCGGGAAGCTTTGCCACATGGTCGCGATCGATCTTGCCGTAACACCGGTCCGTGAGGCCAATCAGCGCATCCGCGCGCTGGCCGCCGAGGGCCAGGACATTGACATCATCAACCCCGATGCCCGCCATCACATCGGCGTTGGCTTGGTGACGCCCACAAGCGTGCGCATTCACGGTTCCGCCGGCTACTTCTGCGCCGGCTTGAGCGATGGCGCGCGCTTCGAGGTCGACAACAACGTCGGCTGGGCGGTGGGCGACAACATGCACCGCGGCAGCGTCGTTGTCGGCGGCAATGCGAGCGCGATCGCGGGCGTCGCGATCCGCGGCGCCGAGATCGTCATCCGCGGCAACATGGGCTCGCGCGCGGGCCAGGTGATGAAGGCGGGGACGCTCTGCTGCGCCGGCAATGCCAGCTTCCTTGCCGGCTACATGATGTACGGCGGCCGGATCATCATCCTGGGCGATTCCGGTGAGCGTGTCGGCGAGGACATGACGGGCGGGACGATCTACGTCGCCGGCCGCATCGTCAGCCTTGGCGCCGATGCCAGGGAGACGGACCTGCCCGCGCAGGAACGGCTGGAAATCCTCGAATTCCTCGACCGCTACGGCATTTCCTTTCATGGCTCTTTGAGCCGGATCGAGAACGCCGGCACCAAGCTCCGTTACGGCACGCCCGAACCGCGCAGCCGGCCGCAGCCTTACGATCGGGGGGACGAAGGCGGCGCCGCGACGGGCTATTGGAACCGCAGGGTTCGCGAGGATATCGCGATCAAGGCGCAGATCGGCCGCTATCGCATCCGCGGCTACGGCGCCTCGAAGCCGATGCCCGATTTCGGCGATATCGACTTCGCCCGCGATGTTGAGAAGGGCTTGGCGCACCCCGATCCGCTGGCTGCGGTCTCTCTCGAAACTACCGTGGGCAGCCGTTCCGGGGCAAAGCCGCTCGGCCTCAGCATGCCGGTCATGATCGCGCCGATGAGCTACGGCGCGCTCAGCCGCTCGATGAAGATCGCGCTCGCGGTTGCGTCCCGGCTTTCGGGCGTTGCCGAGAACACAGGCGAGGGCGGCATGCTCGATCGCCAGCGCGAGGAAGCCGACCAGCTCATTTACCAGTGCCTCTCCGGCCGGCTCGGCTGGAACGTGCATAACATGCAACGGGCCGATGCGATCGAGTTCTATGCTTCGCAAGGCGCCAAGCCGGGCCTCGGCGGCCAGTTGATGGCAAAGAAGGTGACGCCCGACCTGGCGGCGATGCGCGGCATCCCGCAAGGCATCGATCTCCGCTCGCCGTCGCGGCATCCGGACGTGCTGGGTGCGGACGACCTGGTCATCAAGATCGAGGAGTTCCGCGAGGCAACCGCCTACCGCCTGCCGATTGGCTTGAAAATGGGAGCGGGACGGGTCCAGCACGACATCAAGATCGCGTACAAGGATGGCTTTGATTACGTCGCCCTCGATGGCGTGCAGGGCGGCACCGGCGCCGCCTCGACCGAGGTCCTCGAAAACGTTGGCATTCCGACCTTGGCCGCCATTCAGGAAGCGATGGACGGCCTCAAGGAAATCGACGCCGGCAACGATATGGACATCGTCCTCATGGGCGGCATCAAGGATGGCGTTGACGTCGTCAAGGCGCTGGCGCTGGGCGCTCGGGCGTGCGCGATGGGGACCAGCCTCCTGATCGCGGCCGGCTGCATCGCCTGCATGCAGTGTCATGTCGGTGCCTGCCCGGTCGGCATTGCGACCCAGGATCCGGATCACGAGCAACGCCTGGAAGTGCGTACAGCGGCCGAGAAGATCCACCGCTATCTGGAAACCGTGCGCTGGCAGATCGCGGCGCTGACGCTGGGGCTCGGCCACACCGATGTCCGCCAGCTCGGCCGGTCCGATCTGGTGGCGCTGACGCCCGAGGCCGCGGCCCTGACCGGTCTGCCCTATGTGCCGAAGCGGGCGGCAACCGCGGCTTAAGAGGGAAACAAGCGATCATGTCCGATCCTATCGCCGGCGCCGACGGGCGCGACTTCCTGCCGCCCGCCTGCCAGACCGCGTGCCCCGTTGGCACCGACGTGCCGTCCTACGCGGCGTTCGTCTGGGAGGGGCGGTTCGACCAGGCGATCGAGGCGATTACGGCGACCAACCCGTTCAGCGCCATCTGCGGCCGGGTCTGCGATGCGCCATGCGAATGCGCCTGCCGCCGCGGCGCTGCCGATGGTGCTGTCGCCATCCGCGGCTTGAAGCGGTTCGTCCTTGACCGGCTCGGCGCGTCCTACCGCCTGCCGCCGGTCCCGGTTACCCGCAGCGAGACGATCGGCATCGTTGGCGCCGGCCCGGCCGGGCTGACCGCCGCCCACGACCTCGCCCGTGCCGGCTTCCGCGTCGATGTCTATGAGGCGACCGACCGACCGGGTGGCATGATGGTGTGGGGCATCCCCCGCTTCCGCCTGCCCGAAGGCGTGATCGCGCAGGACATCGATCGGCTGCTGGCGCACTGCCCCGGCATCACGCTGCATGCCAACCAGGCCCTGGGGCGCGATTTTACCTTGGCCGACCTCAAGAGCCGCCACGATGCGGTGCTGCTGGCGATCGGCCTGTCGAAGGGAAAGCCGCTCGGGATTCCGGGTGACGGATTGCCCGGTGTTGTCGATGGCGTTTCGCTTCTGGCCCGGGTCAACCGCGGCGAACGGCCGCAGCTGCCATCCTCGGTCGTTGTCGTCGGCGGCGGTGACGTCGCCATGGATGCCGCGCGGACGGCTCGCCGTTTGCCCGGCGTCGAGAGCGTCCGTATCGTTTACCGTAGGACCCTCGAAGAACTCCCTGCACGAGGCGACGAGGTGCAGGGTGCACTGGCGGAGGGCATCGAGTTCGTCTGTCAGGTCCAGCCGGTGGCAGTCACGGCCGAAGGCGAGGGTAGCTTGACGTTGCACTGCGTCAAGACCGAGCCGGGAGAGCGGGAAGGCGATGGGCGGCGACGGCCGCAGCCTGTCCCAGGGAGCGAACACGCGCTGTCGGCAGGCCTGGTCATCGCTGCCGTTGGCCAGGAGGCACACAACGCGGAACTGGCGGGCCTTCGGCTTCTCAACGGTGGCCGGGTGACAACCGATGCGAGCTCGCTGCGCACCGCCGATCCCAAGGTCCTCGCCGCCGGTGACGGCGCTTTCGGCGGCTCCAGCATCGTCGAGGCGATGCATCAGGGGCACAAGGCCGCGTACACGATTGGCGCAATGCTGGATGGCTGCGCCGATCCGGCGCCCTATCGGACACCTTATCGCAACCGCCGCGTAGCGGTCGCCCAAGCGCCGGCCTGGGAGTCGACGCCGCGCCAGGAGACGGCCTTCCATGGTCTTGGCACCGATCCGTCAACGTTCACAGAGGTCGAAGCGACCTTCGACGAGGAGACCGCGCGCCGTGAGGCGTCCCGCTGCTTCCGCTGCGACGCCGAGACCGGATCGGCCAACACCAGCCTGCGTGCCCGCGAGGGCGTGATGGCGATGGCGCACACGCCGACCGGCGACGCTGCCGCTCAGAGCATGCTGCTGAGGCGCCGGTTGGGTGCAGCGCGGCCGGTCCGGAGGCAGGATCTCGCCGCCACCCTGGACGACCTCGTCTTCCTGCCGGCCAACCTGACGCGTCTCGTCATCGATCCCTACCGGGAGCAGTGCGGGACGGCGATCCGCCTGGGCGGTGCCGTCGCTCTCGGCACGCCTTTCATCGTCAGCGGCTTCGACGGCGCCCCGGAGAGCCTCCGTGCCGCCCTCGGCCGTGCACTTGCCGAAGCGGGCAGCGCGTACCTCGGCCGGCAAGCGCTCGGGGAGGCGCCGTGGCTGCAGATCGTCGGCGCCGATGACACGCCCGCGCCGGCAGCATCGCTTTGGATCTTCACGCAAGCGGACCGCGCGGCAGCGGCAAAAAGCAGCGGCCGGCCGGTGGGCCTGCTCGCCAGCGCCGACACGCTCAATGATACGATCGAAGCGGCGGTCGAGTGCGCGGCCGACCTGATCCTGATCGATGCGGCCGGTGCCAGCGTTGACCCCAGGGCCGAACTCACGCACCCGCCAGCGATCAGCCTCCTCAAGGATACGGTCGATCGGCTGCTCCGCCATCGCCGGCTCGGTGCGATCGATCTCGTCTTCCATGGCGGTGTTCGCACCGGCAGCGACGGCGCCAAGCTGATCGCTCTCGGCGCGTCCGCGGTTGCCCTGGGTGTCGCGGCGCACATCGCCGCCGGCACGCGGCTCGAAGATGCCAATCCCTTTGCGGATGGCGCCGAGCCTGCAGATGCCAGCGCGGTGGCGGTTGCCAGCCTGATCAGGGCGTTGACTGCCGAAGCTTCGATGATGGCGCGTTGCTGCGGCAAGACGAAGCTGCATAACCTCGAGCCGGAGGATTTGCGGGCCTTGAGCGTGCCCGCGTCGGTGGCTACGGGCGTGCCGCTTCCGGGCCGCGGTGTGACGGGCGATCCGGCAGCCACGGCGGGTGGGCCCATGCCAGCCAATGCGGGCGGCATCGCGGCCGAACTTCGTATCTAGCGGCACGGCAAGCGAGGCGTTCGGATGTGCGGTATCGTCGGCATCTTCCTCAAGAATCAGGCGTTGGCGCCGAGCCTCGGCCGGCTGTTGCAGGGCATGCTGCTGGAGATGGCCGACCGCGGACCCGACAGCGCCGGTTTTGCGGTCTACCGCAGGCCGGTTCCGCCGGGCAGCATCAAGCTCAGCCTGTACGCGACGACTTCCAGCGTGCAATGGCAGCAGATCGGCACTGACGCCGAGGCCGCTTTCGGTGTCCCGGCGCTGATCGTGCACCGGGACCGGCATGCGTTGCTGTCGATCGGAGCCGAAGCAGGCGCGCTCTCAGCTTGGCTGGCCAGCAGCTATCCCGAAGTCAGCATCATCGGCATCGGCAGCGAGATCGAGGTCTACAAGGAGGTCGGGCATCCGGCCAGCGTTGCCGAGCGCTTTCACCTGGCCGGGCTCGACGGCGGGCACGGCATCGGCCATACCCGCATGGCCACGGAAAGTGCGGTCACCGTCCGCCATTCGCACCCGTTCGCCGCCGGTCTCGACATCTGTCTGGTGCACAACGGATCGCTCTCGAACCACAATGACCTGCGCCGCCGGCTGGCGCGGCGCGGCATGCGCTTCCAAACCGATAACGACAGCGAGGTGGCAGCCGCATATCTGGCCGACCGCTTGGGCGCTGGCTTGAGCCTGCGTGAAGCGCTGATCACGGCCGGCACCGATCTCGACGGCTTCTTTACCTTTGCGGTCGGCACTGCGGACGGTTTCGCCGTTGCGCGCGATGCGATTGCCTGCAAACCGGCGGTTCTGGCCGAGACCGAAGACTGGGTAGCGATGGCGTCGGAGTATCGGGCGATTGCAACCCTTCCTGATGCCGACGACGCCCGGGTCTGGGAACCGAAGGCAGGCGAAGTCTACTGCTGGAACCGGGCCTGACCGCCATGATCACGTTCGATCTCGACCGCGCCCCGCTGCGGGAGCTGAACCAGTCACTGCATGACGTTGCCGGAGAGGGCGACCGCCGCTGGCGGATCGTCAATCCACGCGGCCGGCACAACATCGCCGTCGGTATGACGCAGGCGCTCGAAGTCGAAGTCGCAGGGCACACCGGCTATTACTGCGGCGGGATGAACCAGAACGCAGCGATCACCATCTGCGGCCACGCCGGTCAAGGGGTGGCGGAGAATATCATTTCGGGCCGGGTGCGGGTGAAGGGCAATGCGTCGCAGTCGGCTGCCGCAAGCGGTCACGGCGGCCTCGTCGTGATTGAAGGCGACGCCGGCGCGCGCTGCGGCATCTCGATGAAGGGCGTCGACATCGTCGTCGGCGGCTCCGTCGACCATATGAGCGCCTTCCTGGCACAGGCCGGTACGCTCGTCGTCTGCGGTGACGCCGGACCCGACTTAGGTGATTCGATCTATGAGGCGGTCATCTTTGTCGGCGGCCAAGTCGGCAGCCTGGGTGCCGACTGCATCGAGAAGGAGATGACGGCAGCCCACCGCAGAAAGCTGGAGGCCTTGCTGGCGCAGGCCGGAATCGGCGCTGATGCAGGCGCATTCCGCCGCTTCGGCTCGGCGCGAAGGCTTTATAACTTCCACGTTGACCACGCGGGCGAGTACTGAGCCGTGTCAACCGATCCCCGCCTGAAACGCGAATCCGCAAGCTTTCATCGCAACGTAATCGCCGAGATCCAGCGCGCGGCGAGCGAAGGCATCTACGAGATCAGGGGCTTCGGCGCCAAGCGGCACCTGCCGAGCTTCGATGACCTCGTGTTCCTTGGCGCCTCGATGTCCCGCTATCCGCTGGAGGGCTACCGCGAGCGTTGCGCGACCGATGTCGTGCTCGGCAGCCGCTTTGCCCGCAAGCCGGTCGAACTCAAGATTCCTATCACCATCGCCGGCATGAGCTTCGGCTCGCTCAGTGCGAACGCCAAGCGGGCGCTCGGCCTCGGCGCCACCAAGATGGGCACCAGCACCACCACCGGTGACGGCGGCATGACGGAGGAGGAGCGCAACGCTTCGGCGGTCCTGGTCTATCAGGTGCTGCCATCGCGCTACGGCATGAATCCGGACGATCTTCGCCGCGCGGACGCAATCGAGGTGGTCATCGGTCAGGGTGCCAAGCCTGGCGGCGGCGGCATGCTGCTGGGCCAGAAGATCACGGACCGGGTGGCTGCAATGCGCACGCTGCCGACGGGAATCGACCAGCGCAGCGCCTGCCGGCATCCGGATTGGACCGGGCCGGACGACCTCGAGATCAAGATCGAGGAGCTGCGGGAGATCACCGACTGGATGAAGCCGATCTACGTCAAGATCGGTGCCACCCGGCCCCGGTTCGACGTCGCGCTTGCGGTCAAGGCCGGCGCCGATGTGATCGTGCTGGACGGCATGCAAGGCGGGACCGGCGCCACGCAGGATGTCTTCATTGAGCATGTCGGCATCCCGACGCTGCCGGCGCTGCGCGAGGCCGTCGAGGCCCTGCAGGAACTCGACATGCACCGCAAGGTGCAGCTGATCGTCTCCGGCGGCATCCGCTCAGGTGCCGATGTCGCCAAGGCGCTCGCCCTCGGGGCCGACGCGGTTTCGATCGGCACTGCGGCGCTGATCGCGCTTAACTGCAACGGCCCGCTTCATGAGGACGACTATAAGGCGCTCGGCGTTGAAGCGGGCCTCTGCCATCACTGCCATACGGGGCGGTGTCCGGTCGGTATCGCGACGCAAGACACCGAGCTGGAGCAGCGTCTTGACCCAGAGGCAGCGGCGCTGCGCTTGCGCAACTACCTGTCGACGATGGTGCTGGAGGCGCAAACCTTGGCGCGCGCCTGTGGCAAGTCGCACCTCCTGCATCTTGAGCCGGAGGACCTGGTCGCGCTCACCATCGAAGCGGCGGCGATGGCGGGCGTTCCGCTCGCCGGCACCCGCTGGATCCCTGGCCGTTCCTGAGACGGCTGCGCGGTCGGCGCTACGGCAACTTCCCGCGGCGGCCAGCCGTGTCTCACATGAAAAATAATTGCATCTGAGGAAAAGAGTGGTAAGGTCTGCGGCGTTCGGCGGCGTTGCCTTCGCCGCCTCCTTTGAGGCCCCGTGATGCCCCTCCGGTTGCTTCGATTCGGGCTTGGCTTGGCCCGGCCTGATACGCGTATCCTCCCGCTGCCGCAGGAGCTTAAGCCCCACTACGACGTCGTGATCGTCGGTGGCGGCGGACATGGCCTTGCCGCGGCCTATTACCTCGCCCGCCAGCACGGCATCACCAACGTCGCTGTGCTGGACAAGGGGTACATCGGCGGCGGCAATACCGGCCGCAACACGGCGATCGTCCGCTCGAACTACCTGACGGACGACGGCGTCCGCTTCTATGCCGAGTCGATGCGGCTCTACCAAACGCTGAGCGACGAGCTCGACATCAACCTCATGTATTCCCAGCGCGGGCACTTGACCCTCGCCCACACCGACGCCTCGATTCGAACGATGCGCTGGCGCGCGGAGGTCAACAAGCACTTGGGCGTCGCCTCGGAACTCATCGGTCCCGACGAGATCGCCCGCATCTGCCCACAGCTCAATCTGTCGCGCTCCGTCCGCTATCCGATCCTGGGTGCGCTGTCCCATCCGGTCGGCGCCACCGTTCGCCATGATGCTGTTGCCTGGGGCTATGCCAGAGCGGCCGGTCGGCTGGGCGTTGCCATCCATCAAGGCACGGAAGTGGTCGGCTTTGCCATTGAGGGCGGCCGTATCACCGCGGTTGAAACCACGCGCGGCCGGATCGGCTGCGGCAAGGTCTTGATCGCGGTCGCGGGCCGCAGCAGCCTGGTCTGCGACATGGCGGGCTTCCGGCTCCCCATTCGCACGGTGCCGTTGCAGGCGTGCGTCTCCCAGCCGGTGAAGCGGTTTCTCGATCCGATCATCGTCTCCGGCAGCCTGCACTGCTACATCTGGCAGAGCCAGCGCGGTGAGCTCGTCATGGGCGGCGCCACCGACCCGTACCCCCTCTATTCGACACGATCGACCCTCGATTTCAAGGAGGGCCTGATGGCGCACATGCTGGAGCTGCTGCCGTTCCTGGGCGAGGTCAAGATCATGCGGCAGTGGGCGGGCTTGAGCGACATGACCCCCGATTTCGCGCCCGTGATGGGCAAGACCCCTCTTTCCAACTGTTACCTGACGGCGGGCTGGGGGACCTGGGGCTTCAAGGCCACGCCGGCCTCCGGCAAGGCAATGGCCGCTTGCGTTGCCGACGACAGACCGCCCGAACTGATCGCACCGTTCCGACTCGACCGCTTCCGCGAACTCGACCAATTGGGCGAGGCGGGGGCTGCTTCGGTCGGACACTGAGGATCGCCCAGCCGTGAAGATCATGCCTTGCCCGCTCAATGGGCCGCGCAACATCCAGGAGTTCATCTGCCGCGGCGAAGTCAGGATCCCGCCTGCCGCGGATGCTTCGGCCGAGGCTTGGGCCGAGTACCTGTTCTATCGCGAGAACAAGGCCGGCATCGTTCGCGAATGGTGGTGCCACCTGCCGACGACGTTCTGGTTCATCGCCGAACGCGACACGCGCACGGATGAGATCATCCGCACCTACACCTTCGACGCGCTGGACGAGTCGGGGAGCGGACGATGAACGCGCGCGAACGGCTGCCGCTTCCCTTCGGGATCGCCATCGACCGCAGCCGGCCGCTCGGCTATTCCTTCGACGGCCGTTCAGGCAGGGGTTACGCCGGCGATACGCTGGCGAGTGCCCTTGCCGGGGACGGCGTCTGGCTCTTGTCCCGGTCGTTCAAGTACCATCGGCCGCGTGGTCTCTTCTCGTTGGCCGGTCACGACGCCAACACCCTGGTCCAGGTCGAAGATGAGCCGAACGTGCTCGCCGATCGGCTGGTGTTGCGCGAAGGCCTGACGGCAACTCCGCTGAACGGTACCGGCACCCTGACCCGGGACCGGGCGCGGATCCTGGAGCGGCTGCACCGTTTCATGCCGGTCGGCTTCTACTATCACGCCTTCTTTCGCCCGGCCGGGACCTGGCCGCGGTGGGAAAAGCTGATCCGGGCGATGGGCGGGCTCGGCACGGTCAACACGCGCCAGAAGCATGGCTATTACGACAAAGCCTATGCCTTCTGCGACGTCTGCGTGATTGGTGCTGGTCCGGCAGGGCTTTCGGCAGCGTTGGAAGCGGCGGCGGCCGGGGCCGAGGTCATCATCATCGACGACCAGGCGCTGCCCGGCGGTGCGCTTTCTTTCGCGCGCGAAGAGGTTGAGGGTGGCGCCGACGCGTTGCGCCGCAGCCTGCTTTCCCAGATCCAAGCCAAGCCGTCGATCACGCTGTGGAGCGGGGCGATCTGCCAGGGCTGGTTCACCGACCACTGGCTGCCGGTAACCCGCGGTGATCGCCTCTACAAGGTCCGGGCGGCGGCTGTGGTCGTTGCGACCGGCACGATTGGCCAGCAGGTGGTGTTCCGCAATAACGACCTGCCGGGGATCATGCTTGGCTCGGCCGCCCAGCGGCTGATGCGGCTTTACGGCGTCCGGCCGGGCACACGAGCGGTGATCCTCGCCGCCGATGAAGCCGCCTACGGCGTCGCCCTTGACCTGATCGATGCCGGCGTCGAGGTCGCCGCCCTGCTTGACCTCAGGACCGAAGTGCCGGCATCGCCTCTCGCCGCGGCGGTGCGGGCGCGTGGCGTGCCGGTCCGGCCGCGCATGGCGGTGGCGGAGGCGGTCGAGGGCCGCAACCATCTTTCGGCGGTGCGGATCGCCCAGGTTGTTGGCGAGGGAACGCTGGGGACCGCTGGCGAGACGATCGCATGCGATCTGCTCTGTCTTTCGGCCGGTGGCGTCCCGAATGCTGCGCTCGTCTGCCATGCCGGCGGGTCCGTGCGCCATGACGCCGCTTCTGGCCGGTTTGTTGTCGCTTCTACGCCTCCTGATCTGTTCGTTGCCGGTTCCATCGCTGGAACGGAAAGTTTCGCGGCGGCAATGGCCGGCGGCCGGCGGGCAGGGTGGCAGGCGGCGCGGGCTGCCGGCTTTTCCAACCCGCACGAGCCGCAGGTGGAGCCGGCATCGGCTGCGCCCGCGGGTCCGATGCCGTGGCCAATCTTCCCCCATCCCAAGGGAAAGGACTTCGTCGATTTCGACGAGGATCTGACCGTCAGCCACGTGCGCGACGCGGTTGCCGCCGGCTTTGACAGTGTTGAGCTGCTCAAGCGCTACTCCACTGCCGGCATGGGGCCGTCACAGGGGCGGATCACCAACCCGGTGCTCTACCGCCTGCTGGCACAGGCGACAGGGCAGAGTGTCGAGGCGGTCGGCAGTGTCACCGTGCGCCCGCCGATCGGCCAGGAGAAGATCGGCCACTTGGCCGGCCGCGGTTTCGATCCGGTCCGCCTGTCGCCGATCCACCATCGCCATCAGGAACTTGGCGCCACGATGATGGTGGCCGGGACCTGGCTGCGGCCGGCGGTCTATGGCGAGGGAGGTCAGGAGGCATCGATCCGCGACGAGGTCCGCGCCGTCCGCAACGGTGTCGGCCTGATCGATGTCTCGACACTGGGCAAGATCGAGGTGCGGGGGCCGGATGCGGCCGCCTTCCTGGAACGCATCTATACGTTTGCCTTCGCAGCGCAACCGGTCGGCCGCGTCCGTTACGCGCTCATGACCGACGAGGTCGGCAACGTCATGGATGACGGCGTCGCCGCCCGCCTGCACGCCCACCATTTCTACGTGACGGCGACCACCGGCGGTGCCGACGGTGTCTACCGCTTCATGCAGTGGTGCAACGCCCAGTGGCGGCTTGCCGTCGACATCGCCAACGTCACGGCGGCCTACGCGGCGGTTAATATCGCCGGGCCGCGGGCGCGCGCGGTTCTCGCCCGCCTTGACGGCGATCTGGACCTGGCGCCGGAGGCTTTCCCCTACATGGCGGTGCGCGAGGGGATGCTTGCCGGCATGCCGGTGCGCGCACTCCGGGTCGGCTTCGTCGGTGAGCTCGGCTACGAACTGCACGTGCCTTCGAGTTGTGGCGAAGCGATCTGGGATCGGCTGCTTGCGGCGGGGCAAAGCGAGGGTATCAGGCCCTTCGGCGTCGAGGCGCAGCGGATCCTTCGCCTGGAGAAGGGCCACGTCATCATCGGTCAGGATACGGACGGCCTTTCAACCCCAGGGGAGGCCGGGCTCGGTTGGGCGCTCTCGAAGAAGAAACCGTTCTTCGTCGGCAAGGCGGCGCTCGAGTTGCGGCAGCGCCGGGCGATGAACCGGGTCCTGGTTGGCTTCGTTCAGACCAGCACCGGTCCCCAACCGCTGGAGAACCACCTCATCTTTGCGGGCAGCGAGGTCGCCGGCCGCGTGACGTCGGTTGCGTTCTCGCCGTCATTGGAGCGGGTCATCGGTTTGGCATACGTACCGCCGGCGCTTGCCGAAACCGGCACGGCGCTGACGATCAAGGGCACGGGCGGACGGCTGATCGCGGCCGAGGTGTCCAAGACACCGTTCTACGATCCCGAAAACCGCCGCCAGGAGATGTGAGCAAATGAGCGGTGCAGAGGGCGCACGCGCGGCCGGCGGCAACCCGCGCCGCAGCTTTTTCCAAAGGCAGTTGGAAGAGCTCGGTGCGCGGTTCTCGATCCTCGCGGATGGCCCGCTGGCAACGGATTTCGGTGCTGCCGCGGCCGAGCGCGAGCAGGCACGGCAGCTGGGACTTTGCGATCTCTCTTCCGTGCCGCGCATCGGCTTCAAGGGCGCGAATACCGCCGCCTGGCTTGCCGGCCGTGGCGTGGCACTTCCTGCGCAACCTCACCGCCTTGCCCGTATCGAGGACGGTCTTCTCGCCTGCCGGCTTTCACCGGGCGAGGCGTTGCTGTTGTCCCAGCCATGGGGCTCGTCACGCCTGATCAAGGACCTGGAGCGCGCCTGGAGCATCGAGACCGCGGGCTTGTGCTTTCCGGTCCCGCGCCGGGACAGCCACGCCTGGCTGGCCCTGGTCGGCGCCCGGGTCCCGACGATGCTGACCAAGATCTGCGGCATCGATTTCCGGCCGCACAAGTTCGCCGATCTCACGCTGGCCCAGACGCAGGTTGCGCGCACAAGTGCGATCGTGGCGCGCGCCGACGTCGAGGGTACGGGCTGCTGGCATCTGCTCTTCGACAGTGCGTCTGCAGCCTACATGTGGCAGGTGCTGATTGATGCGATGAGCGAATTCGACGGCAGGCCAGTCGGTTGCGCCGCATTGGCGCCGCCCGGCAGCACTCAATAGGAGTTGACCGCGATCACGACGCTCGATGACGAAGGCAACGTCCATGCCCTGCAAGGCGCAAGGGACAATGGTCTCGAAGCGGCGATCGGGCGGCAAGTGCGGGAGTTCCGCCTCCGTCTCGGCATGTCGGTGGTCGACTTGGCGCGCGAGGCCGGGCTTTCGGCGGGGATGCTGTCAAAGATCGAGAACGGCCAGACATCCCCGTCGCTGGCGACGCTCGCCAACCTGTCGCGCGCCCTCAACGTTCCTTTCACGGCCCTGTTTCGCCGCTTCGAGGAGAAGCGGGATGCGATCCTCGTGCGTGCCGGCGAAGGCCTGACCATCGAGCGCCGTGGCACGCGGGCCGGCCACCAGTACCAGCTGCTGGGGCACACGCTGCATAAGCAGATTGCCTTCGACCCCTATCTGATCACGCTGACCGAGAAATCCGAGGTCTTCCCCCTGTTTCAGCATGCGGGGCTGGAATTCATCTATGTCCTGGAGGGCAGGGTCGCCTACCGCCATGGCGATCGGATCTATGCGCTCAGTCCCGGTGACTCGCTGTTCTTCGACGCCGATGCGCCGCATGGCCCGGAAGAACTGAGCCAGCTGCCGATCCGCTTCCTGTCGGTGATCGTTGGGCTGCGAACCGAGTGAGGTGAGATCGATTTTTGTCGTAAAGGGGCGCGTCATTGCTGATTAGCGGCTCGTTTTTTGCAGTGACGTTACTTTCTGACGTTGGATCTTTTCAGGGTGGAGACAAGAAACATGGCTACAAGCCTGCATGAACTCGGCCGGGAACGCGGCATCCGCTACTTCCTCATCAGCTACGTTGACCTTTTCGGCGTGCTTCGGGCGAAGCTGGTGCCGCTCGGGGCAATCGCCGGAATGCAGAAGAACGGCGCCGGCTTCGCTGGTTTCGCCACCCATCTGGACCTGACCCCGGCGGACGCGGACATGTTTGCCCTGCCGGATCCGGACAGCTTGATCCAGTTGCCGTGGAACAAGGAGGTTGGCTGGCTCGCGTCCGCGCTTGTCGTCGGCGGGGAAGTGCTGGCGCACGGGCCGCGTGATGTCCTCAAGGAGCAAATCGCGCATGCCCGCGCCTTGGGCTACACCATGAAGACCGGCATCGAATGCGAGTTCTTCCTTCTGACACCGGAAGGCGATGCGATCGCCGACGTCTTCGACAGCTATCCCAAGCCCTGCTACGACCAGCAGGCTCTCATGCGGCAATACAACGTCATCCGCGCCATTTGCGATGCAATGGAGGAACTCGGCTGGGGGCCTTACCAGAACGATCATGAGGACGCCAACGGCCAGTTCGAAATGAACTGGGCCTTTGACGATGCACTCAAGTCCGCCGATCGGCATGTCTTCTTCAAGTACATGGCAAAAACGATCGCGGAGCAGCATGGCATGCGCGCGACCTTTATGCCGAAACCGTTCAATTCCCTGACCGGTAACGGCTGTCAAATGCATGTCTCGTTATGGAACCATGATGGCAGCGACAACGTCTTCCATGCGGACGATGGTGAACTTGGCCTTTCGCCGCTTGCCTACAATTTCCTCGGCGGGATCATGCATTCGGCCGATGCGCTGTGCGCCGTCTTCAATCCGACCGTCAACAGCTACAAGCGGATCAACGCGCCGATCACGGCCTCGGGCGCAACCTGGTCGCCAAACTCCATTACGTACGGGGGAAACAACCGGACGCACATGGTGCGGATCCCCGATCCGGGCCGTTTCGAGTTGCGGCTGATGGACGGAGCCGTCAATCCCTACCTCAGTCACGCGGCCGTTCTTGCCGCTGGTCTCGACGGCATCCGGAACCAGCGAGATCCCGGCGAGCGGCTTGACATCAACATGTACACCGATGGTCACACGGTGGCCGGTGTTCGCAAGCTGCCGCTTAACCTTCTCGACGCATTGCGCCTGCTCGACTGCAGCGAGGTTCTGCGCGCTGCCCTCGGCGGTCGCTTTGTGGACAGCTACGTCAAGCTCAAGCTCCAGGAGTGGAACGACTTCATGAGCCACCCGAGCGCTTGGGAGCGCGCGCGCACGCTCGACTGCTGACACGACGTTCCGAAATCATCACAGATGCAACACGAAGGGTGAGGCGAGCGTGCACTACGTCTTGAGCATGAGCTGTCCCGATACGATCGGCATCGTCGCCGCCGTCAGTGGCTTTTTGAGCGCGCATGACGCCTTTATCACCGAATCCGTCCATTACGGTGATGAGCAGACGGCTCAATTCTTTATGCGGACCGTCTTCCGCTCGGCAAACGGCCGCATGCCGGACCTGACGCAAATAAGGAGCCGGTTTGGCGATGTGGCCGAACGGTTCCGCATGCGCTGGGGGATCCATCCGACCGCGCAGCGGACCCGGGTCATGATCCTGGTTTCGAAGTTCGACCACTGTCTGAACGACCTGCTGTACCGCTACCGCATTGGCCAGCTGCCGATCGACGTGGCGGCTGTGGTGTCCAACCATCCCGACCTCGCCCCGCTGGCGCGTTGGCACAACATCCCGTTTCATCACCTGCCGGTGACGGCAGAGACCAAGAAGGCGCAAGAGGCCGAGGTCATCAACCTGATCGAAACGCTGAACGTCGAACTCGTTGTGCTCGCGCGTTACATGCAGGTCTTGTCGCCGGAACTATGCCGCTACCTCGATAAGCACTGCATCAACATTCATCATTCGTTCTTGCCGAGCTTCAAGGGTGCGAAGCCTTACCAGCAAGCCCATGAGCGCGGTGTCAAGATTATCGGCGCCACCGCTCATTATGTGACTGAGAACCTCGACGAAGGACCGATTATCGAACAGGCGGTCGAGCGTGTCGGTCACAGCCATAGCGCCGAGAGCCTGATGATGATGGGCCGGGATATCGAGAACGTCGTTCTGGCGCGAGCCGTCCAATGGCATGTCGAGCGCCGGGTTTTCGTCAACGGTAAGAAAACCGTCGTTCTGCGCTGAACACTGGACATCAAGGACCGTCCCTGACAGGGCCGGGGAGGGAGCGCGGCTTGAAGTCCGCGCGCCCTCCCGACGGCGCCTGTGTCGCATTCATTCGTCAGTTGTGTAGCGCTTCCCCGTGGATCGCCATGTCGAGCCCCTCGCGCTCAACGCTTTCGGATACGCGCAGACCGATCACGAGGTCGATCACCTTCAGGATGATGAAGCTGCCGACAACGGTGAGCCCGATGGTCACGCCAACACCGAAGATCTGAGTGATAATCTGGTCGGGGTTGCCGTCGATCAGGCCGGACTTGCCTTCACCACCGATGGACTGGATCGCAAACACGCCGGTCAGGATTGCGCCCAAAACACCGCCAACACCGTGGACGCCGAAGCAGTCCAGCGCATCGTCGATGCCAAGCTTGTGCTTCAGCCACGTGGCGCCCCAGTAGCAGACGATTCCGGACAAGAGGCCGATTGCGAGCGCGCCCTTGACGTCCACGAAGCCACAGGCCGGGGTGATCGCAACCAGTCCGGCAACGGCACCCGAGGCCGCGCCAAGCAGGGTCGGCTTGCCGCGCACGAGCCACTCAATCCCCATCCATGACAGCACCGCCGCCGCCGTTGCGGTGTGGGTGGTGACGAACACGTTACCGGCTGAGCCGCCGGCTGCCAGCGACGAGCCGACGTTGAAGCCGAACCAGCCGACCCACAGCAGTGAGGCGCCGATCATGGTGAGAATCAGGTTGTGCGGTGCCATGCTTTCGCTGACCGAGGTCTCGCTGGCGCGCAGCCCCGTGCGTTTGCCCACCATGATTGCGGCAACCAGACCCGCAAAACCGGCGTTGATATGCACGACCGTACCGCCGGCGAAGTCGAGCACACCTGCATCGAGCAGGTAACCGCCCGGTCCCCAGACCATGTGAGCCGTCGGCGCATAAACGAACAGCATCCACAATGCCATGTACCAAAGGATGGCCGAGAACTTCATCCGGTCGGCGAAGCTGCCAATGATGATCGCGGGCGTGATAATCGCAAAGGAGCACTGAAACATAACGAAGACGTTCTCAGGTATGGTTCCTGAAAGCGTGTCCGGCATAATCCCGTTCAAGAACGCTTTGTCCAGGCCGCCAAAGAACGGATTGTTTTCAGTGAAAGCGATGCTGTATCCGACAACAACCCAAAGCACTGATAACAGAGCGCCCGTGGTGAAGCACTGCGTCAGCAGGGCAAGCACGTTCTTCTTGCGAACCATGCCGCCGTAAAACAGTGCAAGGCCTGGGAACAGCATCATGAGCACCAGAACCGTCGACGTCAGCATCCAGGCGTTGTCACCTGTGTCGAGGGTTGGTGCCGTGGCTTCTTGAGCGCTGGCGAGAGACGCGAACAGAAGTCCCGCGCCCGCAGTCAGCAGCCCGATCGATATCAGTTGTCTTTTTCGCATGACGCTTGAGTCTCCTGATCACGCCTTCATTTCAGTGGATCTTCTTCGGCCGAACCTTCACCGTCTACGCCGCGGCCGCTGAGAGTCCCCGTGGGTTCGTTGGGCAACGGAATTCTGTCGCACCAACAGTGTCCGCCCACTCTCGTGCCGGCCGGCCGGAAAAGAGTCGGTCGCAAAAAGCTCCTGGTTCGAAATACTTGGCCTTGATGTATCAAGAGCCGTGCCAGTGTCGGTTGCTGCCGGCAAAAAAATGCGAGCGCTGCCGCGGCCGGTAGCGGATCGGGCCGCTGCACTCGATAAGGACCGCGGCGGCTGGATGGGGCGCCGGCTTGGAGACACGTAGAGTGCCCAAGAAATGTACGGACCGGCGGTTGGGTGCCTTTCGGACAGGCAGATTCGAGGATCCGGCAACGCCGTCCTGCGTTCTGCGGCTGGTCTGTTCACGCGAGGGTCATGGCGGCGAACGGCGCGAGATTCGCGCGAAGGCGAGGTGACAGGAACCACCGGATCGGGCTACGCAGGAGCGGCGTGATCGTGCGCTCAAACCGGGGTCAACGAAGCATGTGGATTTCACGACTGGGCTTGGTGCTCGCAGCCGGCTTGGCGGCTTGTCAGGCGACGCCTGAAATGACCGTTTCCGCGCCCCCTCTCATCACCGGCGCCTTTATGACGCTTGCCGATGCGCCGCGCCTGACCGAATGCCGCACGGAGCGCAGCTACCCGGTGGCGATCGCCGCCGACTATCGGCGGCTTGAAGAGGCGTACCTGTCCGCGCGCGAGAAGCCCGGCCAGCCGCTGTTGATCACCTTCGAAGGCCGCATCACGGAACGGCCGCGCGCTGAGGAGGGCACCGGCACCGAACCGACGGCGATCATCGAGCGCTTCGTTCACGTCTGGCCCGGAGAGACATGCGAGCGCAATCGCGTGGATGCGTCACTGACCAACACCTACTGGCGCTTGGTCCTTCTCGGCCAAGAGGAGATTGGGGCGGTCGCCGGGCGCCGCGAACCGCACCTGATCCTGCGCATCGGCGAGCCCCGCTTCACCGCAACCGCCGGCTGCAACCAGCTCATCGGCGGCTATGAGACGGATGGCGAAAGCCTGCGTTTTGGGGCGGCCGCCGCCACCCGCATGGCCTGCCCGCCACCGCTCGATGAGCGCGAGCGCCGCCTCGTCGATGTGCTGGCGAACACCAGGACCTGGCGCATCGCCGGTCCGGCACTCGAACTGCGCGACGGCGAACAGCGCCCACTCGCGTTGTTGCAGGCGGTCTATCTGCGCTAGTGCACTGGCACAAACAGAGGGTACATTCTGTTTGTGCCGAAAGTGCACGCGATTCAATATGTTGTGCAGCGACAACCATGCTCGGGCGTGAAACGCCCGATCGGGTCGCTGCACTAGCTCTTCGGAGCGTGTTCGATAACGCGCGTGCATGGAATTGCTAGCGAGACGGCATTTCACCGCCGACCGCGCCACCTGCCATGATTCAGGCTCAAGGGTCGGATCGCATCCGCCCGATGGTTTGATGGGAGGTGACCATGGCCGGCTCAGCCACGGCCGCGCGGATCGGGACGCGTTTCGCGCCGGTATTTGAAGCGTGGGAGAACACGGTCGAGGCTTGCGCGCAGACGCTCGGCCCCGTGCTTGACCTCATCATCCGCCTCTGGCTGGCACAGATCTTCTTCGTTTCCGGCGTCGTCAAGACGGCGACCTGGGCGTCGACGGTGATGCTCTACACGACGGAGCATCCCGTACCGGGACTGGCACCGGCGACGGCGGCCGTGCTTGGCACCGGCATCGAGCTGATCTGCGCGCCGCTCCTGGCCGTTGGCCTCTTCACGCGGCTCGCGGTTCTGCCGTTGCTGGCAACCACGCTCTTCTTGCAGCTGACCTACCTGGAACTCACCGACCACAGTTTGTGGATGGTGCTCCTGGGTCTCTTGGCCATCCGCGGTGCCGGCGCGCTGTCGTTGGACCACCTGATCGCGCCGCACTTGACAGGCTCCGCCATTCCCTTCGCCGCCACGTTACTGCGGCTTTTCAAGTGGCTGCAGCGAGCCGTCCTGCCCGCGTACCTTGTGGCGGTTCGGATCTGGTTCGGCTGGCTGGTGATGAGTGCTGTAACCGGCAGCGGCGGCGGTGCAACCGCGCTGACGATCGCCGCCTGTGCGCTGCTCGCGGCCGGGCTGGCGACGCGGTTTGCCGCACTCGTGCTGATGGTCCTGACCCTCACCGCGCAGGCAGCGATCCCCGAGCTTGGCGATCCCGTCCTGCGCCTGTTCGTCCTGGGCTTCTTCGTGATCCATGGCGCAGGCGCACTCTCGCTGGACCGCTTGGTGCAGACCAGCATTCGCGCCCTGTGCCCGAGCCTCACCATGAACCCGGCATGGTACGCGGATGCACCGCGGGTCGTCATCATCGGTGCCGGATTTGGCGGCATCGCGGCGGCGCGGGCGCTCAAGCACGCCCGGGCGCGGGTCACGCTGATCGACCGGCGCAACTACCATCTCTTCCAGCCGCTGTTGTACCAAGTCGCCACCGCGACGCTGTCGCCCGCCGATATTGCGGTGCCGATCCGCACGCTGGTGCGCGACCAGCGCAACTGCCAGGTCCTGATGGGCCGGGTCGCTGCCATCGACCCGCACCGACGCGAGATCCAGTTTCGCTCCGGTTCGCAACGGCCGGTCGGCTACGACTACCTGGTGTTGGCGACCGGCGCCCGGCACAGCTACTTCGGCAAGGACGCCTGGGAGCCGTTCGCGCCCGGCCTGAAGAAGATCGACGACGCAACGGCGATGCGCAGCCGGATCCTCTCCGCCTTCGAACAGGCGGAAGCCAGCGATGATCCGGCGGAGCGACAGCGTCTCCTGACCTTCGTCATCGTCGGCGGCGGCCCGACCGGGGTCGAGCTCGCAGGCGCGATTGCGGAGTTGGCGCACCACACCCTTCGCGAGGAATTCCGCAGCATCGATCCGGCCGAGGCGCGCGTCGTGCTCGTCCAGTCGGCGCCGCGCATCCTGCCGGCGCTGCCGGAGAGTCTATCCGTATCCGCGACCCGCGCCCTCGAAGGTCTTGGCGTCGAGGTCTTACTCAATACCCGCGTCGAAGGCATCGACGGCCAGGGGGCGACCATCGGCAACGAACGCGTCGAGGCGGGCACAGTGCTGTGGGCGGCAGGGGTCATGGCCTCGCCGGCCGGCCGCTGGATTGACGCTCAGTGCGATAACGCCGGCCGGGTCGAAGTCGCGGCCGATCTCTCGGTGTCCGGCTTGGCGAACATCTTTGCTATTGGCGATACGGCTGCTTGCGCTGGCGCGGACGGCCGGCCGCTGCCGGGCCTTGCCGCCGTCGCCAAGCAACAGGGCCATTATGTCGCGCGGCTGATCCGTGCCCGGATCGAAGGCCGGCGCGATCCTGGCCCGTTCCGCTACCGCAATCTCGGCTCGATGGCCACCATCGGCCGCAAGGCTGCGGTTGCCGAGCTGCCGGGAATGCGGTTGAGCGGTGGTATTGCCTGGTGGCTGTGGGGCTTGGTGCACGTCGCGTTTCTCGTCGACGCGCGCTCGCGGATCGCGGTGATGTTCGACTGGTTCTGGTCGTATCTCACCTTCAACCGCAGCGTCCGTCTGATCACCGGAGGGGAGGGAAGCGCCGATTGACCGTCGGCGCTTGGCTTGGAGATCCTCCTGCAGCGCCCGTAGATGGAATTTGCCATCTGGGATTTCTTGCGTCCGGCCCTGATCCGAATTAGGATTTCGCCGCTCCAGTTTTGCGGGACCGCTTGAATAAACCAAGAACGCTGGGATGAGGCGGGAATGGAGCTCTACCAAGTTAAGTACTTTGTCAGCCTGTGCGAGACCCTCAACTTCACGCGTGCTGCGGAAAAGTGCAACGTAGCGCAGCCGAGCCTGACTCGCGCAATCCAGAACCTTGAGCGCGAGTTGGGTGGTCCTCTTTTCCACCGGGAACGTCAGAATACGCACCTCACCGAACTGGGGCGCCTCATGCAGCCCTACTTCGAGGATATGCTGGGCCAAACACAGGCGGCGCACGCTTTCGCCCGCAGTTTTGCCAACCTGGATGGCATCTCGCTGCGGATTGGCGTGATGTGCACGATCGGGCCAATCATGGTGTCGGATTTCCTGCGTTCGTTTGCCGAGCGCCATCAGGGGTTGGACATCTGCGTGCTCGACGCCTCCGCCCAGGCGTTGCAGAGCAAGCTGCTGAACGGCGAGATCGACGTTGCCATCTACGGTATGCCTGAACTGCAGCCGCACGAGCGCTTGCACGCCTTACCGCTGTTCTACGAACGCTTCGTCGTCGCGGTCGCGCGCGACCATCCGCTCGCCGCACACGAGACCGTGCGCTGCAAAGATTTGCACAAGGGGCGTTACATCAACCGGATCAATTGCGAAGTATACGAGGTGGCGACTGCAGCCCTGCAACGCCTGGGCGTCGAGGTGCAAATGGTTTTCCGCAGCGAGCGCGATGACTGGGTCCAGGCGATGATCGCCGCCGGGCACGGCTTCGGTTTCTTTCCTGAATACTGCGTCACCATGCCCGGCATCGTCGGCCGCCCCTTGGTCGAGCCGGAAATGTACCGCACGGTCGATCTGGTCACCGTGCGCGGCCGTCCGTTCTCGCCTGCCGTGGGCGCATTCGTGCGCGCGGCGAAGGCATTCACGTGGTCGCCGGCGCCGCCGGTCCCTCGGCCACACGACACGGATCGCGGCGCCTTCGCGGCCTGAACGGTTGCCGATGGTGTCCTGAACCACAGCCAAGCAGATCCACCGCAGACGCAAGGAATCCCGGGGATGGAGCTGTACCAGGTCAAGTACTTCCTTGCCGTCTGCGATCTCCTCAACTTCACCCGCGCGGCCGAACGCTGCAACGTTTCGCAGCCGAGCTTGACTCGCGCCATTCAGAACCTGGAGGCCGAGTTCGGCGGCCCGCTGTTTCACCGTGAGCGCCAGAACACGCACCTGACCGACTTGGGCCAGATGGTCCGCCCCTACCTTGAGGAGGTCGGCCAGCAGGCCGAAGCGGCGCGCGAGCGGGCCAGGCAGTATGTCAAACTGACGGATGCGCCGCTGATGGTCGGCGTCATGTGTACGATCGGCCCCGGGAAGCTGGTCCCGCTCTTTGCCGAGTTCCAGCGCAGCTATCCGGGCGTCGATATCGCGCTCCGCGATGCCCGCGCGGAAATGCTGCGCGACATGCTGGCCAAGGGTGAACTCGACCTCGCCATCTTCGGCCAGCCGGAACAGCCCGACGACCGTTTCAATGCATTGGAGCTGTTTCACGAATCGTTCGTGATCGGCTTCGGGCCAGGCCATCCGTTCGAGCCCTTGAACGCTGTCCGGCTGAGCGACCTGCATCAGATGCGCTACTTGAGCCGCGCCAATTGCGAGTTCGGAGACTATATGCGCGCGATGTGCCGGGAGCGTGGGATCGAGCCGTTACGCCCCTACCGCAGCGAACGCGATGACTGGATTCAGGCGATGGCGCTGGCCGGGCTCGGCTTTACGTTCATCCCGCAGTTTGCGGTGACCATCCCGGACCTGATTACGCGGCCGCTGATCGAGCCGGAGGTCGCCCGCACGGTTCATCTGGTAACCGTACGCGGCCGTCCGCACGGCAAGGCCGTCGGCGCCTTCGTCCGCACGGCGATGGCCCTGCGGGGAAAACTCTAGCCAGTTAGCGGCACGGCCACGATGACGTGGTCGTGCGGTCGCCGGACGCTAAGCGCCAACTCTTCCCTCCATCCGCATGAACGCTCCAGCATGAGCGTTCCAGCATGTCGGGGACATGCCGGCATGAACAATGTAGCGAGCGCGTCAAGTTGACCGGTTTTTGTAGCGCATGAATTGACCGCT
>JADHED010001174.1_pt1 | contig 24137 bp, 33 predicted proteins | sample 8952041 | NCBI WGS metagenome assembly JADHED01 (sample SAMN16124423, study PRJNA663239) | bioreactor sludge metagenome | isolation source: sludge (control) | place: India:Bengaluru | collected 2018-09-08
CGGCATCGGATTGCCCAAGGAGAACCGCTCACGTCTGCTCGCCCCCTACCTGCTGACCAAGGAGCAACGCCGTCAGCTGCCGATCATCGGTGATCCCGACCCGGAAACCCTGTGGCGGGTCGAGCTGTTCTACAACGCCGTCGGGCTCGCGATCGAGCGCGCCACCGGCGTGATGGTGTCGCCGATCATGAAGCTGCACCACGAGGGTTTCGGCCGCATGGTGCTCACCGCCGGCCGGCTGATCGTCGTCAACAAGCAGTTGCGCGATCTGCACCGCTTTGGCTTCGAGAGTCTGGAAAAGCTCGCCGCCGAAGGCGAGAAGCTGGTCGCCGCCGGCATCGGCATGATCGACCAGTATCCGGCGGTGGCCAATTATGGTTGAGCCTCTTCTTCAGCCCTTTCATTGATGACTCAAGGTGACGCGATGAGTGATCCGGAGCAGCTCAAGGCCAGAATCAAGAAGCTCAATGCCAAGGCCACCAGCCTGAAGATGAATCTGCATGACCTGTCGGAAGAGTTGCCGATCGGTTGGGAGAAGATTCCGCTGATCGCCGCCGAGGCACACGAAGCCTACCGTGCCCTGGCCGAGGCCCGCAGCGAACTGGAACGGATCGGAGGCTGAACCGATGAGTGACTTCAGCGTCACGCTGCCCAATGGCCACGCCTGGACGCCGCGCTTCGTGCAGACCTTGGATGAAACGCGCTGCATCGGTTGCGGACGCTGCTATCGGGTCTGTGGCCGCGATGTGTTCGAGCTGGTCGGCCTGACCGAAGAGGGCGAACGGATCGTGGTCAAAATGACGGCGGCCGACGAAGACGATGACGACGATGTCGAATACGAACGCAAGGTGATGACCATCGCGCATCAGGAGAACTGCGTCGGCTGCGAAGCCTGCTCACGCATCTGTCCCAAGCAGTGTCACAGCCATGCCCCGCTGTCACTCTGACTGCATCGGCACGCGCCCGATCGTCACGGAGCCCCGCCATGACCTCCATCGCCCACATCACGCCTGCACCGCCATCGGCTGAGCTGCTGGCCGCCGCGACCCGGCCAGTGGCGCCACTGACGCTGGTCTATGCCGGCGTGCTGGCCCGCTTCGGCACCCTGGCCCTGCCGATGTCACAGTTGCAACCGCTGTTCGACAGCCACTTTCCACGCGCATCGGCCCTGCTGCCGCGGTTCGACGGCGAGCTGCCGGCGCAGCTGCGCTGCCGGTTCGATGAGGTGGAGGATGTGCGCGACCTGCTCTATGAACACCGCAGCAACGACAGCAACGACAGCCGCTGGCTGGCCCATGCCATGGCGGTGGGTTGCCTGGGCAGTGACCACCTGTGGCAGGATCTCGGGCTGCCGGAGCGGCGGGCGCTGTCGCAACTGCTGCAGGAGCACTTCACCACCCTGCATGCCCGCAACGGCAACAACATGCGCTGGAAAAAGTTCTTCTACAAGCAGCTGTGCGAGAGGGCCGAACTCCACATCTGCAAGGCGCCGAGCTGCGCCGAGTGCATCGACTACCCGCTCTGTTTTTCGGCCGAAGCAGAGTCGGCGTGACCTTCACCCATCCACCCTGCGCGCTCGATGATGGCGAGCTCGACCGCATTCTCGGCGAGGATGTCGGCCATGGCGACCTGACCACCGCGGCACTCGGCATCGGCGCGCGGCCGGCACGCATCGACCTGAGCGCCCGCGATGCGATGGTGGTCTGCGGTGTCGAAGAGGCGGCACGGCTGTTCAGCCGCAATGGCTGCCAGGTTGCCACGCTGATCGAACGCGGCAGCCGGGTTGAACGCGGCACGCTGCTGTTGGCGGCCGAGGGCCGGGCCGATGCGCTGCACCGGGTCTGGAAGAGTGCCCAGACCCTGATCGAACATGCCGCCGGCATCGCGACCGCCACCGCGCAGATGGTCCGCGCGGTGGCGGGCATCGGCAAGACGCCGGTGGTGGTCTGCACCCGCAAGAATTTTCCTGGAACACGCGCCATTGCCGCGCTGGCCGTGCAGGCCGGTGGCGCCCAGATGCACCGCCTGGGTCTGGGCGAGACGCTGCTGCTTTTTCCTGAACATCGCCAGTTCATCGCGCCAGCAGCGCTGGCCGAGACCGTGCATCGGCTCAGGCAGCGCCATCCGGAAAAAAAGCTGATCGCCGAGACCGGCGACAGTGACGAGGCGGTGGCGCTGGCGCGGGCCGGGGTCGAAATCCTCCAGCTCGAACGCTTCTCGCCGGAACGGCTGGCCGAACTGCTGCGGACCCTGAACCATCTGGCCCTGCCCTGTCTGGTCGCCGCGGCTGGCGGCGTGACCCTGGCCAACGCTGCGGCCTACGCCCGCGCCGGCGCCGACATTCTGGTGAGCTCGGCGCCCTACTTCGCGGCACCGGCCGAGGTGCAGGTGTGCTTCACCCCGATTGACCGATCCTCACCCGGCTGAACGTCCCCCGACGTCGGCGCAACGACAGCTCGACGCAGAGCGACATCGCCGCTGCGTCGAGACCACGCCTCAGCCGAACTTGAACAGAATGCCGTAGCCACCGCGCGGATAGTTCCACTCCACGTTGTGGAATTCGGTGCAGATGATGCGGCAGGTGCCACACTCCAGGCAGCCATCGGTGATCAGGGTGACCCGGCCATCGCCCTCCAGCGTGTAGCAACTGGCCGGACAGCAGTGGGTGCAGGGTTTCTCTTCACACTGGCTGGCGCAGACCGATGCATCGAGGATGTTGATGTGGGGCCGTCCGCTGTCGACGCGGTAGCGGTTCTGGAACAGTTTCTCTTCAACACGGCTCATTCGAAGGCCCTCCACAATTTGAATGCATCACTCACCAGCCCGAGCCGGGAGCGTTTCATGACGAAGTTGCGCCGAATGGCCCGCTCCTTGGTCCGCTTGTCGATGCCGTCGACGGCAATCAGCGTATGGGCGGCACGGTTGATCAGCTCCGGATAGGTGGTGAAGAACTGCTGGTTTTTCTCGACGACATGCGGCAGCCGCCTGTATTTCTTCAGATCTTTCATCACGAAGCTGGCGTCGAGCTTCTGCCGGTAGCGGGCCAGGTTCTTCTGGTTCAGCGGCTTGTTCTCGCTCTTGAGCTCGATCACCGTCTGTGCCGCGAGCTGCCCGGTGGTCATGGCCAGGTTCGAGCCTTCGCGGTGCACGCCGTTGACGAACATGCCGGAATCACCGGCAATCATCCAGCCGTCGCCATAGAGCTTCGGCATGGCGTTGTAGCCCCCCTCGGGGATCAGATGGGCGGTGTACTCCTTCATCTCGCTGCCTTCGAGCAGCGGCTTGATGCCGGGATGCGCCTTCATCTCCTCCAGCATGGTGTAGGGCGAGATTTTCTGCCGCTTGAAATCACTGAGCAGACAGCCGACCCCGATGCTGATCGACTCCTTGTTGGTGTAGAGAAAACCGGTGCCAACCATGCCCTGGGTGATCTTGCCCACCATCTCGATCACCACCCCCTCGTCGCCACTGAGGTTGAAGCGGCTCTGGATGGTCTCCTCGGGCAGAAAGTGGATCTCCTTGACGGCCAGCGCCACATCCTGCGGCTTGATTTCGGGATGAAAGCCGGCGCGCTTGGCGAGCAGGGAGTTGACCCCGTCGGCCAGAATCACGATGTCGGCATAGATCGATCCACCCAGGCGGTCGGTCTTGACCCCCACCACCTGCTGGCCATCCATGTGCAGCTCGGTCACCGTGGTCTCGCAGATCACCAGCGCGCCGGCCTCCTGCACCTTCTTCGAAAACCACTTGTCGAACTGGGCGCGGATGATGGTGTAGCGGTTGTAGGGCGGCGTGTTGAAGTCGTTGGAGCGGTAGCTGGTGCCGACATAGGCGGCATCATCGAGAATCCAGCCACGCTGCTCGATGATGTGCCGCTCCAGCGGTGCCTCATCGCGAAAATCGGGGATGATTCTCTCCAGCGCATCGGCATAGAGGATGGCGCCCTGGACATTCTTCGAACCCGGGTATTCGCCACGCTCCAGTTGCAGCACCTTGAGTCCGGCCTTGGCCAGGGTGTAGGCGGCGGCATTGCCGGAAGGACCGGCACCGACCACGATCGCATCGAACTTCTCGTTCATGGGCACTCTCCTGCACTGGGTTCTGTGAACGCTAACCGGCCATGCGGCTGGTCAGCGCCTGGCGAAAGGCTTCGGTCAGCGCCGGCAGAATCTGCATGGCGTTGCCGACGATTCCATAGGTGGCGAAGTCGAAGATCGGCGCGTTGGGATCCTGGTTGATCGCGATGATCGCATCGGCGCCCTCCATGCCGACCCGGTGCTGCACCGCACCGGAGATGCCGGCAGCGATATAGAGCTTGGGCCGCACGGTCTTGCCGGACTGCCCGACCTGCCGGTCGGCGCTGACCCACCCGGCCTGCACCACCGGCCGGGTGGCACCGACTTCGGCCCCCAGCACCCGCGCCAGATCCCAGATCAGCTCGAAATTTTCCGGCCGCTTCAGACCGCGCCCGCCGGAGACGATGATGTCGGCAAACGGCAGGGTCGACTGCTCGCTGCTGTCGTCGGCGATGAACTCCAGCACCTTGGTGACGATGTCACTCTCGATCAGGCTCAGCGGATGTTCGACGACCGGCCCGCTGCGGCTGCTGTCGCGCTCGGGCATGCACATCACCCGCGGACGCACCGTGGCCATCTGCGGCCGGTAGTTGAGGGTGACGATGGTGCAGAGCAGACTGCCGCCAAAGGTCGGACGGGTCGCCGCCAGACTGCGTTTTTCCGCGTCGATGGCAAGACCGGTGCAGTCGGCGGTCAATCCGGTGCGCAGCGTGGTGGCGACACTGCCTGCCAGATCGCGCCCCAGCGTGCTGGCACCCAGCAGCAGGATCTCCGGCTGGTAGTGGTTGACCAGATCGGTCAGCGCCTTGGTGTAGGGCTGGTTGCGGTAATCGGCCAGCACCGGATCCTCCACCAGATAGCAGAAGTCCGCGCCATGCTGGATCGCCTCGGCACAGAAGCCACGCACCGCCTCGCCGGGGGCGCCCAGCACCACGCCGGCCAGATCGACCCCCAACTGATCCGCCAGCTTGCGCCCCTCGCCGAGCAGTTCGAAGGAGACCGGGTGGACAGCCCCGCGCTCATGCTCGATGAAGACCCACACCCCCTTGTAGGCGGCAAGGCGTTCATCCAGTTCAAATTTTCCACGACCTGCCTTTCGGCTCTCGGCAGCGGCTGGAGTGGCTTGACTCATGGTCTGATCCTCATGACAGGGCGCGGCGGGTGATTTCGCCGTGCAGTTGCGGATAGCGCGTGAACAGCTTGGAAATCAGGGTGGCGGCCAGGTCGCTGGGCTGACCGCTCTGGACGTCGATGATCTCGGCACGCTGGGTCTGCGCGGTGGGCGCGAACACCTTGGAGACCACCGTCGGCGAGCCCTTCAGGCCGATCATGTTGAGATCCTCGATGGCGGCAGCCTCCTTGTTCCACACCTTGATCTCGTGGCGGGCGGCGCGAAACATGTCGTCCATGGTGGCGAACCGCAGCTCGTTGATCCCCTCGAGCACGGTGACCAGGCAGGGCAGCCGGGTCTGGAGCCGCTGCACCCCGCCCTCGGCGCGGCGCTGCACGCTGATCTGACGCCGTTCGAGGTCGAGCGACTCGATCTTGCTGACATAGGTGAGCAGTTGCAGACCCAGCCGGATGGCGATGCCGGGGCCCACCTGGGCGGTGTCGCCATCGATGGTCTGCTTGCCGGCAAACAGCAGATCGACCGGCATGTCCCGCTGAATCTGGCGAATCGCCGCGGCCAGCGCATAGCTGGTCGCCAGGGTGTCGGCACCGGCAAAGGCGCGGTCGGTGAGCAGAATGGCCTCGTCGGCCCCCAATGAGAGCGCCTTGCGCAGGGCGACCTCCGCCTGCGGCGGACCCATCGTCAGCACGGTGACACGGGCCTTGTAGCGGTCCTTGAGCCGCAGCGCCTCCTCCAGCGCCACCATGTCGTAGGGGTTGATGATCGCCGGCACGCCCTGGCGCATGATGGTGTTGGTGACCGGATGGACGCGAATCTGGGCGCTGTCCGGCACCTGCTTGATACAGACGACGATATGCATGTCAGACCTCTCTTGCGCGTGATGGCAGGGTGCGGCGCAGTGTGTCGAGCGACACCGCACCACCTTCGGCCTCCTGGAACACCTTGAACACCTTTTCGGTGGCGGCATTGGAGCGGACGAAATCGTCATGGGCACGGGCCAGCAGTGCCGCGCAGGCCTGCTTCAGCGCGGCAGCCTCCTCCAGTCGGCCGAGTTCGGCCGTGGCCCGCTTCAGATACTGCTGAAAACGCATCAGGATGTGCAGCCGATTGACGTGCAGCACGCCAGGGTCATAGGCGACATCGAGATGGTTGAAGAACTCCTCCGCCGCCGAAAGCTGATTGAGTTGGTCGAGCAGTTGCTCCAGGGATGTGGTCATGGTCACCTCGCTTTGATCGCCTTGCTGGGTCAGCCCTGTTGCTCGCCGCCATCCTGACAGTCGACGGCGCAACTGCCGCACTGCGCATCGCTGCCATCGGCCGCCGGATTGGGCAACAGCGCGGTTTCGAGCCGGTCGATGCGCTCCAGCAGACAGGCGAGTGCCTTGCCAACCGGATCGGGCATCAGGTGGTGGTCGAGATCGATGCCCTGTCGGGTGATGCGGCGGCGGTCGATCGGCAGCACCACCCGCCCGGGAATGCCAACCACGGTGGCCTCGGCCGGCACATCCTGGGTCACCACCGCATTGGCACCGATCCGGGCATGGTGGCCGATGGTGATCGGCCCGAGAATCTTGGCGCCGGCCCCCACCAGCACGCCATCGGCCAGCGTCGGATGGCGCTTGCCACCGCTGGCGGAGACCCCGCCCAGGGTCACGCCGTGATAGAGGGTCACGTCATCGCCAATCTCGGCCGTTTCACCGATTACCACGCCGCAGCCATGGTCGATGAAGAGGCGGCGGCCGATGGTGGCGCCGGGATGGATGTCGATCTGGGTCAGGGCGCGCGCGACGAAGCTGAGCCAGCGGGCCAGGTAGCGCCAGTGCCCACACCACAGCCGATGGGCCAGGCGATGGATCAGCAGCGCATGCAGACCCGGGTAGGTGGTCAGCACCTCGAACCTGCCGCGGGCCGCCGGATCGCGGCTGAAGACGCAGTCGATCTCCTCGCGCAGCCGCCGGAACAGCCGCGGGCGGGGCAGTGCCGCGTCCGACATCCCACTCAACCGTGCAGAGTCACGCATGGGCTGCTCTCCAGATAGAACCGTTTCAGCTCGCTGGGGGTGGGCGCCTGCTTGGTTGCCGACGCATGGTCACGGACCCGTGACAGCATCTGCCCGGTCTGCCGTTCGTCCAGCACGATGCCAAGCTGCTGGTAGGCGCGCCGGACCGCGCTGCCGCCCGAGTGCTTGCCGAGCACGATGGTGTGGGTGCGCCCCACCACCTCCGGGTCGAAACCCTGATAGATGTCGGCCCGCTTGAGCAGTCCATCGACATGGATGCCGGCCTCATGGGTGAAGACCGCCGCGCCGACGATGCTCTTGTTCGCAGAGACCGGACGTCCGGAGGCCAGACTGACCAGCTGCGAAATGGCCGGAAAAGCGCGACTGTCGATGCCGGTCTCGTGGCCATGGATCACCCGCAGCGCCATCACCACCTCTTCGAGCGGCGCATTGCCGGCCCGCTCTCCCAACCCATTGACGGTGGTGTTGATGTGGCTGGCACCGGCCAGCACCGCCGCCACCGTGTTGGCGGTGGCCATGCCGAGGTCGTCATGGGCATGCATCTCGATGCCGATGTCGACCGCCCGCACCAGCCGCTGCACATGGGTCAGGGTGGCAAAGGGATCGAGCAGTCCAAGGGTGTCGGCGAAGCGAAAGCGGCTGGCGCCGGCGACCTGGGCGGCCTCGGCGACACGCAGCAGAAAGTCGGGGTCGGCCCGCGACGCATCCTCACCACCCACCGACACCTCGAACCCCAGATCGAGCGCCCGTGGTACCAGTTGGGCAATCTGTGCCAGCACCCAGTCCCGGTCACGGGCGAGCTTGTGCTCGATGTGAAAATCGGAGACCGGAATCGACAGGTTGAGAATCTGCACCGGACATGCGGCAGCTGCCGCGATGTCAGCCGCGCACATCCGCCCCCAGGCCATCAGCCGCACCGGCAGCCGCAACGCGGCGATCGCCGCCAGCGCTTCGCGCTCTTCGCCTCCCATGATCGGAATGCCCGCCTCCAGCTCCGGCACCCCGGCCTCGGCCAGCGCCCGGGCGATGGCCAGCCGCTCTTGCAGCGTGAAGACCACCGACGCGGTCTGTTCACCATCACGCAGGGTGGTGTCATTGATGATGACCCGCCGATCGATGGCCAGTGTGGGTTCGGACATGACAGATGGTCCATTGAATGAAGAGACTCAACAGGGGTTCAGCAATGACCATGCCATGCGCCGCATCTCTGTTTTTGTCTTTTTATTTCATCATGTTGCACAGATGGCGCCATTTCGACGACCGACAAATGTCGTCATTGTCGCCTTTGCGACAGTGGCTGCTGTCGATGATGCCGGGGCTCTTCGAAAGCTGTCTGGCCCGGCGCCGCTTCACTGCGGGGAGGTGGTTACAGAGGGCGAACCGCATGAGGACCGGGCAGGTCCGGTGTGCGGAACAACCTGGAATCTTGCGTTGCCGTGAATCGCTCGCTGCGAACGGCGCCTGACGCTTCAGCCGCTTTCGTGGACGAAGTTGAGCGTATAACGCGGGATTTCGATCACCAGATCCTGCTGTCCCATGCGTGCCTGACAGCCGAGGCGCGAGCAGGCTTCGAGCCCCCAGGCCTTGCCGAGCTGGTCCTCCTCTTCCTCCTTCGCCATCGGCAGGGAGTCGAACCCCTGGCGGATGATGAGATGACAGGTGGTACAGACGCAGGCTTTTTCGCAGGCATGGGGAAGCGCCACCCCCTGCCGCAGCAGCAGGTCGCTGAGTCTGGCGCCGGGGGTGGCCTCGAAACTGATCTGCCGGGGCGAGAGCGCTTCGTGGGGCAACAGGGTGATGGTCGGCATGGTCACTCCTCGTCGGTGGCTTCAGTCGCCCATTCGGTCCGGGCTCAGAGCTCCGCCGCAAGCTCTGCCGCGTGTCGACCTGCCAGCGCCTGCTGGACGGCGGCATTCATGCGACGGGCGGCGAACTCATCGGTCTCGCGCTGCAACAGCTCGATGCACTGCGTGATCCCGGCGCGCTCGGCCGTGGCCAGCGCCGCTTCGAGCCGCTGCATCTGCTGCTCGATCAGACGCTGCTCATCCGGCGAGAGCAGCGCCCGGTCGCTGCCGAGCGCAGACCGGGCCGCCTCCAGCAACCGCTCTCCTTCGAGTTTCTGCTCGCGCAACATCCGCACTGCGGCATCCTCGCGGGCATGCTCGCGGGAGTCGCGCAGCATCCGCACCACCTCCTGCTCATCCAGGCCGTAGGCGGGCTTGACCAGCACTTCGGTCGTCACCCCGCTGTGCTGCTCGCAGGCGGAAACGGTGAGCAGCCCATCGGCATCGATCTGGAAGGTGACCCGAATGCGCGCCGCACCCGCCGCCATCGGCGGAATGCCACGCAACTCACAGCGCGCCAGCGACCGGCAGAGCTCGACCTGTTCCCGCTCGCCCTGCAGCACATGCAGCGTGATGGCACTCTGCCCATCCTTGAAGGTGGTGAACTCCTGGGCCCGCGCGGTCGGCAGGGTGCTGTTGCGCGGAATGATCTTCTCCACCAGACCGCCCATGGTCTCGATGCCGAGCGACAGTGGCGTCACATCGAGCAGCAGCCAGCCGTCGGTACGGTTGCCGGCCAGTGCATCGGCCTGAATCGCGGCACCAAGCGCCACCACGGTATCGGGGTCGAGGCGGGTCAGCGGCTGCTGGCCAAAAAGGCGGGCCACGGCCTGGCGAATCGCCGGCATGCGAGTGGCGCCGCCCACCAGCACGACACCCTGAATTTCATGGGTGCCAACGCCGGCATCACGCAGTGCCCGACGCACCGGCAGCAGCGTTCTCTCCACCAGTCCGGCACAGAGTTCGTCGAAGGTCGCCCGCTCCAGCATGAAGCCCAGCAGCGTCCCATCCGCCAGCGTGGCATCGATCACCACCCCCGCCGCACTGCTCAGTGCCTCCTTGGCTTCTCGCGCCTTGGCCAGCAACAGGGCCGAATCACCGGCATCGAGCCGGGCCAGATTGACCTGGGAGAGCATCCACTGATAGATGCAGAGGTCGAAATCATCGCCACCCAGCGCCGAATCGCCGCTGGTGGCCAACACCTCGAACAGGCCACGGTGCAGTCGCAGCAGCGAGAAGTCGAAGGTGCCGCCCCCCAGGTCATAGATCGCATAGAGCCCCTCCACCGACTGGTCGAGGCCATAGGCCACCGCGGCGGCGGTCGGTTCGTTGAGCAGCCGCAGCACATCGATGCCAGCCAGCCGGGCGGCATCCTTGGTGGCCTGGCGCTGCGCCTCGTCGAAATAGGCCGGCACAGTGATGACGGCACCGAACAGCTCGCCGCCCAGACGCTGTTCGGCACGCAACCGCAATGCCTGCAGCAGGTCGGCGGAGACCTCCAGCGGCGTTTTCACACCGGCGGCGGTTTCGATGCGGACCATGCCGGGGCGGTCGACGAACCGGTAGTGGCGACGGGCCGCCATCGACAGGTCGTCAAGCTCGCGGCCCATGAAGCGTTTGATCGAGACCAGGGTGTTGCAGGGGTCGCTGCGCTGATGTGCCTGGGCGGCATGGCCCACCACACTGCTGCCATCCGACCGATAGTGCACCACCGAGGGCAACAGCACACGCCCCGCCTCATCGCTCAGCAGTTCTCCCGCACCGTTGCGGACGGTGGCCACCAGCGAGTTGGTGGTGCCCAGGTCGATGCCGATCACCCAGCGCTGGCTGTGCGGTGCAGTGCTTCGACCCGGTTCGGCGATCTGTAACAGTGCCATGTTCTACTCCAGCGCCAGTCTGGCCTCATCGATCGCGGTGATCAGCTTGTGGATGCAGTTGAGTTTGCACACCAGCTCGGCGGCGCCGGCCGCATCGCCCTCGACATCGAGCCGAACGGCAAGCTGGCCATGCAGGGCAAAGCGCTCCGCGCAGAGCAGCGTCTGCAACTGTCCCAGTGCCGCCCCATCACGCTGGCGTCTGGCCTGGCCGAGCTGTTCGTGCCAATCCATCTGCTGCAGCAGGAAATTCGCCGGCAGCACGGCGGATTCGCTCAGTGCCACCATGCCGTGACGCAGCCGCAGCAGGTAGCAGGCGCGCTCGAGCGGGTTCCTGAGGGTCTGATAGGCCTCATTGGCGCGGGTGGCCCACTGCAGGGCGAGACGCTGCTCGGTGACGCTGCCACCGGCATGGCGGTCGGGATGCACCTGGCTCTGAAGCTGGCGATAGGCCGCCGCCAGCCGGACGCTGTCGAGCTGGAACCGCACCGGCAGACCGAAGAGCGCGAAGTGATCGTCAGCCACCGCGCTGCGCTGTGCCGCGCCCTGCTGCGTCAGGGCGTTCATAGCGTGAAGCTCTCGCCGCAACCGCAGTGGTTGGCGGCATTGGGGTTGTTGAAGGCAAAGCCTTCGTTGAGCCCCTCACGGACGAAATCGAGTTCGGTGCCCTCGATGTAGACCAGACTGCCCGGGTCCACCAGCAGGGTGATGCCACGGCTCTCGAAGCACAGGTCATCGGGACTGGCCAGATCGACGAATTCGAGCAGATAGGACATTCCGGAGCAGCCGCTGGGGCGAACGCCGATGCGCAGGCCGATGCCTGCACCACGCTGGTCGAGGAATCTCCTCACCTGCCTGGCGGCGCTTTCGGTCAGGGTGATCGACATGGCGGAACCTCGCACTCTCAGGTGGCGAACGACTTGCCGCAACCACAGCTGGTCTTGGCATTGGGGTTCTTGATCACGAAACGTGACCCATCGAGCCCATCGTGAAAGTCGATCTCGGCCCCGACCAGATAGGAGAGACTCAGCGGATCGATCAGCAGCTGCACACCATGCCGATCGAATGCGGTGTCCTCTTCATCGGCCTGGTCATCGAAGCTGAAACCATACTGAAAACCGGAGCATCCGCCACCGGAGACCGTGACCCGCAGCTTCAGCTCCGGGCAGCCCTCCTCGGCAATCATCTCCCTGACCTTGCTGGCGGCACGCTCGGTGAACATCAACTGCGCCGCGGGCGATGCCAGCGTTGGATCGACGACTTCTGTCTGCATGGGGGTGACTCCTAGGAGGCGGCCGTAAGCCGGGTGATCTCGGTGGCCCCGGCCGTTTCGACGCCGGCAGGCCGTTTGCTCTGGTAATCCTCGATCGCCGCCTTGATCGCATCCTCGGCCAGCACCGAGCAGTGCACCTTCACCGGTGGCAGCGCCAGTTCATCGGCAATCTCGCGGTTTTTGATCTGCATCGCCTCGCTCAGTGTCCGCCCCTTGAGCCACTCGGTCACCAGCGAACTGGAGGCGATGGCACTGCCGCAGCCGTAGGTCTTGAAGCGCGCATCCTCGATGATGCCGACCTCGTTGACCTTGATCTGCAACCGCATCACGTCACCGCAGGCCGGCGCGCCCACCATGCCGGTGCCGACACTGGCATCCTCCTGGTCGAGAACGCCGACATTGCGCGGGTTCTCGTAGTGGTCCATCAACTTGTCGCTGTACGCCATCGTTCTGACTCCTGAAAAAGAGGGGGATTAGGGTCAATGCGCTGCCCAGCTCACGCTGTTCAGGTCGATGCCCTGCTGGTGCATGTCCCACAGCGGCGACAGCGCGCGCAGCCGCTCCACACCCGCCCGGACCGTGACCAGCGCATGGTCGATCTCCGCGGCAGTGGTGAAGCGTCCGAGCGAGAAACGGATCGAGCTGTGCGCCAGCTCATCGCTGAGCCCCAGCGCGCGCAGCACATAGGAGGGTTCGAGGCTGGCCGAGGTGCAGGCCGAGCCACTGGAGACCGCCAGCTCCTTGATCGCCATCATCAGCGACTCCCCTTCGATGAAATTGAAGCTGACGTTGAGCGTGTGCGGTACCCGCTGCTGCGGATCACCATTGAGATGGACCTCGCCGATCTGCATCAGCCCCGCCAACATGCGGTCACGCAGCGCGGTGATGCGGGCGCTGTCGGCCGCCATCTCCTGTTTCGCCAGGCGAAAGGCTTCACCCATGCCGACGATCTGATGGGTGGCCAGCGTGCCCGAGCGCATGCCGCGCTCGTGGCCACCGCCATGCATCTGCGCCTCGATGCGCACCCGCGGCTTGCGCCGGACGTAAAGCGCGCCGATCCCCTTGGGGCCGTAGCTCTTGTGGGCCGAGAACGACATCAGATCGACCGGCAGTTCGGCCAGGTCGATCCCGACCTTGCCGGTGGACTGGGCGGCGTCGACATGGAACAGCACGCCATGCTGACGACAGATCGCGCCCAGACTGGCGATGTCCTGAACGACGCCGATCTCGTTGTTGACGTGCATCACCGACGCCAGCGTGGTGTCGGGTCGGATCGCCTCGGCGAACTGCTGCGGATCGATCAGACCATTCGATTGCGGAGCGAGATAGGTCACCTCGAAGCCGAACCGCTCCAGTTCGCGAAAACTGTCGAGAACCGCCTTGTGTTCGGTCTTCACCGTCAGCAGGTGTCGCCCCCGGTTCTGATGAAAATGGGCGGCGCCCTTGATGGCCAGGTTGTCCGACTCGGTGGCGCCCGAGGTCCAGACGATCTCGCGCGGTTCACAGTTGACCAGCGCCGCGACCTCGGCGCGCGCCGCTTCGATCGCCTCCTCGGCCTGCCAGCCGAGGCGGTGCGAACGGCTCGCCGCATTGCCGAAATTTCCGGTCAGAAAGGGCAGCATCTTCGCCACCACCCGCGGATCGATCGGCGTGGTGGCAGCGTAGTCGAGATAGATCGGCTGCTTCGAAGAGGTCGGCGCGTTCGGTGATCTCACTGATTCCATCCCCTCTGCCCTCAACGGATTCACTCAATGCATGGCGTGGTCAATCCTGGCAATGCCGTTTTCGTGCCATCTCATAAAAACAATTATTTTCAATAGGTTGTCGAAACATGACCCCGAAACCGCAATGTCGCTGACCCGACACTCCTGTCAGCTTTGGAACAACGAATCCTCCATGAATCAGGCCAGACGAAGGGCGCCGTTGCATTTGCTTGCGCGGCAACTGGCGCGCCGCACGCTGAGTGCCCGACGCAGCAGAGCGCCTTTTCGAGAAGTGGAGCGCAATTTGCTGCATCCAACCTGTCAGGCAAAGCAGTTCAACAGATGGCATGCCCGGAGTGACTCAAGGTGGTGACAGCAAGCAATGGCGGCAAGCCGATGGGCAACGTTGCCAGAAGCAGGCATGAGGCGGTGGCCAGCCAACTGCTGGCCATCTACGAAATCAGCAAGGTGCTCGGCTCCTCCCTCGACACCGAAAAGAGCCTGCGCGGGGTGCTGAACATTCTGAGCGCCCACCTGCGGATGCGCCGTGGCATGGTCTGTCTGCGCCAACCCTCCGGCGGTTTTTACATCGCCGGCGCGCCCGATCTGACCAGTCAGGAGATCGAACGGGGCAAATACCGCAGCGGCGAGGGGGTGATCGGCCAGATTATCAAAAGCGGCATGCCGATCGTCGTGCCCGACATCCGCCTGGAGCCACGCTTTCTCAACCGCACCGAATCACGCGACTTTTCCGCCGATCAGGTGATCGCCTTTCTGGGTGTGCCGATCCAGGCCGGCAATGAACTGCTCGGCGCCCTTGCGGTCGACCGCGAAACGGAAGATGGCCTCAGCACCACCCATTTCGAACGGGACATCCGCTTTCTGAAGATGGTGGCCAATCTGGTCGGCCAGATGATCCGGCTGCATCGCAACATCGCCGCCGAACGCGAAGAGCTGCTGGTCGAGAGGAGTCGCCTGCAGAAGGAGCTGCGCGGCAAGTACAGCCTCGACAGCGTGATTGGCCAAAGCAGGCGGATGCAGGAGGTGTTCGCCGAGGTGCATCAGGTGGCGCCGAGTCGGGCCACGGTGCTGCTGCGCGGCGAGAGTGGCACCGGCAAGGAGGTGATCGCCCGGGCGATCCACTATCTGAGCCCGCGCAAGGACAAACCCTTCATCCGCGTCAACTGCGCCGCACTGACCGAGTCGCTGCTCGAATCGGAGTTGTTCGGCCATGAGAAAGGCGCCTTCACCGGCGCCACCAGCGACCGCAAGGGGCGGTTTGAACTGGCCGATGGCGGCACGCTGTTTCTCGATGAGATCGGCGAGGTCTCCCCGGCCTTTCAGAGCAAGCTGCTGCGGGTGCTGCAGGAGCGCGAGTTCGAACGGGTCGGTGGCAACCGGCCGATCCATGTCGATGTGCGGATCATCACGGCCACCAACCGGAATCTGGAAGAGGCGGTGTCGAACAAGGAGTTCCGGGCCGACCTCTACTACCGCATCAATGTGGTCACACTCGTGCTGCCGGCCCTGCGCGAGCGGCGCGAAGACATTCCGCTGCTGGCGGCATTCTTTCTGGACAAGTTCAACCGCGAAAACCAGCGCAAGCTGACCTTCTCGGCCGAAGCGGTGCAGATCCTGCTCGCCTGCAACTGGCCCGGCAATGTGCGGGAGCTGGAGAACTGCATCGAGCGCACCGCCACCATGACCCGTGGCACCCTGGTGCAAAACTTCGACCTGCCGTGCCAGCAGGGCAAATGCTTCTCGATGCTGTTGCAGATTCCCGGCAACCAGCCTCTGCCGCAGCCATCGAGCGACGAGGTGCAGTGGCGCGCGCCCGCGCTTGCGGAGTTCAGTGACGAGGCCGCAGACAGCTCCGAGCGTGACCGGCTGATTCAGGCCATGGAGCAGTCCGGTTGGGTCCAGGCCAAGGCGGCACGGCTGCTCAACCTCACGCCACGCCAGATCGGCTACGCCTTGAAGAAGCATCAGATTCCACTCAAGCATCTGTAGCGCCCCGCCGCTTCATCCCGGTGCGATCAGCCGCCTCGCTCCGCCTGTCGGCTCTGCAACAAAAACGACACCGACACCGATTGTGTCTGATTGCCGACAATCGCCTCCTCTACGTGAATTTTTATACTTAACAATGGGTTGGATTCAGCTCTCATCCCGGCACGCTGTTTGCGTAGAGGGTTTGACAGCCAAATTCTTCATCCAGACAGACTTGCAAGCCATTGGAGCGGAACATGGATCAGAGCAACACGTTGAGCCCCATCAGCCTCTCGTCTCCAGCACCACTGGAGCAGATCATGCAGGAGATCGCCGAGCACAAGGGCTGCGGCACCACCGGCGGCAGCGGCAAGGCGAGCTGCGGCTCGTCCGACGGGCCGGCCGACATGGCGCCCGAGGTGTGGGAGAAGGTGAAGAACCACCCCTGCTACAGCGAGGAGGCGCATCACCACTACGCCCGCATGCACGTGGCGGTGGCACCGGCCTGCAACATCCAGTGCAACTACTGCAACCGCAAGTACGACTGCGCCAATGAGTCCCGCCCCGGCGTGGTGAGCGAGAAGCTCACCCCCGAGCAGGCAGCCAAGAAGGTGCTGGCGGTGGCCTCGACCATCCCGCAGATGACGGTGCTCGGCATCGCCGGCCCGGGCGACCCGCTGGCCAATCCCGAGAAGACCTTCAAGACCTTCGAGCTGATCTCGAAGACCGCCCCCGACATCAAGCTCTGCCTGTCGACCAATGGCCTGACGCTGCCGGACCACGTCGACACCATCCAGTCCTTCAATGTCGACCACGTCACCATCACCATCAACATGGTCGACCCCGAGGTCGGCCAGCACATCTACCCGTGGATCTACTTCAACAAGAAGCGCTACACGGGGCGCGACGCGGCGCAGATCCTCACCGAGCGGCAGATGCTGGGTCTGGAGATGCTGACCGCGCGCGGCATCCTCACCAAGATCAACTCGGTGATGATCCCCGGCATCAACGACCAGCACCTGGTCGAGGTGAACCGGGCCGTCAAGAGCCGCGGCGCCTTCCTGCACAACATCATGCCGCTGATCTCGGCGCCCGAGCACGGCACCGTGTTCGGCCTGAACGGCCAGCGCGGCCCGACCGCGCAGGAGCTGAAGGCCCTGCAGGACGCCTGCGAGGGCGAGATGAACATGATGCGGCACTGCCGCCAGTGCCGCGCCGACGCGGTCGGCCTGCTGGGCGAGGACCGCAGCGCCGAGTTCACCACCGACAAGATCGACGCCATGGAGGTGGTCTACGACGCGGACACGCGCAAGGCCTACCAGGAGCTGGTCGAGCAGGAGCGCCAGGCGACCGTGGCGGCCAAGGAGGCCGAGAAGGCCGAGCTGGCCAAGCTCGCCGACGCCGAAGGCATTTCGCTGCTGATCGCCGTCGCCACCAAGGGCCAGGGCAAGGTCAACGAGCACTTCGGCCACGCCAGCGAGTTCCAGATCTACGAAGTCGACGCCAAGGGCTCGAAGTTCGTCGGCCATCGCCGCGTGGACCTCTACTGCCAGGGCGGCTACGGCGAGGAGGACTCGCTCGAAACCGTCATCCGCGCCATCAACGACTGCCACGCCGTGTTCGTGGCCAAGATCGGCGGCTGCCCCAAGGACGACCTCAAGAAGGCCGGCATCGACCCGGTGGACCAGTACGCCCACCAGCACATCGAGCAGTCGGTGATCGCCTACTTCATGGACTACGTCGGCCGCGTGCGCGCCGGCGAGATCACCCACCAGAGCCGCGGCGATGCCGACATCCGCCAGGGTGCCTTCATCGCCGCCTGAGCCTCTTTTTTCATCATCCAGCAGGAGATCTTTCATGGCTTACAAGATTATCGCATCGCAATGCACCGGCTGTTCGGCCTGTGAACCCGAGTGCCCCAATGTCGCGATCTATGAAAAGGATGGGGTCTTTGTCATCAACCCCAAAAAGTGCACCGAATGCATCGGCTACTTCGATGATCCGCAGTGTGTGGCGGTCTGTCCGGTGGACAACACCTGCGTCATCGACGGCGCCCAGCCGCGCTACCAGGCCAGAGCATGAGGTGACCCGTGAACATCACCCTGACGGCAGCAGCCGAAAAATTCATGCAGCGCATGGTCCGCTTCGGCGGCGAGGGCGTGACCGGCTTTCGGTTGCAGGTGAGCCCGGGCGGCTGCTCGGGCGTCACCAGTGAGTTCAGTGTGGAGCAGTCACCCCGGCAGGGTGATGCCGTGCTGGAGTGCAACGGCTTCAAGCTGTTTCTGCCGGTCGAGAGCCGGCTTCTGCTCGAAGGCGCCACCGTCGGCTTTGCCGAAACGGCCACCGAGTCGGGCCTGACCTTCCGCAACGTCGCCGGAGCCGGCAATTGCAGCAGCACGACGGCCACTCCCGCGGTGGCGGTCTCCGCCATCGTCCGCCGCGTTCAACCGAATGGGCAGTGAAAGCCGATGTCAGCCGCCAGCCACTGGATCACCGACCTGCACTGCGCGTCGCGGCCCGCTGCCCTGCTGGCCGATGCAGACTGGGCTGCGGCCTGCCTCGGCGGGGCGCTGCCCGAGGCAGTCGAAGCAGCACTGCGCGCCGCCGGCTCGGCCTATGCAGATGACGATCTGGCCGAACGGCACCTGCTGCAGGCCTCGGTCCTGGCACCCGACCATCCGGCCGTGCTGATCGCCTGGTACCGGTTCTGTTTCTACAAGGGCCGGCTCATGCAGGCACGCGAACTGGGGCTGCGCTGTCTTACGCTCGCTGCCCGCGGCTGTGGTCTGCCAGAGAGCTGGCAGACGGTGAGCGCCACTGCGGCACGCTTCGATGACTTTGCCGCAGTGGCCGAGCGCTTCTATCTCTTCTCCCTGAAGGGCTGCGCCTATCTGAGCCTGCGGCTGGGCGATCTGAGCCTCGGTCAGGCCATGCTGGCCAAGTTGCGCGAACTCGATCCGGCCGACCGCCTGGGCGGCGCGGTGCTGGAACAGGTGCTGGCACGCCGGGGAGCGGATGATGACGAGTGAGATCGCCACGCTCACCTGGATTGGGCAACCGGTCGATTGCCGCCAGTGCGACCACCATGCACTGCAACGCGATGGCGGCTGCAGCCCCGGCCATGCCTGCATGAATGACCGCTATGCGCCACGCATCGACCGCTTCTTTGCCCGTCACCCCCAACTCGCCGGCAGCCATCTCGACCACCCCTATTTCGAGGTGCGTGCGGTCGCGGCGCGTCATGTCGACCTGTTCCAGTTGCGCCGTCTGGTCGATGACCCGGATGAGATCGTGCGCTGGAGTGCGGCACAGCGCCTGCCGCTGCGCCAGTTGTTGCCGCTGATCCATGACCCGAGCCGCGAGGTGCGGATCCGGGTGGCGGGACGGCTGCCACCCGAGGCATTGCGGGCGATGGCCGACGATGCCGATTACTACGTGCGTCAGATCGTCGCGCGCCGTCTGCCGGCCGGCTTGCTCAGAGTGATGCTGGGCGATCCCGACCCCGGCGTGCGCAAGCTGATCGCGCTGCGGGCCGATGAGGCGCTGCTCCCGCAGCTCTGGAACGATCCCGACCCGGAAGTGCGGCTGCTGCTGGTGGAGCGCGCTGCACCACGGCAGCTTCTCCACTGGCTCGATGATCCTGACTGGCGGGTCCGCCACGCGGTGGCCAGACGGATCGAACCCGGCCATCTGCCGCAACTGGCGGACGATCCGGACCCCATCGTGCGTGAACTGGTGCGGCAACGCCGTTGCGGTGGCGATGGCCTGGCTTCGAACGATCTGGCTTCGATGGAGTAGCAATGATGGGCGACATCAGCCGTGACAGCGATTCGACCGAACTGCATGGCCCGCCGGCCTTCGCCTATGGCGACCGGGTGCGATCGAGGCGCATGGTGCGCAACGACGGGACCTTTCCTGGACGTGAAATCGGCGATGTGCTGGTGCGCAAGGGCGACATCGGCTATGTCACCAGCATCGGCACCTTTTTGCAGCGTTTCTACATCTACGGCGTCGATTTCATCGACCATGGCTACTGCGTCGGCATGAAGGGCCGCGAACTGGAGCCCCTGCCCTGGTCGGAACAGGTCGATGCCACCCCATCCTCATCCGGGAGCACGCCATGATCGATCGGCGACCGCCGCGCTACGACTGCGGCCAGCAGGTCCGCGCCCAGAGCGACCTCTACAACGACGGCTCCCATCCACTGGCCGAGGCCGGCGCCCTGCTGATCGAGGCCGGGGCGGTCGGCGAGATCGTGCGGGTCGGCCTGCATCAGCAGGCCAATGTTCCGGTCTACCTGGTCGATTTCATCGAGCACAGAGCGGTGCTGGGCTGCCTGGAAGAGGAGCTGGTACCGCTGTGAAGCCATCGAACTGCAACCGGACGAGGTGAGTCGTGGAGCGCCAAGAGCGTGAGTCGGCAGCAACGCCATCACTGCAAACCACGCTGCTGCATCTGCCGGGGCGGCCCGCTGAAGCAGTGGTTCAGCAGGGCAGCGCTGTACATCACCCCAACGAGTTCGACCGCCATCGCATCGGCGCGATGCTGGTTCACCGCCGCCGCTACCGCTATGTGCAACCGACGGTCGTACCAGAGAGCAGCGGCTACCGCATCGAGAGCCCCTGCTGTTCACGCAACCTGGAGTCGGACGGAGGCGTGATCGACATCGCCCGTCTGGAGTTCGTCATCGGTCGCTGCTGGCGGCTGTTCCGCAAGGAGCACCAGAGCGGTCAGTGGCAGCTCCATGGCGTCTACGCCAGCCTGCGCGCCGCGCTGGCACCGGTCAATGCCGATCCGAAGCGGCTGTTCTGGCCATGAGTGGTCGATCGATTCACTCCACGGCGGCGCTGCTGTCGCACCCCCACTTCCACCCGGGCAAACCACGGAAAAACCGATGAAAGTGATGATTCGCAAGAGTTCCTCGGGCCAGTTGTCGGCCTATGTGCCCAAAAAGGATCTGGAAGAGCCGATCGTGGCCATGGAGAAACCCGACCTGTGGGGCGGCACCGTCACGCTCGCCAATGGCTGGCGACTGCTGCTGCCGGCCCTGGCGGCGGAGACGACCCTGCCACTCACCGTCGATGCCAGGCGCATGGACGATGCGTGAAGCGGTGCTGACCATGGAACTGCTGGCCGAACTGGAAGGCTGGCTGTCGTCGCCCGATCTGACCCGCCAGCAGTTGCCGGCATTGCGTCAATCGCTGGCGGGCATCGGTCTGCACAGCTGCGATGCGGCCGATGTCGACGAGGCACCCTTTCGCGACTACCCCAACTGCGCGCTGCATCTGCTCGACACCCGCAACCACTGCGTGCAGATCACCCGCGATCCCGCCCGTGCCACCGCACTGCTGCTGGCCCTGCGCCGACCCGGTGCCCAACGATGAGTGCATTCGAGATTCCGCTCTCCGATCCCGATCTGACGCAGCTCGAACTCGATGCCGTGATCGATCTGCTCAAATCGACGCGCATCTCATCCGGACCGGTTGTTGAGGCTTTCGAAGCCGCCTTCGCCACCTATCTGGGACGGCGCCACGCCATCGCGGTGGCCAGCGGCACCGCGGGTCTGTGGCTGCTGCTGCGAGCCTGCGAAATCGGCCCGGGTGACGAAGTGGTCGCCTCGGCGTTCGGCTGGCAGCCGCTGGCCCATGCCATCGCCCTGAGCGGCGCCCGCCCGCTCTTTGCCGATGTCGACTACTGGTCGGGAACCATGTCGCCCGAGAAGGCCGCTGCCGCCATCACACCCACCAGTCGCGCGCTGCTGGTCGGCAACAGCAATGGCCATCCCGCCGATTGGGACGCCTTCACCCGGCTGGCGCAACAGCATCGACTGCTGCTGATCGAGGACTCCAGCGAAGCCATCGGCTCACGCCGCGGTGGGCGGCTGGTCGGCAGTTTCGGAGCCTGCGCGCTGTTCGACTTCTCTCAGCCCGGTGCGCTGGTCTGCGGCGAAGGCGGCATGGTGGTGACCGATGACAGCGCACTCGCGGCCCGTCTGCGCACCCTGCGCAGTCGCCATCCCGCCGACCGTCACTCGGTGGTCAGCGCTGGCCTGCCCTGCGCACAGCTGGCCATGAGCGACCTCACGGCCGCGCTTGGTCTGGCGCAACTGTCGCGACTGCCGGCCATTCTCGAGCGTCGGCGGCAGGTCGAGGCGTTCTACCGTGAGCAGATCCTCTCTTTCGAAGGGATCAAACCACCCTATCAGGCACCCGATGTCGAAGAGGTGCACTGGTTTCTCTATCTGGTCCACCTCGGCACCCGCTTCAGCCGTTCGAGCCGCGACGCCATCGTCGATGACCTGCACACCGAGGCGATCGAAGCCTATCCCTACTGCCAGCCACTGCACCGCCAGCGCGCCTATCTGCCGGCCGGCACCGCCGTCTCGCGGCTGCCGGTCACCGAAAAACTGGCCGACCGCGCCCTGGCGCTGCCATTCCACGCCCATCTGGACGAAGAGCAGGTGGCGTTCATCGTCGCCACCCTCAAGGATGCCTCGATCAACGTGGGCGCCGGCACAACCATCTATCTATGACCCCGCGATCAACAGGAGATCGACCATGCCCATCATCACCGTCAGGCCATCGGGAAACAGCTTCGAAGCCAGCCCCGGCACCAGCCTGCTGAATGCACTGCTCGCCGCCGGCGAGGCCATCGAACACAAGTGCGAGGGCGACGCCAAATGTGGCTCGTGCCACCTGTTCGTGCACGAAGGCCGCAAGAGCCTCTCCAAAATTGCCCGCATCGAGAACGAACGGCTCGACACCCTGATCGGTATCGGCTCCAAATCGCGCCTGGCCTGCCAAGCCCTGCTCGGAGAGGAGGATGTCACGGTCGAACTGCTCGGCTTCGCCTCCGGCTTCTGAAGCGACCTCGTTGACTCCTCAGGCAACCCATCCCCACCCAGACCGGAGATCACCCCGATGAACAGCAGCGACCAGATGATCCATGTCCGTTTCGCGCCGGATGGCTCGGTGATTCAGATCGGCGCCTGTCCGGCCGGCCTCACTCTGCAACAGTGGTTCAACCTGCTGAGCAACCAGGCCGGATTCCACTACCAGTCACTGTCAGGCGGACGGGGGCTGTTCCGGCTGCCACCGGAGTTGCTGGAGCGGTTGTCGACAAAACCGGTCGAGGTGGCCTGATGGACCCGGTCTTGGCGAAAATCACCACCTGTGCGGCCGCCGGCCAGTTGGTGCCCTACCTGGGTGCCGGCCTCATTGACCTGGTCGAAGCCGCGGCCGTACCGCCCGCCTCATCGGCCACGCTGGTCAAAAAACTGACCGAACGGGTCAGCGTGCCGCCCAGAAGCCGCAACAACCTGACTGGCGCCGCGCAGTTCATCGAGAACTTCAAGCACCGCAAGACCCTGCGCGGCTTGATGAGCGACACCTTCGCCCCACGGCCCGCCCCGCCGCCGCTCTGCCACTGGCTGGCCAGTCTGCCCCGGCTGCCGCTGCTGGTCAGTGCCTGGTATGACGACCTGATGGCGCAGGCATTGGCGGCCACCGGGCGCAACTGGGGCGCGGTGCAGGGGGTCAGCCAGGCCGAACAGTTCGGCGAATGGGTCAACTACTTTCAGGCCGATGGCAGCCCGGCCAGCGCCGGGCAGGCCCACGACTGGCCCACCCTGCTCTACCAGCCGCTCGGCAGCATTGCGCCCGCCGCCAACTTTCTGGTCTCCGACTCAGACTTCGTCGAGGTGCTGACCGAAATCGACATCCAGACGCCGATTCCCGATGAAGTGAAGCTGCGCCGCGACGGCCGCCAGTTCCTCTTTCTCGGCTGCCGCTTCGACGATCAACTGAGCCGCACCTTCGCCCGGCAGATTCTCAAACGCTCCTCGCATCAGCACTGGGCCGTGCTGCCAGGCAGACTCACCCGCAACGAGGCGCGCTTTCTCGCCGAGGTCGACATCGAACGCATCGACCTGCCCCTGGCCGACTTTGCCGCGCTGTTGACCGGCAGCAGCGCAGAGAGTGCAAGGTTGAGCGCCGTGACCTGAATGGCGCAGACTCCCTCACTGCGAACAGCGCCTGTGCGATTTTGGCCGGTGATCCGCCTGTCGGGCCGGCTCATTTTGCGAGCACCGCTGCCACGCGCTTGCGAAGCGCGGGGAGAACTTCACACTCGAACCAGGGGTTCCGGCGCAACCAGAGGGTGTTTCGCGGACTGGGATGCGGCAGCGGAACCCGGTGGGGCCAATGGGTGTGCCATGACCTGACCAGTTCG
>JADHED010001175.1_pt1 | contig 24117 bp, 25 predicted proteins | sample 8952041 | NCBI WGS metagenome assembly JADHED01 (sample SAMN16124423, study PRJNA663239) | bioreactor sludge metagenome | isolation source: sludge (control) | place: India:Bengaluru | collected 2018-09-08
AGCACCGCCGTGAAAAGACCCGCATCATGCAGCGCATCTTGCGCAACGATGCGCAGATCCGTTGCCTGGCAGAGCCTTGGCTTGCCCAATTCGAGCATCTGTTCGAGGGACATCCCCAGATGATGCATTGATTGCTGTCGACAGCGTCCCCGGGATTTTTGTTAGTGAGGGTCTGATACTGAGGGGCGGGCAGAGTTGGGGCAACCCGGGATACTTGCCCGGCGCTCCCGGGGAGGGCCAGCCCACAGCGGCAACCTGCCGAGGTGGCCGCAGTAGGCGGGGCGGGACGACCTGGAGGCACTCAAATTTCAAAAAAATGAGTCAAATTGGCACTAAGCGCCAGTGCCATATGCCCTTCATGCTATTAAAAGCGTAGCTGTTATGCCGGCGCAGCCCAGTGCCACGCATTTTCAGCAGGAGGGTGCAACAGCGCCTGCCAGCTGTTACACCTGCATGTTCATGATGTCGGTGTACGCCTGCACCATGCGGTTGCGCACGTGCAAGGTGGCCTGAAAGCCGATTTGCGCCTTCTGTATCGCCACCATGGTTTCTTCCAGGCTCACGGAGGGGTTTTCCATTTGCACCTCCCGTTGCATCTCTGAAGACTTGTTCTGAGCGGCACTCACCGACTGCAACGCGCCCTTGAGCGCACCGGAGAAGCCGACTTCATTGCCCGTGGTTTGCGGCGCTGCGGCACGGCGCGCGACGCCAGCGCCCGTCAGCGGGGCGGTTGAGCTGGAGATGCGAAGGTCCATGGCGGTATCCGTAGGGGAATGGCGGTATGCTGCGTATCCTAGCTACCGGCCCAGGATGCATCGCGCTGAATAGATGGCCAAACGGACGGCTTATCCAGCGAACATTGTGGGGGCGTGACCGAATAATCGACCCCACGCTAGGTCTGTTGCAGGGCCTGCTTTAATGGAAAGCAAGATGTCTGCTGTTGCTGAAGTCCCTCTCAATCCACTCCCGACGCCGGCCAGCCCCAACTGGCTGCAGCGGCTGGCTGCCCTCGACCGGGCACAGCGCATGCGGCTGGTTGCGGGCGTGGCGCTGCTGGTGGCTGCAGCCGTTGCGGCTGTCGTGATGGGGCGCCAGCCCGACTACCGGGTGCTGTTTTCCAACCTGGGCGACAAGGATGGCGGGGCCGTGGTGGCCCAGTTGTCCCAGATGAACGTCCCCTACAAGTATTCCGAGGGTGGTGGCGCAATCCTGATTCCGGCAGAGCGCGTGCACGATGTGCGTCTGCGGCTGGCTACGCAGGGCCTGCCCAAGGGCTCCGTCGCGGGTTTCGAACTGATGGAGTCCAACAAATTCGGGATGACGCAATTCCAGGAGCGCCTGAACTTTCAGCGCGGGTTGGAGGGGGAACTCACCCGTTCCATCCAGGCCCTGTCGTCGGTGCAGAGCGCTCGTGTGCACCTGGCCTTGCCCAACCAGAACGGCTTTTTCCGTGAGCAGCAAAAGCCTTCGGCCTCGGTGCTGGTGAGTCTGCATCCCGGGCGCATTCTGGATCGCGCGCAGCTCGCGGGCATCGTTCATCTGGTGGCCTCCAGCGTTCCTGAGCTGGCACCGTCCGCCGTGAGCGTGCTGGACGACACGGGCAAACTGCTCTCCCAGTCGCCCGACAGCGCGGCAGGCGCTGAAATCAATGCCCAGCAGTTGCTGTATGTGCAGCAACTAGAGCAGCAGTATTCCCGCCGCATCATGGACATCCTGGAGCCCGTGGTCGGCCGCGACAACGTTAAGGCTCAGGTCACGGCGGAAGTGGATTTTTCGCAGACCGAATCCACCTCCGAGCAGTTCCGCCCTAACCAGACGCCGGATTCGAGCGCTGTGCGCAGCCAGCAGGTGCTGGAGAGTCGCGGCAGCTCGACAAAGACAGCCACGGGCGTACCCGGCGCTGTCGCCAACCAGCCTCCCGCTCCCTCTGCCGCTCCCATCAACGGTGCCAACCCTGCGCCCAACGCAGGCGGTCAGCAGGGGACGGAGGAGCAGACCAACAAGCGAGAGTCCACCACCAATTACGAAGTGGACAAGACCGTCAAGGTGGTCCGTGGCAGTACTGGCGCCGTCAAGCGACTGAGCGCTGCCGTGGTGGTCAATTACCAGTCGGCCGAGGATAAGGGCAAGACCGTGACCAAGGCGCTCACGCCCGAGCAGATCGAGCAGATGACCGCACTGGTGCGTGAAACCATTGGCTTCAACCGGGAGCGTGGAGACTCGGTGAATCTGATGAATACGCCGTTCCAGGTGACTGCGGTGCCTACAACGGACACCCCGCTGTGGAAGCAGCCTGAGGTGGTGGACTTGGCCAAGACCTTCGCTTGGCCAGTGGGTGCGGTTCTGTTCGCTGCGCTGGTCTTGATGGGCCTGGTGCGCCCCGCGCTCAAGGGCTCCGCCCCGGCCAAGGCAACGGCCGCCAAGCCGGTGGCGGGTGGCCAGCTCGACGCCCTGGAGGCCGAGACGCCCGAGCGCCCAGCCTTGGCTGCGCCCAGCCGCAAGGACGAAGTGTTGCCGGCGACCCCTGAACAGCTGCGCCTGGAAGACGCCCGCGTGCTGGCCAAGGAGAATCCGGTCGCCGTGGCGAACATTCTCAAGACGTGGCTGAACGGCGATCCCGCCTGACCCCCATTCAGGACGACAACCATGGACGAGCAAGGACTCAACGACGCCGCCATCATGCTGATGTCGCTCGGCGAAGAGGAGGCGGCAGAAGTCTTCAAGCACTTCTCGCCCAAGGAAGTGCAGAAACTCGGCGAGACCATCGCGCGCATGCGCACGGTGTCGCGCGAGAAAGTGGACGAGGTCATCAACAAGTTCTCCAACGCGGCGGCGGCACAGAGCCTGCTGGTGTCGGACACAGGCAACTATGTCCGCGCCGTGCTCAAGCGCGCGCTGGGCGAAGACAAGGCCGGATTGCTCATCGACCGCATCTTGCAGGGCGGCGATGTCTCCGGCATCGAGAGCCTCAAGTGGATGGACCCGCTGTCGGTGGCGGAGCTGTTGCGCAACGAGCACCCACAGATCGTTGCGGCCATCCTGGTCCATCTGGACAGCGACCAGGCCTCGGGCATCCTGATGCACCTGTCCGACCGCCAGCGCAGCGAGATTTTGCTTCGCGTGGCCACGCTCGAAGGCATCCAGCCCACGGCCCTCAAGGACCTGAACGAAGTACTTTTCAAGGTGCTAGCGGGCGGGGACAAGATTCGTAAGAGCTCGCTGGGCGGTGTCAAGGCGGCGGCCGAAATCATCAACTTGCTGGGCGGCAACATGGATGCCGTGGTGCTCGAGTCCATTCGAGGCTACGACCCCGACCTGGCCCAGAAGATCATGGACAAGATGTTCGTGTTCGAGGACGTTCTCAAGCTCGACGACAAGGCCATCCAGACGGTGCTAAGGGAAGTGGCGTCCGAAACCCTCATCGTGGCCCTCAAGGGTGCGGTGCCCGAACTGCGCGAGAAATTCCTGTCCAACATGTCTTCGCGTGCGGCAGACGCATTGCGCGAAGACCTCGAATCGCGGGGTCCCATGCGGTTGTCCGAGGTCGAAGCGCAGCAGAAGGAAATCCTCAAGACGGTGCGTCGCCTGTCCGATGAAGGTCAGATCGTGATTGGAGGCGGTGGTGATGATGCCTTCGTCTAACCAGCGGTCGTATTCGCGGTTCATTCCCAGCGAGGAGGTCGGCGACTTCAAGCAATGGAAGTTTTCAGCCGTCGACGGCTCCGACCTGGTGGAGCCAGAGCCCGAACCGGAGCCGGTGGCGGAGCTGCCCGCAGAACTGGATGAAGCGGCGCAGCAGGCCCTCGTTCAGCAAGCCTGTGACGATGCGTATGCAGAGGGCTTCGCCCAGGGACAAGCGCAGACGGCGCTCGAATGGCAGCGCCGCATGGATGAATACATTGCCCAGCAGGGGCAGGAGGCGGCGCAGCGTTTGCAGAGCGTGCTGCAGACGCTCGATGCGAGCCTGATCGACATGCAGCAACAGATGGCGCAGCAGGTGCTGGAGCTTGCGTGCGACATCGCGCGTCAGGTGGTGCGCCAGGAACTGTCGGTCAACCCCAATGCGTTGTTGCCCGTGGTGCGAGAGGCTGTAGGCATGCTCGTGACCGAGGGGCGCCCGGCCACGGTGCGGCTCAATCCGGTGGATATGGAGGCCATGGCAGAGCCCTTGCGCGAAGAAGTCAACGCACCGGGTGTGCAATGGATGGCGGATGCCGCCGTGCCCGCAGGGGGCTGCCTGGTGGAGTCTGCGGGCACCGTCGTCGATGGCAGCATTGACAAGCGTTGGCAGCGAGCCATTGCGTCCTTGGGGCTGCGGTCGCCTTGGGATGACGAAGCGCGTGGGGATGGCGATGACCATTGACACATCCTCGGCCTGGACTCGGTTCATGGACGACGCGCGAGCGCGCGTGACCGAAGGTTCGCCCTTGGAGACGCGCGGCACACTCACGCGGTTGACTGGGCTGGTGCTGGAGGCCGTGGGCATCCGTGTGCCCGTGGGCTCGCAGTGCTTGGTGCAAATGCCGGGGCATGCGCCGGTCTTGGCGGAGGTGGTCGGGTTTTCTGCCGACCGCGCATTTCTGATGCCTGCGGGCGACATCCATGGGCTGTCCAGTGGCGCCAGTGTGGTGCCGGCCGCACCGTACATCCCCATGCCCCGCTTGGGCGAGCCCCCCCGGCCTGTGCAGCGCGCCGGGGTGCTGCGTCTGCCCATGGGCGATGGATTGCTGGGGCGCGTGGTGGATGCCCAAGGCCTGCCTCTTGATCATGGCGGGCCGGTGCAGGATGTCGTGTCGGAGCCCATGGGGCGGCGGCAGATTAATGCCATGGACCGGGACCCGGTGCGCGAACCTCTGGACACTGGTGTGCGCGCCATCAATGCCCTGCTGACCGTAGGGCGAGGTCAGCGCCTGGGGCTGTTTGCAGGCTCTGGGGTGGGCAAGAGTGTGTTGCTGGGCATGATGGCCCGCTACACCCGGGCCGATGTGATCGTGGTCGGACTCATCGGGGAGCGGGGCCGCGAGGTCAAGGAGTTTGTAGAAGACATCCTGGGCGACCAGGGCCGCGCGCGGTCGGTGGTGGTTGCGGCCCCCGCCGATGCGCCCCCTTTGTTGCGCATGCAGGGCGCAGCCTATGCCACTGCCGTGGCCGAGCACTTCCGCGACAAGGGCCAGCACGTGTTGCTGCTCATGGATTCCCTCACCCGCTACGCGATGGCGCAACGAGAAATTGCCCTGGCGATTGGCGAACCGCCTGCCACCAAGGGGTATCCCCCGTCCTGTTTTGCCAAGCTGCCCCAGCTGGTGGAGCGCAGCGGCAACGGCCTGCATGGCGTCGGCTCCATCACGGCGTTTTATACGGTGCTGTCGGAAGGTGATGACCAGCAGGACCCCATCGCGGATGCGGCCCGTGCCATTCTGGACGGGCACATTGTGTTGTCGCGGGCCTTGGCGGAGACCGGGCATTTCCCGGCCATCGATATCGAGCAATCGGCGTCGCGGGTGATGCACAACGTGGTGTCTCGCGGGCATTTTGACCTGGCGCGGCGGTTCCGTGCGGTGTATTCGCGCTACCAGAAGAGCAGGGACTTGGTGCAGGTGGGCGCTTACATGAGCGGCTCCGATCCTGCGTTGGACGAGGCCATTCGTTTGCAGCCGCAGATGGCGGGCTTTCTGCAGCAGGACATGTTTGAGGCAGCGTCCATGGACCAGAGCGTAGGCGCCATGGCCGCGGTGCTGGACCATTGACGGCCGGCAAGGTAGACAGCCATGTCCAGTCTCAACGCCCTCTCCGTCGCGGTCGAAGTGGCTTCCCGCAAGCGGGACGATGCCCGCAAGGTTTTGCAGGACACGCTGGCTGCCGAGCAGGCGGCGCGTGCCCAGCTCGATCAACTGGAAGATTACGCCCGTGAGACTGAGTCACGCTGGGGCATGAAGGCCGATACGGCCATGCAGCCCGAAGTGATGTACCACCACTACCAGTTCATGAACAGGCTGGGCCATGCGGCCAGCATTCAGAACGGCGTGGTGGGTGACCAATCCGCTCGGGTGCAAGCCGCACAGCGCGCACTGCTGGATGCCGAGCTTCGCTTAGCCAGCCTGCGCAAGGTGGTGGAGAAGAGGCTCAACGACCTTGCTCTGCAGCAGCAGCGCAGGGATCAAAAACAAACCGACGAGCGCGCCGCGCTGCAGTATCGCAATACGGGCCAGGAGAATTGAACATGGAACCGACCAGAGTAGCTTCTTCGCAGAGCGCCCAGCCCGCCCACGCCACCCGAGCTAAATCGTCGTCTCATCCCGCAACCGCGGAAGCTGGCGATCCCGCAGCGGGAGGTGGCTTTTTGGGGCTGCTGGCGGCGTTGGGGGGCGCGGTCGAAGGCAATGCGCTTGGTGAGAGTTCGGGTGACGCCCCCCTGTCTTCTACGGAAAATGACGTGGATGCATCCTCATCATCGGCTGCGGACGCGGCTGCCGTCGCCGCATGGCAAGGCCTGCTTGATCCCACGCAAAACCAGAACCAACCTAGTGCGGTCTATGGACAGTCTGCGTTGGTGGCGCCTCAATCTGCTAACTCGTTCTCGGGGAGCATCGCTGCGGTATCGCAATCAGTCACTCAAGGACTGGCGGTTTCCCCGGGCAATGCGCTCAACGGCAGTCAAGGACTTGTAGTTTCTCCGGGCGATCCGCTCAATGATCTGTTGCTGGGTGGGATGCCCCAAGGCCTGGTTGCAGAGACTGCGAAATTGGACACGTCTGCAGACCTGAAGGAGCAACCTTCCCAAGGCACGTCGGGCGGGTTCGGACGTGCTTTCTCGCGTATGCAGGCTGCTAACGCTCAACGCGTCATTGGTATGGGGGGGGCGGAGGTCTCCTTGGGAGCAGTCGCCTCGAGGGATGCGACTGGGCCGGCTTATAAGTTGCATGGATCGTCTTCTGCACTGTTGGCCTCCACTGGAGAGCGGGCTTTGATGGGTGTACCTGCTGGAACCACGATAGAACGTTCGGGTGTTGCTCAGTCAAGTTACGTCGTCGGCATGGAGGTGGCAGCACCGCTCGCCGACAGTGTGGTTGCGATGCTCGGATCTCCTCAGGCAGCTGAGTCGCCAGCCGGCGGGCGTTCGCATGGAAGCGGAGAGGGCGCAGGGACTGCCGGCGCTTGGTCTGAAGGCGTGTCAGGGTCATCACCTTCGGACGCGGGTAGCTTCACCGATGCCACAGCGTTGGCGGATCCCAATGCGTTGGGGGCGGAAGAGCAGGTGGCCGAGCAGGTGGCCTACTGGGTGAACCAGAAGACGCAGAACGCCGAGTTGACGCTGCAGCGTGATGGCCACCCCGTGGAGGTGTCGGTATCCCTTTCGGGCAACGAAGCGCATGTGTCGTTCCGCAGCGATCAGCAACAGACGCGGGAACTGCTGGACCAGAGCATGGCGCAGTTGAGCGACTTGTTACGCAGCGAGGGTTTGGTGCTGTCCGGCATGTCGGTGGGTACTTCGGCGCGTGACAGTGCCGGTGGTGGAGAGGCTGGACAGCAGCGTCCCCGCGAAGGAGCGCGTCAAGCGCAAGTGGTGTCCGCTGTTCCGGCCGGGGCGGCCTCTCTTGCACGCGGTGGCGGGACTTTGGACCGCGCGGTGGACGTCTTCGTTTGATTTGCGGGGTAGTGAGGTCAGTCCGCAGTGACTTTTGCCCTCCGCGCGGGCGGGGAGCTCGGTGAATGCCATGGTTTTGGGCTTTTATTCTGGCTATTATTGGTTACACCCCCGACCAATAATGGGCTACCCGGTCATGCTCGCACATTGATAGTGCCCGTATCACCTGCTCCATACCGCAAGGAATTCCATCGTGTCAGCCAATACTCCCGCAGCAGCACCCGCCAAGAGTAAGAAGATGCTGTTGATCATCATCGGTGCGGTGGTGGCTGTGCTGGTGATTGGAGGGGGGGCGGCCGCATGGTTCATCTCCAGCCGGTCCCACGCTGCTGAGGACGAAGAGGGCGGCGGAGCACCTGCAGCGCACAAGGAGTCGCCCAAAGTCGCACCCACCTTCCTGCCCATGGAAAACATGGTGGTCAATCTGGCGGACCCAGGGGGGGATCGTTTTGCACAGATTGGCATCACCTTGGAGGTGGATGACGCCAAAACTGCAGAGCAGGTCAAGCAGTACCTGCCTTCGATTCGCAGTGGCATTTTGATGCTGGTGTCCCAGCGCACTTCCTCAGAGCTGCTACAGCGCGAGGGCAAAGAGAAGCTGGCAAACGACATATTGCGTGAGGTCTCGCGACCCTTGGGCTACTCCGTTCCGTCGGAGCGCGAGCGTGCCAAGGCGGCAGCGGCTGCCGAACAGGACGGGGATGCCGAGGAGCGCCCCGCAGCGCGCAAGCGTGCCGAGCGCAATCCTGTGCGCAGGGTGCTCTTTTCGAGTTTCATCATCCAATGAGCCTGCGGGTTAAGGACCAGCCATGAGTGATTCATTTCTTTCGCAGGAAGAGGTCGATGCCCTTCTGGAAGGGGTCACGGGCGAGAGCCAGAAGTCCGTGGAGGAAGTGGCGGAGGCAGGGGCCGTCCGCAACTACGATATTTCCAGCCAGGAGCGCATCGTCCGTGGCCGCATGCCGACGATGGAAATCGTCAACGAGCGGTTTGCGCGCAACTTCCGCATCGGCCTGTTCAACTTCATCCGGCGCAGCCCGGAAATATCGGTGGGGACCGTGTCCGTTCAGCGCTACAGCGCGTTTTTGCGCGAGCTGGCAGTCCCTACCAATTTCAACATCGTAGCCATCCGCCCCTTGCGTGGCAGCGGGCTCATCGTGTGTGAACCCTCGCTGGTGTTCGGCATCATCGACACGCTGTATGGGGGAGTCGGTAAGTTCCAGACCCGGATCGAGGGGCGCGATTTTTCACCCACAGAACAACGGGTCATCAACCGGCTGGTTGATGTGATCTGCGCTGAGTACAAGAAGGCATGGCAGGGTATCTACCCGCTGGAGCTGGAGTACCAGCGCTCGGAAATGCAGCCTCAGTTTGCCAACATTGCTACGCCCAGCGAAATTGTGGTGTCTACGGCGTTCCAGCTGGAAATCGGAGACCTCTCCGGTGCGATCCATGTCTGCATGCCTTATGCCACGCTGGAGCCGATCCGCGATGTGCTCTATTCGTCCACACAGGGTGATTCCATCGAGGTGGATCGTCGCTGGGTGAATGTGCTCAAGCGCGAAATCCAGTCCGCAGAGGTCACGCTGGTGGCGGAGCTGGCCAAGGCCGATGCCACCGTGGAGCAATTGCTTGCGATGAAGCCTGGCGACTTCATCGAGCTGGATCGTGAGCCCCGCATCCGTGCGTCGATCGGAGGGGTTCCAATTTTTGAATGTCAGTATGGAACCCACAATTCCAAGTACGCCATCCGCATTGAAGAGTGCCTGCGTACGTCGGACATGAGCTGGCTGGGAGAGAAAAATGGCAACTGAAGAAGACAACAAGGATGCTGGTGCGGACGACCCGTTTGCGGGTTGGGCAGAGGCGCTGGAAGAGCAGAAGCGCACGGATGAAAAGCCTGCCGATGCCGAGCAAGGTGGTCCGCTGTCTGGCGAGCCTGTACGGCCGTTTTCCGGCGCCACGGGTGGCGACACGGTCAACGACATCAACATGGTGCTGGACATCCCGGTGCAGCTGTCCGTGGAACTGGGGCGCACCAAGGTACCAATCAAGTACATCCTCCAGCTGGCGCAAGGCTCGGTGGTGGAACTGGATGCGCTGGCGGGGGAGCCCATGGACGTGCTGGTCAATGGCTACCTCATCGCCCAAGGCGAAGTGGTGGTGGTCAACGACAAATTCGGTATCCGCCTGACGGATGTGGTCACACCTTCGGAACGTTTGCGTCGGGTGAGCCGTGGATAGTGGGAGCATGACCCAGACGCTGTTGGTCGTGGTGCTGTTTGTGGGGGCCATGGCTTTGCTTCCCTGGGCGGTGCGCCGGCTTCAGCAACGACAGTCCTCGGGAGCGCTGGCGGCCGGAGGGGCATCACGCGTGGTGTCTGCGGTGGCCGTCGGACCCCAGCAGCGGGTCGTGACGGTGGAGGTGGGGCCTGAAAACGCGCGGACCTGGCTGGTCCTGGGGGTGACTGCACAGCAGGTCAGCTGCCTTCATGTGCTGCCCGTGGCCGGCAAGGCGGCCGAGGACGCGAGGGGCGCGTCACTACCAGCAAGCCCATCGTTTGCCCATGAGGTGCGAGTTGCGTCGGCTGACGTAGGGAAGTCCGCCCATGTCTGAGCAAGTCTCTCTGCGGATAAGGCGCGGAGCTCGGCGGCTAGTTCCGTGGGCCGTCGCCGCAGTGGGGTTGATGGTGCAAGGCGCCGTGTGTGCTCAAAATGCCGGCGCGTTGCCACTGGTGGTGGGCAATGGGCCTTCTGGAACCAGCTACTCGGTGCCCATCCAGACCCTGCTGTTTTTTACGGCACTGTCTTTTTTGCCGGCCGTATTGCTGATGATGACGGGTTTTACCCGGATCGTGATTGTGTTGTCCCTGCTGCGCCAGGCCTTGGGAACGCAGTCGGCACCGCCCAATCAGGTCATCATTGGCTTGTCGTTGTTCCTCACTTTTTTTGTGATGGGGCCGACGCTTGATCGTGTGTACCAGGACGCCTACGTTCCCTACACCAACAACACCATCAGCTTTGAGCAGGCCCTGGACAGGGCGGAGGCACCCATGCGCAGCTTCATGCTCAAGCAGACGCGGCAATCGGACTTCGCGCTGTTTTCCCGGCTCGCGCGCCTGGACCCAAAGGTGACGGCCGAGACTGCGCCTATTCGTGTGTTGGTGCCGGCCTTTGTGACCAGTGAGCTCAAGTCGGCATTTCAGATCGGTTTCATGATCTTCATCCCGTTTCTGGTCATCGACATGGTGGTGTCCAGCATCCTCATGTCACTGGGCATGATGATGTTGTCGCCGGTGCTGGTGGCATTGCCGTTCAAGCTCATGCTGTTTGTTCTGGCGGATGGCTGGAACCTGCTGATTGGCTCGTTGGCCGCCAGCTTCGTCACCTGAGGGATTTCGCCATGACTTCACAAATGGTGCTGACGATTGGGCGCGATGCCCTCACCTTGCTGCTGATGATTTCCATGCCTGTGCTCGGGGTGGTCATGGCGGTGGGCTTGCTGGTCAGTATTTTTCAGGCGGTCACGCAGATCCATGAGGCAACGCTGGCCTTCGTGCCGAAGCTGATTGCGGCGATGGTGGTGTTTGCCATTGCGGGTCCCTGGATGCTCAGTACACTGGTGGACTTCATTCGCAGGACGATCGAATCGATCCCGTCCATGATCGGATAGCGCCATGGCAACCGGGGCACCAGCTTGCCTATGGATGACGGCGGACGGCTTGGGCCTTGGTTTGGCGTGCAGGGCGGAGGAAGCTGTGCCTGCAAAGCGCCGTAGCCAAATCATGGGAGGAGGCGCGTGATTACCTTCTCGGAAGCACAGATCATGGCGTGGCTGTCTCCCATCCTGTGGCCCTTTTTGCGCGTGCTCGCGTTGTTCTCTGTGGCGCCGGTGTTCTCCATGCGCGTTGTCCCCATGCGGGTGAAGATTGGCTTGGCGTTCTTGGTGGCGCTCTGCGCGCAAGGTGTTCTGGGAGAGCAGCCTGTCATCAGCGTGAACGGTCGCGAGGCGCTGGGCACGGTGGCGCAGCAGGTGGCCGTGGGGCTGGCGATTGGCTTTTCGGTCCGCCTTGTGTTCACGGCGGTCGAACTGGCTGGCGAAATCATTGGGCTGCAGATGGGGCTCAACTTCGCTTCGTTCTTTGACCCTACTTCCAATGGACAGATCAGTGCTGTGGCTCGGTTTTTTGGTCATATGTCCATGCTGCTGTTCATTGTCATCAATGGCCACTTGTTGATCTTGATGGCTGTGGTCAAGAGTTTTGACCGCTTTCCTGTGGATGGCAATTTTTTGCAGGCGCTCGGGCAGATGCGCTTGCATGAACTGGGGGCTTCTCTGTTTTCAAGCGCGCTCTGGATTGCCATGCCCATGATCGCGCTGCTGCTGTTCGTCAACCTGACCATGGGCATCATTTCGCGCGTAGCGCCGCAAATGAATATCTACGCAGTGGGCTTCCCCGTCACGCTCACGGTGGGGATGCTGGGGATTGCAGCAACACTGCCGATGCTCGAGCAACCGGTGTTGGCGTTGATGCAGCAGGCTGTGGATCTGTTCTCTGCCGGCAGGTAGTCCATCCAGCTACACCAGCTGGTTGCGGATCGCGTAGACCGTCAGTTCCGCGTTGTTCGAAAGTTTCAATTTTTCGAGAACCCGCGATCGGTACACGCTCACCGTTTTGGGGCTCAGCATCAATTCTTCGGCAATGTCCGACAAGCGCCGACCGGAAGCGATCTTGACCAGGGTCTGCAATTCGCGTTCTGACAACGCCGCGTGGGGAGCCTCGGGCGTGGGCTGGGCCAGACTGTCTGCCAGCATCTGAGCTACTTCGGCGGTGAGGTACTTGCGACCCTGCATCACTGTGCGTACGGCCGCAATCAGCTCCACCGGGTCGCCAGCCTTGTTGGCGTAGCCCTGGGCGCCTGCCTTGAGGCAGCGCAACGCGTATTGGTCCTCTGGGTACATCGACACCACCAGCACTTTGATGGTGGAGTGGGTTTCGCGCAGGCTGGCCAATACTTCCAGCCCACTGCGGCCAGGCATGTTCAGGTCCAGCAGCAGAACATCGCAGGCGGCTGTGCGCAGAACTTCCCGCAGCTCGGAGTACCCGCCTGCTTCGCCGGTCACCTGAATGTCCGTTGCTTCGGCAAGCGTGTCGCGAATGCCACGCCGTAAAACGGCATGGTCGTCGCACAAGACGACATGAATCACTGAGCGTCTCCTGATGCGGGTGTATCTGGAGATGTTAGCGGGACGGAGAGGATGACCGACGTTCCCTGACCCGGGCGACTGCTGATATCCAGCCAACCCCCAACGGTACGTGCACGCTCTTGAAGGCCCTTGAGGCCAAAAGCCTTGGGTTTGTTGCGAACTGTGGCATCCATGCCACGGCCGTTGTCCGCGACTTCCAGGGTCAGAACGCCTTCCTTGTCAGACAGCTCAATGTCCACTTTTCCAGGCTGCGCGTGCTTGGAGATATTGGTCAGTGCCTCCTGGGCTGTGCGATAGGCCACCAGCTGAACCTCGGGAGGGCAGTCTATGGTGTCGCTGCTGCTCTGCAATTTCGTGGGTATGCCGGTCCTGCGCTCAAAGCTGGAAGCCAGCCACTGGACAGCCGCTACCAGCCCTTGTTCCAGGATGGGCGGGCGCAGGTTCATCATGATCCGCTGGCTGGCGCCAATTGCGTGTTGCAGCATGTCTGCCGCCGATGTGGCATGTTCTTGCATGACTGGGTCGGTGCTGTGACGCCCGATCCATGCCACATCAAAACGCACTGCGGTGAGGGCTCCGCCAATGTCGTCGTGGATCTCGCGGGCAATGGCCGCGCGCTCTTGTTCGATGGATGTTTGTAGATGCTCGGCCAGTTCGGCCAGGTGACGCTGTGATATCGCCAGCTCGGCAATGGCCTGTTCGCGTGCATTGCGTGCCTCGTGCACTTCCAAAGTCCGGGCAATGACGTGGGGTAGTCGCTGGATATCGTCTTTGAGCAGGTAGTCCGCCACCCCCAACCGCATCGCATCCACCGCTGCAGCTTCGCCGATGGCACCCGACAGCAGCACAAACGGTGGGTGATGCGGCTTTTGTGCCACATGGGCCCATGCATCCAATGCAGTGAAGCCGGGCAGGCGGTAATCTGCCAGGATGATGTCAAAGTGGCCGCTATCTGTCAGTTTTTGGAATTCTGCAAGAGTGTCCACCCGCTGGAGGTGGCATTGAAGCCCGGATCGACGCAAAGCACGCGCTGCCAATTCGTGATCGGCCGGTGAATCTTCAAGATGCAGGATTTCAAGGGTCTGGTCTGATGCTGCAAGGCCCATAGCAGCGCTATCATAGGATACAAATTGGAACAAACAAGGGTGTTTGTCCGGTTGGGAGGGGTGGGGCGTCAGCGTCCAATGGTCGCGGATGCTCCGGTTTGCACGGAGGCCTTGGCAGGTTACTGATGCATTTATCGTAGTCCTGTGTATTTGCGTGTTTTGCTGCTACGTGCTGCGATGGAGAAACGATGCAATCTACGCTAACAACGCCTGGAGGACCTGCTGTCCAGGTTCCCGTCATGGTGGCGGCAGAGCTGCAGGACTCCTTGCTGGTCGTTATGCATGACTTGCACCGCCTGGAAGGCTTGCTGAACCATGCCACCGACAATCTGCTGGAACGGTTTGGTGAGGCCAACGCCATATTGACAGACGCCGTGGTGGCCGATTCGCCAGAGCTGGTGGCCGCGCGGACAGCGCTGCGCAGCGCGGTGACCGAGCTGCAGTTCCAGGACATGGCCTCCCAGCTGATATGGCACACCACCAAGGTGCTGCAGGGCTGTGCCTTCCGCCTGGCTTCGGAAGCCATGGGGCACGAAGAAGGTGAAGATGCCGCGCCCTTTGCGGAGATGGCGCCCGACAGGCCGAACCCTGTCACCCAAAGCGAGATGGATGCAGGTTCGGTGGACCTGTTCTGACGTTCACATCACTGGTTACCTTATATATTCAAGTCAGTTGGAGCCATACATGCAATCGATCCTTGCCGTTGATGATTCACCTTCCATGCGCAAAATGGTGTCGTTCACCCTGACTGGTGCCGGCTACCACGTCGTGGAGGCAGTGGATGGGCAAGATGCCCTCGAAAAGGCTGAGACGCACAACATCGACTTGGTGCTGGCCGACCAGAACATGCCGCGTCTGGATGGCATTGGGTTGACCCGCAAATTGCGCGAGCACCCCAAATTCAAGACCATCCCCATCCTGATCCTGACGACAGAGTCGAGCGATCAGATGAAGCAGGCGGGCCGCACGGCGGGCGCCACAGGATGGCTGGTGAAACCTTTTGATCCGAATCGCCTGATCGAAGTCATCCAGAAAGTGATCCGCTGAGCCGGGTTGACTGAGATCATTTAGTACACAGGAGCCCACCATGGGGGAAACCTACCAAGAAGGATCAGGTGCAGGCGCTGACTTCGACCTCAGCCAGTTCTATCAGATCTTTTTCGAGGAAGCGGGTGAGAACCTCGATCAGATGGAGCAGATGCTCCTCAATCTGGACCTGAGTAGCGCCAACGACGAAGAGCTCAACGGCATCTTCCGCTGCGCTCACTCGATCAAAGGCGGCTCCGCCACTTTCGGGTTTTCGGATGTGGCCGAACTGACCCATCAGATGGAGTCTCTGCTCGATCGCCTGCGCCGCCATGAATTGCAACCCATCCCTCAGATGGTGGATGTTTTGCTGGAATCTGCGGATGCGTCGCGCAGCCTGCTGGCACGGCATCAGGCAGGTGGGCAGGGTGAGGCGGTTTCCACCACATCCTTGGTGCGTCGCATCAGTGATCTGGCTGCGGGTTTGGTCCCGGACGACGCCGCGCCCGTGACTGCCCCTCCGCCTTCTCCTGCGACCGCGCCTGTCGCGGCCGCCCCTGCTCCGGCACCCAAGGCTTCTGCGCCTGCCGTGCCAGGGCAGGCGCGGCAGCTGGAAATCCAGATCGGCCCCCTGGACCGCCCCGAGCAGGCCGATGCGATCAAAGAATTGTTCAGAGATATCCCCGGTCTGGGCGCAATCCGCGATGTTCCGGGCAGCCAAGCCAATACGCGGGTCTTTGCGGTGGAAACGACATCCACCAACGACGATTTGCTGGATCTGTTTGCGTTCCATGTTGCCAAAGAGCAGGTGCTGATTCGTGACGCAGCCGCCTCTGGCGAGGCTGCCGCCGCAGAGGCAGACGACGAGCCGGTGGTTGCCGTAGATACGTCCGGGGGCGAAGCGCCTTACGGATTCTTCAATGGTGCTCCCGGCGCACCTCATGGTGAGGCCGCAGTGGCAGCTCACGCGCCTGTCGCACAAGCTCCCAAAGCTGCTCCCAAGGCGAGCGCCGAGCCCAAGGTGGCGATGCAGGCGCAGATGGAGTCCACCACCATCCGCGTGGATGTGAAGAAGGTCGATCAACTGATCAACCTGGTGGGTGAACTGGTGATCACGCAGGCCATGCTGGCGCAGAACAGCCGGGGCCTCGATGCTGGGGCCTATCAGCAGTTGCTGGCCGGGCTGGCCGATCTGGATCGCAATACACGCGACTTGCAAGAGTCGGTGATGTCGATCCGCATGATTCCAATGTCCATCGTTTTCAGCCGCTTCCCACGCATGCTGCGCGATCTGGCGAACAAGCTGGGCAAGAAGGTGGAACTGGTGACCCTGGGTGAAGCGACCGAATTGGACAAGGGCTTGGTCGAAAAGATCACCGACCCGCTGACCCACCTGGTGCGCAACAGCTGTGATCACGGTATCGAAATGCCAGCCGATCGTTTGGCCAAGGGCAAGTCCGAGCATGGCACCATCACCTTGTCGGCGTCGCACCAAGGGGGGTCGATCGTGATCGAGGTGCGTGACGATGGCCGTGGCCTGTCGCGCGAGAAGATTCTCAGCAAGGCCCAGGAGCGCGGCATCGAGGTGTCTGATCAGATGAGCGATGCCGACGTCTGGCAGCTGATTTTTGCTCCAGGCTTCTCCACCGCCGATGAGGTGACGGATGTGTCCGGCCGTGGTGTTGGCATGGACGTGGTCAAACGCAATATTGCAGCGCTCAATGGCTCGGTGGAGATCGATTCGGCAGAGGGCTACGGCATGAAGGTGTCCGTGCGCCTCCCGCTGACGCTCGCCATCATGGATGGCATGTCGGTGGGCGTGGGTGAGGAGGTGTACATCCTTCCCCTGTCGTCGGTGGTGGAATCGTTCCAGGTCAATGCGGACGATGTCAGCACCGTGGCGCAAGGCTCGCAGCTCGTCAAGGTGCGCGACGAATACATGCCTGTCATCGCGCTGGAGAAGATCTTCCAGGTTCCGCGCTTTGACCTCAACAAATCCAGCAACATCATGGTGGTGGTTGAGGCGGACGGAAGCCGTGTGGCCTTGCTGGTGGATGAGTTGCTGGGCCAGCACCAGGTGGTCGTCAAGAACCTGGAGTCGAACTATCGCAAGGTGCCCAATGTGTCGGGCGCCACCATTTTGGGTGACGGCACCGTGGCCTTGATTTTGGACACGGGTGGTTTGGTGCGCCGGGCGCGTCACTAGATACAGGTGTGAGCGCCTCAAAGGCGCTGCACCGCCATGAAAGGAGAATGCACCATGAGTGTGATCGGTAAAACTGCAGACGCGGCCCCCACGGGGGCGCGTGAATATCTGACGTTCCGCCTTGACCAGGAAGAGTACGGCATCGACATCCTGAAGGTGCAGGAAATCCGCGGCTACGAACCCCCGACCCGCATTGCGAACGCTCCGGATTTCATCAAGGGCGTGGTCAATTTGCGCGGCACGATTGTTCCTATCGTGGACATGCGCATCAAGTTCAACTGTGCGCAGGCGGACTACAACAGTTTCACGGTGGTCATCATCCTCAACCTGCGCAACCGGGTGGTAGGTATCGTGGTGGACTCGGTGAGCGATGTGATGGAGTTGACGCCAGAGAGCATCCGGTCGGCCCCCGATATCGAGAGCGCGATCGACAACAGCTGCATCCTGGGCCTGGGGTCCGTGGGCGAACGCATGCTGATCTTGCTGGATATTGAAAAGCTCATGTCCAGCGTGGACATGGGTCTGGTCACAGCCAACGAGTAAGGCGCCCCAGTCAGCAGCCCTTGGTGGCGCAGGCGCACCTCAGGCTGAGAGCAAGGCTTGCAGACCTTTTGGAGCGAACAGGACTTCCCCTCGGACGATCAATATGGCCCAAACCACCAGTGCTTCGGCGTCAGTCCGGTCAGGCCCAGCAAGGGTAGATCCTGCATATGCCGCAGCGGCGGCGCCCTCTGGCCCTTTGGCCCAGGGGCGTGAATTTGTCTGGACCAATGCAGACTTTGCCCGTGTGCAGGCGCTGATCTATCAGCGCGCTGGCATCAGCTTGCACGATGGCAAGCACGCCATGGTCTACAGCCGCCTGTCGCGGCGGCTGCGCGATACGGGGCACAACAGCTTTCACGACTACCTGAGCTGGCTGGAGACCCAAGACGGGCCGGAGTGGCAGGAGTTCGTGAATGCGCTGACCACCAACCTCACGGCATTCTTTCGCGAGCAGCATCATTTCGAGATTTTTGCGTCGCATCTGCGCTCCAAGCCATCCGCCAACTGGCGGGTCTGGTGCAACGCGGCCTCCACGGGCGAAGAGCCGTATTCCATCGTGATCACTGCGTTGGAGGCGCTGGGCGCCAGCGCCTCTTTCAAGTTGACAGCCAGTGATATTGATTCGCGTGTGCTGGCCACTGCGGCGCAGGGCGTGTACCGGCTCGACAACGTCAAGGGTTTGAGTCCGGAGCGTCTGCAGAAATTCTTTCTCAAAGGCAAAGGCGGGAACGCGGGCATGGTCCGCGCCAAGCCGGAGTTGCGGCGCGCCATCGACTTCATGAGTGTGAACCTCATCCGCGACGATTGGCCGTTCAAGGAGCCTTTTGACGTGGTGTTCTGCCGCAACGTGATGATTTACTTTGATGCACCCACACAGCGGCGCGTGCTCGAAAGAATCCACCGCGTGCTCAAGCCGGGTGGCATGCTGTTTGTGGGGCACGCTGAGAACTTCAGCGAGTCCAAAGATCTGTTCACCCTGCGTGGCAAGACGGTGTACGAGCGCCGCTGACCTGTCCATGTTGTCCTGCACATTGCACCCATGACCAACATTCCCACAGGTTCATCCCTTTCCAGTGCTCCAGCGGTGCCCGGCTCGGCCGAAAGGCGCCGCGCTCCGCGCATCGCGCCGCTGAGCGCGGATATCTACGCATCAGGCAATGGGCCTGCAAGGGAGTCGTCGCTACAGGAACTCAAGGCCCGCAACCGCAAGCCGGGAGAGGCCTCGTTTTTCTATCTCGATCACCACTTCCAGCACAACGCTGTGAAAGTGCTTCCGGGAGAGTACTTCGTGTCGGATGAGAACATGGTCATCATGACCGTGCTCGGTTCCTGCATTGCTGCCTGCCTCTGGGACAGTCGCGCACGCATGGGAGGGATGAACCATTTCATGCTGCCTGACGGCGACGTGGCGGATGCATCGGGGCGTTATGGCTCCTATGCGATGGAGTTGTTGATCAACGAAATGCTCAAAGTCGGGGCGCGCCGCGAAACCATGCAGGCCAAGATCTTTGGCGGTGCCCAGGTGATGCACAACTTCACCACCATGAACGTGGGTGAGCGCAATACGAATTTTGTGTTGAACTATCTGCACACCGAGCGCATTCCCATCGTCGCCGAGGACGTGCTGGACATCTACCCGCGCAAGGTGGTCTTCTTTCCGGTGACCGGCAAGGCAATGGTGAAGCGGCTGGCACATGCCCATCCCGAAGCACTCGTGGCCGAGGAAGTCCGGGGTAATGCGGCCACCGTGGCCAAGACCACATCGGGTGGTTCTGTGGATCTGTTTTGATAAAGGTTGGAGTGAATGAGCAGGAAAATCCGGGTGATCGTGGTGGACGATTCGGCGTTGGTCCGCAGTCTGCTGTCAGAGATCATCAATCGCCAGCGGGACATGGAGTGCATTGGTACCGCCAATGACCCCCTGGTGGCGCGCGAGATGATCCGCGAACTGGATCCGGATGTCATCACCCTGGATGTCGAGATGCCGCGCATGGACGGCATCGATTTTCTGGGGCGACTCATGCGCCTGCGGCCTACGCCGGTGGTGATGATCTCCACGCTGACTGAGCGTGGCGCGGAGGTCACCATGAAGGCGCTGGAGTTGGGCGCTGTGGACTTTGTGGCCAAACCGCGCGTGGGGCTCGCCAGCGGGCTCAATGATTTGGCGACTCAGATTGTGGACAAGATCCGCGTTGCTGCCGTGGCGCAGGTGCGCCGCGCTCCGGCGCGTGATGCAGCCCCAGCCGCAGGTTCTGCGGGAAGCGCAGCAGTCGCTCATGCCGCACCGGCTGCGGGCCTGCTGGGGCGCCTTTCCACCGAAAAGCTCATCTGCATCGGCGCATCCACCGGTGGCACGGAGGCCATCAAGGAGGTGCTGGTCCAGATGCCTGCGGATTCACCCGCGATCGTCATCACCCAGCACATGCCCCCCGGGTTCACCACCAGTTTTGCGGCCCGTTTGAACGGGTTGTGCCAGATCACCGTCAAGGAAGCGGTGAATGGCGAGCGCATTCTGCCGGGCCACGCCTACATCGCTCCGGGCGGAACCCAGTTCCATGTGGCCCGCAGTGGCGCTAACTATGTGGCGGTGGTGGACGATGACCCGCCGGTCAATCGCCATAAGCCCTCGGTCGAGGTGCTCTTCAAGTCCGCTGCGGCGGTGGTGGGGCGCAACGCGTTTGGCATCATGCTCACGGGCATGGGTAATGACGGCGCGGTGGCCATGCGGGAGATGAAAGATGCGGGCAGCTACAACTACGTGCAAGACGAAGCAACCTGCATCGTGTTTGGCATGCCGCGCGAGGCGATTGCCCATGGCGCCGCCGATGAGGTATTGCCCTTGGGGCAGATCGCTCCGGCCTTGATCGCCCGGTTGCGCGGAACGACGGACCGTTTGCACCATCGCATCTGACGGCTATCGGCCGCTATTGGCGGGGGCTGTGCAATGTCTTGCCCCTTTACCTGGCGTTGGGGGCAGACTCGTCACTATTCTGAGAGTGCGGTCCAGCGCTCCAGCGCCGTCATCAGCTCTTCGTCGATGGCGGCAGCGCGGCTGGTCATGGCGGCTGCGCGCGCCGGATCCTTACCAAAGAGTGATCCGTCGGCCAGTGCATCATGGAGGGTTTTCTGCTCAGCCTCCAGCGCGCTGATCAAGTCGGGCAGTTGCTCCAGTTCGCGCTGCTCCTTGTAGCTAAGCTTCTTTTTTGATAGCTGCACAGGCTTATTCGATGGGCGCTCCGGTGGGTTTTTGTCTGAAATGTCCGTGGTGGACTGTTTGGCGGGCACCGTAGCACCGGTTTGAAGTGAACGGCTGCGCTTGGATTGCAGCAGCCAGTCTTGCACGCCGCCTTCGTACTCGCGCCACAGGCCATTGCCTTCAAAGGCGAGGGTGCTGGTCACCACGTTGTCCAGGAAGGTGCGGTCATGGCTGACCAGGAACACCGTGCCTTCGTAGTTGGCGAGCAGTTCTTCCAGCAGGTCCAGGGTGTCGATGTCCAGGTCGTTCGTCGGTTCATCCAGCACCAGCACATTGGCTGGCCGGGCGAACAGCCGGGCGAGCAGCAGACGGTTGCGTTCTCCGCCGGACAGTGATCGCACCGGCGAGTGGGCGCGCGCTGGGGAGAACAGAAAGTCGCTCAGATAGCTCTTGACGTGCTTGCGCTGGTTGCCGATCTCGATCCATTCGCTGCCCGGGCTGATGAAGTCCTCCAGCGTGGCGTCGAGGTTCACGGCATGGCGCATCTGATCAAAGTAGGCGACCTGCAGGTTGGCTCCTTGTCGGATAGTGCCTTTGTCGGCCTGCAGCTCGCCCAGGATCATTTTGAGCAGCGTGGTTTTGCCTGCGCCGTTCGGGCCGATCAGGCCTACCTTGTCCCCGCGCAGGATCGTCCCGGAAAAGTTGTGGACGATGGTCTTGTCGCCAAAGGCTTTGCTCACCCCTTGCAGTTCTGCCACGATCTTGCCCTGGTACCCGTTGGAACTACCGGTGGCGACGTCCATGCGGACGCTGCCCACGGCTTCGCGGCGGGCCTCCCGCCTAGCGCGCAACTGCTCCAGGCGGCTGATGCGGCTCTGGCTGCGAGTGCGGCGCGCTTCCACACCGCGCCGAATCCACACTTCTTCTTGTGCGAGCAGCTTGTCGGCCTTGGCGGCGATCACCGCTTCCTGAGCCAGTTGCTCCTCTTTCTGGATCTGGTATTGGGCAAAGTTACCCGGGTAGGAGCGCAGCTGACCGCGGTCCAGCTCCACGATGCGGGTGGCTACACGGTCAAGGAACGACCGGTCGTGGGTGATGGTCACGACGCTGCCCGGGAAGTCCAGCAATAAGTCCTCCAGCCACTCGATGGAATCCAGATCCAGGTGGTTGGTGGGCTCGTCCAGCAGCAACACGTCAGGGCGTGCCACCAATGCCTGTGCCAAGGCCACGCGCTTTTTGGTACCGCCGGAGAGTGTGCCCACCACCGCTTCAGGGTCCAGGTGCAGTCTCTGCAGGGTCTCTTCTACGCGCTGCTCCCAGTTCCAGGCATCGTAGGCCTCGATCTCTGATTGCAAAGCGTCCAGATCCAGGCCATCCGCTCCAGACAGATATTGATCGCGTATAGCAATCACGCGCTGCAGCCCTTCAGAGGCTGCTTTGAAAATTGTGGCACTTGGGTCCAGCGTTGGCTCTTGTGCGACGAAGGCAATGCGTACCCCTTGTTGCACTTGCAGCGAGCCATCGTCCGGTTTGGCAAGCCCTGCCAGGATTTTGAGAAGGGAAGACTTCCCTGCGCCATTGCGGCCAATCAGGCCTACCCGCTCAGCAGTCTCCAGGGAAAAGCCGGCGTGATCCAGCAGTGCAACATGCCCAAATGCGAGTTGGGCGTCCAGTAAGGTGATAAGTGCCATAGGGCCGGATTATCCGTGCCGCGCCTCAGCGGGGAGGCACACCAGCCTGTGACGGCTTAATCACTGGACGGTTTGGACTTCAAGACCAGGCCAGTTCTGAAATCAAAAACTGGGTGAAGCTTTCGTCAAAAGCGGTCGCGCCCTTGCAGGCGAGCGAGGATGCGCAAGTCGTCCCCGATCCGCTCCACCGAATGGAAGCTGAGGGCGTGTGCGTCGGCCAGTGACGTCAGAGGAGACATCTGCGCCAATCCCATACCTTCACCCATCAGCTTGGGTGCCAGATAGACCAGCAACTCATCAATCAACCCTTCGCGCAGCAATGAGCCATTGAGCTTGTATCCCGCTTCCACATGCAGTTCATTGATCTCCCGGCGACCCAGGTCTTGCAGCATCGCGGGCAAATCCACCTTGCCGGCGTTGTTCGGCATGGTGATCACAGTGGTGCCCAAGTCTTCTAGCGCGCGGCGCTTCTCTTCGTTGGCAACCGCTGTATAGATATAGGCTGGCCGGTTCGCCGCAAAAAGCAAGGCGTCCAGGGGGACTGCCAATGCACTGTCGACCAGCACAAGGGCAGGCTGTCGCTCGGTAGGAACGTCCCGAACATCCAGCCTCGGGTTGTCGGCGAGTACGGTGCCGATGCCCGTCAGTACGGCGCAGGCCCTTGCGCGCCAGGCATGTCCATCGGCACGGGCAGCGGGGCCTGTGATCCATTGGCTCGCTCCATTGTGCAGGGCCGTCACACCGTCGAGCGAGGCGGCCGCCTTCATGCGGACCCAAGGCGTCTTTCGAATCATCCGGCTGAAAAAACCCAGGTTCAGCTCTCGGGATGCTTCCGCTCCTGGCCCCGTTTCGACGACAACCCCTGCAGCGCGCAGGCGCGCGAACCCGTTGCCTGCCACTGCGGGGTTGGGGTCGGCAATCGATGCAACGACCCTGGCGATACCCGCTTGAATGAGCGCATCGCAGCAAGGACCTGTGCGCCCGTGGTGTGAGCAAGGTTCTAGCGTGACATAAGCCGTGGCGCCTTGAGGAGTGTGGCCTCGTTGCTCAGCGTCCCGCAGCGCCATCACCTCGGCATGAGGTCCCCCGGCGCGTTGGGTGGACCCTTGGCCAATGATGGCGCCGCCCGCGGCGACGAGTACGCAACCTACGCGCGGGTTCGGGGATGTCCTGTAGAGAGCTTCATGGGCGACCCCTAGTGCCGCCTTTGTGTAGTCCGTCATGGTGGGTGTTGATGAAATAGCGGCTCGTATGGGTTGTAGCTAGAGCAGCTTACGCGACGTTCGGTGGGCGGCGACTGATGCAGCGCCTAGGATCGCGCTCCGAAAGAACGTCGCCTTGGGAGACAGACGCTGTGGAGTCTGTTGTTGGTTGATTAATGTGTGGTCTACGCTGACTTTTTGGTGCGATTTTCGGGTTTTCCCTGCTGAGTGGTGTGATGCGTGCTATAGTCGAGGGCTTCGCTGCTGAGGCCTGAGCGCAAAAGTGATCAGGT
>JADHED010001176.1_pt1 | contig 24088 bp, 22 predicted proteins | sample 8952041 | NCBI WGS metagenome assembly JADHED01 (sample SAMN16124423, study PRJNA663239) | bioreactor sludge metagenome | isolation source: sludge (control) | place: India:Bengaluru | collected 2018-09-08
CTGGCGCACGTACTCCAGCGCGTCCACCGTGTCCTGCACCGTCTGCGTCGGGAAGCCGTACATCAGGTACGCATGCACCAGGATGCCCGCGTCGGTGAAGGCCTTGGTCACGCGGGCCACCTGGTCCACCGACACACCTTTTTTCATCAGGTGGAGCAGCCGGTCTGACGCGACTTCCAGTCCGCCCGAGATGGCGATACAGCCGCTGTCGGCCAGCAGTTCGGCCAGGTCGGGGGTGAAGGTTTTCTCGAACCGCACATTGCCCCACCAGCTGATGCCCGCGTTGCGCGCAATCAGCTCCGCGGCCAGGCCCCTGAGCGCCTTGGGCGGTGCGGCCTCGTCCACAAAGTGAAAGCCGGTCTGCCCCGTCTCGCGCACGATGGCTTCGATGCGGTCGGCCAGCACGGCAGCGCTCGCGCCTTCGTAGCGGCTGATGTAGTCCAGGCTCACGTCGCAGAAGCTGCATTTCTTCCAGTAGCAGCCATGCGCCACGGTCAGCTTGTTCCAGCGCCCGTCGCTCCACAGCCGGTGCATGGGGTTGAGCATGTCCAGCAGCGACAGGTAGCGCTGAAGCGGCAGGCCGTCCCAGGTGGGCGTGCCCACCTCGGCAAAGGCGATGTCTGCTTCCATCATGTTGATGTACTGCACCTGCCCTTCATCGCTTCGGACAAAGGTGCGCACCAGCCGCTGGCGGCCGCGCTCGCCACGCAGGTGTTCCAGCAGCGCCAGCAGCGGGCGCTCGCCCGCGTCCAGCGTCACGTAGTCAAAGAAGTCGAACACACGCGGGTCGGCCAGTTCGCGCAGTTCGGTGTTCACAAAGCCGCCGCCGAGCACGGTGGCGATGTGTGGGTGCCGCGCCTTGATGGCCTGCGCGATGCGGAAGGCTGCGTAGACAGAACCGGGGAACGGCACCGACAGCAGCACCACGGTGGGCTGGTGCGTGGCAATGGCCTCGTGCGTGAGCTGCTCCAGCATCTCGTCCACCAGCGTGGGCCGCGCAGCGAGCGCGGTGGCCAGCGGGTCGAACGTGGGTTGGCTGCCCGCCAGCGATTCGGCGTAGCGCACAAATTCAAAGCGCTCGTCCACCGCGTCGCGCAGCACATCGGCCAGGTCGTTCAGGTACAGCGTGGCCAGGTGCTTGGCTTTGTCCGTCAGGCCCAGCGCACCAAAGGCCCAGCCCAGCGGGTCGCCACCTTCGTCATCCACGTACACGTCGAGCGTGGCAAAACGCGGACCTTCGGGCAGGTAGTTGCGGCCCACGATGCGGTGGGCCAGCGTGCTGTCGCGGCCTTGCAGGAAGGCAATGGCGGGGCCGATGGTGGCGAGGTAGCGGTCCTTCTGCGCCGCAAAACTTTGCACGGCGGGACTCTGCTTTTTGGCGGGCAGTGCGTCCACCTTGGCGGCCACGGCCTTCAACCCTTCGGGCGAGAGCAGGCGCAGTACGAGTGCCAATGCCAGGTCTTCCTGGAACGCCGTCACACCGCGCGATCGCAGAAAGCCCGTGAGGTAGGCGGTGGAGGGGTACGGCGTGTTCAGTTGCGTCATCGGGGGGATGACGGAGAGCACGCGCTGGGCGAGTGAAGTGGCTGAGGCGGGGGCGACGGCAGACATGGTGGAAACAGGCAATGGGGCGATGCGGTGCCGCCGCAGGGGTCGTGGAACCCCCGATTATCCCGGCCCGGCTTTATCCCTGGTGGGCTGGGGGCGCAGGGGGTACCGGAGCCCCTTGGGGCGTGCCCGCCAAGTAATTGTTCTTTACCCGCACATAGTGCTCGGCCGAATACTTGAGGTACGTAATCTCCGCATCGGTGAGCGCGCGCTGGCGCACTGCGGGGCGGCCGATGTAGAGGTAGCCGCTCTCCAGCACCTTGCCGGGCGAGACCAGGCTGCCTGCGCCCAGCATCACGCGGTCTTCGATCACTGCGTCGTCCATCACGATGGAGCCCATGCCGATGAGGCATTCGTTGCCGATGCGGCAGCCGTGCAGGATGACCGAGTGCCCCACCGTGACGTAGTCGCCGATGACCAGCGGCGAGCCTTCGGGCTTGCTGGCGTTGCGGTGCGACACATGGCCCATGGTCAGGTCCTGCACGTTGCTGCACACGCCCACGGTGATGCGGTTCACGTCGCCGCGCAGCACGGCGTTGCACCATACCGAGCTGTCACGGCCCATGGTGACGTCACCGATGACCTGGGCAGAGTCGTGGATAAAAACGCCGGTGTCCAGAACCGGGGCGGTGTCGAGGTAAGGGGCGATGGGCATCGTGGTGTCAGACTGCGTGGAAAGAACGGGCGAGCGTAGTGCAAATCGCCCCGTGTGCCGGCGATCTGGCCAGAGTGGTGGCGGTGATCAGCGCGCGGGCGCGCGGCGCGCGGTGGGCTTGGCAGGTGTTGCACCCCGGGCTGCCGCTGCCTTGCCGGTGCTACCAGCCTTGGCCTTTTTTGCGGGGGGTTGTGCCTCTTGAGTGGGCGCAGCGTAGAACCCCAGGAACATGTCCACCGCATCGCCCAGCACCTGCTGCTGCTGCGCTGCGCTCAAGGGCGGCTGGCCCATGGCCAGCTGAGGCCAGAACGCAAAGGCCTTGACCATGCCCTGCAGTTGCTGCGCGGCGTAGGGCACATCCATGGTGGCGCGCAGGCGGCCGTCCTGCTGGGCGGAGCGCAGCCAGCGCAGCAAGCCCTCCTCCTTGGCCGAGAGCTTGGCGGTGATGCCGCGTGCACGTTCGGGCGTGTGCATCATGTCGGCCATGGCCACGCGGCTCAGGTCGATGAAGCTCGCGTCGTTGAGCAGGCGCATCTTTTGCGCCAGCAGCTCCAGCAGCTGGTCGCGCAGCGGGCGCGCGGGGGTGTAGGCCAGTTCGTCGGGCGACTGGCTGCGCTCCCACATCAGCAGCAGGATGGCCTCGAACAGCTCTTCCTTGCTGGGGAAGTGGTTGTAGACCGTGCGCTTGGACACATCCGCCGCCGCTGCCACGCGGTCCATGCTGGTGCCGTTGAAGCCGTGTTCGCGGAACTCGCCGATGGCGGCCTGCACGATGGCATCGCGCTTGCGGTCGGTCAGGCGAGGGGTGGGCTGGGGGGCGGTCATGCGCAAATTTTACACCGGGTAGTTTACTTTTCTAAAAAGTGAACTACACTGTGCAGTGTAATTTCTATGTCGCAGATCCGGTGCCCTTCCCTTTCGCCCATCGCCGCCCTCTGCTCCCGGCACTTTGTGTCGCCCTCGTTGTACTGATCGCCATGGCCTACAGCCTCTTTTCCCGCGCCGCCCAGTGGGCGGCCGCTTATGAACAGTCGCCGCAGTTCGCGGGTGGCAAGTTTCGCAACGCGGCGCCGCGCCATGCGCTGGGCGCCCTCAAGACGTTGCAGGTGATGTGGCGCTTTGCCACCGGCAAGCCCGACGACTCGGTGCCGCGCCAGCCCGTGCCGGTGTACGTGGTGATGCGGTCAGACCTGCTGGCCGCGCCCGACTTGAGCGTGTGGCGCCTGGGGCACTCCACCCTGCTCTTCAAGATCAACGGCCAGTTCTGGCTGACCGACCCGGTGTTTTCCGAGCGCGCCTCGCCCTTCCAGTTCCTGGGCCCCAAGCGCTTTCACGCGCCGCCCATCACCATCGACGAGCTGCCGCCCATCACCGGCGTGATCCTGTCGCACGACCACTACGACCACCTGGACTACGCCGCCATCCAGAAGCTCGCGCCCAAGGTAGAGCACTTCCTCACCCCGTTGGGCGTGGGCGACCGGCTCATCGGCTGGGGCGTGCCGGCGGACAAGGTGCAGCAGTTGGACTGGTGGCAGGGCACCACCATCGGCGGGCTGCAGCTGGTGGCTACGCCTGCGCAGCATTTCTCGGGCCGGGGCCTGTCAGACGGCAACAGCACGCTGTGGGCCTCGTGGGTGCTGATCGCGGGCCAAGGCGCTGACCAAGTCCGCGTCTTCTTCAGTGGCGACACGGGCTACTTCGACGGCTTCAAGGCGATTGGAGAGCGGTTCGGTCCGTTCGATCTGACCCTGATCGAAACGGGCGCCTACAACGCCGACTGGCCCGACATCCACATGCACCCCGAGGAGAGCCTGCAGGCCCATCTGGACGTAAAGGGGCGCCATCTGTTCCCCATCCACAACGGCACGTTTGACCTGTCGCTGCACCCGTGGGTGGAGCCGTTCGAGCGCATCACTGCCCTCGCAGCAGCAGCGCAGGTGCCGCTGGTGGCGCCCATCATGGGCGAGCGGCTGGACATCCGCGCGCCCGCGCTGTCCACGCACTGGTGGCGCAAGGTGGAGCCGCAGGCGGTGGTGCAGACGGAGGGCCTTGGCACGGCCCTGGCCCCTCAGCCCGGCGCGTGGTGAAGCACCAGCGCCCGCATCACCGCTGACGCACGAGGCCGCCCACCACGCGAGCGGCCGCGCGGATCTCTGCATCGTCAAACCCCGCATAGCCGAGCAGCCAGCCCCGGCGCGCCGACTGCATCGCGTAGCGCGACAGCGGCGCCAGCATCACGCCCGCCGCCAGCGCCTGGCGGCTCAGGGTTTCGTCGTCGGTGTCGGGTGCCACCTCGTGCAGCAGGTGCATGCCGCGATCGCTGGTGGCCAGTTGCCAGGCGCCGTTGCTGGCCTCGGCCAGTGCGGTGCGCAGCGTGTGCTGCCGCTGCAGGTACAGCTCGCGCATCTGCCGCAGGTGGCGTAGCAGGTGGCCTTCGGCAATGAAGCGCGCCAGCACCGCTTGCGCGTCGCCCGGGGCATGCCGGTCGGTGATGGCGCGGGCCATGGCAAAGGCCTCCACCAGCGCGGGCGGCACCACCACAAAGCCCAGGCGCAGGCCGGGGTGCAGCGTCTTGCTGAAGGTGCCCACGTACAGCACGCGCTCCGAGCCCGGCAGGCTGCACAGCGCGGGCACACGCTGGGCCTTGCCATCGTTCTTGCCGTACTGGAACTCGCCGTCGTAGTCGTCCTCGACCACCCAGGCGTCGTGCGTGCGCGCCCACTGCAGCAGCGCCTGCCGCCGCGCCAGCCCCATGCACACGCCGGTGGGAAACTGGTGCGTGGGCGTGACGACGGCCATGCGGGCATGGGGCCATTGCGCCGCAGCGGTGTCGATGCGCAGGCCATCTCCATCCATGTCCACCGGTCGCGCCAACGCGCCGTGGCCCAGCAGGCTGGCGCGTATGCCGGGGTAGCCGGGGTCTTCCACCAGCACCTCGTCGCCCACGTCCAGCAGCAGCCGCGCAATCAGGTCAATGCCCTGCTGCGAGCCCGAGCACACCACCACCTGCGCCGCATCGCAGCGGATGCCGCGCGACGCCCACAGCCACTGCGCCACGGCCTGGCGCAGGTCGGGGTCGCCGGCCGGGTCCAGGTACTGCGCGCGGTGGCTGCGTTGACCGATGCTGGCCTGCCGCGTAAGGCGGTCCCACAGCGCAAACGGAAAGGTGGCGACCTCGGGTGCGCCAATGCGAAACGCCTGGGCCGCACTAAGGGGCGGGCGCCAGCGCGCCGCCGTGTCGGCGATCAATTGCCCCCGGCGCGACAGGCCCCGGGGTGGCGCCACCAGGCCTTGCGCAGCGGGCAATGTGGCGGCCACGGCCTGCGACACATAGGTGCCGTCGCCCACGCGGGCTTCCACATAGCCCTCGGCCTGCAGGCGCTGCACGGCCCACAGCACGGTGTTGCGCGACACGCCCAGGCTGGCCGCATGCTCGCGCGAGGGCGGCAGGCGGGTGCCCGCGCGCAGGCTGCCCTGCTCGATGGCGCGGCGCAGTTGCGCGTACACCTGCTGGCGCAGGGTGGCGGTGGTTCGATTGGCTCCGGGGCTGGGCACGAATTGGCCCTTTCAATAGGGTGACGCACTCATAAACTGAAGAACCATTGTAAAAACCCGGGCCGCAGCTTGCCGGCCTGATCCTGTTGAAAGCACCCCATGGCCGAGCACACCGCCACCATCACCTGGTCCCGTGGCACCGACGACTTTCTGGACAAGCGCTACCACCGTGCCCACACCTGGCAGTTTGATGGCGGCGCCACCGTGGCAGCATCATCGTCGCCCCATGTGGTGCCGCTGCCGTACTCCGACGCGGCGGCGGTGGACCCGGAAGAAGCCTATGTCGCCGCGCTGTCCAGCTGTCACATGCTGTGGTTCATGGACTTTGCCAGCCGCGCGGGCTACCGGCTCAACCACTACACCGACGCGGCCGTGGGCACCATGGCCAAGAACGCAGAGGGCCAGCTGGTGGTCACCCATGTGCAGCTGAGGCCCGTCACGCGCTTTGACGCGGCGCACGTGCCCAGCGCTGCACAGCTGGACGAGCTGCACCACCGCGCCCACACGTCGTGTTTCTTGGCCAACTCGGTCAAGACACAGATCGAATGCGCGCCGGTGCTGGAAGTGGAAGGGGGCTGACATGGCCAACCCCAACCGGCAGTTTCAGGTAGCCGATGCCGCCGCCCAGCAAGCCCTGGTGCGGGCCCAGCCGTTGGCCACGCTGGTCATCGCGCAAGAAGGCGCGTTGCACGTCAATCACATCCCGCTGTACCTGGACCCAACGCGCGGCCCGCAGGGCACGCTCATCGGCCATGTGGCGCGCGCCAACGCGCTGTGGCCGCTGCTGCCCCAGCAGGCGGTGGCGGTGTTCCACGGCCCGCAGGCCTATGTGTCGCCCTCGTGGTATCCGTCCAAGGCCCTGGACGGCAAGCAGGTGCCCACGTGGAACTACGCGACCGTGCACGCCCACGGCGCTTTGAGCGCGTTTGACGACCCCGCGCGCCTGCGCGCCATCCTGCACACCCTGAGCGAGCAGCACGAGGCCCACCGCGCCGACCCCTGGCGCATCGACGACGCGCCGCCCGCCTACATCGACAAGCTGCTGCGCGCGATCGTGGGCATCGAGTTGGCGGTGGAGCGCTGGGAGGGCATCTGGAAGGTGAGCCAGAACCGCACCGACACCGATCGCGCCCGTGTGGTGCAGGGGTTGATGGCCGAGGGCACATCTGCAGCACAGGACATGGCCGCGCTGGTGCGGGTGGCTTGATGCCTTGAGTACACGCCAGCATCAAAATTGATAGCTTGTGGCGCTTGGTAGATAAGCGCTAGAGCCTGTTTTGACCATATTTTTTAGGTCGCTGAAATCGTTCATCACCGTTCGGGCTGAGCCTGTCGAAGCCGTGCGCGGCGCTTTGACAGCCTCAGCGTGAACGGGTTATGGACGAATCATCCCTCCAGCAGCTCCACCCGCAGCGCCACCACTGGCCCGGCCACCGCAGGGTGGGCGGCCAGTGCGTGCACGGCGAGGTCTACCGTGGCTTGGGCCACGGCATCGGTCAGCACCAGCACCTGGGGGCCGCTGCCGGGGGGCAAGGCCTTGTCATGCGCCAGTGCCACCTGCAGCACGGGCACCTGCTGCGCAGCCAGCCAGGCGCCCACGGCCTCGATCTGCTGCGCGCTGTGCACCGGCACGCGCAGGTAGTGGCGGGTGTGCACGTCCGCGCGGGGCAGTACCGCCAGTTGCTCGTCCACGGCCTCGGGGTGAAAGCCCAGGTGGGGCACGCGCTGGCCCGCATGGGTGCCATCGAGCCGCGCCACATCCCCCAGGTCGGCAATCACGGCCGATGCGGTCTGCTCGCCGCCCGCGCCCGCGCCGTAGTACATCGTGACGCCCGACGCATCGCCCTTGACCATCACGGCGTTCATCGACCCGTTCACATGCGCCAGCAAATGTGTGGCGGGCACCAGCGCGGGCTGCACGCGCAGCTCCACCCCTTCGGTATCACCCTCCTTGCGCCGCCTGGCTACGCCCAGCAGCTTGATGCGGTAGCCCAGTTGCTCGGCACAGGCCACGTCCAGGCCCTGCAGTGCGGTGATGCCTTCCACCTGCGCATCGGCAAAGCGCACCGGCATGCCAAACGCATTGGCCGCCAGCAGCGAGATCTTGTGCGCCGCGTCCAGGCCCTCGATGTCAAACGTCGGGTCGGCCTCGGCATAGCCCAACGCCTGGGCCTGGGCCAGTGCTTCGGCAAAGCCCACGCCTTCGTCGCGCATCTTGCTCAGGATGAAGTTGGTGGTGCCGTTGATGATGCCTGCCACCCATTCGATGCGATTGGCCGTGAGGCCTTCGCGCAGCGCCTTCACGATGGGGATGCTCACGGCCACAGCGCCTTCGTACGCCACGGCCACGCCGTGCTGGCGCGCGGCGGCAAAGATCTCGTTGCCATGCTCGGCCAGCAGCGCCTTGTTGGCCGTCACAACATGTTTGCCCGCGCGGATGGCGGCCAGCACCCAGTCGCGTGCGGGGCCGGTGCCGCCAGCGGCCTCCACCAGCACATCCACATCGGGGTGGGTTGCGACCTGCATCGGGTCGTTGGTCAGGGCCACGTCCTTGCCCACCACGCTCATCGCGCGGGCCAGGCTGCGGGCGCAGACCACCACCAGCTTGATGCCCCGGCCCGCGCGGGCGGCAATCAGCGCCTGATTGCGCGCCAGCACGCGGAAGGTGCCCGCGCCCACGGTGCCAATGCCAATCATGCCCACGCGCAGGGGGCGCATGGGCGTGGCGTGCGGCGGCAACAACGGGGCTTCAAGGGACTGGACGGGATCGCGGTACATGGACTTCTCCGGCTGACGAACACACAAACAAAAAAACCCGGCTGCCAGAGCTGGGTTTCGTGCATTCGTCTTGGGGGAGAAGAGAGCGATCACCAGGTGGCTGCCGAAACGGCCACCTGCGCGTGCTCAGGTGGCCGCGGTGGTAATGGTGGTAATCATTCGTGCACCCAGTGCCCGCTGTTCACCATGGGCCCGCGCGAGTGCGCGCGGCATCATGCCCATGCCCTGGAAGGCAGTGGCGCGTGCGGTGGTGATGGGGTTGGCGGCGTACGACATGAAGGGCGCAGTGTAGCGCAGCACCTTGCGCAGCGGCCCAGCGTGTGGTGCGCGCACCATCTGCTGCAGGCCGCTGGGTGCAAATTTCATAGCTGCCCGCGCTTGCTCCATAAGCGCTGGAGGCCTGTTCGATGCCAAACAATCCGCGCGACCTGCGCAGCTGTCATGCCACCAGGCTGGCCGTCAGCGTGATCTCGGGCACGGCAACCAGTGCCTTTGACAGCGGGCAGTTGGCCTTGGCATCTGCGGCCAGTTTCTGGAAGGCTGCGTCATCCATGCCCGGTACCTTGGCCTTGAGCGTGAGCGCAATGCGGTCGATGACAAACCCATCGCCCTCCTTCGCCAGCCGCACCGCGGCCGTGGTGTCGATGGATTCCGTTCTGAACCCTGCCTTGTCGGCAGCAAACGAAAACGCCATGGTGAAGCAGGCCGCATGCGCCGCGCCCACGATCTCTTCGGGGTTGGTGCCCTTGCGGTCGTCGCCAAAGCGGCTGGCAAAGCCGTAGGGGTACTTGTCCAGCGCGCCGGTCTCGGTGCTGATCTGGCCCTGGCCGGACTTGCCGGCACCTTCCCAGTGAACGCTGGCTTTCTTTTCAGACATGGGGAGTCTCCTTCGGATGGTGGGGTGGTTGCAGCCAATGGACTTGCATTGCAGGCTCACAACGGCATCGTTGCGGCGGCCGCCAATGCACGAAACCGCCATCTCACCATGCCCGCCGCTGCACGCCTGTGGGACAACGCCGCTACCGTGGCACGGGGTTTTTTACACGCCGCCGCCCCGCGCACGCACCATGGCAATGGCATCAAACGGGCATCGCACCGCACACAGCGCGCACCCGGTGCAGCCCGGCGCATCGTGCAGGGTGGAGCACTTGGGACCCCAGCGCGCGGTGCCCTGTACCTGCAGCGACAGCACATGCGGCGGGCACACGGCAATGCACCAGCCGCAGCCGGTACAGCGCTGGGGGTCGATGGCAGGCAGGGCCTTGCGGGTGGTGGAGGTCATGGCGCGTTGTGTGGTGGGCAGTGTGCCGCTGCAGCGCGCACTGCACAAGGCGCGCTACAGTGCCCCCATGAACGCAGAACCGCACTCCCCCATCACCCGCCATCTGTTGATCACCGGCCTGGTCCAGGGCGTGGGCTACCGCAGGTCCATGGTGCAGATCGCCCATCACCTGGGCGTGACGGGCTGGGTGCGCAACCGCCAGGACGGCCGCGTGGAGGCCTGTGCCTGGGGTTCAGAACAGGCCGTGCAGGCCCTCATCGACTGGGCGCGCCAGGGGCCCACCCCTGCGCGTGTGGACCGCGTGGTGGTCGGCAACGTGCCGGACGGCGGCGAGGCACCGCAGGCGTTTGTGCCGCGCGAGACGGTGTAAGGCGGCGGAGGCCCTGGCTGCTGCCTCATGAGCGCGCACGCGCACCATACGCACAGTAGCCCGGCTTGGGGCTCTTCGTCTGCGGGTGCAGGCGGCAGGTCTCGGGCCGCTGGTCATACACCGTGCACCGCCGCGTTGTGGGGTCCAGAAAATTGCAGTCCCCACTGGCTCGCCGCGCCATCGTGAAGACCGCGTTCTTGTGGTTGAAGTGATCGATCAGCCGCGCCTTCTGCAGCCGCTTGGCAATGTGGCGAATTTCTTCATGCTCGGCCTCGAACGGGTCCACCAGCCTCAGCCGCACCAGGTCCGACAGCTGCACCTCCAGCAGCATCGTGCAGCAGTTGGCCGCGCAGGTGTTGCACAGGCCTGCACGGTAGCGGGTCCAGGTGTCCAGGCGGTCAACGTCAACGATGGCGATGGGGGAACGCATGGGGTGGGATTGTGCCTGCGTGTAATTCGGGTCGCTGCACTGGATAACACTTGGGCCATACTCACTAGACAGCCAATACCCCGCTGCCCACCCCTCCCACCACAAGGTCCGACGAGTGAGCGCATCGCCCAAAAGCCATCTCAGCGAAACCGACATCTGTGACCGTTTCATCACGCCCTCAGTGTGAAGAGGAAGCTTTGATGGAGCAGCGAACAACACCGGGACAGCTTGGGAAGCGGGTGACTGGGGATGAAGCCTCCATCGCGTTGGTCATCCATCTTGAAGGGACGTGCTGTGATCAAGGCTCAGCACCCCAGCAGGCGATGGAAGCCATCCAGGTCGGTGCAGTGCTCGCTACGCCCGCGGGAGAGGATCTGGGTGGGTGCGGCTCGCCAGCTTGAGGTCGGTGCTGCAACCAACTTACCCGTTGTGATCGCCAGACTGGTGAAGTGGATAGAGGACTTTTGCAAAGCCGTTGATTTCTGGGCCTCGCGGGGGGGGCATACGACCGTTATCCACTGCAGCAGGACCGTGCAGCACCGGCTCTGTTGAAACCACCCCGGGCTTCTTGAATTTGCTCGCACTGTATGGAACCAATGCATCCAAGCATCGAGTGTGGGCGCGTCGGGTTGAGTCAAGATGTGGTGCACCCGGCTTGGCGTCAGGCCAGTCGCTGAGAATAATGGTCATCCCAAGCAAACGCTTTCCTACCGGCCCTCGTCGCCTTACCCCAGGAGCCTCAACGTGTCATCAGCCATCAAGATCTTTCAAGGGCGCTTCGGTCGCGTGGCCTTGCTTGACATGGATGCGCCGCTGGTTGGGCACGCCCATCACCACTGCCACATCCTGATCAAGGCGGGCGGTGCGGACAGTGCGTTCAGCGTGCGCGGTGAACGCGCACCGCTGACAGACGACACGGCTGTGCTGGTCAATGCGTGGGAGCACCACGCGTATGAACATGAGGGGCCTCCTGATGCCCGCACGGTGATCCTGGCGCTCTACATCGAGCCTGGCTGGCTGGCCGAACTGCAGCGATCGCTTGCGCTTTCAGGTCATCCGCGCTTTTTTCCCGAGCCTTGTGTTCGGCTCACCGCGGCCACCCGAAAAATGGTCGAGGAATTCGTGCTTGAACTTTGGTGGGACGACGAGGTCTCTCCAGGCCGCCTGGAAGACCTGCTGTTCAACCTCATCATTGCGGTGGTCGAGAGCTATTCGGGGTGGCGGGATTTGGCCAGTCTTTTGCGCACCAAGCCACCGGTGTCAATGGACCCCCGCATTCGCCAAGCGATAGCCCTGATGCGCAGGGACGTGTCCCGCGAGCTTGATGTCGATGGCCTGGCGATGACCGCCGGCCTTTCCAGGGCGCACTTCTTCAGCCTGTTTCAGCGCGACACGCAGGTGACGCCACTGGTGTACGCCAACGTGCTGCGTTTTGAGGCGGCCGTCCAAAGGTTGACCCAAACCGCAGAGCCTGTGGGGGATGTGTCTCACGAGCTGGGGTTTTCGGCGCCCAGCCATTTCTCGCGTTTCTTCCGCGCGCACTTGGGCATCACGCCCAGTGATTACCGGCGCAAGGTCAATTTGTTCGAGCCTCCGCGTGGGCCGCGCTCGGACGTGATCTGAGCCCCGCCGCAAAGTCATCAGACTTTTTGGATAGCCGGCAGATGGAACGGACATTTGCCGGACACCTGCGATAACGCAGATTCTGCCTCCCTGCCGACACTGGCGCTGCACAAGAAAAGCAGCCGCCACGTCGGCACAGGAGACAAGATTGCACTCAGAACCCTCGCTGGCGGGCGCGGCCCGGCAGGCATGGGTCGGCCAGCGCCTGGAGCGACTGGAAGACGATGCCCTGCTCAATGGACGCGGCGCCTACGCCGATGACCTGGGCACCCGCCCCGGAACGCTGCACGCAGCGGTTCTGCGCTCGCCCCATCCCCACGCCCGCCTCCTGGCGGTTCACACGCAGGCGGCGCTGGCGCTCCCGGGGGTGCGGGCAGTCCTGACGGGCGCGGACGTACAGGCCTGGGCCCAGCCCTTCGTCGTCGGCGTCAAACAACCCATGCAGCACTGGGCCCTGGCCGTGGACCGGGTACGGCATGTGGGTGAGCCCGTTGCCGTGGTCGTGGCCGAAGACCGGTACCTGGCGGAAGACGCGCTTGATCTGCTGCGCGTGGACTACGAGCCCTTGCCGGTGGTCAGCGACATTGAGCACGCCCTGCGGGAAGACGCCTGCCCGCTGCACGACGGGGTTGGCAGCAACGTGGTGTCAGACCGGGCGTTTCGCTATGGCGATCCCGATTCGGCTTTCTCTCAGCCGGGGGTGCGCACCGTGCGCACCACGGTGCACTACCCGCGCAACAGTTGCTCGCCCATGGAATGCGCCGTGGTGATCGCCGAGCACCTGCCCGGAGACGAGGGCTATGACGTTACCTCCAATTTCATGGGGCCGTTCTCGCTGCACGCGGTGATGGCCATGGCGCTCAAGGTGCCCGGCAACAAGCTGCGCCACCGCGTGCCGCGCGACTCGGGTGGCAGCTTTGGGGTCAAGCAGGCGGTGTTTCCCTATGTGGTGCTGATGTGCCTGGCCTCGCGCAAGGCGGGCGCGCCGGTGAAGTGGGTGGAAGACCGGCTTGAGCACCTGAGCGCCGCTACATCGGCCACCGCTCGCCTGACCACCATCGAGGCGGCCGTCACGCCCGAGGGCCGCGTGCTGGCGCTGCGCTATGACCAGGTCGATGAGGTGGGCGCCTATCTGCGCGCCCCAGAGCCCGCCACCTTCTACCGCATGCATGGTGCCCTCACGGGGGCCTACGCCATTGACCACCTGCAGGTGCGCAACCGGGTGGTGGTCTGCAACAAGACCCCCACAGGCCTGGTGCGTGGCTTTGGCGGGCCGCAGGTGTTTTACGCGCTCGAACGCCTGATGGACCGCATCGCGGTGGAACTGGCGATCGACCCGGTGCCGCTGCGCCTGCGCAACTACGTGCCGGCGCAGGCCTTTCCCTACACGGCGGCCGCTGGTGCCGTGCTGGACTCGGGCGACTATGCCCGCCTGACCGAGATGGCCATGGCCCAGGCCGATGCCCTGCAGCTGCGCGAGCGCCAGCGTGCCGCACGGGCAGCCGGCAAGCTCTATGGCATTGGCGTGGCGGCCATCGTCGAGCCCTCGGTGTCGAACATGGGCTATATCAGCACCGTTCTCACCGCCGAGCAGCGGGCCAAGGCGGGCCCGAAGAACGGGGCCATTGCCAGCGCCACGGTCGCCATTGATTTGCTGGGCGGCGTGAACGTGACCATTGCCTCGGCGCCAGCGGGGCAGGGCCACATGACGGTGTGCGCCCAGGTGGTGGCCGATGCGCTTGGCCTGCACCCGTCGGCGGTGGTGGTGAACGTGGAGTTCGACACCGCCAAGGACGCCTGGAGCGTGGCCGCTGGCAACTACAGCAGCCGATTTGCCGGGGCGGTGGCCGGCACAGTGCACCTGGCCGCGCAGCGCCTGCGCGACAAGCTGGCGCGCATCGCCGCGGCGCAGTGGGGCTGTGACAGCGCTGACATCGGGTTCGAGGGCGGGCAAATCTTCAACCGCCGGCAGCCCGCGCAGTCACAGCCGTTCACGCGCCTGGCGGCCAGCCCTCACTGGGCCCCGGCCCTGCTGCCCGAGGGCGAAACCCCCGGCCTGCGCGAGACCGCTTTCTGGACACCAGAGACGCTCAAGGCGCCCGATTCGGCTGACCGGGTCAACACCTCGGCCTCCTATGGCTTTGTGTTCGATGTGTGTGGCCTGGAGATCGACCCGGCCACCGGCGCCGTCCGCGTGGACCGCTACGTCACGGCCCACGATGCTGGCCGCCTGCTCAACCCGGCGTTGGCCGACGGGCAGATTCGCGGGGCCTTCGCCCAGGGGCTGGGCGCGGCCTTGCTGGAAGAGTTCCGTTACAGCCCGGACGGCAGTTTCCAGAGCGGCACGCTGGCCGACTACCTGATGCCCACCACCTGCGAGACGCCCGATCCAGTGATCGTGCACCTGGAGACCCCCAGCCCCTTCACGCCCCTGGGCGCCAAGGGCCTCGGCGAAGGCAACAACATGAGCACGCCGGTGTGCATTGCCAATGCGTTTGCCGATGCGCTGCGCCCCGCCCGCGACGTGGCGGATGTGCGCTTGCCGCTCACCCCCGACCGGGTGCTGGCCCATCTGCAGACCGAGGACCCACCTCCGCGCCATCCCGTGGCCAAGGCCCCGGCGCCGGCAGCGCTGCGCGATGGTTTGTCTCTGGCCGCGCAAGGCTCGGTGGACATCGCCGCACCGCCCGCCCGGGTGTTCGAGGTCTTGCTCGACCCCGTGGCGCTGGCCCGGGTCATTCCCGGCTGCCATGCGCTGCAATCCGACGGCCCCAACCGCTACCGGGCCGACGTGACGGTGGGCGTGGGCCTGATCAAGGCGCGCTACGAGGCCCGCATCACGCTCTCCGACATCGACGCCCCGCGCAGCCTGCGGCTCGCCGGCGTGGGCAGCTCAAGCCTGGGAACTGGTGCCGGCGACGGCTCGGTGCGACTGGAGGAGACGGCGGGCGGCACCCGCCTGCACTACGACTACAGCGCCCAGGTGGGCGGCAAGGTGGCCATGGTCGGCAGCCGCATGCTTGAAAGCGCGGCCCGGCTCATCGTGGCGCAGCTCTTTGAATCGCTGGGGCGACAGGCCTCGGGTGGCGTTGCCGCGCGGGCGTCGTGGTGGCAGCGGCTTTTGCAACGCCTGGGGGTGCGATCATGAAACCGGCCATGTTTGACTATGTACGTGCCGACAGCGCCGAGCAGGCGGCCTCTTTGCTGCAGCGCCATGGCGAAGGTGCGCGCATTCTGGCGGGCGGGCAATCGCTCATGGCGGTGCTCAACATGCGGCTGGCCCAGCCGGCCTTGCTGATCGACATCTCGCGCAGCACAGAGCTGGCCGCCATCGTGGTGAAGCCCGATTCGGTGCGCGTGGGCGCGGCGGTCACCCAGGCCCAGTTGCAGGCCCACCCCGAGGTGCCGCCCCTGCTGGCGCTGGCCTTTCCCTTCATCTCCCACTTTCAGATCCGCAATCGCGGCACGGTGTGCGGCTCCATCGCGCACGCCGATCCCTCGGCCGAGTTGCCGCTGTGCCTGGTGGCGCTCAAGGGCACGGTGCATCTGCGCAGTGCGCGCGGCGCTCGCCAGGTGCCCGCGCACGACTTCTTCACTGGGCTGCTGAGCACCGCGCGGCGCGCAGACGAGCTGATCGAAGCCGTGAGCTTTCCGCGCCCGGTCCCGGGAGAGTCTTTCGGCTTCGCCGAGCACTCGCGCCGCCATGGCGACTTTGCGCTGTGCGCGGTGGCCGCCGTGGTGAACGCCCACGGGCTGCGCGTGGCGGTGGGCGGCCTGGGTGACCGGCCCCACGCCTGCGAACTGCCTTCGCTGTCGAGCGCCGCGCTCGATGAGGAACTGAACGAACTCGCCTGGTCGCTGGACGTGCGGGACGACCCCCACACCAGTGCGGCCACGCGCCGCCATCTGCTGCGCCACCTGGCACGGCAGGCCATTCAGCAAGCACGGAGACAAACATGAGTCACCCGGTTCTCGGACGCGATGCCCTGCACACGGTCCACCTCACCCTCAACGGCCGCGAACGCCGTGGCCAGGCCCAGCCGCGCCTGCTGCTCAGCGATTTTCTGCGGCACGAACTCGGCGCGACGGGCACCCACGTCGGCTGTGAACACGGCGTCTGTGGCGCCTGCACCGTGCGCATCGACGGCGTGGCGGCACGCGCCTGTCTGACCTTGGCGGTGCAGGTTGACGGCCGTCGCGTGGACACCGTGGAGGCGCCGCAGGGGGAACACCCGCTGCTGGACGCCCTCAGGGCCGCCTTCAAGCGCCACCACGCCCTGCAATGCGGCTTCTGCACGGCCGGCATCCTCATGTCCAGCGCCGACTGGCTGCAGCGCCAGCAGGCCGCGGGCCAGCGGCCACACGAGGCCGAGGTGCGTGACATGCTCAGCGGGCACCTGTGCCGCTGCACCGGCTACACGCCGATCGTGAACGCGGTGATGGAGGTGGCCTGTGCTTGATCTGGGACGCACCTTTCTGCAAAGCGTGGACCGCGCTGGCGGCGCCACAGCCCTGGTTGACGGCCCGCTGCGGCTGACCTGGACCGACTGGGCGCGTGCCATTGGTGGCGTTCAGCGCGGCCTGGCAACACTGGGTCTGCGCCGGGGCGATCACGTGCTGAGTGTGCTGCAGAATCGACACGAAGCCGCCACGCTGCACTGGGCCTGCCAGTTCGCGGGCCTGGTGATGACCCCGCTGAACTGGCGCGCCAAACCCGAGGAGATTGACCATGCGCTGCGCGACTCGGGCGCCCGGGTTCTGGTGTACGAGGCCGCGTCGCAGGAAGCGGTGAACGCCTCGACACTGGCCGCGTCGGTGGTGCGCCTGGTCGCTGGCGATCTGCTCGGGCCCGACCCGCAGTTCGGGCAGGTGTTCGCCGAGCCGGCCGACCCCACGCCCATGGCGCGCGCGGACGACCTCTCGCTCATGCTCTACACCTCGGGCACCACCGGCGCCCCGAAGGGTGTGCCGCGCCGCCAGCACGCCGAGCGCGTGGCCGCGCTGGCCCATGTGGCCCAGAACCGCTACGGCTACGGCGAGCGCACCCTGGGCGTGATGCCGCTGTACCACACCATGGGTGTGCGCTCTCTGCTGACGATGGCCTTGGTCGATGGCCGATTCGTCTGCATGCCTCGCTTCGAGGCCACGGCCGCCTTGCGGGCGATCGAGACCGAACGGGTGAGCCACCTCTACCTGGTGCCCACGCTGTACCACGACCTGCTTGCCCACCCCGATTTCAAGCGAACGGACACGCAGTCGGTGCGCAAGCTCGGTTTCGCTGGCGCCCCCATGCACGATGCGCTGCTGTTGCGCCTGCAGCAGGCTTTCCAGCCTGAGCTGTTCGTCAACCACTACGGCAGCAGCGAGATTTACACCTTCGCGATCAACCAGAACGCGGTGGGCAAACCCGGCTCGGCGGGACGGGCGGGCATCAACACCCGCCTGCGCGTGATCAAGCTGGACGCCAAGAGCCCGCAAGACATTGCCGCACCGCTGGAGGAGGGGCAGATCGTGGCCGACCTGCTCAGCGACGAGGCCTTCGAGGGGTACCACAATCGCCCAGACGCCAACGAACGCAGCCTGCGCGACGGCTGGTACTTCACGGGTGACACCGGTTACCTGGACGCCGAGGGTGACCTGTTCGTGACCGGCCGTGTGGACGACATGATCATCAGCGGCGGCGAAAACATCTCGCCGGTTGACATCGAGTCGGTGCTCTCGCTGCACCCCTCGGTGGATGAGGTGGCGGTAGCCGGTCTCAGCGATGAGCGCTGGGGCCAGCGGGTTGTGGCCTTCGTGAAGCCGCGCGATGCCGTCGCCGCTGACGCACTGGATGCGCACTGCCGCGCCTCTGACCTCGTGAACTTCAAGCGCCCACGCGAGTACGTGTTCGTGCGCGAAATCCCCAAATCTCCCGTCGGCAAGGTGCTGCGCCGAAAGCTGGTGGCAGGCGAATTCGATGCCATGCCGGCGGCCTTGCCCTTGCCCCCTGTGCCACCGGCCTGAACCCTTTCCCTCAACCCCACTGCACTGAGACACCATGCAACTCAACGACCTGAAGCACCCCGCGCTCACCTTGAGCGCCACCCTCGATGGCTACCGCGTCGAGATTGACCCGGCCCGCCAGCGCGCCGACATCGTGCTGTGCCGCCCGCCCTTCAACGTCATCTCCATGACGCAGCGCGAGCAGCTTCGCATCACCTTCGAGGCGCTTGATGCCAACGACGATGTGCGGGTGATCGTGCTGCGCTCCGAAGGCGAGCACTTCTCCAGCGGAGGCAACATCGCCGGCTTCCTGGAGGCCTCGCCAGAGCACGTGAGCAAGCTCGCGTGGAACGTGGCGGCCCCCGCCCGCTGCAGCAAGCCCGTGATCGCGGCCGCCCGGGGCTATTGCTTTGGCGTGGGCTTCGAGATCTCGCTGGCTTGCGACTTCCGCCTGGCCACGCCAACGACGCTGTATGCCCTGCCCGAGCAGAAGCTGGGCCAGATTCCCGGCTCGGGCGGATCGGCCCGCTTGCAGAAGATGGTGGGCATCACCCGCACCAAGGACATCGTGATGCGCAGCCGCCGCATCAGCGGTGCCCAGGCCTACGACTGGGGTGTGGCTACCGAGTGCGTGCCCGACAACGAACTGGAAGCCGCCACTGACGCCCTGGTGGACGAGCTTCGTGGCTTCTCGCCGCTGGCCCAGCGCACCGCCAAGAAGCTGCTCAACGATACCGAAGACTCGCCCCTGTCGATCGCCATCGAGCTGGAAGGGCACTGCTATTCGCGCTTGCGCAGCTCGAACGATTTCCGCGAAGGCGTGGAAGCGTTTCACGACAAGCGCCGTGCCCGCTTCAACGGCACCTGATTCCCTCACGCCACCACAGAAGCACCCGCAACAGGAGACAAACATGAAAACGATCGACCGCACCACCCCCATCGCCCTCGCCCTGGCGTGCCTTGCCGGCAGCGCCCTGGCCCAGAACCAGCCCATCCGCATCGGTGTCGTCACGCCGCTGTCGGGCACCTATGCCGGCATTGGCCAGCAGGTGAAGTGGGGGCTTGATCTGGCGGCTCGCCAGATCAATGCCGCCGGCGGTGTGGCCGGTCGTCCGCTGGAACTCATCTACGAAGACGAAGAGGCCAACCCGGCCGTCGCGGTCCAGAAGGCCGAGAAGCTGTTCCAGGTGAACAAGGTCGATTTCCTGACCGGCACCGTCAATAGCGGCTCGACGCTGGCCGTGGGGCAACTGGCCGAGCGCAACAACCGGCTGATCGCCACCACCGTGTCCTTCGCCGACTCCATCACCGGCGACAAGTGCTCGCCCAACGTGTTCCGCGTCAACGCCCGCGCCGGCATGCAGTCGGCCGCACTAGCCGACTGGCTCTCGAGCACCCGCCCCAACGCCAACGTGTTCTACCTGGGCCCGGACTACGAGATGGGCCGCAGCACGGTGGCCGCTTTCAAGCAGGCAGCAGAAGCCAAGGGTGCCAAGTCGGTGGGCGAGGTGTTCGCGCCGCTGGACAACAAGGACTACTCACCCTTCTTCGGCCAGATGCGCTCGGCCCGGCCCGCGGTGATCTACACCTCAGTGGCGGGCAACGACACCGTGCGTCTGTTCTCCCAGATGGCCGAGTTCGGCATCAGCCGCAATGTGCAGGTGGTGGGCGCCTCTGGCACGGTCACCTCGCAGAACCTGCCCGCCATCGGCAAGGCCGCCGACGGCTTCGTCACCGGCGTGGGCTATGCCACGGGCATCGACTCACCCGAAAACCGCAAGTTCCTGGCCGAGTTCGAGGCCGCCAACAAGGCCAAGCCCGACCTGTACGGCGCCGACAGCTACGGCGTGCTCTTCTTCTACAAGGCGGCCGTCGAGAAAGCCGGCAGCACCGACACCGACAAGGTGCGCACCGCCATGCGTGGCCTTCAGTGGGCCACGCCGCAGGGCGCTAAGACAATGCGCGCAGGCGATCACCAGGCCATGCAGGACATGTACGCCATGCGAGTGAATGGCGGCCAGTTCGAGCTGGTGGGCCGGGTCAAGGCAGAAGCTGCGATCGGCCCGGACGTCTGCACCCGCTTCTGAAGGTGGGGCATGAGCATGAGCAACGTTCTGGACTGGTTGCAGTTCGTACTGGCCCCTCAGATGATCAATGGCATGTCCATCGGTGTCGCTGTGGTCCTGATGGCGTTGGGCCTGACCATCATCTTTGGTCTGCTGGACGTCATCAACATGGCGCATGGTGAGTTCTATGCCATCGGCGCCTATCTGGCCGTGGCCCTCCTGGGCCTGGGCCTGTCTTTCTGGTGGGCCCTGGTGCTCACGCCACTGCTGATGGCGGTGCTGGGTTATGTCACCGAGCGCGGCCTGATACAGCGGGTCTTCCACAGCAAAGACCGGCACACCTTGACCCTGCTGCTGACCTTCGGCATCGCCGTGGTGCTTGAAGATGCACTCAAGATCGCCTTTGGCGCCAACCCGCTGCGCGTAGAGGCGCCCATCACCGGTGCGACCGAGATAGTGGGCCTGTTCTTTCCCAACTACCGGCTGTTCGTGATGGTGTTTGGCGCTGCGCTGATCGCCGGCGTCTGGCTGCTGGTGTTTCGAACCTCGGTGGGCGCTGTGGTGCGGGCGGCCGCGTACGACCGCCACATGAGCGCCTCGCTGGGGGTGCCGGTCCAGCGGGTGTACGCCGCCACCTTCGCCTTCGGTGTCGCCCTGGCCGGCATGGCGGGGGTGTTGCTGGCGCCGATCTACTCGGTGTTCCCCACCATGGGCCGCGACTTCGTGTTGATTGCCTTCAGCGTCGTCATCATCGGCGGCATGGGCTCCATCAAGGGGGCCGTGCTGGCGGGGCTTTTGCTGACGCAGGTGCAGTCCCTCTCCAGCCTCTACATCTCGCCCGTGTGGAGCGACCCCTTGCTCTTCGGGATCATGGTGCTCGTGCTGATGTGGCGTCCGCAGGGCCTGTTTGGAAAACTGGGGAGTGCCTGACATGAGCCATCTCACGACTTCTTCTGCGCTGGGTGCCCGGCCTGCCCTGGCGCATGCGCCGGTGCTGGCCACCAGGCGTCTGTCAGCGGCCTCCTGGCTGGCCATCGCCTTCTTTGCCGGCGCCTTGTTGTTCGGTGCGGTGGCGCTGGCCATGGGCGATGTGTTCTACCTGCGCCTGGCGACCGAAGCCTTGATCTTCGGCGGGCTGGCACTTTCCGTGGACCTGCTGCTGGGCCGAGTCGGGCTGCTGCCACTGGGGCAAGCCCTCTTCTTTGGTCTGGGGGCTTATGTGTCGGCGCTGGTGCTCAAGCACTGGGCCGACTCGCTCTGGCTGGCCTTGGGCGTGACGCTGGTGTTCAGCGCCCTGGCCGGCCTGATCGGGGGCCTGATCGCCATCCGCTCCAAGGGCGTCTACTTCGCGCTGATCAGCTTTGGCCTGGCCCAGGTGGTGTCGAAGTTTGTCTACAACACCCGCGAGCTGGGGGCGTCCGACGGCATCATTGGCGTGCCCGCCGCCTCGCTGGCGCCAGGCGTGACGTCGGGAACGCCGGAGGTCTTCTTCCTGCTGGTGCTGTCCTTCATCGGTGCTCTCTACCTGGGGCTGCGCTACCTGATGAACACGCCCATGGGCCGCCAGCTCGACGCCATCCGTATCAATGAGCACCGGGTCTCCTTCCTCGGCGTGGATGCCTGGCGCTACAAGCTGGGGGCCTTCGTGGCGGCGGCCTGCATCGCCGGCCTCAGCGGTGCCCTCTACCCGATGTTGCGCGGCTTCGTGTCGCCGGAGCTGATGTTCTTCCAGGTCTCGGGCAACGCCGTCATCAACGTCATCGTCGGCGGCACCGGCACCCTGATCGGGCCGCTGTACGGCTCGGCCATCCTGACCGGGCTGCGCTCCGTGGTCGGCTCTTTCACGGCGCACCACCACATCGTCATTGGCGTGATGTTCGTGGTGGTGGTGATCGTCATGCCGCGCGGCCTGATCGGCTACACCACCCCGTTGTTGCAGCGCTGGCTTGACCGACGCCAGGCCCCCGCTAAGGAGCGCCCATGAGCACCATTCTTTCCGTGCAAGGTCTCAGCGTTCAGTTCGGTGCGCTCAAGGCCGTGAACGACGTGAGCTTTGAGGCCCGGCAAGGCGACATCACGGCGGTCATCGGCCCCAACGGGGCGGGCAAGAGCAGTTTGTTCAACCTGATCAGCGGCGCCATTCGGCCCACATCGGGCACGGTGCGCTTTGATGGCAGCGACGTGACCGGCCGTGCACCCCATCAGTTGCTGGGCAGCGGTCTGTCTCGGTCTTTCCAGATTACCAACCTGTTCTTTGACCTGACCGTCCACGAAAACCTGCGCCTGGCCGCGCAGTTTCTCGAACGGGGCCGTGGACTGCTTCGCCCGGTGAAACGCAGCGCCGCCGCGCTGCAAAGGGTGGAGGAGCTGCTCGATCAGTTCGACCTGGGCGCCAAGGCCGATGAACTGGCCGGCTACCTGTCCCATGGCGAGCAGCGCCGGCTTGAGATCGCCGTCTCGCTGGCGTCGCGTCCCAGGATGCTGTTGCTCGATGAGCCCACGCAGGGCATGAGCCACAGCGACACGCACGACACCGAGGCGCTGATCCGGGGGCTGTCGCGCGATCACGGGCTCTCGATCCTTCTGGTGGAGCACGACGTTGAACTCGTGATGAACCTGTCCGATCACGTGGTGGTCATGCACCAGGGGCAGAAGCTCGCCGAAGGCAGTCCGGCCGAGGTGCGTTCCAACGCGGCGGTTCAAGCCGCCTATTTCGGGGAGAAAACCTGATGCTTGAACTCAAGGGCGTGCATGCCCACTACGGCTTGAGCCACGTGCTTCAAGGCATTGACCTTCGGGTCGGCAAGGGCGAGATCATCGGTTTGTTCGGGCGCAACGGCGTGGGCAAGACCACGGTGATCAAGACCATCGCCGGCTGGGTCGCGCCATCAAGCGGGCAAGTGCTGTTCGAGGGCGAGCGGCTGGACGGGGTCAGCGCCGACCGGATCTGCCGGCGCGGCATTGGACTGGTGCCCGAAGACCGAAGGATCTTTCCGGGTTTGACGGTCGAAGAAAACCTGCGGCTGGGGCAAATGCAATGCCCGTCTCGCCAGCGGGCGGAGTCGCGGCGTCGCCTGGATGAGATCTACCAGCGTTTTCCGCGCCTGGCGGAGCGCCGCCGCCAGATGGGCACCACCCTGTCGGGCGGGGAGCAGCAGATGCTCGCCATCGCTCGCGTGCTGGCTGGTGCACCACGGTTACTGCTGATCGATGAGCCCACAGAGGGCCTGGCGCCGATCATTGTGGATGAACTGTTCGCGCTCATCGCTGCGCTGGCCCGTGAGGGCACGCCCATTGTTCTGGTCGAGCAGAACGTGCACCGTGCCATCCAGCTGACGACACGGCACTACCTGATCGAACGTGGACAGGTGACCTTCGAGGGTGATTCCAGGGTCCCATCAGAACGGGATGCCCTGCTGGCACGAATCAGTGTGTGAAACAACAGATTGTGGTTGCCTGATGGATCCCACGGTAACGACATCAAAAGCCTTGAGTCTCCGAGCCTCCGTGTTGATACGTCGAACCTCCTCCTCGGTGCAAATGCCCAGCCGGGGAGGAGCACTTCAGCGATCTCCAAAGTTTTTACCTTGGGGACCGCCTTAGGGCTACGCTGAACAAGCCGTCGTGATTTGCCGTGCGGCACTGGATGGTGCAGTTTTTCGGACGTTGTGGCTTCTTGTGCCACCCATTTGGGCTGTTCGCGGGGCCTTGAGGCCCGATTCCCGCCCTTACGGGC
>JADHED010001177.1_pt1 | contig 24086 bp, 20 predicted proteins | sample 8952041 | NCBI WGS metagenome assembly JADHED01 (sample SAMN16124423, study PRJNA663239) | bioreactor sludge metagenome | isolation source: sludge (control) | place: India:Bengaluru | collected 2018-09-08
CCCCCTGAAGAACCTTCCTTTCATCTCTCCTGGTCCGGGCACACCGACCGTGGACGCGTCCGCAAGAACAATGAGGATTCTTTTCTGGGTCTTGCCGTTGATGCGCTGGACACCCGGTATCTCGGAAAAATCGGCGAGGCCGACGGGAAGCGGGCGGATTTTGTCTTCGCCGTGAGCGACGGCATGGGAGGAGCCATGGCCGGGGAGTTCGCCAGCCGGATTGCCGTGGAAAAAATCACCCGGATGTTGCCGCCGTTGTTCCGGCAAAATGCCACGGGCATCACCAGCGGTTTCACGGAAGTTCTTGAGGAATTGTTTGCGGAGATCCACAAGGCTCTGCTCTATCTCGGGTCCAGCTACGAGGAATGCTCCGGCATGGGGGCAACCCTCAGCCTGTGCTGGTTCACGGGACAATGGATGTATTTCGGCCACATCGGCGACAGCCGGATCTACTACCTGCCCGCAGCCGGGGGAATCAAGCAACTGACCCACGACGACACCCATGTCGGCTGGCTTTTCCGCAACGGGCAGTTGAATGAACGAGAGGCCAAGAACCACCCCCGGCGCAATGTCCTTCAGGCCGCCCTGGGAGCCGGACACCAATTCGTGACCCCCCAGGTTGGAGCCGTGGGATTCGAGCCCGGAGACCGCTTCCTCCTCTGTACCGACGGCGTGACGGATGCCATTTACAACGACCAGCTCCCGGAGCTTCTCGCCGATGGACAGAACACCGCCGAGCATCTCGTGCGGGAAGCCGTGGCACGTTCCGGACGCGACAACTCCACCGCAGTGATCATCCGGACGTTCAACTGACCGGCTCCGGAGCCGCTTTGTCCTCCCTCTCCACGATCCATTGGACCGTGTGAACGCTCAAAAGACGACCGATGCACGCCCGCCGATGACGAATGCATTGTTCAGATCGGTGGTTCCACCGGGATTGATGATGTATTGCAGATCGGGCTGGACGACGAGCCACGGGGTGACCTGGGCCTGGTAGGTGAATTCCAAAACCATCTCGGCTCCGATCGGGGACGACCCTTCCTCCTGAAGGGAATTCCGGGCTCCATTGCTCAACTGCGCGTAACCGAAACCGATGCCGAGGGTATCGTTGTCACGGGTTGGAATGAGCCCTTTGTAGCTGAAACCAGTATCAAAATAGAAGTTGATGAAATTGCGGTCCGCCGGAGCAAAGGCAATCCGCCCGAACCATCCGAGCCCCTGATCGGATTTTTTCATGTCCACCGGAGCCTTGAAACTCTTGCCGCTCTTGCCATCAACCACCGACTTGCCGTCTTTCGTCAGCCCCGAAACAGCCGGTTCCGAAGGCTCCCGATAGAGCATCTGGTCGAGGATCGCGTAGAATCCCGTATTGCCGGATTCCGTCGAATCCGCCAACGCATCGGCACTCTGGCCGGTCTGGAACCATGCCCCGGTTTTGAACTGACCGGGCAGCCCCGTTTCCTCTTCGCGCTGATTCCAGCACACCTGCGCCTCATTGAGAAAAGTATATCCGGTTTGGGCATCCAGCCTCCAACGGAACCCATGGCGATTGACATCCTGCGCGAAGACGTTGCCCTGAAAAGCCGCGCTCTGGAAGGTGAACCAATCCACCGGATTCCAGGCCATGCGCGCCCCCGGCGTTCCCATTGGATAACCCGGACCACCTTCCGGAATGTTCATAGAGACAGCCGCCGGCCAGCCAAATGTTCCGTTAATGAAGAGACCCGAGTAATCGGAAATCCAAAATTCCGAATCTGCGGAAAGCTGGCCGACCCGGATCGAGAACTTGTCATCAAACAGGTTTTGCTGGAACCACAGTTCAAACATCCTCAGCGTGTTGAAACCCGCAATGTTCGAAATGGTCAGGAAATTCCCGGCCAGATCTTCACTCGCATCGCGACCGCTCAACCACAACCAGGTCGTGCTCACACTGGCTCCTTTCCAACCCACGGCTTTCTCCAAATCCACTTCCGCCCCGAAATCAAGCAGCCCCGTATAGACTGTTCCGGTCTTCACTCCCCCGGTTGTGTTTCCCCAGACTTCCATCGTATATCCGCCAAAAATCTCAACGCCGTGATCGGAAAACATCGGCCGCACACCGAACCACTCCCCCAGAACTTGCTCCCGCTCCAAAATGGGAGCCGCATTGGATGAGCCTTCCTGGGTCCAAGCCGAAAAATTTGACACCCCCACAAGCACCGCCGCCAACAACCCCGATCTTCGTGATCTCATGACGCACATGCTGAACAGAAAGGAGAAATCGGCCAAGATGTTTTTGATAACAAGTCTCAATAACAATTGTTTTGATGAAAATTTCATGTGTTGCAAGTTTATTGCAATAAACAGACCTCTTCGCAAACTCAAAGTTCGAACAAAAAGGGGGGTTCCACAGAAAGCTTTGTGAAGGAAACCTGATCCGGAGCAAGGAACGGGAGGGCTCCACTTGTCAGAAAACTTTTCGACCGCCATCCTTGTCGCCTTCTTGCCATGGAAACCATCAAGTACCTTCTCCCCGAAAACGACATTCCCCAGGCTTGGTACAATATCGTTGCCGACCTTCCTGTCCCGCCGCCCCCTCCGTTGCATCCCGGCACGGGAGCCCCTCTCACACCGGCCGAACTCGAGCCTCTTTTTGCCCGGGAGCTCATCGCCCAGGAAGTGAGCGCCGAGCGGGAAATCGAGATTCCCGGAGAAGTCCGCCAGATCCTCGCCCAATGGAGACCCTCCCCTCTTTTCCGCGCGAGGCGTCTGGAAAAAGCCCTCGGGACTCCGGCCAGGATTTACTACAAATACGAGGGCACCAGCCCGAGCGGTTCGCACAAGTTCAACACCGCCCTTCCCCAGGTTTACTTCAACAAAATCGAAGGGACAAAAAAGATCACCACAGAGACCGGCGCGGGCCAGTGGGGATCGGCCCTGTCCATCGCCTGCTCGATGTTCGACATCCCCTGCGAGGTCTTCATGGTCAGGGTCAGTTTCGGACAGAAACCCTACCGCAAAGCCCTCATGGAAACATTCGGGGGACGTTGTATCGCCAGCCCAAGCATGGAAACCGCGGCGGGACGGGCCATCCTGGAAAAAGATCCGGATTGCATGGGATCGCTCGGCATTGCGATCTCGGAAGCGGTTGAACTGGCCGCAAAAAATCCGGACACCAAATACTGCCTCGGCAGCGTTCTGAATCACGTCCTCCTGCACCAGACGGTCATCGGACTCGAATGCCTGCGCCAGTTCGATCTCGCGCAGGATTATCCGGACATCGTCATCGGCTGCACCGGGGGAGGGTCCAATTTTGCAGGCATCGCCTTTCCGTTCATTGGAGAAACCCTGCGGGGAGGCCGGAAACCCCGCATCATCGCCGTCGAGCCGGGGGCCTGTCCCTCGCTCACCAAGGGACGCTACGCCTACGATTTCGGCGACACGGGAAAACTCACCCCGCTGGTCAAAATGCACACGCTCGGAAGTTCGTTCATCCCGCCCGCCATCCACACCGGCGGGCTCCGCTACCACGGCATGGCCCCGCTTGTCAGTCACGTCCAGGAACTCGGCCTCATGGAAGCCCGCTCCGTCGGTCAGACGGATGTCTTCCGCGCCGGGGTCGCCTTCGCCAAGGCGGAAGGAATTCTTCCCGCTCCGGAAGCCTCCCATGCGGTCGCCGCCGCCCTGGACGAAGCCATCCGCTGCCGGGAGGAAGGAACTCCGCGCAGCATCCTCTTCAACCTCTGCGGCCATGGCCACTTCGACATGACCGCCTACATGAAATTTGCAGCCGGTGAACTGGAAGACTATGATTACCCCGCCGAGGAAATCGCCATGGCCCTCGCGGGGCTTCCGCCGGTTGGAAAATAAAACCCGAGCCCACAGATCGAAAAAATTCTTTTCTGTTCTTCCTGCGGATCTTGTTGATCCTGTCCCGAAGAACCCGGGATGAAATCATGAAACTGCTCCTTCTCCTCACCACCCTGCTGGCCGCACAAAGCGTCCATGCCGGCGATTTGAAAATCGAAACACCCTGGGTCCGCGCCGTCCCGCCTTCCTCCAAGGCCACCGCCGCCTTCATGACCATTGTGAACAAGAGCGACAAGCCGGTCCTCATCACCGGCGGCACCTGCCCGCTCGCCGGCGAAGTCAAACCCATGATCACCACCAAACAGGAAAATGGGGTGATGGGCATGGCTTTTGTGGACAGCTTCTCCATCCCCGCGGGAGGCAAACGGGTGCTGGAACCCGGCGGTGATCACATCATGCTGATGAAGCTCAAAGAAGTTCCCAAAGCCGGCTCCACCGTCCCGCTCATTCTTCAAACCGAATCCGGGGGGAAAACCGGGAAAATCTCCCTGGACATTCCCGTGCGTTGAATGGCCCGAAAAAATCACAACCCGGCCCGCTCCCGCCGCATCGCCCTGATCCTCTGCGCTGCGTGTGCCGTCATCGCCATCCCGGCCCTCATCCTCCTCTTTTCCCTGGCCGGAAAATCCCGTTCCCCCTGGTTTGGTCAATACGATGCCACAGCCCGTCTGGCCTACAATTTCTCGCTTGTCGACCACAATGGAAAACCCCTGCGACTTCAGGATCTCCACGGCAACGCGGTTCTGTTGAGCTTCGGATTCACCAGATGTCCAAATATCTGCCCCACCACGCTGGGAAACATGGCTGCCGTTTATCGCAAGCTCCCCCCCGCCGCCCAGGAGCGAACCAAAGTGGTCTTCGTGAGTGTGGATGAACGCGACTCACCGGAAACCCTCAAGGAATACATTCCCTTCTTCAACGAGCATTTTATAGGTCTCACCGGCCCCGCCGCCGACATCGGGGCCACCGCCCGCGCCTACGGTGCCTTCTTCCGCAAAGCTCCCGCCGTCGGAGAAGACAAGGACGATTACATGATCGACCACTCGACCTACACCTATCTGATCGATCCCGATGGAAATCTCCGGGTTCTTTACCGCTTCGATCAACTCCCGGAGACCGACGCCATCGCCGATGATGTGCGGAGGATCCTCGGCCTGGCCGTTCCCGAAAAACAGCCATAATTCCTGCCCATGCGCAGACTCGCCGCTTTTTCAATCCCCCTCGCCCTGTCCGCCTGCCAGCCCGTGGCAGAGCCTCCCTCCTCCTCCACCGAACTCTCCCCGCTCTCCGGGCGCCAGATTTACATGGCCCGCTGCATCGCCTGTCATCAGCCGGACGGCACCGGCATCCCCTCCCTCTGCCCCCCGCTTGCAACCTCCCCCCGCCTCACCGGCCCGCCGGAGGATCTCATCCGGATCCTGCTCCGGGGAATGAAAGGGAATCTCGTCCGCGACGGAAAAACCTACAACGGCATCATGCCCGCCTGGAGATTTGACCTCACCGACAGCCAGATCGCCGCGGTTATCAATGATCTCTACGTCCGCTGGAACCCCCGCTCACCGGAAGTCACAGAAGAAATGGTCCGCCGGCTCCGCGAAGAAACCGCAAAACAAAAACTCTTCCCCACCGCAAAAGACCTCGGCCTCCCGGACTGAGAGCCCACAGCGTTTTTGAACTTCGGAGAAAACCGAAGACTCCTCCCCGGAATCCCCCTCTGGTACGTTCTCGCTTTCCTCCCACAAATTTTTTTTGGGGGATTTTCATGCAAATAACTTGCATTTAACTTTCGGGAGCAATATTGCAACTCACTTGCATATGAAACGCCATTCCTTTTTCCCGTCTGTGGCAACCGCCTTTGCGGCTGCTTTCCTCTTCTCCTCCGAAGCAAACGCCCAGGCCATTTACACTTCCGGACATGCCGACATCGGCGTGGGTTATGTGACGGGAGACTTCGAGCCCCACTGGCATCTCCATGCGGGAGCCGTCGTGGATGGAACGCCGCTCGTCTCGGAGGCGGAATACGCGCCGGCGGATCTGAACGCGCAGACTTCGGCAACCCGGACCTCGCCCAACGGACTCGCCTCCACGATCGGGGTAACCGACGGCACGGAGATCCACGCCGCCGGTTCCTCCGCATACCAGCCCAATCTCGGATTCGGAGCCGAGGAGCTTGATCCGTTGGATTGGTCGGGGCCCATCACTCTCACCTTGAGCGGCTGGACACTGCCGTCCGGCACCGCGGAGTTCGCCCTCTACACAACGAACCTGGCAGGCACCTCCGTCGTGGACCGGATCTTTTCCACGTTCGCGCCCGGATCGACGGATTTTGGCAACAGCTTTGACATGACTCCCGGTGACCATCTCCACTTCCAGTGGGCATTCACCGAAACCGGAACCTATACGCTCGATCTCACCTGGACCGGGACCCATGTCGTTGACGGAACCATTTCCACAACGGAATCGTTCACCGTCCAGGTCGTTCCCGAGCCATCGACCTTCCTGTTGGCGGGAGCGGGTGTTGCAGGAATCCTATTGCTCCGGCAGCGGCGTGGGGCAGCAAACGGGAAAAATCCGGAGCCTTGACACGTTTTCAATGGAAGTCCCGCGCCTTCAGTCTGCTGGAGATGCTGCTTGTGGTTGCCGTTCTGGGAGTGCTTGTCAGCATGGCGGTCCCTGCGGTTGCCGGCAGCCGCAGTCTGGTGCTCCAGAGCAAGTGCCTGTCAAACCAGCGGCAGATCGGGACCGCCCTGCTGCTCTACGCGAACGACCACGACGGGGAGTTTCCGCCGACGACCCACTCCACCGGCTCCTTCCACAAGGAACGCAGCTGGATTTATGAAGTGGCCGCATATCTTGACGATGTGGACGGGGTGCGCATCTGCCCGGCCGACACCCCCAAACGGCAGCAGAGCATCCGGAATTTGGGTGCCACCAGCTACGTGCTCAACGACCTGGTCTTTGACGACCCCAATTTCAACCGCCTGCTGAAAATCCCGCGCCCTTCGCAAACCATGCTGCTCTTCATCCTGAGCGAAAGCCGGGCACCCAGCGTCACCCGCGACCACATCCACGGTGCCGAATGGACCTCCTGGCTCTCCGCCCTCAACGACATCGAACCGGACCGCCATCGGACCGGGACAAGAGCTCCGGATCGCCTGCGGGGATCCGCCAACTATCTCCTGGCCGACGGTCATGCCGAAAACCGCAGCGCCAGGGAATTCAAAAACCTGTTCGACAAAGGCATCAACCCTGCCGCCGTCCCGGGAAATTTGCCCCAATGACAAAATCCCCGCTTTCCAAACCCAACACACCATGAAAAAGAAACTCCTGCCGGTCACCGTTCTCTCCGGATTTCTCGGAGCCGGAAAAACCACCCTGCTCAACCATGTTCTCAACAACCGGGAGGGACGGCGCGTGGCGGTGATTGTCAACGACATGAGCGAGGTGAACATCGACTCCTCGCTCGTCCGCGACGGAGGCGCCGAACTGAGCCGGACCGAGGAAAAACTGGTCGAAATGACCAACGGCTGCATCTGCTGCACCCTGCGCGATGATCTTCTGAAAGAAGTTTCCCGGCTCGCCTCCGAAGACCGCTTCGACTACCTGCTGATCGAGTCCACGGGAGTCTCCGAACCGCTCCCCGTGGCCCAAACCTTCACGTTCACGGACGAAAACGGCCGCAGCCTCCGGGAACTCACCCGCCTCGACACAATGGTCACCGTCGTGGATGCCGCCAACTTTCTCGCACAGTATCAGGACTCCGCCTCACTCCGGGAAAAAAACCTAGCCATGAATGCGGACGACGAACGCACCCTCTCCGACCTGTTTGCCGACCAGGTCGAATTCGCGGATGTCATCCTCATCAACAAGACGGATCTCGTCTCCGGGGAAGACCTCGCCGAACTCCACGCGATCCTGCACAGGCTGAACCCCGTCGCCGAAATTCTCGAAACCCGGCGCGGCCATGTCCCTCTGGACAAAATCCTCGACACCGGACGCTTCGACATGGAGAAAGCCCAGGCCTCCGCCGGTTGGCTGCGCGAACTCAGCAACATCCACACGCCGGAAACCGAGGAATACGGCATCGGCAGCTTTGTCTTCCGGGCCCGCCGCCCGTTCCACCCCGGGCGCTTCTGGGATTTCATCCACACCGAGTGGCCGGGTCTGCTCCGCTCGAAGGGCTACTTCTGGCTCGCCAGCCGGAACGACATCACCGGCCTGTGGAGCCAGGCGGGAGGCAGCGCGGAATACCGCCCGGTCGGATATTGGTGGGCCGCCATCCCAAAAACATCCTGGCCGGATGATGACGACGTCTGGCGCTCCATCATGAAGGACTGGCAGGAACCCCATGGCGACCGCCGCCAGATGCTCGTCTATATCGGACAGGATCTCCCGAAGGAAGAAATGCTTGCCGCTCTCCGCAGGTGCCTCCTTGATGATCGCGAACTGGCCATGGGAGCGGAAAAATGGACTGTCTTTCGCGATCCCTTCCCCACATGGACGACCGGACAGGAATCATAGGCCGCCTCAACGGTTCTTCCGAAAAAACCGCCCCAATTTCCCGGATGAGATTTTCAGAGCGCGCAACGTCTCCGCATTTTTCCCATCCGGGGAATACATCCACCGCCCATAACTCCGCGCAAACTCCGCAAGTCCGGGCGCATCGGGGGAAGATTGCGCAAGCCGCCCGAACCAGGCCAGGGGAGTCTCTCCGGGAAGCCGTCCCCGCTTTGCCAACCCGGCCAGTTTGTCGAGACGGTCGAGGCAGGCAAGAGCGACATCCGTGCCGGGAACCCGCCGGAAACGCCTCCACCAAAAAACCACTCCACCCCCGACGGCCAGGATCAGAAAAAATTCCCAGCCGGTGAAAATGGAGAAAAAACTCGCGAGCCGCTCCCCCGCCCTTGCCAGCACCGTGGAGGCATAAGTGGCAGCCAGACGATGCCACGGCCAGCGGGAAGGCTCCATGTCGGTCTCCAGGCGGCGGGAAAAATCAGGCGCGACAAAGGTCGTGGGATCAAACCTGATCCAGTGCCGTCCCCGTTCATCCCAAGCCTCCACCCAGGCATGGGCATCGGAGTCACGCACCGTGATGGTGCGAAGCCAGGGATTCCAACTGCCTCCGCGGAATCCCGTGACAATCCGCGCAGGGATTCCTCCCATGCGAAGAAGGCCCGCCGCAGCAGCCGCATAGTGCTCGCAAAACCCTCTCTTTCGGTCCGTGAGAAATCCCGCCACATCGTGGGATGCCATTTGCCCGGGCCGGAGAGTGTAGGAAAATCCGCCCGTCTCAAAGAAACTCCCCAAAGATCCAAGATGGGCCGAAAGCGACGCCCCCGGAACAAACAACCCCGACGTCAGAACCTGCAACCGGGGGTCGTTCCGCATTTTTTCCGGCACGGCAAGATCCCCCTCCGCCACCTCCTGCCGGGGAAAATCGTCCGCCGGAACGGATGTGGAAACAATCTCCAGCTCCACCCCGCCGTTTCCCAAAACGGCAAAGATCGAAGCCCCTGTTTCCAAAATCGTCGTCTGCCGCCCCTCGCGCAACACTTTCACGGAAACCGGTCGCTCCAGTGCGGAAAGAATCCGGTCCGTTCCCAGACGCTGGGAGTAGTTCCAGAAGGTTCCGGACGAGGGCAGCCGCCCGACAGGTGGGACGGAGTTGATCCGCGAGGGCTCAAGGGACCAGCGCAATCCTTCGTTTTTTTCCAACACCTGCCCCCGCCAGTAAAGAGCACTCCAGCCAGGAACGGACTGGGATCGGGAAAAATCCGCGACGAATGCCACCCTCCGGCTCACCCGCAACTCTCCAAAATCCCCCGGATTCAGCACATCCCCGTCCGAAAACCCCATCCACGCTCCGCCGGTGCGTGTGGAAAGCACCGGGAAAATCCAGAAGGCCAGCACCACCACCAGGGTCACCGGCAGAACCACACGCAGCAACCGAACGACCGACTCCCAAACCTTCACCACCGCCTCCTCCGGAGTGTGCAATTGCTGGGCCACCAGCATCAGCACGGCAACATCCACAATCACAAACACCGTGTTCACCGTCTCTTCCCCGCGAAGGACAAGAGCCGAAAGCATGGCAAGCCCGCAGAGCAGGACCCAGAGCCCCCGGATGGGAGAAAACGTCCGCAACAACAACACCGCCCCCACCAGACCGCATACAGATCCATAGAACGCAATGGAAGGCGTGAAAATCAGCAGAACGAAAACTCCGGTCAGGCAGAGCAGGAACCACTCCACGGAAGCCGGAAGAAAAATCCGGAATCCCCGCAGCATCATTCCAGCCAGGAGAACCAGAAGCGTCCACAACACAAGGAGACCGGAGTCCGCCAAGAGAAGCTGGTGGAGGCCCAGCCAGACGCCCATCACCCCGGCGGCGATCTTCTGCGGTTTGGTTTCGGTCGTCGTCATGACGGACGGGGAAAAGTGGCAAGAGCCACGCGGCAGGCCGTTGGATTTTCCCCGGACACCCCTCCGGAAGGCAGATGCAGTTCAAAAATGCGACGACGTCCCTGGCACTCGGAGATCCAGAAGCTCAGTTGCCGGAGCCGTGCCTCGGGATCATCGAGAAATGCCGTATCCTCCCACCGCAGGAGAATCCTGTCGCCTCCGCTTCCCTCGAAGGTTTTGACGACCAGTTTCTCGCTCCTGGCAAAGACCTTCCAGTCCATCCGCGCCAGCAGATCGCCTGCGACATATGGACGGTGCCCACCGACATCGTCCGTCCCCTTTTGCTCCAGAAGCCCCTCTCCGTTTCCGTTGAAAATCACTTCCTCAAAGGGCCTCCCGACAGGCCGGGGATAGACGTAATGCACCCCGCTTGCGGAAAAAGTCTTCCAGGCAAAGCACAGGCCCAGGGGAAACGTGCCGGACACCCAGATGTCGGGATTTTCATATCGTCCGCGAACCTTCGCCGGCAGGGAAAGCCGAACGGTCTTTCTCTCCCCCGGCCTCAACACGGGAAGCGAAGCACCGCCTGAAAGTTTCCACCCCGCACGGGTGCGGACCCGCAGTCCCAATCGGTCCCGGTCCGAAAAATTCGCAAACGTCACCTCCAACACCACCTCCCCGCCTTCGACCACCGGCTGGGAATGGCACGACACCAGAGCCACGCCGCGGAGGTTTTCATTTGTCTGGATCAGGGCGACAATGCCCGCCACCACCAGCGAAATCACCAGCGTCTGGGGCAATCCGCCAAACCCGTGGATGAAATATCCTGCAATAAACAGGGCAAAGACCCCCGCACCGAAACCAATCCCCGCCCAGTGGGGAACAATATAAATCCGCTCACGGGCTTTCATGAAGAATGCTTCCTACCGGACGGGAGTTTGCCCGATCAACATCCGTCCCATTCCGGCAGCTTCCCGAGCATCCCCCACCGTGTTTGCAAACTGCGCAAGACGGTGCGTCACCACGGGCAGAAAGACAGCCTGCACATCATCCGGAAGCACATGGCCGCGCCCCTGCAGGAAAGCAAAGGACTGTGCCGCACGCTGCAAACCGAGCCCGGCGCGCGGAGAAAGTGCCCATCCGCGCCCCAGTGCGGTTTCAAAGAGATCGAGAATGTATTCGGCCACGGCGTCCGCGACATGCACTTGAGCCGCCTCTCCCTGCCATCGCACCAAATCTCCGGGACTGGCCAGGGGGCGGAGGGACGGAAAATCGAACGAAAAATTTCCTTTGCGCCCGCGATCCCTCACCAGCAATTTTCGCTGGGTCTTCCGCTCGGGTGCGCCCAGCTCGATCCGCATGAGAAACCGGTCGATCTGCGACTCCGGCAGAGCGGCCGTCCCTGCCTGATCCCGGGGATTTTGGGTCCCCACAAAAAAGAACGGCTCGGGCAGCGAATAGGTGTGCCCCTCGATCGTCACCTCGTGCTCGTCCATGGCCTGAAGGGCCGCGCTTTGTGTGCGCGGGGATGCCCGATTGAGTTCATCACCAAGAACAAGCTGCGCGAAAATCGGACCCCGGTGGAAAGAAAAGACCTGACGCGCGGCATCGAACACCTGACTGCCCAGAATGTCCGCGGGCAGCAGGTCGTTTGTAAACTGCACCCGCTTGAAGTCGAGCCCCAGCAGCCGGGCCATCACCTTCACCAGCGTCGTCTTGCCCACCCCGGGCGTGTCCTCGATCAAAAGATTTCCCCCCGAGAGAAAACAACACAGGGCCAACTCCAATTCCCGACCGCGATCCACCAGCGCCCGACCGGCCTCCGCATGAAAATCCTTCAGAAAATTTTGCATCCCGCCCTCTTCATACACCAGAATGCGTGCCCACCCAACACTCAGTTTGCCGTGGGAATCTCCGCCGACTTGTCCACCAGCCAGAGACGGTCGTCATAATCCCGGGCACTGATGAACCGCGCGGACCCATCGGCGAAAAGATAGTTCGATCCGGTTCCGTAGGCCCTCAGGTTGAGCACGCTGTTCTGGTTGCCTTCCCGGAAATCCATGTAGAAATTTCCCGTCCCGGATTGACACGCCATCAGAATGGTCTCCGAGGGTTTCTGAATATTCAGAAGCCGGATCTCCAGGCTCTCGTTCTCGAATGCCCCGATATCATTGAAGCCGTTCAAGATGTAACTGGTGTTGTTGCGCGACTTCTCCAGGGGATTTTTCCCCGTCCGCAGGAAACACTTCATGTCATCCGGCTCCCCATAAATCCGGGGATTTTCTCCCACGTAGGGCAGCAAAAGCTTCGGCCATTTGTCTGTGCTGGCCACCCGCCCGGGAATCTTCCCGTCATTGTCTCCGGCAAAAGCAAACAACGCCGCACCCAACCCGCGCAGGTTGTTGAGCGAAGCCGTCCGCCGGGCCGCCAGCTTGATCTGCGGAAGCATGGCAATGACAAACGACGCCAACACTGCAATAATGCAGACCATCACCAGCAGTTCAACAAGGGTGAAACCGCCCAATTTTCTTCCGCCCCGCCCCGAGACAGACTGTTTCATAAACCGACAATGATTCATTATCAAAAAATTTCAACCCCTGTTCCTAAAACAGAACAAAATCTCTGAGCGAATGAACCCATCCCGTCGCCTTCTCCCGGCCTTTCTCTTTCTGGCAGGCACATTGTTTTTTCTGGGGGGATGCCAGACGATTCCTTCCGCCGGCAAGCGCGAGATCCGCTCCGTGCTCGCAGAATATCGGGAGGCCCTGAACTCCCACTCGGCAGAGAAACTGGGCCTTCTGTTGGCGGAACAGGTCGCGGTGGACGGCATGACGGATGAATTGTCGCGCGCGGGCCTGGCGGCCGGAATGTTCTGGCCTCCGTCCCGCATCACCGAAATTCAGATTCTCTCCCTGTCCCGCAAAGCAGATGGCCCCGAAGCCGTCACGGCGCTCTATATTTCCAAGGGCGTTCTTTTGATGAAGATCGGCTTCGATGAAAAATTCCGCATCCGCACGATCGATCCGGAACCACTTTGGAAAACAACCTCCCCCAAAGCACCTCAGGCCTTTTCCTCGACCTTCACAAAAAACCGGGGCCTGCTGTTCGTCCAAGCCCATGTCAACGACCGCACCGGCTTCTTCCTTCTCGACACCGGCAGTTCGGACATTCTCCTGAACAAGAAATACTTCTCTCCGGATTCCGTGAAGGAAATGCCCGGCGTCACTGCCACCGTGCACGGCATCAAGCCCCATCTGGGCCGGGCCGCCATCCATTCCTTCCAATGGGAGAAGCTCCATCTCAAGGACCTCCGCGGCCAACTGCATGATTTCTCCTTCATGGAAACCCCCGCCATCTCCCCGCTCCTCGGGGCCATCGGCTTCGAACAACTGAAAAAATGCGCGGTCATTTTCGATTGGGAACACCGGAAGATCCTTGTGCGACCAGCCCGGGAAAAGGGACCTCCGAACAAGCCGAAAACCGTCATCCCCTTCACCTTCTTCCAGCACACGCCTGCCTTTCCCGTGCGGATTGGTGACAAAACCATCCCCATGATTTTTGACAGCGGTGCCCAGATCAACCTCCTCCCCCGCCTCGACGGACTGGAGAACCACTTCCGCGGAATCCCCGCCGTCACAAAAATCAGCGATGGAGGCCTCCTCGGAAAAGAAACCGCACGGCTGGGCGTCGTGGATGAAATCCAGCTCGGTTCCATCCGCATCCAGAACCTCCCCTTCGCGGTATTCGATGTCCCCTACCTCTCCGGCCACGGCATCCTCGGCAGCCCGCTCATCGAAACCGGACCCCTGGAAATCAACTTCGTCCAGAAAACCCTCTCGATCTGGTGAGTCCGTCCCGTGACAGCGACCGGCTTGACATCATGAAAAAGTTGGCCAATGTGTGCGGCATGTCGCGGGGAAACCTCGGAATTTTGCGGATCTTCTGGCTCGTTGCCATGTTTCTGATGGTTGGCGGGCAAGTCCTGCACGTTGTGGAAGACTTTCAGTCCGCTCATGAAATCTGCGATCCTGCCTGCTCTCCGGATCATGAAAACTGCCCCCCCGACGATTCCTGCTGCCAGGTCCAGGTGCATATGTTGACCGCGCTGTTGGAAGATTTCCGCCTCCCCTGTTTTCCGACAATGACCGGCAGGCTTTTCCCCGACGACTCCCGGTGCCTGGAAGGTCCGGTCCGGAAAATCGATCATCCTCCCCAGTTGTCCTGAAGATTCGGCCTGCCCAGGCTGCTTTGTCTTCTCCTTGATGCTGTCGTGCCCGCATTCGGGCAGAGCATCCATCCGCCATCGGCACATGTGCCGCAACAACCCGCTTCAGGACCATTATGAAAAAATTTCTTCTTCCTGCCATGCTGGCCGTTCTCACCGGCTGCGCAGGTTCACCGAAACCCGTCCCCTCCATCCCGGTGGTGACCTCTGGAGACGGTGTCAACCTCACCACCCGCACCTGGAATTCCTCCGGCCGCCTCCATGTCGTCGGCACCGTCACCCCGCCTTCCGGACAGCATCACCCCTTGAGCGGCCACATGGATGTTATTCTGATGACATCCCATGGCCGGACGATCGCCACGGCAAAGGACCGGATCGCCCCCACGCATCCCCTGAGGAAATCCCGGACATCACGCCCCTTCCACGTCAGCTTCCCCGAACAGGATGCCGCCAGGGCAGATTTCATCCTGGTTGACTGGCATCGGGAACCCCATCCCAAAAACTGATGCGCGCTTTCCTCATGGGATGTCTGTTGCTGCCCCGGATCCTCCCGGCCGCGGAAAGCCTCGAACTCACGCCGGAACGGGCTTCGGAGCTGGCCCGCAGGAACCATCCGGAGTTGAAAATCGCGCGCGCCTTCGTCGTGGAAGCGGAAGCGAGAGCCGAAACTTCAGGCCGCCTCCAGAATCCTTCACTCGAAACAGAACTCGCAGGGGGACGGGATTTCGAGGGACGGGCCTCCGTGGGCATCGCCCAACGGTTCCCGCTCACCGCACGATTGGCTGCCGAAAAAAACATTTCGTCGCTGGATATTCAACGGGCCCGGCTGGAGGTCCTGTCCCGGGAGATCTCCATCACAGAAGCGGCCCGGACGGCTTTTTACGAATACGCCGCGGCACGGGAAGCGGTCGCTTTGGCCCGCCATCAAACAACCACTGCGGAGGCATGGGAACAAACCCTCCGGAAGTCGGCCTCGGAAGGATTTGATTCCCCCCTTGATGCAGACAGGGCTGCCCTGGCCACAGGCATGATGAAAGTCTCCGTGGAAACTCTTCAGGCCGGAGAGATCCTAGCTGCGAGCCGCCTGGCGGATGCACTGGGACTCCCGGCGGACTCCGTATTCCGCACAGACCGGGCGCTCCGTCTGCCCGACATCCCGCCCGAACGAACGCCGGGAATCCGTCCGGATCTCCTCCTGGCGGAACTGGCCGTGGAAACAGCGGAAGCTGACATCCGCCTCGCCAAGACGGCACGCTGGGAAGATGTGGAACTCGGGGTTTTTGTCGAAAGTGAGCGCTTCCGTGACGAACCCAACGGAATCGAACCCGAGACATTGGTCGGAGCCCGTCTCCAGATCCCCCTCCCACTTTGGCAGAATGGATCCGGCCGGATCGGGGAAAAGCAGGCGGCCAGGACGGGGGCCGTCGCAAGACGCGAGGCCCTGCAAAAAACCGCACGCAATCAGACCCTCGCCGCCCGCCGCATCCTGCTCAGCCGCCATCGCGCGGCAAAACTCATCCAAACAAACCTGATTCCCGCCGCCACCAGGCAGCTTGCAGACACCGAGGCAGCCCACGCCCGGGGCGAGGCCGATGCACAATCCGTATTCCACGCCCGCGAAAAACTGGCGGAAGCCGAATCTGCGGGTCTCGAAGCCCGCAAGGCCTACTTCCTCTCCGAGGCAGCCTGGCTGGCAACCCTTGGGCAAACCGATTTGAAACCATGAAAACACTGCTCTTTCTCTTTCTCGCCAGTGCTGTCGCAGCAGAGTCCGGTCATTCCACCAGAAACACAAACACCGTCATTCTCGATGAAATGGGTGTCCGCAATTTGAGAATCAAAACCGAACCCGTGGAAGAACGGCCTTTCGAGGAAACCCTCTTCGCCCTTGGACGCATCGAGGTCTATCCCGGGCGACGGGCCGCGATCAGCAGCCGGATTCCCGGACGTGTGCTGGAAGTTCCGGTGAGAAACGACCACCCCATCAAAAAAGGCGCCCCGGCTGTGGTGATCGAAAGCCGCCAGCCCGGCAACCCTCCCCCCACCGTGACTCTTGAAGCCCCGATCAGCGGAACAGCCACCCGTGTGACCGTCGTCCCGGGCGAACCCGTGACCCCCGACAGGGTGCTCGCCGAGATTTTGGACCTGAGCGAGGTCTATGCCCTGGCCCGCATTCCCGAGCACGCCAGCGGCAAACTCCGTCCCGGCCAGACAGCACGCATCTCCGTCCCCGCCCTTCCCGGAAAAATCTTCGATGCAAAACTGGAGCATCTGGGAGTCGTCGGCGACATGGACTCGGGAACACTGGAAGCGGCCTTTCATGTGGACAACACCGACCTCCTGCTCCGGCCGGGAATGCGTGCCGAGTTCTCAATCACCACAGGCCTTGGAGAAAATACTTTCTCGATTCCAAAGTCCGCCCTGCAGGGGTACGAATCCAACCGCTTCGTTTATGTCCGGGATTTTGAAATTCCCAACGCCTTCGTGAAAACTCCCGTGGAAACCGGACGGACCAATGACCACAGCGTGGAGATCCTCAACGGCCTGTTCCCGGCGGACGAGGTCGTGGTCCGGGGAGCCTACTCCCTGGCCTTCGCAGGCGGCGGAACCGTTTCCCTCAAAGAAGCCCTGGATGCGGCTCACGGCCATGAGCACGCGGCGGACGGCTCGGAACTGACCGATCAGAAACCGACCGCCACCACCACCTCCCGGACTTCCGCATCCGGACAAAATCCGTTCTGGATGATCCTGAGCGTCATCCTGTTCGTGCTGCTTGTCGTGGTCGGCATGAAAAAATCCAGTCCGCGCCATGTTGAATAAACTCATCCATTGGTCGCTGGCAAACCGACTGCCCGTGCTGGGGATCTCCCTGGTCGTCATGATTTCGGGCATCGCCATTGCCTTCCACCTGCCCGTGGAAGTGCTCCCCGATTTGACCAAACCAACCGTCGTCGTCCTCACGGAAGCCCCCGGACTCGCGCCCGAAGAGGTGGAATCCCGCGTCACCCAGCCGCTGGAAAGTGCCCTCATGGGAATCTCCGGTCTCACCCGGCTGCGATCAAACTCCGATGTCGCCCTTTCCCTCCTCTATGCCGAGTTCGCCTGGGGGACGGATATCCAAAAAGCCCGCATGCTGGTGCGGGAGCGCCTGCAGTCGGCTTCGGAGCAACTGCCCACGGACGTGCAGCCGGTTCTCACCCCCACCGCCTCGCTCATGGGAGAAATCCTTCTCGTTGGCGTCCGCTCCACCATTCCGGAGGGTCAACCCGGGCACCTCACTCCCGGAGAAGTGCGTTCTTATGCGGACTGGGTCATCAAACGCCGCCTGCAAAGCATCCCCGGCATCGCGGAAATCCTGAACATGGGAGGCGGAATCCGCCAAATCGAAATCCGGCCCGATCCCTTCCGGATGCAGGCCCACCACGTCAGTTACGATGAACTCGAAACAGCGGCACGCCAGGCGGCCGGCACAACCACGGGAGGATTCATCAGCCCCGGCTCCACCGAGATCATGGTGAGAAATCTGGCCATGACAACCGATCCGGAGGCCATCGGCCGCACATTGATCCGGAAGTCCGGAGATCGGATGCTCACCATCGCGGATGTGGCCGAAGTCACCTGGGGCATCGAACCGATGCGCGGCGACGCCGCCGTCGGAAAAACCCCGGAAAAGTCATCGACGCCCGGGGTGGTCATGTCGGTGACCAAGGCACCCGGCTTTGACACGAGAGTCCTGACCCGGGAAGTCAAAACCGCTTTGGCCGGTTTGCAGGCGGGCCTTCCTGGAGGCCTGGAAACCACCGTGCTCTTCCAGCAGAAAGACTTCATCGACCATGCCATTGGCAATCTGAAGAAGGCTATCGTCGAAGCCGCCGTCATGGTCACGATCGTGCTCTTTGTTTTTCTTCTCAACTTCCGGACCACCCTCATCACCCTCATGGCCATGCCCATGAGTTTCTCGATCACCATGCTTGTTTTCCAATGGCTGGGGATCTCGGTGAATTCCATGACCCTGGGAGGTCTCGCCGTGGCCATCGGCATGGTCGTGGACGATGCCATCGTCGATGTGGAAAACGTCTTCCGCCGGCTGCGGGAGAATGCGGCCCGGCACGAGCCCCTGCCCCGGCTCGAAGTGATCGCCAAAGCTTCCGGCGAAGTGCGCAGTTCGATCTTCTACGCCACCCTTCTCATCATCCTGGTCTTCGTTCCCCTGCTTGGACTCACCGGGGTGGAAGGACGTCTTTTCGCTCCGATCGCCATGGCCACGATCACCGCGATGATCGCCTCTTTTGTCGTCTCGCTCACCCTGATTCCCGTGCTTTGTTCCTACCTGCTGCATCCCCGGCCCGGACGGGAACATGCCGATGGCTGGCTGGTGCGGCACATGAAGTCCCTGCTCTCGGCCACAGCGCTGCGACTGGCCCTGCACCACCCCCTTCCGGTTCTTGTCCTCGTCTCGGCCGCTGTGCTCGCCGCTTTCTTGCTTTATCCGCAGATGGGCAAGGATTTTCTCCCCAAATTCCGGGAAGAAACCGCTCTGGTTGCGGCGGCGGCCGCACCCGGAACGTCGCTGGAAGAGATGGACAAGATCTCGAACGTCATTGAGGAACAGATTCTCTCCGTTCCGGAAGTGCGCCAGGTCGGGCGACGGATCGGACGCGCGGAACGCGGAGATCATGTTGTTCCGGTCTCCACCGCAGAGTTCGATGTGGATTTTGGCGAGCCTCCGGAGGGTTCCAGAATCCGCAACCGTTCCGAGGTCTTGCAGGACATCCGCACCCGGGTGAAGTCCGTTCCCGGAGTGTTCACCGCGGTTGGCGGCCCGCTGGCGGATCGGATCGGGCACATGCTCAGCGGGGTCTCCGCACCGGTGGCAATCAAAGTCTTCGGTCCCGACCTCGACACACTCCGGCACCTCGGCTCCGAGATCCGGGCTCTGGCTGCAACCATCCCCGGCTTTGAAGACGCCCGACTCGACCAGCAATCCCTGATCCCCCAGCTCCGGATCGAAGCCGACCGGGACCGCACGGCGGCCTATGGCATTACTCCGGGAAAATTGAACGAACAACTCGGAAATCTGCTCGGAGGAAAAGTGGTGGCGGAACTCCGTGATGGCCCCAAGACCGTGAATCTGGTGCTCCGCCTCCCTCCCCGATGGCGCGAATCCCCCGCCAAGATCGCAGAACTGCCTGTCGAGACCGAAAACGGAGGCCGTGTGTCGCTTGCAACCGTGGCCGATGTCCACGAGGCCAAGGGACCGAATGTCATCTTCCGCGAGAACGGCCAGAGGCGCTTCACGATCTCCATCAAGCCAACCGCGCCCGGTGCCGGCGCGCTGGTGGCTGCCTTGAAAGAAAAGATTGGGACCTCCTTCCGCCTGCCGGAAGGATACTTCATCACCTACGAGGGGGAATTCCAGGCACAGGAGCAGGCCGCCCGCCGGATCGCCCTCCTGGGAGCCGCGGCATTCCTCATCATTCTTTTCCTCCTGCGCAAATGTTTTCAAAGCTTCTCCCTGGCCTGCCAGGTTCTCTTGAACATCCCGCTCGCCCTTGTCGGAGGTCTCGTGCTCACCCGGCTTCTCATCGACAACATCAGCATCGCCACACTGGTGGGCTTCATTGCCGTCGGCGGCATTGCGGCGCGAAACGGCATCATGATGATCTCGCATTACCTTCATCTCATGAAACACGAGGGAATGGCCTTTTCCCGTGAGATGGTCGAACGCGGCACGAAGGAACGGATGGTGCCTGTGATGATGACCGCCCTGGCCGCCGGCATTGCGCTGGTTCCATTCGTTCTCGCGGCAGACCAGCCGGGAAAAGAGATCCTTCACCCCGTGGCCGTGGTGATCGTCGGCGGGCTTGTCTCCTCGACCCTGCTCGATTTCCTTGTCACTCCCCTGATTTTCTTCGCCTTCGCAAAGAAAACCGCCCTGCGGGCAATTGCCCGGAACGCAGCCCAATGAAAAAACCAAAACAGACACCATGAAAACTCGCCTCATCGCCACACTCGCCATCACTCTGGCCGCCGCCCTCCACGCCCCGGCTTCCGAGGAACACGACCATTCCGAAAAAACAGCCACGGGCCCGAACGGAGGCCGCCTCCTCACCTCCGTCGAGCCCCATGCCGAATTCCTGGTCACCCCGGAACGAACGGTTCAAATCACATTTGTCAGCGAGGAGGGAAAGCCTGTCGCGGCGGCAGACCAGATCGTCATCCTCACGACCGGAGAACGCTCGGCACCCGTGAAATTGACATTTGAAAAATCCGGCGACGTCCTGCTCTCCAGCCAACCCCTGCCCGAAGGAACCAACCTTCCCGCCGTCGTCCAGATCAGGCAGAATCCCGCCGCCAAAACTGCGGTGGAGAAATTTCACATCAATCTCGCCATCTGTCCGGGCTGTCAGAAAGCCGAATACGCCTGCGCCTGCAGACACACCCACTGACAGGGACCGCGGACCGGCGGAAGGGATTTGCTTTCCGCCGGACGGGAATTCGGGCAGGCTTCGGGTTCCGACATGGCTGATCGCTTGGTTTATCTTGTTGCTTTGGGTGCGGTTGGCATCGTTCGCCGACTGCCATTGTCCGTTTGTTTTGTGCTCGGGCAGTTCGTGGGAGCATTGTTGTGGCTCCTCCTTCCCGGCTACCGTCGACTCGCAGGGGAGAATCTCACCAAGGCTTTTTCCGGGGAAAAATCTCCCGGCGAAATCCGGACCCTGACCTTCCGGCATTTCACCACACTGGGGGCCAATGCCGTTTGCGCCTTCAAAATCCCGTCCATTCCGCAAAAGGACATCGAGAAGATCGCTCACATCGAACGCCTGGACCGGATCCGCACGAACATCGCCAACGGCCGCCCGGTCGTGCTTGCAATCAACCACATCGGCAACTGGGAATTGTATGCCCAGCTTGTCTTCCGGGTTCCGGAAGCGCGGTTTGGAACGGTCTACCAATCCCTTCGCAACAAGCTGGTGGATGATCTCGTGAACCGGGACCGCCGGAGACTGGGAGTGGCGACATTTGACAGGAAAAAGGGATTCAATGCCGCCATCGCCCTTCTTCGGGAACCGGGCATTGTCGGGGTCCTCGTGGATCAGAATGCCGGGGATGCGGGGCTCTGGACCCCGTTTTTCAACCGCCTTTCCTCCACCTCCCCGCTTGCCGCCACGCTCGCCATGCGGACAAATGCAGCGGTAATTCCCGTGGCCATCTACACGGACGGTTTTGCAAAGTGGCGCGTCGTCCTGAGCGAAGAAATTCCCTGGCATCCGGACCATCCCGAAAAACTCACCGCAGACATCAATGTCGCCCTGGAACAGCAGATCCGGGTCTCGCCCCGCGATTGGTTCTGGGTTCACAACCGCTGGAAGACCCCCTGGCCGAACTTCCTCACCGCCACCGCGAAGCGCGGCACCTTTCTCCCGTCCGATGCCCCCACCCCGCGCCCCTTCCGCATCGTGCTCCGCTCGCCGAACTGGCTGGGCGATGCCGTGATGTGCCTCCAGGCCGCAAGGGCCTTCAAAACCTCGCGCCCGGATGTGCGCCTCTCCGTTCTCGCCCCGGAAAAACTCACCGGTCTCTGGCAGCGGGTGCCGGAAGTGGACGAAGTGATCGGCTTCTCAAAAACAGACTCCGTCTTTGCCATTGCCGGCAAACTCCGGGGCCGCTTTGACGTGGCCGTCCTGTTCACCAATTCCCTGAAATCTGCCCTCGAAGTCTGGTTGGCCGGCATTCCCCGCCGCGTCGGGTTCGCCGGTCACCACCGCAGGGCCCTGCTCGATCAGATCATCCCACCCCCCAAGAAAAAACCGCGCCAACCCGAGCACCATGCCGATCGCTACTGGCGGATTGCGGCCCGCTGTGGTGCCGTGCCGCCTCCCCCCCTGGCTCCGCAATGGAATCCTCCGAAGGATGGCCTGCTCATCGGGCTCTGCCCGGGAGCCGAATACGGCTCCGCAAAACGCTGGCCGGTCAAACGCTTCCGTGAAGTCATCGATGCCTTCAGCTCCCGCCACGCCTGCCGGTGGGTCATCCTCGGCACATCTGCGGATGCGGAAACCGCCCGCGCCCTCGCAGACGGCCTCGCCAATGTCTCCGATCTTACGGGGAAAACCAGCCTGGAGGAATTGATGGACACCCTCTGCGGTCTCTCCGCATTGCTCACCAACGACACCGGCACCATGCATCTTGCGGATTTTCTCGGCGTCCCGCTGGTCGGTCTTTTCGGCTCCACGGAACCCGCCCTCACCGGCCCGCGGGGTCCCGGGAGCCGGGTCGTCCGCCATCAGGTGGAATGCAGTCCCTGCTTCCTGCGCGAGTGCCCGCTTGATTTCCGGTGCATGAATGAGATTCGCACCGAAAGCGTGGTCTCGGCACTTGAGAATCGCTCTCTGCCCCGTTAATGAATTTCCCCATGAAACACCTCTCATTCTGGTTGCCGGGCCTGGCCCTTTCCGCGACGGTGGCCTTCTCCCTTTTCACGGGTTGCGAAAAAAAGCCGGGCTCCGTCGTCCCGCCCGGGCAGACCGACAGCAAAACCGGCGCATCCACGCCACCCCCCGGGGAAGTGGAACAAATTGCCGAAGAAGGTTTCATCTACGGCCTGCCCATCGTGATGAACTACACGGTGATGTATGAATACTGCGTGAACAGGGATTCCGGGCAATACAAAGCCCCCTTCAACACGATGTTCAACGAACATCGCACATTCACCTGGGAGGACACCTCGATTCCCACGCCCAACAGCGACACTCCCTATTCCCTGCTGTGGCTGGATCTTCGTGCCGAACCCTTTGTCCTCTCGGTTCCGGCAGTTGAAAAGCCGCGTTACTACTCCGTGATGCTTTGCGATGGCAACTGCTTCAACTACGGCTACATCGGCAGCCGCGCGACCGGAGACGAGCCGGGCGACTATCTGATTGCGGGACCGGACTGGCAGGGACAAACACCCCCCGGCATCAGCAGGGTGTTCCGCTCGTCCACCCAATTCTCACTGGTCTGTTTCCGCACGCAACTTTTCAATCCGGAGGATATGCCGAACGTCGAAAAAATTCAGTCCGGCTATGTCGCGCGACCCCTCTCCGCGTATCTGAAGCAGCCCCCGGCGCCCTCCTCACAGACGCCTGCCTTCCCTCCTGCCAACGCGCGGCTTGTGAAAGAGAATTTCTTTGAATACCTCGACTTCGCCTTGCAGTTCGCCCCGGCCGGGCCGGATGAGAAGGAAATTCGGGACCGCCTCGCCCGCATCGGCATCGGCCCCGGAAAGACATTCTCCTTCAAAGACCTTCCGCTTGGGCACAAGGCCGCCCTTTTGCTGGGCATGAAGGAAGGGGAAAAAAAGGTGGAAGAACGCACGGCTTCGATGGGCCGCGAAATCAATGGCTGGAGCGTTTCTTCGGGATTCGGAGACCGGGCATTCTACCACGGAGACTGGCTGCTCCGGGCCGCCGCCGCCAAAGCCGGCATCTATGGCAACGACGCGGCAGAAGCCATGTATCCGTTCACGAAGACCCTCGCCGACGGGGAACTCCTCGATGGAAGCAGGCATTGTTACACACGGACATTCCCGGCCGGGCAATTGCCTCCGGTCAATGCCTTCTGGTCGGTG